>BFBZ01000409.1_pt1 | contig 44415 bp, 45 predicted proteins | sample 1888401 | NCBI WGS metagenome assembly BFBZ01 (sample SAMD00112614, study PRJDB3348) | symbiont metagenome | host: Chara braunii | reverse complement strand
GTTTCGTCGCATGGGCGCGACGCCGCAGACGACTCCGCCCGCGGAAATGCTGACGAGCTTGCAGTCCGGCGTGATCGACGGCGCGGAATTCGTCGGCCCCGGCTCTGACATCGCGCTCGGACTCTATCGCGTCGCGCCGTTCTACTACGGCCCCGGATTCAACAAGCCGAACGGCACCGGCGAATGCATCGTCTCGCTGAAGCTGTGGGAGACGCTCGACTCCGAAACCAAGGCGATCATTGCGCATGCGACCGCGGTCGAAGCGAATTTCGCGCTGTCGGAGATGGAGCGCCTTAACGCCGAAGCGCTCGTCGCGCTCACCGGCCAGCACCGCGTCCAGCTTCGTGCGTTCCCCAACGACGTGATCGTGGCCGCCCGCAAGGAGGCCACCGACGTCCTCGCCGAGCTTGGCGCGCGCAGTGACAAGGCGCGGCGTGTCCACGCCTCCTACACGGCATTCCGCGAACGAACCGCGCCATGGTCGCGAATCTCGCTGCGGGCGGTGCTGGAGGCGCGGGAGGGGTAAACGTCGCGCAGGCGCGATGTTACCGCTCTTTACCCGCCGTTAATCATATTTCGATTGAATTCATTAACCACGCCGCCTCGGCCCGCCGATGCGTCTGTGTGTGCCTAAGGCCCATTTGGCCGACGTGACTTTGTAACAGCGTATTTCGATTGGGGGATCGTGGCAGGCGCGAGAGCTCGCGCAGAGTGCGCGATTCATCTGAGCTCAGTGCACCTGAACCCGCAGGGGAAAAAGATGATGAATTCGAAGTTGAGCATGGCGGTGGCGGCAGCGGTTGCGCTGATCGCGACGCCGTTTGCCGCGCAGGCGGCGGACATGCCCGTCAGGGGCGGCTACTACAAGGCTCCGCCGCGCTCGGTGGTGTCGTACTACAACTGGACCGGCTTCTACGCCGGTATCAACGTCGGCTACGGCTTTGCCAAGTCCGACTGGTCGGCGGTGCCGACCGCCAGCAATAAGCCGAAGGGCGTCCTCGCGGGCGGCACGGTCGGTTACAACTACCAGATCGGCTCGGTGGTCTGGGGCCTCGAAGGCGACTTCGACTGGTCGAACGTGAAGGGCAGCTCCACTTGCGGCGGCGTTGCCACCTGCGAAACCGCAAACGGCTGGCTTGCGACCTTCCGCGGTCGCGTCGGCTACGCCTTCGATCGCTGGCTGCCCTATATCACCGCGGGTGGCGCTTACGGCGACGTGAAGGCGACCACGAGCCTGGCGGGCCTCTCGGCTTCCACGTCCAAGAGCCAACTGGGTTGGACTGCCGGCGCCGGCATCGAATACGCCTTCCTCGGCAACTGGTCTGCGAAGCTCGAGTATCTTTACGTCGATCTCGGCAACGTCGACCTCGGCACGGCTGCGGTCGCGAACAACGTCTCCTTCAAGGAGAATATCGTTCGTGCGGGCCTGAACTATAAGTTCAGCGGCCCGGTGTTTAGCCGGTTCTGATTCGGACGGCATTCGGCGGGCCTGGCCCGCCACGCCATCGAGCCCCGGGCGAAAGCCCGGGGCTTTTCATTGGTTAACAGATGGTTAGCAGCGTATTGCGGTCTGTTGCGGGGCGGACACAGTGCTCCGAATTGGCTCCTCTGGCCGGGCTTGCAGGCTGTTCAACCGTTGCGTGGTGTCGAGGGCTCTCTACTGTCTCGTTAACGAGTCAAGTGATTCGTTCGAGCCTGAGGGCGTTATCCCCATATTACCTGGGGATCGGGGCGGTTCCCCACAGGCGCGGACTACGCACGGTCCCCTGCCGCGTTCCGTATCAGCAGTGACCTTCGCGTTGTGGCGTGTTGCCGGTCGAGGCGATGCGCCATTGCGGTGCGATTCGACTCTCCAGTTTCAGAACACGAGTACGCGCGGTGCGATTGCGGGCACCGGCTGCGAGCTGAGGCCAACACTCACCGGCGCAAGGGATGGGAGACCAGAGATGAAGTTCAAACTGATCGGAGCGGGGATCGCGACGCTGTCGTTGCTTGCGACGTCGTTCTCGGCGGAAGCGGCGGACATCCCGCGGCCCGTCTACAAGGCGGCGCCCCGTGCGGTCGTTGCCTACTACAACTGGACCGGTTTCTACGCCGGTATCAACGGCGGTTACGCGTGGGGCTCATCGGATTGGTCGGCGGTGCCGACGGCGAGCAACAAGCCCAAGGGCGCGATGGTCGGCGGCACGCTCGGCTACAACTATCAGATCGGCTCGGTCGTCTGGGGCATCGAGGGTGACCTCGACTGGTCCAACGTGAAGGGCAGCGCCACCTGCGGCGGCGTGTTCACCTGCGAAACCGCGAACACCTACCTCGGGACCGTCCGTGGCCGTATCGGCTACGCCTTTGACCGCTGGCTGCCGTACATCACGGCGGGCGGCGCCTTCGGCAACATCAAGGCGACGACGAGCCTCGCCGGCCTTTCCGCCTCCACGTCGAAGGACAAGTTCGGCTGGACCGCGGGCGCAGGCCTCGAATACGCCTTCCTCGGCAACTGGTCGGCCAAGCTCGAATATCTTTACGTCGATCTCGGCAACTTCGACACCGGCCCTGCGCCGATCGTCAATACCGTCTCCTTCAAGGAGAACATTGTCCGCGCCGGCCTGAACTACAAGTTCTCCGGCCCGGTGTTCAGCCGGTTCTAATGATCCGAGCGGAGCGAAGCTCCGCGCGACACACCAGAACTAAAAAGCCCCGGGCAGAAGCCCGGGGCTTTCGTTTTGGAGAGAGCAGGGGAGATCAGGCGCGCGCCTTGACGATCTTCTGCTTCTGCGTGCCGAGGCCGTCGCAGCCGAGTTCGACGACGTCGCCGACGTTGAGGAACTTCGGCGGCTTCATGCCGAGCGCGACGCCCGACGGGGTACCGGTGACGATGATGTCACCCGGCTCCATGATGAAGTACTGGGAGCACCACCAGACGATCTCCTGAACATTGAAGATCATCGTCTTGGTGTTGCCCTTCTGGCGGTAGTCGCCGTTCACCTTGAGCCAGATGTTGAGGTTCTGCGGGTCCTTGATCTCGTCCTTGGTGGCGACCCAGGGGCCGATCGGGCCGAACGTCTCGCAGCCCTTGCCCTTGGTCCACTGGCCGGCGCGCTCGATCTGGAACACACGCTCGGAGACGTCGTTGGCGAGGAAATAGCCCGCCACCGCGCTCATCGCCTGCTCCTTCTTCAGATAGCTGGCGCGCTTGCCGATCACGATGCCGAGTTCGACCTCGTAGTCGAGCTTGCTCGAGTCCTTCGGCGTGATGGTGTTGTCGTTCGGGCCGCAGATGCAGGAGACGGCCTTGTTGAAGATGATCGGTTCCGGCGGGAGCTGCATGCCGGCTTCCTTGGCGTGGTCGGCGTAGTTCAGGCCGATGGCGATGAAGTTCGACGGCCGCGCGACGCACGGGCCGAGGCGAGGATTGCCCTTCACCAGCGGCAGCTTTTCGATCTTGGCCTTCTTGATCTTGGCGAGGCCGGCGGACGACAGCGCCTCACCGTTGATGTCCTTCACGACCTTGGAGAGGTCGCGGATTTTGCCGTTGGCATCGATGATTCCGGGCTTTTCCTTGCCGGCGGCGCCGTAACGGACAAGCTTCATAGGTGACTCCCTTTACCTTGGAAAACGCGGACGGGCCGCCGAATGGCGCGCATCATGCTTCGCCAGCGCGTTGCGGGCAAGCCGGTCGGGCGCGGCATTCAGCGCTGCGATGTGCCTTATTTTCATAGGCGTTTAGCGGGCGATCGGCGTCCGGTGGGCAGATTGCATCGCACTGGCCGCCGTGCCAGTTTCCGCCCGAATTGGGCAAAAGCGATGAAGCGTGGCCGCCGAAAGCCGAGACGAACGCATGCCGAGCGTCGGAGCGAAACACAGGCGGCGATCCTTCAGGCCTCCATCCAGATCCTGATCGCGCACGGCTACGCCGGCTTCAGTGCAAGCCGCGTCGCTGCCCGCGCGGGCGTCTCACGCGGCGCACAGGAGCACTACTTCCCGAAGAAGCACGACCTGATCGCTGCCGCCACCCGATTTACGATGCAGCAGGCGGTGGAGCACGCGCAGTCCTATGCGAAGACGGCGAAGGATTCGTCCGATCCGATCGCGAAATTCCTGGTGGACTCCGAGCACTTTTTCTTCATGCCGGTCTATCGCGCCATGATCGAGATCATGATCGCGGCGCGGACAGACCGCGCGCTTGCCCGCATCGTCAATCCGATCGTGCAGGACGCGCGCGAGGTGCTGAACGGTATCTGGGCCGACACGCTCGACCGTGCCGGATATCCGCGCCGGAACGCGCAGCAGTTCATCGAGCTGACGCACTATTTCCTGCGTGGGCTTTTCCTCGCCAGCAACTGGTTGCCGTATAAGGTCGATCGCAAAGAGGCCATCGCGGCGTGGCGCGAGCTTGCGCCGGCGGCCTTGCGGCTCGAAGACGCGGCGCGCCCCAGCGTCCGGCGCAAGACGCGCTAACCCGATCAATTCATCGCCGGATCTGAAATTACAAGGATTTCTCCTTGCAAAAACAAGGAGCACTCCTTGTAATTTGATTTCCGTGGCTGATTGCGCTTACCATTCCCGAAACGGCATTCGAAGCCTGCATCCAAAAGCGTGCTCGTGGGAGGACAGCGATGACACTTCAGCAGAACACGGATCGTATTCAGACCACGCATATTGGTAGCCTGCCGCGCCCGCACGATCTGCTCGATTTGATGAAGGCGAAGTTCACCGGCGGGGCGTTCGATCAGGCCGCGCTCGAAGCGAAGATCGCTTCATCCGTCGCGAACTGCGTCCGCAAGCAGGTTGAGAGCGGCATCGACATCGTCAGCGACGGCGAATTCTCGAAGCCCGGCTTCTTCACCTACATCCAGGAGCGGCTTGAGGGCTACGAGTCGCGGCCGAACCAGAAGCTCAAGCTCTTTATGCAAGAGGTTGCCGCTTTCCCGGAGTACTACGCGCAGTATTTCAAGGAAGCGATGATGGGCGGCACCATCGTGCCGATCACGCCGGTGGTCTGCGTCGGGCCGGTTAAATATCGCGGCGATAAGTTCGTTCAGCGCGACATCGCCAACGTGAAGGCGGCTGCCAAGGCGGCGGGTGTGCCTGACCATCACGTGTTCCTGCCCGCGACCGCGCCGTCGGGCGTCGGCCTCAACGAGTATTACAAGACCGACGAAGAATACTTCCACGCGCTGGCCGCCGAACTGAACAAGGAATACCGTGCCATCATCGCGGGCGGCATCCTGCTCCAGGTGGACGACCCATTCCTGCCCGATATCTTTTTCGAGCCAGGGCTCGACAAGGCGCAGATGAAGCGCCGCGCGGAGATTTACGTCGAGGCGACCAACGCCGCGCTTTCGGGCATTCCGGCGGAGAAGGTCCGCTTCCACACCTGCTACGGCATCAACGAGGGGCCAAGGCTCTACGAGGCCGCGCTGTCGGATATCATCGAATACGTGCTGAAGATCAACGCGGGCTCGTACAGCTTCGAGTGCGCCAATCCGCGGCACGAGCACGAATATCACCTGTTCGAGAACATCAAAGTGCCGGACGGCAAGGTGCTGTGCCCGGGCGTCATCACCCACGCCAGCAACATCGTCGAGCATCCGGAGCTGATTGCCGAGCGCATCCTGCGCTTCGCCAAGCTGGTCGGCCGCGACAATGTGATGGCCGGCGCCGACTGCGGCTTCTCCTCCCAGGCGCTCTACAAGACAGAGGTCCACGACACCGTGGTCTGGGAGAAGTTCAAGGCGATGCGGCAGGGCGCCGATATCGCCTCCAAGAAGCTTTGGTCGTAACGCGCGACTGCACGGACGGCGGGAATGAATTGTAGCCCCGGTCGCGATGAGGGGCGCAAGACATACGAAAAGGTCGCGAAGAGGAAACGGCAAGACAACAAGGGCGCTCTTAAAGCGCGCCACCCCAGGGAGACACGCATGCTTAAGCGGATCATTCTCGCATCGGCCGTTATTGCGGGCCTCGGCGCGCCGGCCGCCGCACAGCAGAAGAGCGTCAAGATCGGCTTCGTCAGCACCTTCAGCGGCCCGACGGCAGTCGTGGGCAACGACATGCGCGACGCCTTCGATCTCGCGCTCGATCATCTCGGACGCAAGATGGCGGGAGTTCCCGTTGAGACAATCTACGAAGACGATCAGCAGAAGCCGGAAGTTGGCAAGCAAAAGACCGACAAGCTGATCCAGTCCGACAAGGTCAATTTCCTCACCGGCTATATCTGGTCGAACGTCCTGCTAGCCTCGCTCAAGCCGGCCGTCGAATCCGAGACCTTCATAATCAGCGCCAACGCCGGCCCGTCGCAGATCGCGGGCGAGCAATGTTCGCCGTGGTTTTTCTCGACGTCCTGGCAGGGCGATCAGATTCCGCAGGCGCTCGGCGAGTACCTGAACTCCAAGAACGTGAAGTCAGCGTTCCTGATGGCGCCCAACTACGCGGCCGGCAAGGACGTGATGGCGGGTTTCAAATCCACGTTCAAAGGCAAGATCGCCGGCGAGACCTACACGCGCTGGCCGGACCAGCTCGACTTTTCGAGCGAGCTGTCGCAGGCGAGGGAGGCCAAGCCCGAAGCCATCTTCGCGTTCTATCCGGGCGCGGCGGGCATTCAGTATTTCACCCAGTACGTCCAGTTCGGCTTGAGCAAGCAGATTCCGCTCTACACCGCCTTTGTCGTCGACGCGCTGTCGCTGCCGCGCCTGAAGGATCTCGCCCTGGGCGCGCTCAGCGCGCAGCAATGGGTGGTCGATCTGCCCAACGACGCGAACAAGAGGTTCGTCGCCGACTTCAAGAAGAAGTACAGCCGCCTTCCGACCTTCTACGCCGCGCAGGCCTATGACGCGGCCATGCTGATCGACAGCGCCGTACGCGGTTCAGGCGGCGATCTGAGCAAGAAGGACGCAATGCGCGATGCGATGCGGAAGGCGAGCTACGCCTCGGTGCGGGGCAGCTACAAATACGGAAACAACCAGTTCCCGATCCAGAACTTCTATTTGCAGGAGGCGGTGCTCGATTCAGAGGGCGCCTACTCGCTGAAGACGGTCGCGACCGCGCTCAAGGATCACCAGGACCGCTACGCTGGCCAATGCAATATGAAATGGTGACATGAAAAGAGGCCGGAGCGGGGATGCCGCTCCGGCCTCTGCGTTGAAGTGCTTTCCTCAGAACGCGCCAGGGAAGATGCCCCCGTCCATCAGAATGTTCTGGCCGGTGATGTAGCCTGCGTAGGACGAGCACAGGAACGCGCAGGTTGCGCCGAACTCGTCCGGCTGACCCAGGCGCTTAGCCGGGATCGTGGCGACGCGCGCGGCGACCGCTTGCTCGAGCGTGATGCCCTGTTTCTTCGCGGTCGCTTCGTTGTTTGAGCGCAGGCGGTCCGTATCGAACGGACCCGGTAGCAGGAAGTTGATCGTGACGTTCGACGCCGCGACCGAGCGCGCCACGCCAGCGAGGAACGCGGTGAGGCCCGCGCGTGCGCCGGACGACAGGTCGAGGCCGACGAGCGGCATCTTCACCGAGCCCGAGGTGATGTTGATGATGCGGCCGAACTTCTTCGCGACCATCGGATTGATCGCCTTCTGGATCAGTTCGACCGGCACGACCATGTTACCGACCACGCCATCGATCATCTTCTGGCGGTCCAACTCGCGGAAATCGCGGAAGGGCGGACCGGCGTTGTTGGTGATCAGGATGTCCGGCTCGGGGCAGGCGGCGAACAGGGCGGCCTGGCCTTCCGGCGTGCCGACGTTGGCGGCGACGGGGTGAACCTTGGCGCCGGTGGCCTTTTTGATTTCATCGGCGGTGGCTTCAAGCCGCTTGGCATCAATTCCGTTGATGACGACTTCGACGCCTGCTTCCGCGAGCCGCATGGCGCAGGCCTTGCCGAGCCCACGGCTCGACGCGCAGACGATGGCCTTGCGGCCGGCAATTCCGAGATCCATTCGCATTTTCTCCTTGATATCGGCGAAGGAAGCCGGCGGCCCCTCGATGGGGCGGGCCGGCTCGACTATAAATACAGGAATAAAGCTATGTGGATATTCTGCCAATGAATTTTGAAACGCTCGATTTTCTGAAGCTGATCCTCGGCCTTGCCGCGTTCGTGTTCATCGCCTGGATTGGCGGAAGCAACAAGCGGGTCGGCGGTGTGTTGCTGACCTTTCCCGTTCTCAACGGGGTGGCTCTGCTCACCAGCAGCGCGCCATTTGCGGTCGCGAACACCATTTTTGCTGTGGTGATTTTGAACGCCATGCTGTTCTGGGCTGCCGTGACTTGGATCGAATGGCTTCCGCCACTCCCACCGCGCGCGCCCGAGATTTTAAGGCTGCTCGCCCGGCTTGCGGTCTGGGCGATCATTTGGGGCGCCGTTGCATATCTGCTCACCCGCTATCGGGAGTGGCTTCCATCGGGCGCGCCGCTTTTCGTTATCGTGCTCTGCCTTGCGGCCGCGTATATCTATTTTCTGTGGCGCGCACCGCCTGCGCCGGTGCGGGCAGCATCGGCGCCGTCAGATCTCGAATACTGGATCAATTGGGCGATCAGAGTGGTGCTGTTCGTCCTCGTCTTTGCAGGTCTGCTTTTCACCGCAAAATCCGACCTTGATCCGCGCTGGACGGGAATGGCCAGCGCCTTGCCGCTGCCCGGGTTGTTCGCGCTGGCGTTTTTATCAACCCGCAACGACAAGACCGGCCTCAAGCCGTTTCGCGACACGGTTCTGCTCGGGCCGCTGCTCGTTATTCCGTTCAACTATCTGTTCGCCCATGTGGTCGTGCGCCTTCCTGCGGGTACTCTCGGAACCATTGCTGGCATGCTGTTCCTTCTTGTGGCTTGGGGGCTGTCCCTTGCGCTGGTGTTCTGGCTCATTCCGAGGCTTGCGCAACAGCTTGATGCCCGGCGGCCGCATCCTTAGATCGTGCGTCTTGCACGCACTCCGCCCGCGGGGATAGGTTCTCGCAATGACAACCGCAGATACCATTTCGCTTCCGACCATCGCCGACGTGGACGCCGCCGCGAAGGCCATCGCGGGCGTCGCGACCCGCACGCCGCTGGTCAACTCGCCCGTGCTCGACGCCATCACCGGCGCGGGGGTGTTTCTGAAGTGCGAGACGCTCCAGCGCACCGGCTCGTTCAAGTTCCGCGGCGCCTACAACAAGATTTCCTCGATCCCGCCGGAGAAGAAGGCCGGCGGCGTGGTGGCCTATTCGTCCGGCAACCACGCGCAGGGTGTGGCGCATGCGGCGACCTTGTGCGGCGTGAAGTCCGTCGTCGTCATGCCGTCGGATGCGCCGCTGCCGAAGCGCCAGCGCACCGCGGCGTTCGGGGCCGAGGTCGTGCTCTACAACCGCGACACCGAGGACCGCGCCGGCATCGCGCGCGAGCTTTGCGAGAAGCGTGGCGCGACGCTGGTACCGCCATTCGATGATCCGAAGATCATCGCGGGGCAGGGGACGCTTGGCCGCGAGGTGATGGAAGACCTGGAGAAGCTCGGCGTGACGCCCGACATCGTCGGCGCATCGGGCGGCGGGCTGATCGCGGGCACCGCGATTGCGTTGAAAGCGAAAGTGCCGGGCATCCGCATCATCTCGGCGGAGCCGGAGGGCTTCGACGACACGCTGCGCTCGTTCAAGAGCGGTAAGCGCGAGCGCAACCCGCGCATGAGCGGCACGATCTGCGACGCGCTGATGACGGAGACGCCGGGCGTCGTCACCTGGGAGATCAACAAGAAGCTCGTGGGCGAGGGTGTCTCTGCGAGCGACGAGGAGGTCGGCCGCGCGGTGGCCTTTGCATTCCGCGAGATGAAGCTCGTGGTCGAGCCGGGTGGCGCCATTGGCCTTGCCGCGATGCTCGCGGGCAAGGTCGACATCAAGGGCAAGGTGGTGATCGGCGTGCTGTCGGGCGGCAACATCGATCCCGAGTTGATGCACAAGTTGCTCGCCGCCTAGCGGCCAATCCGGCTCACTCGGCCGCCTGGCTGCGCCTATAAAACTGGTTTTCCGGCCGCGGCAATCCAAGGTGTTCGCGGAGTGTCGTGCCTTCGTATTCCTTCCGGAACAGCCCGCGCGCCTGCAACTCTGGAACGACCTTCTGGCAGAAGTCATCGAGCCCGGCCGGCAGATAGGGGAACATGATGGTGAAGCCGTCGCTCGCTTCGCTCTCGAGCCACTTCTGCATCTCGTCGGCGATGGTCTTCGGCGTTCCGACCATGGCGAGCCCCGAATAGCCGCCCATGCGTTGGGCGAGCTGGCGCACGGTGAGATTGTCGCGCTTCGCCGCCGCGACGGCGCGCTCGCGCCCGCTCTTCGATGCGTTGGTTTCCGGAATCTCGGGGAGCGGGCCATCCGGGTCGAACTTCGACGCGTCGGTGCCGAGCGCGATCGAGAGAGACGCGATCGCGTTCGCGTAGTTCACCAGGCTGTCAAGCTTGGCGCGCTTTGCTTTCGCCTCCTCGACCGTATCGCCGACCACGACGAAGCACGCCGGCAAAATCTTCAAGTGCCTGCGATTGCGGCCGATCCTCTCCATGCGGCCTTTCACGTCGGCATAGAATTGCTTGCCGGCTTCGATATTGCTCTGCGCGGTGAACACCGCCTCCGCCGTCTCGGACGCGAGCCTGCGCCCGGCCTCTGACGCCCCGGCCTGCACGATCACCGGCCAGCCCTGCACCGGTCGCGCGATGTTGAGCGGACCTTTCACCTTCAGGAACTCGCCTTTGTGTCCGAGCACGTGCATCTTCTCCGGCTCGAAGAAGACGCCGCTCTCCACATCGCGGATGAAGGCGTCGTCGGCCCAGGAGTCCCACAGGCCCGTCACCACATCATAGAATTCCTTCGCACGGTCGTAGCGCTCGCCGTGCTCCATGTGTTCGTCGAGGCCGAAGTTCAGCGCCGCGTCTGGGTTCGACGTGGTGACGATGTTCCAGCCAGCGCGGCCGTTGCTGATGTGGTCGAGCGAGGCGAAGCGCCGTGCGATGTGATAGGGCGCGTCGAACGTGGTGGAGGCGGTCGCGACCAAACCGATGCGCTCGGTCGCCTGCGACAGCGCCGACAGCAGCGTGAACGGCTCGAACGACGTGGCCGTGTGGCTGCGCTTGAGCGCATCCATCGGCATGTTCAGCACCGCCATGTGGTCGGCCATGAAGAAGGCGTCGAACTTCGCCTTCTCCAGCATCTGGATCGCGTATTTGATATGGGAGAAATTGAAATTCATGTCCGGCCACGCCCCTGGATAGCGCCACGCGCCGGTGTGGATGGAGGCCGGGCGCATGAAGGCGCCGAGATGAAGCTGACGGGCGGGCATGGATGTCCTTCCGGGTGCAGACAGCAGCGGAAATGAGGATATAGGCGCGGCCGGAAGCAGCGGAAGCGGGGACAGCCGACAGAAAATTCAAATCTCCGCGGCGGGGCTTTGGCAGGCGGTTTATGCCACCAGAGACGCCCCACGGCTGACGCCGCTGCCGATCCCGGCTAGTCTCCGCCGCAAAGCAAAAGATTCAGGGGGGAATGCGCCATGCCGATTTCACGCCGCAGCCTGCTTGCAGCGCTCGCCGCGACACCGTTCTTGCCACGCGCGGCCTTCGCCGCCTATCCGGACCGGCCGATCCGGCTGATCGTGCCGTTCGCGGCCGGCGGCAACGCGGACTTCGTGGCGCGGCTCGTCGGCGAGGGCATGTCGCAGGCGCTCGGCCAGCCGGTGGTGGTCGAATTCCGCACCGGCGCGGGCGGCAGCCTCGGCGCGGAAATGGCAGCGCGCTCGGCACCCGACGGATACTCCTTGTTCACCGGTTCGAACGGCCCGTTGACGGTCAATCCGTTCGTGCAGGCGAAGCTCTCTTACGATCCACTCAACGATTTCATCGCGGTGGGCCTCGCCAACCTCGCGCCGCACTGCGTCGTGGTGCACGAGTCGGTGGCGGCCAAGTCGCTGTCCGACTTGATCGCGATGTCGAAGCAAAAAGAGGTCAACATCGGCACCGCGGGCGCGGGCAGCGCGACGCACATGACGCTCGCGCGTCTCACGGTTGCGACCGGTGCGAAATTCCAGCACGTGCCGTATCGCGGTGGCGGCGCACTGGTGCCCGATCTCTTGGCCGGCAATATCAGCGGCGCAATGGTCGAGATCAACACAGTGCTGCCGCATCACAAGGCCGGCAAGGTGCGCATCGTCGCGGTCGCCTCGGCGCAACGTTCGCCTCAGACGCCGGAGGTCGCGACCATGATCGAGGGCGGCGTGAAGGATTTCACCGCCGCGAGCTACGTCGGCATCCTTGCGCCAGCGAAAACGCCGCCGGAGATTATCGCGGCGCTCGAGGTCGCGCTCAAGAAGGCGCTCGCCGAGAAGGCCGTGCAGGACAAATTCCTCGCGGTCGGCGCCGATCTCGTACCGCCGGAGTTGCAGACCTCGAAAGGGTTCGGCGACTACATCAAGAAGGAATACGCCGCGTCAGCGGAGGCGGCGAAGATCGCAAACTTGAAACCGGAGTAAGGGCGCGACTGGACACGGCATATGCTGCTGTCGTCCCCGCGAAGGCGGGGACCCATACTCCTAAATGTTCATTGTTGCGACGCCCTGTCTGGCTTCGTAGATACCGAGTGCAATGGTTATGGGTCCCCGCCTTCGCGGGGACGACAGCAGCACTTGTGGTGGGCGCAATACGTCAGCCGCTCAGCGCTGCTCAATCCCCGCCTTTTCGCGCACGGTGCTCCACTTCTTGTATTCCGCGATCATAAACTGCCGCCACTCGTCCGGCGTCGAGCCCTTCACGATCACGCCAGCCTTGGTGAGCCGCTCCTTCACGGCGTCCTCGGCGATCGTCTCGTTCAGCACCTTGTTCAGCTTGTCGATGATCGGCTTGGGCGTGCCCTTCGGTGCGAAGAAGCCGTACCAGGTCGTCACGTCGTAGCCGGGCACCACGCCGGATTCGATCGCGGTCGGCACGTTTGGCACCGCCGGGAAGCGATCCTTGCCGGTGACGGCGAGCACCTTGAGCTGACCGGAGTCGATCTGCCCGCGCACCGCCGTGACGGTGTCGAACAGCACGTCGACGTTCTTGCTCAGCAACGCCGAGATCGCCTCAGGCGACGTCCGGTACGGCACGTGGAGCATGTCGATGTTGGCGATTTGCTTGAACAGCTCGGCCGCCATGTGCTGCGTCGCGCCGAAACCAGGGCTCGCGAAAACGAGCTTGCCCGGCGCCGCCTTGGCGGCGGCGACCAGCGATTTGACGTCCTGAGACTCGTAGTCCGGCCGCACCACGATCATCAGGCCCGCGGTCGCGATCTGACCGATCCATTCGAAGGAATCGATCGTGTCGTAGCGCATGTTCTTGGTGATGGTCGAAGCGATCACCTGCCCGGCGGTCTGGATGCCGATCGTATATCCGTCTTTCGGTGAGTTCGCGATCTGCTCGTTGCCGATCAGCCCGCCCGCCCCCGGCTTGTTCTCGACCACGACCGGCTGGCCTAGCTTTTCCTGCATCCGCTGCACGACAATGCGGCCGATGATGTCGGCTCCGCCGCCGGCGCCGAACGGCACGACCAGTTTGATGGGCTGTGTCGGGTAATCCTGCGCGGCCGCCTGTCCTGTGAAGCCTGCGGCAAGCATGCAGGCAGCGGCCATCGTCAACAGCCGTCTCGTCATCCTATTCCTCCCAACAGCCCTGTTATTTTCGATGAACGGCTGCGGTTGCGAAGATATGGCCCGCTGTTCCAGCGGTCAATTTATGCGGAAGCCTGCGGCAATCGGCGCGGGAGGGCCTGCGGTCTAAGCCTTTCGGCGGAGTTGTCACGCGCGCCGGTGTGCTAGGCTCCGCGCCACAACGAATCCAAAAAAATCGATAGGTGAGGAAATGACGACCATTCAACGCCGGACGTTTATCAAGACGGCCGCAGCCGCGGGCTTTGCCGCCGGAAGCGGCCTGCTCGCGCGCCCCGCGCTCGCGCAAGGCGCCGGAGATTTCCCGAACAAGCCGATCAAGTTCATCGTGCCGCTCGCGCCGGGCGGTGCGATCGACTTCATCGCGCGCGCCGTCGGCGAGCGCATGCAGAGCGTCGGCCATCAGGTTGTGGTGGAGAACCGCACTGGCGCCGGCGGCACCATCGGCATGGATACGGCGATGAAGAGCCCGCCGGACGGCTACACCGTGCTGATCACCAACGACAACGCGGCGAGCGCGCCGCACATCATGTCGCTGTCCTACGACTACACGAAGGAGCTGCTCCCGGTCTGCTACCTCGGCCGGCACGGGCAGATCCTCGCGGCGCACTCCTCGCTCGGTGTGAACTCGGTGGCGGAGCTGGTCGAGTATGTGAAGAAGAACCCCGGCATCGGTCTTGCGACCTCGGGCGTCGGCTCGAACCAGCACGTGCTCTGCGAATGGTTCAAGCGCGAGTCCGGTCTCAAGATCGACCACGTGCCCTATCGCGGCGCGGGGCAGGCGATCAACGATCTGATCGCGGGTCACGTCAAGCTCGCCTCGCTCGGTCCGACCGCGCTGATGCCGCACGCGCAGGCGGGCACGGTGAAGCTTTTGGCGCAGTCGATGGCCAAGCGTGCGCCGACACTGCCGCAAGTGCCGACCTTCGAGGAGGCTGGCTACAAGGGTCTCGTGCTGGAGGCTTGGTACGCCGCGTTCGTTCCGGCCGGAACTCCTGCACCGATCATCGCCAAGCTCAACGCGGAGATGAACGCGGCATTGAAAGATCCGAAGCTGGTCGAGACCTTCACCAAGGGCGCGATCGAGCCCGTCGGCGGCGCGCCTGAAGAAATCGGCAAACTCGCGCAGGCGGACTCGGTGAAGTACGCGAAGCTCGTCAAAGAGCTGAACATCAAGGTAGGCCCGAACTGACAACGGGCCAAAACTGACAAGTTGAACGATCGGAGTAATGTTGCGGCGGGTGCATCATTAATGCACCCGCCGTTCGACATCTGTGGTGCATGGTTTCTTGAACGCTAACGCCGTTCGTTTTGGTAATAATTTCAAGCGCGCGAAAGCCCGGAAAGCGTGACGATTCAACGACGCGCGTCTGCAACGCTATGGTTGCTGCGATTTTAACCCTGTTTCTTTTAACCACACTTTTTTACGGCGCGTTGGTTCGCGCATGAGAACGTCGGCTTTGGTCCACAGGGGATCGTCACGGGCGCAAAAACAACCCGTGTAGGGGTAATAGACCAGAAGGGCTGACGAAAATGGCTGGCGATATCGTTCTTTCAGCGGGCGTCCGCGCGAACCTGCTGCAATTGCAGAAGACGTCTGAAATCATCACATCGACCCAGAGCAAGCTTGCGACCGGCAAGCGCGTGAACTCTGCGCTCGACAATCCGATCAACTTCTTCACCGCCGCGGGCCTTCAGAACCGCGCTGGCGACTTGGGCAACCTGCTCGACTCGATGTCCACGGGCATCAACACGATCCAGGCTGCCAACAACGGCATCACTTCAATCACCAAGCTGGTGCAGTCCGCGCAGGCGCTCGCCTCTCAGGCGCAGCAGACCTCGGACACCACGATCCGCGCCGGTCTCGCGAACCAGTTCGACGCGATCCGCACGCAGATCACGCAGCTTGCGGGCGACGCCGGCTTCAACGGCATCAACCTGCTCGACAGCGGCTCCAGCTCGAACTTGACCGTGACGCTGAACGAAGGCGGCACGTCGTCGGTGACGATCAACGCGGTCGACTTCAGCTCGACGGGCCTTTCGATCGGTACTTCGACCGGCTCGTGGGCCACGGCCTCGGACATCACTGCGGCCTCGACCGACTTGACCTCTGCTCTTTCGACGCTGCGTTCGCAGTCGCAGGCCTTCGGCTCGAACCTCTCGACCGTGCAGATCCGCCAGGACTTCACCAAGGCGATGATCAACACGCTCCAGAGCGGCGCCGACAGCCTGACGCTTGCGGACTCCAACGAGGAAGGCGCGAACCTCCTCGCTCTGCAAACCCGTCAGCAGCTGTCAACCACAGCTCTGTCGCTTGCCTCGCAGGCTTCGCAGGCGGTGCTCCGACTGTTCTAATCGCGGCAACGCGAGGAACGGCTACACGTGACGCTTCGGCGGGCCGAAAGGCCCGCCGAATGTTTTTGGGGGTAGGGACGGCCCAGAGGAACCGCTGGAAAAAGAATACCGGCGTCATTCCGGGACGACGCAAAGCGGCGGACCCGGAATCCAGACATGTAGGGACTGCTGTGCTTCTAGATCCCGGGCCCCGCCCCATAGCGCGCCGAAGACGCGCGTGAACGCGCTTACGGGCCGTTCCGGAATGACGCTAGCGAGCTTTTTCTGACAGCTGGCAGGGAGAGAAACGCCCCATCACAGTCAATGCAATCTTATTGCCGCAAGCACCGCCGGTTCAGCGCGGTCGCGATATCCACCCCGCCCGTCGGCTGGCCGGGGCAGGTGATGCTTCCCCGCGGGAAAGCCACCTGGCCGTTGCGGCTGGTGATCGTGATGGTGGAGGTCGGCTGCCAGCAGCCGTTGCCGGCTTGCTTGAACGATGCGCAGAGCTGCGCCTCGTTGAGCGGCCGCCCCGGCGCTGCGGGCTGAGCCGACACCATCGTGGCGCTCATCGTCATCGCGCCAGCCAGCAAGATTGTCTTCACCATCATCATCTCCCTGGTCTCGTCTGAGTGCCGCGCCTTGCGCTGCCGATGCGTTGTTGTCTTGTGTCTTGCGCGCATTCATCGCCGACGAGATAGCGGCGCTGAATTGTTGCGCGTGAAATTTTCAGCGCGGATTTAAAGCGTGGTTTCTCAAAAGAGAAGCCGAATGAATAAACGCTGCTAACGGGACGCATCGTTCTATGCTGAACGAACCTCAAACGCGGTTCTGAAATTTTTATATTTTGGAAATCGCGCGCTCTGCGCGAATGCAGGCGGGATGCGGATAATCGCGTGGGCGCTTTTTTCGCTTAATTCCGCAGAAAGCATAAGCCGCGCAGCGACTCCGATTCTTTTAACCAGCTTTTTTCACAGCATCTTGGGTCGCATGTGGGATCGTCGCTGCAGGTCCACAGGGGATCGTCACGGGCACAAACAAGAACCCGTGTGGGGTTAAACAGACCAGAAGGGACACACCACAATGGCTGCTGATATCGTTCTTTCCGCGGGCGTCCGCGCGAACCTTCTGCAATTGCAGAAGACCTCGGAGATCATCACCTCCACGCAGAACAAGCTTGCGACCGGCAAGCGCGTGAACTCTGCGCTCGACAATCCGATCAACTTCTTCACCGCGCAGGGCCTGTCGAACCGCGCCGGTGACCTTGGCAACCTGCTCGACTCGATGTCCACGGGCATCAACACCATTCAGGCCGCCAACAACGGCATCACCGCGATCACCAAGCTGGTGCAGTCCGGCCAAGCGCTTGTTTCGCAGGCGCAGCAGACCTCCGACACCACGATCCGCTCGGGCCTCGCGACGCAGTTCGACGCGATCCGCAACCAGATCACGCAGCTCGCGGGCGACGCCGGCTTCAACGGCATCAATCTGCTGGACAGCAACAACAGCTCGAACCTGACGGTGACCCTAAACGAAGGCGGCACCTCGTCCGTCTCCGTGAGCGCGGTCGACTTTTCCTCGGCCGGTCTGAACATCGCGGCGTCGGCCAACTCCTGGGCCGCCTCTGCGGACATCACCGCGGCCTCGACCAACCTGACGAGCGCGCTTTCCACGCTCCGCTCGCAGTCGCAGGCCTTCGGCTCCAATCTCTCGACCGTGCAGATCCGCCAGGACTTCACCAAGGCGATGATCAATACGCTCCAGAGCGGCGCCGACAGCCTGACGCTCGCGGACTCCAACGAGGAAGGCGCAAACCTCCTCGCTCTGCAAACCCGTCAGCAGCTGTCCACCACAGCTCTGTCGCTCGCCTCGCAGGCTTCGCAGGCGGTGCTCCGCCTGTTCTAATCGCGACGCGATCAGGACCACACGTCAGCTTCGGCGGGCCGAAAGGCCCGCCGAATGCGTTTCAGGACCGTGCGTCTGCTTGGCGGATTTTCGGCGCCGTCAACGGGCAGCCCGCATAAGCGGTGTCGATCGCGGCTTGCGCGCCCTCGGTTGGGAATTCCGCCGTCGAACGGCCGAAGTTGAGCGCGCGAATGCGGACGTAGAGCACCTGCGACTCCGCAAGCTCCTTCACGAATTGGGTTACTTCGGTGTGATCTTCAATGATCACGTTTTTCTGGCCGGCGATGAAGCGGCCTTGGATCTCGCGGCCGGGCTTGTCGTCGAAGCTGTAGCCGATCATGGCGTTGCGATTGGAGCCGATCTTGGCCGAGAAAGCGAAGCGGACGATCGGTTTCTGTTTGAAGCAGAGAAGCTGCACGCCGACAGGCTGGGTGAAGAATTCCGACGTGTGCGAGCCGTTGCGGTTGGCAACGAAGGCGCTGGCGATGCCACGGCCGGTCACGCGGTCGAGATGGCGCTCGATCTCCCAGGGCCCGTGTTCTTCGACAATGGAGGGATAGACATAGGGATCGCGCGCGCAGCCGCCGCCTCCCAGCGCCCCGGCCAACAGGACCAGGCACGACACAACAACACCCGTACGCAAGGCACGCCCCCAAATCCCTACAACCGTCAGTCTGGCGGCTGCACGCATTGCGTGCAAGGAGGAAAGCGCCGTTTTGGCGGGAATTGAGGCGGTTGCGGGCTCCCAAACACGGCATGGACGCCGCCCGTCGGCATGCTAGCCTGGGTTGCCGGCACACGGGGATTCACCCATGACCACTGCCGCTCTTGAGAGCGCGGCTGCGCCCGCCGCCCGCGCCCCACTTTATAAGTCGTTGTTCGTTCAGGTTCTTGCAGCGCTGTTGCTGGGCATCCTGCTCGGTGTCGCCGCGCCTGATTTCGCGGTCAGCCTCAAAATCCTGAGCGACGCCTTCCTCAAGCTGATCTCGATGATCGTCGCGCCGATCGTGTTCTGTGTGGTCGTGCACGGCATCGCGGGAGCGGGGGACCTCAAGAAGGTCGGGCGGGTCGGCGTCAAGGCGCTGGTCTACTTCGAGGTCATGACGACGGTCGCGCTGGTGCTCGGCATCGTGCTCGCCTTCATCTTCGGGCCAGGCCACGGCATGAACATCAATCCGGCCTCGCTCGACGCAAAGGCCATAAGCACGGCCGCCGACAACGCCCACAAATTGCAGGGCGCCGGCATCGGCAGCTTCATGCTCAACGTCATTCCGACCACCTCGATTGATGCGCTCGCGCGCAACGACGTGTTGCAGGTGCTGTTCTTTGCCGTCCTGTTTGGCGTGGCGCTCGCGCTGGTCGGCGGCGAAAAGGGCGAGAAGGTGACGTCGCTGATCGATGCGGTCGCGGCGGTGCTGTTCAAGGCGATGGGCTTGATCGTGCGGGTCGCACCGCTTGGCGTGCTCGGCGCGGTCGCCTACACCGTTGGGCGCTATGGCGTGGGCTCGCTGAAGCAGCTCGTGTCGCTCGTGGTGCTGTTCTACGTGTCGGTTGCGATCTTCGTGTTGGTGGTGCTGGGCGCTGTGATGAAGCTCGCCGGCATCAGCATCCTGAAATTCCTTGCCTACATGCGCGAGGAGCTGATGATCGTGCTCGCGACCGCGTCGTCCGACGCGGTGTTGCCGCAGATTATGCGGAAGCTCGAGCGGATGGGTGTGAAGGACTCGACTGTGGGCCTCGTCGTGCCCACTGGCTATTCGTTCAACCTCGACGCCTTCTCGATCTATCTCACGCTTGCCGTCGTGTTCATCGCGCAGGCCACCAACACGCCGCTGTCGCTCGGCGATCTCCTGCTGGTGCTCGGCGTGTCGCTGATCACATCGAAGGGTGCGCATGGTGTGCCGGGTTCGGCCATCGTGATCCTCGCGGCGACCTTGAACGCAGTGCCGACGATTCCGGCGATTGGCCTTGTGCTCGTTCTCTCGGTCGACTGGTTCATCGGCATGGCGCGTGCGCTCGGAAACCTGATCGGCAATTGCGTCGCGACCGTTGTGGTGGCGGCGTGGGAGGGCGATCTCGATCGCGAGACGGCGGACAAGGTGCTGAGCGGCAAAACGACGGTCGATGTGACGGCTGGATGAGGGCGGCCATTCCGGCACTCGATGGTTTCAATGACAACTGTTGGTTGAACGGGGCTGGTCAGGGTATTTCGAAGAGAACTATGATTGCACCCTCTGATTGTAGGGGAGGGGAGCATGCGGCAACTTTGGCTCGGACTTCTTGCGGCAATTGGTATTTTCATAGGGGCAACGGACACGCGCGCGCAGAGCTGCACGGATTACTTGCAGCGTCAGCTTCTCACGATGGACAGCAATGCGTCGTCGTGCGGCGCCAGTGCGCAGATGATGCGGACGGCACCCAATCTCAACAATCCGACATCGTTGCGTTGTGGGGAGCCGTTGAACGCGCGGTCCAATCAGTGGACGCAGCTTGAGCAATGCGCGCGCGTCTACGCCTGCGCGAGCATGACCTACCGCTGCGCGCTCAACGCCAATCCAGGCGGACCCGCGAATGGTTCGGCTTGCTCCTCGGCGATGTCGAGCTGTCTCGCCCGGATCGGCGTTCCACGCTAGACGCGGCGTGGCGCGCATGTATTGGCATCACACTTCACGAGCTTTGTGGCTGGCCGCGATCGGTATGCTGATCGCGCCGGCCGTCGCAGGTTGGATCGATTCTGCGTCGGCCCAGTCCGACGCGGACAGGCAATTGTTCGCGGCCTATAAGCGGGCCTGCGGCGAAGTCAGACAGGGCACCTTCGAAGAACGCGTGATGGTGTGTCAAACCCTCGCCCGCAACGAGGATCTGGTTTCGAAATTCGTTCGGGATCAGGTCAGCACTGTGTGCGGAAACATCGACCGCGAGTGCGCGGCGTCTAACAACGACGCGCGTCAGCGGCTCACGCATTTTGCGTCGGTCCTGCAATGTCCGGCCGGCGCGAGCGTGTGCACCCGAAGCGGCACGCAACAGGCCAAAAGTTGCACGCAGCAGCCGTCGCCGTCCGGGCGCGACACGTTCGCCTGTCCGGTCGCCGGTGGCGGCGTCGCGCGGGGGCCGGACCAGTGCGCGGCGGAAGGTGGGCGCGTCCGCTCCAATCGGGGCAGCGGCCACTTTCACAACGCACTGGATATCAACGCGGTTGAAGGCACCGGTGTGATGGCAGCGAAAGCCGGAAAGGTTGCTGTGGCGGCCGCCAATTGGGGCGCGATGGGCAACGTCGTCATCATCGATCACGAGGATGGCGATTATTCCGTTTACGGTCATCTCAAGAGTTTGACGGTTCAGCCCGGCGACTGCGTGACGGCCGGCAAGCAGGTCGGCACGGTGGGCTACACGGGCAACGCCACATGTCTCAAGGATAAGGGCTTGATCTCCCATTTGCACTTCGCGGTCATCCGCGCGGCGAAGATCGGACTGGCCAATGGCTCGGGGCCGATCGCTGCGGCCGTCAAGAACGGCAACGATTGGATCGAAATCTCAAGGGAGTTTCTGGGGAACGACGTTCTGGATGTGGGCGTGAAAGACCCGGAGCAACTCCTGAAACGGGCGCCGGCCTGTCTGCGTTAGCGGCAGGGAGAGGCCTTACTCCACCTTCGCCAGCAGGTTCGCATCGCGCGCCAGCACCCAGCGGCCGTCCGCCTCCTTGCGGAGGAGCGTCAGTGTCCACCCCGCGCGCTTCACCGGCGCGCCGCCAGGCGGCGTCATGGCGATCGTGATGTAGTTCCGTGTATAGGCCCAGTCGCCCAGCACCTTCAACTCGCGGATCTCGCTGGTGCCCTCCATCTTGAGGCCCTTCATTCCCTCGGACGCCTTGGCGAAGGCCTCCTTGCCGAACGGTTCATGACCCGGAACCATGAACACCACGTCGTCGGCCATCAGGCTCAATACAGTCGCGGTGTCGCCGGCCTGGCTCGCCTTCATCCAGGTCTCGACCAGATCGCGGATCGCGCGTTCGTCGGGGGACATCATGAAACTCCGGATCGGATGCGGGTTTGCGAGGGCAGGCAACCATCATCAGGCGGATGCAGCAAGAGGCCTCCGGATCGGGTAAACTCCGTTCTCGTTTATGGAGGAATGACGATGATCGTTGCGGCACGAATGCTCGGCACCATTGCGGCGGCATTTGCGGCGCTCGAGGCCGCCGCGCAGCAGCTCGCCACCGACATGAAGCTCGAGGACGCCGGCTTCATCATGCGGGCGGCCACCACGCCGGATCATATCGCGCGGCTGCGCCAGCTCCCGCCGCACAAGTTCGTCGCGCGCATGGGGCCGAGCGGCCGTTACTATGTGTACGCCGATCCCGAAGGCTGCAAATGCGCCTTCGTCGGCACTGAGCGCGCGCTGCAAGCCTATCGCGACATGCGTAAGCTGGCGCAGCCGGACAATCCAGGCGCCGGCGGGTTCTCGATCGATCAGCAGATCGTCCACGACATGACCAACGACGGCGTCGGCGAGCCGGGCAGCGACATCATCGACTATCGGTTCTGAGCCGTGACCATCGAATTCCTCATCACCTCGCTGATCGTCGTCGCGTCGCCGGGCACCGGCGTACTCTACACGCTCGCGGCGGGGCTTTCGCGGGGCTCGCGCGCCAGCGTGGTCGCGGCCTTTGGCTGCACGCTCGGCATCGTGCCGCACTTGGCCGCTGCTGTCCTCGGTCTTGCCGCGCTGCTGCACACCAGCGCGCTGGCGTTTCAGACCTTCAAATGGCTCGGCGTCGCATATCTTCTCTACATGGCGTGGAACGCGCTGAAGGAGCGCGGTGCGCTGCGGATCGACAACGACAAGGCCGTTGCCAACGATGCGCTCGATCTCCGTGGTGCGATCAAGGTGACGGTCGAAGCGATTCTGATCAACATCCTCAATCCGAAGTTGTCGATTTTCTTCTTTGCGTTTCTTCCGCAGTTCGTCGCAACCGACGAGACACACCCGCTCTCGTTGATGTTGATGCTCAGCGCCATTTTTATGGGACTGACGTTCGTGGTCTTTGCAGTCTATGGTCTGTTCGCTGCGGCGATCCGCGAGCATGTCGTCACGCGGCCGCGTGTGCTGACATGGATGCGGCGAACGTTCGCAGCCTCGTTCGTGGCGCTTGGCGTTAAGCTCGCGCTCGCGGAGCGATAACGCCCGCCGGACCGAACCTCCGGCGCGGGACGATAAGGGCTGCGGGGAGGAACTGGTTGATCTACATCACCGAAAACGCGTTCGCCGATCCGTCGCGTCTCGAAGAGTGGCACGCGCACTATCGGCGTAACATCGCGAACCTTCAGACCGTTCCGGGCTTCCTCGCGTCCCAGCGTTTCGAGGCCGTCGTCGACACGCTGTCGAATTATTGCGCGGTGCACGACATCGCCTCGGCCGGCATGTTCGAGAGCGAGGTCTACAAGACGCGGGGCGGGCGGCAGTCGAACGGCGACTGGCAGCCGCTGATGATCCATTGGCATCGCAACCTCTATGAATGGACCGGCGAAACGCCGGAGGTGGCGCCGGATTCCTATCTGCTGTTGATCGACGAGAAGCGTGAGGTCGCCGAACGCGAAATGGCGCTGCCGCGCAACGCCGACATCACCTGGCTCAAGCTCGTCGGCCTCGACCGCACCAAGCCGCACCGTGGTATCGCGATCATTGACGATCCGGCCGAGGCGATTGCGCTCGCCAAGGCCGACGCGCGCGTGAAGCTCTTCAAGCCGATCACCGAGAAAATCCGCCAAATCAAAGCCGTCGCGTAATCGAAACGCGCGCCGCCAATGTCTAGGGAAACCACCATGCGATCGTTCATGCTGTCTGCTGCCAAGGCTGCGTTCTGCGCAGCTTTCATTGTGTTCGCGCTCGGCGCGGCGGAGGCGCAGACCTATCCGAGCCGCACCATCCGCCAGATCGTGCCTTACGCCTCCGGCAGCGCGGCCGATGCACTCGGGCGCGTCGCCGGCGACAAGCTTTCGCAGATCCTCGGCGTGCCGGTGGTGATCGACAGCCGGCCCGGCGCCAACAGCATCGTCGGCACCGAAGCGGCGGCGAAGTCCGCGCCGGACGGCTACACCTTCGTGCAGCTCAACGACGCCGCCTCCGCGCTCAACACTGCGCTCTATCCGAAGCTGTCCTACAACACACTGAAGGATTTCGCGCCGCTCACCCGTGCCGGCAGCTTCGCGATGGTGCTGGTGGTGAACAAGGATCTCCCGGTCAAATCCGTCGAGGAGTTCCTGGCCTGGGCGAAGAAGGGCGGCCGCGAGATCAACTTCGGCTCTGGCGGCATCGGCAGCGCGCAGCATGTGCTGATGGAAATGCTGATGCAGGCCGCCAAGCTACAGCTCACCCATGTGCCGTATCGCGGCGTCACCCCCGCGATGAACGACGTGGTCGGCGGGCATATCCCGACCATGATCGTGGGGCTCGCGGGCTCGCTCGGCGCGATCAACAGCGGCCATCTCCGCGCGCTCGCTGTCACCGGCCCGAAGCGTGCGCCCGAGTTGCCCGACGTGCCGACGCTCGCCGAAAAGGGCATCGCGGGCTTTCCCGCCGAGCCCTGGTCGGCGTTCTTCGCGCCGGCCGGCACGCCCGCGCCGATCCTCGAAAGGCTCAGCAGTGCGCTGGTCGAGGCGCTGAACGATGCCGGCACCAAGGAAAAGCTGAAGGCGGTAATGCAGATCGAGACCAGCACGCCGGAGGCGCTGCGCACTGCGGTCGAGCGCGACACCGCGCGTTATATCAAGCTGGTGGAGGACACGGGGATGAAGGCGGAGCCGTGAACGGCGGCTGAAGGGATCGCGGCGCTCGGAACTTATAACGCTTTCAGGTATTGTGATTCACGTCATTCGATTCTGAGCCTCCCCCGCCACAATCATTTTAGAAGGACTTCAACATGCGCCTTCCAACGCTCCTTCGCTCCGCTCTTGTCGCGCTCGTGGCCCTCGTTGGCGCGAGCGTTTCGTCTGCTGCCCTTGCCGATGTCGGCAGCATCCGCATCACCGTCATCAAGGGTGGCTGGGTGATCGGCGCGTCCGGCGGCAGCGGCGTTCTGAGCTTCCGCGGCCGCAACTATCCGCTCTCGGTCGGCGGCCTCAGCGTGGGCTTCACATTCGGCGCGGCGCAAACCCGGCTTGTCGGCCGCGTGCGCAACATCAACCGGCCGTCGGATGTGGCAGGCGTCTATGGCGCGGGCAGCGCCGGAGCGGCGGTGGGGCTCGGCGCGGGCGTGATCGTGCTGACGAATGAAAAGGGCGCGATCCTCGAGCTGAGCGGCCGTCAGGCGGGCCTGATGGTCAACGCCGACCTGAGTGGACTGGTCCTCTCGCTGCGCTGAGCGAATACACAAGCCGTCATCGCGGACGCCCGGGTCTTAAAGCCCGGGCGTTTTGTATCGATTAGCGTTTGGTGTCCTTGACTGAGGTCTGAGGCCGGTCGTCGCCGCGGTCGGTCTCGGTGTGCCATCGGCCTTCTGCGTCTTCGAACTGGATGGTGGCCGTGGCGCCGGGGATTTTCTGCTCGGCCGCCGCGAGTTTCGCCGCCGCCAACGCGCCCGCGTGCGTCGGGTAGGGTTCTGAGAACACGCCGTTGACCTTATAGGCCCAGCCGCCGTCGTGTTCGACGATTTCATACGTGACTTCAGACATGGGTCCACCTGGGGCTGGAGTGTCGACCCTCGACAAGTAATGGCTGTTTGGCCGCACGCAACATGCGCCCCGGCGGTCCGCCGGAGTGATGGTGACGCTCTAATACCGGATCGTCCGCTCCTGCATCACCGCCCGGACCGGCTGCTTGGTGCGTTGTGCGACGCAGCTATCGACCGCGTCCGCGCGGCTCGCCATGTAGTGGGTGGGCCCTTGCATGGTCCAGCGTTTGGTCGCGGCGTCATACCAGGCGCCCTGCTGCTTCATGCATTCGATCACCGCGGCCTTGCTGGACGATCCACCCTTGCCCTTCTTGGCCGCATCGGCAGGAGCGGCCGCCGCACAGACGATCAGCGCCGCGGTCGCGGCATAAAGCATTCTTGTCATGGAAATCCCCCCGGCTGAAACGAGGCCGAGGTTACACGCGCGGGCGGTCCTGCGCCACGGCGGGTAGGGGCCTAAGCGTCCGGCCCCGGCACGAAACAGGAGATGATGATCTGCCCGCGGTGGCGCACGTACCACACGACAGCCGCGCCGATCGGATTGCCCGCGTCGCGGATGATCGCGCGCTCCGGCACGCGCATCCACTCACCCTCGATCGGCACCCAATAGGCGCCGTCGCGCATGTCGTAGTCGGTGCGGCGGCCGTCGCTCTCGTCGCAGCACGGCACGCCGTTCGGCGCGATTACGCTCTTGAACCAGGCGCGCACGTCGGGCGGCACGTTCTCGAACTGGCCGCGGTCGATGGCGCGCGCGCCTGCGATCGTTCCAAGGCCCACGGCGACCAACGCGAGCTTCGCAAAGCCGAGCCTGACAAGCCCGTGCATGACGGCCTCCTTCCAGACAGCGCTTCCACCCGTGTGTGTTCTTGATTGTCTTGATCGTTAGGGTGATTTGCGCAGGCGAGGCAAGAATCGAAGAGAGGCACGCTGCACGTCGTTTGTGCAGGTTGCAGCGCGAAAGAATCGCGGCGGTGCAGCAGCGCGGCGTCAGTTCCAGCGCGGGTTCAGAACGATCATCAGCAGAATCGCAATCGCAGCGAGGATCGCAGGCACCGCGACGATCGCGAGCACCAGCACGGCGATGCCGCGATAGCCGCGCGTCTTCAGGATGACGCCACAGAGCGGAGCTGCGATCAGGCCTGCGAGGATCGTCAGCCACAGCACGATGTTGAACGACGAGACCGTGCCGTCGCCGAGCCCGGTCACGAAGAAATACAGGGCGACGAGCAGAGCTGCGATGTTGGCGAAGAGAAAGAGACGGAATAGGAAGGTCATGGAGCGGTCAAGCTACCAAACCTGCGGAACCAAGTGATACCGAACCTTCTGCATGTACTCCGCATAGCCCGGCAGGTTCTTCACGAGATAACGCTCTTCGTCGAGCAGGCGCCACGCCAGCACCGGCAGGAACAGCACGGCCGGCACAAGCCCCCACCACGAGCCGAGCGCGAGCGGCGTCGCGAGCAGCATGATCACGGCGCCGGAATACATCGGGTGCCGCACCAGCGCGTAGGGGCCGGTCGAGATCACCTTCTGGTCCTCGAACACCTCGATCGTCGCGGCGCTGTAGCTGTTCACCTGCATCACGCGGAAGAAGACCACGAAGCTCGCCGCGATGGCGATGCTCGCCAGCACGGTCACTGTCGCAGGCGTTGGCGACCAGCCGAAGCGGCGGTCGAGCGCCGGAATGGCGATCAGCGCGACGAAGCCCAGGAGCGCGAGCATCATGATGATCTTCTGCGCGGTCTCTTTCTCCGCGGTCGGCCCCACATTCAGCCGGCGCTCGACCAGCTTCGGATCGTGGATCGCGAAATAGATCCCGAGCGCGATCGAGCAGGCCTCGAACATCGCGAAGAACAGCCAGCCCTGCCAATAATCGAAGGTTCCCGCGAAGCCGAAGATGACAGCCGCAAACAGCACGGCGCCGATCAGCGTTGAAGCGATCCCTTTGATGTAGAGCTTCGACATGCCCGCGCTCCGGCTGATGGGCGATGCATTCGAGGTGTGGATGCGGGCGCTGTCCGGCAAGAGGCGCCCGCCCGCCGCATTATGCACTTCTGCGGCGGAACTGGGCAAACTTGCTGCTCCCGCGACGCCCCGCACGGCGTCAATCTCCTCACGATTTCGGCCGGACTATCCGGCCTCGCATGGAGACGCTCCCATGGGACGCATCACGGCCCGGGCCATTGCCCTGATTGACCTGTTGCTTTGCTCGGCCGCGGATGCCGCCGATCCGATTCACTCCGACGGCGACAAATACAAGGTGCGGTTCGAGAACGATCGCGTGCGCGTCCTCGAATACAAGGACAAGCCCGGCGAGAAGACGCACGAGCATACGCATCCGGCCTTCGTGCTCTACGCGGTGAGCCCGTTCAAGCGCCAGCTCGCACTGCCGGACGGCAAGAATCTCGTGCGCGAGTTCAAGCCCGGCGACGTGATGTGGTCGGACGCGCAGACCCACATCGGCGAGAACATCGGCGATACGCCGACGCATGCGATCATGATCGAGATGAAGCAGTAGCAGCCGCGTCTGCCGGTGCGCATGCCCCGAGCGAGCGAAACCATGCTACGCTCGCCTTGCATTCACACGGGACCGTCATGAAAACGCTTCTCGCGCTGTTCGTCCTTCTGGCGCTCGGCATCTCGGCGTCCGCCGCCGAAATCCGCAAGGGCGCGACGACGCATGTGAAGCCCAACGCGATCTGGTTTCAGGACGCGGAGAAGCTCGCGCGCTGGCAGGCGTTGAAGAAGGGCGGCGACGCGACTGTACTGGCGGCCTACGAGAAAGAAGTGCTGGGCGCCCGCGAGGCGTGGCAATTCCTCAAGACGCTGAGTGTGAAGGTGCTCGGCGTCGATCGCGTGAAGCAGCAGGTCAACGTCGAGATGAAGACCAAGGGTCGCATGGAAGGGACGGCCTGGTTCCTCGATCAGGCGGCGCTCGCGCGCTAGGCGCGGATAACGCCTCCGCCAAGCCCGGCCCTCTACAAGCCCGGCCCTCTACAAGCCCGGCCTTCTAAATGTTGGCGCCGCGGTTGTAGCTCTCGATCATCTGGTTGTAGTCGCGCAGGAGCCGGGGCGGAGAGCCTTCGACCATCCAGCCGCCGCCACCGCTGCCGAGCATCATCCGATCGCCGGAGCTGTAAGGCACCTTGTCGCGGATGCGGCGCATCAGTTGCTTCGCCGTGACGAGGAACGATTTCGCGTTGCCGATGAACATCGAGCCGATCTTGCCGTCGCCGCTGCCGGTGAATTGTTCGGCGCCCTTGATCATCTCCTCGTAGTTGGCGAGCGCCTTGGCGATCGCACCGGCGTCGGGGGTGTCCGCGGTCGCCGCGCGCAGCACGCGCTTGGCGTGGATCATCAGCGCCTGCACATGGTAGCGGGCCTGGCGGCCTTCGTTCTGCTCGACCTCGGCGAGCCGCTCCGCCGCGCGCCGGTCGTTGATCGCTTCGACGCCGTTGCGCAGCGCCTTGTCGGCGGCCGCGAAAGCGTCCCACGCGGCGACGAGGCGCGGATGCAGCGCCCGGCCCTTGGCCATCTTGTCGTCCTTGTAATCCTCCTGCTTGTAGTAGTCGTCGGCCTCCTTCAGCAGCGGCTCGAGCTTGCCCACCGCTTCCGCGTAGGCCGAAGCCGCGGCTTCGAGCGTGGCGTCGCGCGGTTCGAGGGCGTTGGCCTTCTCGACGTTCTTCTTACAGTCGGTCGTGTCGTAGATCGTGTAGGTGCCGTAGATGATCCGCTCCCGGCCGGTCGGGCCGCTCTGCGCAGCCCAACTGAAATAGCGCTTGCGGGATTCGTAGGATCGCTCCGAGAGCCGGTTGATGCAGCCGACGTAGGCATTGAGCTTTTCGTTCAGCGATGGCGTCTGCGCGGATGCCGTGTCCGCGAGCACAGGGGCGAGGAGAGCCGCAGTGCCTGCGGCGACGATCAATGCGCGAATCGGATTCATGACGGGTATCCCCATTCCAACGGTGGCGCGCCCCGGCAAAGGGCGAGGCAATAAGGTTTGGTCGCGTGAAACCCGTCACGGGTTCAAGCGGCACCCGCCGAACGGGTCGCCAGTCCGCTACGTCCGCTTCTTGGTCAATTCGTCGCGCTGCGCGAGAAGCTGCTGCAACTCGTCTTCCTGCTCGGCGATGCGGTCGGCGTTGCGGTCCTCGTCGGCTGCGCCGGAGGACGCCGCGGCCTGTTCGGTCAACTGGCGGATGTTGTCGCGCACGATGGCGATGCGATCTTCGACTTCGGGAAGAGACAGGGTGCTGCCATTGGACATCGGTTTTCTCCGCCGCCGTGGTGAGTGGTTCCCGACTGACCGCGTTGCATCACAACTGCACGATAATAGAAAGATATGAAGGCCCGAAACAATAGCCTGTAGCCGGATGGAACGAAGTGACATCCGGAATCCACGCGCGCCGTCTCCGCTTGCTCCGTTTATCCCTCCCCTGAAAGGGGAGGGTGGCGAGCGCCAAAAGCGCGTTCGCGCGCGTCTTCGACGCGCTATGGCGAGCCGGGCGGGGTTCTTTGCGCGTTGAAACAAAACCCCACCCCGACGTCTTCACTCACTTCGTTCGTTCGACGCCGACCCTCCCCTAAAGGGGAGGGATCAAAACCTCACTCCGCGCTTTGCTTCTTGTCGGAATGCCCCAACGACCGCCCCGGCGCGATGCGGTCGCGTACGAGCTGCTTGAGCTCGGTGATCTCCGGGAAGCGCTTCTGCGCCGCGCGCGACCAGATCAGCGCGCCCTCGACGCGCACCTCGAACACGCCGCCGGAGGCGTCAGGCACGAGCGTCACCGAGCCGATCTCCTCCGCGAAGGTCTGCAACAGCTCCTGCGCCATCCATCCCGCGCGGAGTTGCCACCCGCACAGCCGGCAGTAGGTGATTTCGATGGCGGGGGAGGCGGGCATCGGAGCCTTCCGCTATTTCCGCTTCTTCATCAGCTCATCGCGTTGCGCGAGAAGCTGCTTCAACTCGTCTTCCTGTTCGGCGAGCCGGTCGGCGGCGCGGCTCTCGTCGGCTGCGCCCGACACCGCTGCGGCCTGTTCGGTCAGCTGGCGGATGTTGTCGCGCACGATGGCGATGCGATCCTCGAGTTCGGGAAGAGACAGGGTGCTGCCATTGGACATGGTTTTTCTCCTGCTGGGCCGGGCCGTTTCCGGCTGTCCGCGCGCTGCATCGCGATCACAGGATAATAGAAAGACACGGATACCCGGGACAATAGGCGACGCTGGCTGCGAAGTCCGATTGGACGAGGCCGTGTGAGGCGCCCGGTGCCCGGATTTCGCTGCGCTCCATCCGGGCTGCGCTTGCCGCTCACGCTCTCACACGGATTCGGGAAAGGGGCGATTGAACGAGGCCGGCGGCACCCTAGATTTTATCCATGTCGCCTTCTGCCATCTCAGGAGGAATGTCATGGAAAGAGTGATCGTCGGCCCGAACGTTGCTCCGCACGGAATGTTCTACATGGAGTCCGTAGGCGGCGCTCCGCCCGAGACGCGCGCCGAACGGGAGCCGGATGAACGCAAGCCGAGCTGTTTCTCGCTCGAAGAGGAAAAAGGCGAGCGCTGGAGCGGCGCCGGCGCGAGCAAGCCGCTCGTCAACGAAACCCGTCCGAGTCTGTGAGAGACGGCGGGCGTGGTCCGCAGAGTTTGTCCCGGATTTTGCTACGCTCAATCCGGGTTGGGCTTGCTCACCGCCGCGTGGATGGCGTTGCAGTGCCGCACGATGTTGCCGTGCGCCATCACGAATTGCTTCAGCGGCGTGTCGATCTCGTAGAAATAGATATTGGCGATGAAGCCGTAGACCGCGGCGTCGATGCTCGTGGGCTTCTCTCCATGCAGATATCCGCTCGCCGGAATGCGCTTCGCGAGAACCGCGAGATCGGCAAGCCCGCGCGCCATCGCCGCGTCCGGCGCGAAGCGGCCGATGCCCTGGAAATAATAGCGCTTGGCGTTGAACTCCCTGGCCTTGAGCAGGTCGCCTTCCGTGAGGCGCGGGTGCTCGTGCAAGAGCGCGTCGCGGAAGACCGGCCAGTAGCGCTCGTCCTGCCAACGCGAATAGGACATCACCCAGTAGAGGTCGTCGAACATCCGCGTCAGCAGGAAGTTCGTCTCGCGCTGTGCGGGCGTCAGCGTGTCGTCGATGGTGAGGCGATATTTCCGGATCAGGTGGGCGATGATGGTCTCGCTGTCGCCGATCTTCTCGCCGTCGTCTTCGATATAGGGCAGCTGGCCGCGTGGAGCGGCCGAGGTGTCGAAGATGTGTTCATGCCGGAACGGTAGGCCCGTGAGCTTGAGGAAGGCGAAGACCTTCAGCCCGTAGGCGTTGTTGTCGGCGACTCCGAACAGGGTGGGGTAGGAGTACAGCGTGAGCACTGGGGCTCCGTACGTGCGGCTTCGGTCAGCATTACACTAACCCGGATTAAGCGATGAGACATCCGGGTTGCGCTGCTGCTACCGGAACGACATGGCCGTTGACTGCATACACGCCAGGCCGCAGCATCACGGCATTCTGCGGATCACGCGCCGGGAATTAATCCAATGAAATTTTTCCGCTCCTTGAGCATTGCATGTGCTTTCTCATTCCTCGCCACGCTGTCGACTCCGCTTTTTGCGCAGTCGCCGCCTTGGCCGGCCCCGGCCCCCGCGAATCCTTGGCCCACCCCGGCAGCGCCCGCAAACCCATGGCCGGCACCTCAACAGGCGCCGGCCCCGGCGTCGCAGCAAGCGCTGATGCCTCCAAATGCGGCCGAACTCGATGCGCTGCTGGCACAGAAGGATTATCTCAAGCTGGGCACAATTCTTAAAAGCGCCAAAACGGCCGATGAAGTCCTGCAGTACATGAACTGGCAGCAAAGAAAGCTTCTGTCCGGTGCGAGCGCCTTTATCAACTTTGCGTACATTTTCGATTTGGATCGGGTCGGCCACTCGCTGACGGATCACAGGGCGCTCGAGCTGAAGAAAACCTCGGCGGTGATCTGGCTGTACGCTTTCACGTTGATTCTGGTCGACGGTGTCAAATGCAAGGATGTTTCCGCGCCGGAGAATCGCAAAAACCAGTTGCTGACTGTCTTTCCAAGAGTGGTGCAATTCATGCGAGCCATACCCGCCACCGAGTTGGAGGGGCTCGTCAACATTGCGATCAAGATGGAAGTCAACACTGCCTCGATGCGCGTGGACGACGATTTTCTGTGCCGCGATGGTCTGGCTGCGATGCAGGCGGGCATTGCGAAATTCGGCGACAAGGCCACGCGGGAGGTGCCCACGCCGCCGGGAGGTGTTGGCACAACAAAGGAGATTATGGCCGATCCGGATTACAAGCCCGAATTCCTCCCAAAGGACGTTTGGGAGCCCAAGCAAAAAGAGATGCGTGCGGGGATGCTGGCCATCTTGGCCAAGCTGACGTCGCGTCCAGCAAACAACAAGTAGCGATCGACGCAGCGTAGTCGCCATTCGCACAAATGCCCGGCGCTAAGGCCGAGCATTTGCAGATTTGATGCTGTGAAGAGGGCTCACAACCCCTTATTGCTCTCCCTCACCAACGCCCGGTTCTTCGCCTCATGCGCGGCCTCTGAATCCAGCGCCGTGGTGTGCTGCGCTTTCGCGCTTCCTTGCACCTTCTCCGCGTCGAGATAAACCTCACCACCCATCGCGTTGAACTTGTCCGACATCTCCTTCATGCCGGCCGTCGCGTCCAGCCCGAGCGCCGCCTTCTCGTTGTTCCCCAGCGTCGCCGCGTAATCCCGCACGTCTTGCGTGATCTTCATCGAGCAGAACTTCGGGCCGCACATCGAGCAGAAGTGCGCGACCTTGTGCGCGTCCTTCGGCAGCGTCTCGTCGTGGTATTCGCGCGCGGTGTCGGGATCGAGTCCGAGGTTGAACTGATCCTCCCAGCGGAAGTCGAACCGCGCGCGGGAGAGCGCATCGTCGCGAAGCTGCGCCGCCGGATGGCCCTTGGCCACGTCCGACGCATGCGCCGCGATCTTGTAGGTGATGACGCCTTCCTTGACGTCGTCGCGGTTCGGCAGGCCGAGATGCTCCTTCGGCGTGACGTAGCAGAGCATCGCGCAGCCGAACCAGCCGATCATCGCAGCTCCAATGCCCGACGTGATGTGGTCGTAGCCCGGCGCGATGTCGGTCGTGAGCGGTCCCAGCGTGTAGAACGGCGCTTCGCCGCACTCCTTGATCTGCTTGTCCATGTTGATCTTGATCTTGTGCAGCGGCACGTGGCCGGGGCCTTCGATCATGACCTGGCAGCCCTTGTTCCAGGCCGTCTTGGTCAGTTCGCCCAGCGTTTCGAGTTCGGCGAACTGCGCGCGGTCGTTGGCGTCCGCGATCGAGCCCGGCCGCAGGCCGTCGCCGAGCGAGAACGACACGTCATACTTCCGCATGATGTCGCAGATCTCGTCGAAGCGCTCGTAGAGGAAGCTCTCCTTGTGCTTCGACAGGCACCACTTCGCCATGATCGAGCCGCCGCGCGAGACGATGCCCGTCACGCGGTTCGCGGTCAGCGGCACATAGGCGAGGCGCACGCCCGCGTGGATGGTGAAATAGTCCACGCCCTGTTCGCACTGTTCGAGCAGCGTGTCCTTGTAGCACTCCCAGTCGAGCTTGGCCGGGTCGCCGTTCACCTTCTCGAGCGCCTGATAGATCGGCACGGTGCCGATCGGAACCGGCGAGTTGCGGATGATCCATTCGCGCGTGTTGTGGATGTTGCGGCCGGTGGAGAGGTCCATCACCGTGTCCGCGCCCCAGCGGATCGCCCACACCATCTTGTCCACTTCCTCTTCCACGGAGGAGGTGACGGCGGAGTTGCCGATGTTGGCGTTGATCTTGGTCAGGAAGTTGCGGCCGATGGCCATCGGCTCCAACTCGGCGTGGTTGATGTTGCACGGGATGATCGCGCGGCCGCGCGCGATCTCGTCGCGCACGAACTCCGGCGTGATGAACAGCGGCACCGAGGCGCCGAAGCTTTCGCCGTCCTGCTGCGCCCATTCGGCGCGCTCGAGCTGCTTCTTGCGGCCGAGGTTTTCACGCTCGGCGACGTAGATCATTTCCTTGGTGATGATGCCGGCGCGGGCGAACTCGATCTGCGTGACCGGCGCGTTGCCGACGCCGCGCAGCGGCTTGTGCTGCACCGGGAATTCGCGGGCGAGGTGTTTTCCAGTGACGTTGCCGTTGTCGACCGCCTTGATCACGCGGCCGTCGTATTCCTCGACGCCGCCGCGCTCCTTGACCCATGCGGTGCGGGCGCGCTTGAGACCCTTCTCGACGTCGATGGCGACGTCGTTGTCGGTGTAGGGGCCCGAGGTGTCATAGACGGGAAGGTTCGGCTCCTTGGCCTCCTTGGAGAGGATAATCTCGCGCAGCGGCACGCGCACATCAGGCGCGGCCTCCGGCGAGGAATAGATCTTGCGCGATCCCGCGAGAGGGCCGGTGGTGACCTTCGGCGTTTCGAGTTCGGACGGCGCGACGGGCTTGTTCATGTGTCCTCTCCATTCCTCTGTGCCGCAACCGCTGTCCTCATCCTGAGGAGGCACAAAGCGCCGTCTCGAAGGATGAGCAACGATTGCTGTCGGATCGCAGACGCGGGGAGGGAAGCAATTCGAGTCCCTGTCCCTTCGCCGGTACGAACCGGATCAGGTTCAAAGGGTCGCCGCTCTCGCGGCCTCTCAGCTTCTTGCGAAGCACCCCTCGGAACTCTTTTAATGTAGGCTCGCGGGTGAGGGCGGTCAACGAGACTGTCACACAACCCAGAGCCGCACGCAGAGGCGGCCAAGGGACGGCCGAGAGGCTGGGGAGGCTGAAATGGCATCATATAAGGCCGCGCACGGCCTCGACCGGCGCGCATTTCTGATGAGTTCCGCCGCGGTTGCGGCGGCCATGTGTTCTCCGCAGGCGATGGCTGCGGAAAAGCCGCTCAGCGATGTGATCGCCCGCTTCGTCACCGGCCTCGACCTGAAAACAGTCCCTTCGCTCGCCATCGAGCGCGCACGCACAGCCTTCATCGACACCGTCGGCGTGATGCTGGTCGGTGCTCAGGAGAAGGCCGCCGAGATCGTCCACGACATCATCAAGCTCGAAGGCGCAAAGCCCGCGGCCGGCATCGTCGGCACGTCGCTCCGCACCTCGGCGCAGAGCGCGGCGCTCGCAAACGGCGTCGCCTCGCACGCACTCGACTTCGACCTCACGTATGTCCAGGGTCAGCTCACCGCGTCGCTCGTGCCCGCGCTGCTGCCGCTCGCGGAAACGACCGGCGCGTCGCAGGCCGAAATGCTCGCCGCTTATCTCGCGGGTTTCGAGGTGGCGTCGCGCTTCTCGCGCGCCAACCCGAGCCACAACGCCGCCGGTCTCTGGCATGCCACCTCGACCATCGGCTCCATCGGCGCTGCGGTCGCGGCGGCGCGTCTCCTGAAAGCGCCCGCCCCTGCGATCCCCGACATCGTCGGCATCAGCGTGTCGCTGGCCTCGGGTGTCAACGCGAACTACGGCACCATGACCAAGCCGCTGCACGCGGGACATGCCGCGAGCAACGGCATCCTCGCGGCGATGCTCGGGATGCGCGGCTTCTCGTCGAACCCGCAGGCCATCGAAGGCCGCGGCGGCTTCGCCAAGACCTTTGCGCGCGGGTTGGAGTGGAAACAGGATGCGTTCAACGATCTCGGCAAGCAGTACGACATCGCGGTGTTCGGCTATCAGCCCAAGCGCTATCCGTGCGGCGGCGTGATCCACACCGCCATCGATGCAGCATTGTTGCTCCGCGAAAAACTGGGCGCCGACGTTGCCAACATCGCAAGCATCCACGCAGGCATCGCGAACTACGCGGCCGACCGCGCCAAGCCGGAATATCCGACCAACACCGAGGCCGCGAAGTTCAATCTGCAATACGTCATCGGCTATTCGTTGGTGAACGGCGTGCCGAAGCTCGCGGCGTTCGATCCTCCGGCCATCAACGATCCGGCGGTGAAGGCGATGGCGCAGAAGGTGACGGCGTCGATCGATCCTGAGTTCGCCGACGCGCGGCAGAACTATCCGACGCGGCTCCGCGTCACTTTGAAAGACGGTCGCGTCATCGAGGAACTCCGCCGCGCCGCGAGCGGCACCGCGGAGTTTCCGCTGACGCAGGTGCAGATCGAGGAGAAGTTCATGGATTGCGCGACGCATGCGGTGGACAAGGCGACGGCAGACAAAATCCTCGCCACACTCCGCACGCTGGGCGATCAGCCGTCGCTTGATGGTCTCTGGCCACTGCTGCGGAAGGCGTAGCTCTCTCCACTGTCGTCCCATTTTTCCGCTGTCGTCCCCGCGAAGGCGGGGACCCAACTTCGACGGTGGTGATTATGGGTCCCCGCTTTCGCGGGGACGACAGCAGTGATTGTGTCAGACATCGCGACATCGGCACTGCCACCCTCTCCCACAAGGGGAGAGGGTGACGGAGCAAGTCGCGGTGTTGGGACCTACCGCGGCATCGGGGGCGGCGGGACGTTCTGCGCCTGCTGATCGATCAGCGGCGTGATGCGGCGCACCGCGACGCGGCGATTGGCGGCCTCAGGCCCCGGCGTCGGGATCTTGAGATACTGTTCGCCGTAACCTTGCGTCACGAGGTTCTCCGCCGGCACGTTGAACTGCTCGGTCAGCGCGACCGCGACCGACTCCGCTCGGCGATCCGACAGCGACAGGTTGTCGACGTCGTTGCCGGTCGCGTCGGTGTGGCCTTCGATCATGAAGACCTCGCGCGGATTGCGCTCGATCGCGCGGTTGATGCCGTCCGCGATGAACGCGAGACGGTCGATCTGTTCCGGCGTGAGCTGCCACGAGCCGGTGTCGAAGTTGATGTCGAGATCGACACGCGGCATGCGGTCGCGCAGCGGTGCGCTGAAGCGCACCTGATCGAGCGTGTAGGGCTCGGCGATCTGCTCGACCGGCGGCGCCGCGAACACGCGGTAGATGTCGTCACGCTGCGCGTAGCCGGCATCCACGATGTAGCGCTCGCGCGGTATGCGGATCACCGGCGGCGGAAGCTGCACGAACAGCGGCGCGGCGCGCCGCAACGCGATCGTGTTGTCGATGATCACGACCTCGCGGCCGCCCGCGTCGCGGCGGAAGCGGCGCAGCAACCGGCCCTCGGGGTCGGTGACGCTGACGATCCGCACGCCGTTCGGCCGGTCGACGATGACCTCCTGGTTGCCGCCGCGGCGCTCCACCTGCACGTCGCGCGCGCCGATGGCGAAGCGGCCCGACTCGTTGTGGCGGATGAAGACGCGGTTGTCCTCGCGCACGATCGTGCGGTCGCCTTCGCGGATGAAGGTGCGGTTGCCTTCGCGCGTCTCCTGCCGCTCCTGACGAAGCTGATCGAGGCGCGGGCCTGCCGGGCCCTGGCCGTCGCGGCGGATGAATTCGCGGGCATCGCGGGTCCGCGTCGGCGGCGGCGCGACGGCTGCGGGGTTTTGCGCCGCGGGCGCGGGAGGCGGAGCGCCGCCGAAGCCCGGACGCTGCTGCGCGGCCGGAGGCGGTGCGGCGGGCGGTTGTTGCGGCTGGGCCGTGGGGGCAGGTGGCGGCGCGGCGCCGCCCGGCTGGGGATGCGGGCGCTGCTGTTGCGCGGCTGGAGGCGGTGGTGCCGCCGCCGGCGGTTGCTGAGGTTGAGCCGCTGGCGCAGGCGGAGCGCCTCCGAAGCCAGGCGGCCGCTGCTGTTGCGCGGCGGGCGGCGGCGGCGCTGCCGGCGGCTGCTGAGGCTGCTGAGGCTGCGCCGCGGGCGGCGTCGGAGCCGGCCGCGGTTGCTGGGCTGCAGGCGGTTGCGGCGCGGGCGCCGGCTGCTGCGCGCCCGGTGCGGGCGGCTGGCCCGGACGGCGCTCGTCGCGGCGTTCTTCACGCCGCTGTTCGCGGCGCTCGTTCGCAGCGGGTGGTTGAGCGGCCGGAGGCTGTTGCGGCTGTGCGGCGGGTGCCGGCGGTCGAGGCTGGGCAGCCGGTGGTTGCTGCGCGGCGGGAGGTGGAGGCGGCGGCGCGTGTTGTGCCGCGGGCGGTGCCGGCGGACGCGGCGGTTGTGCGGCGGGCGGTTGCGGTGCCGGCGGACGTGGTGGCTGAGCTTGCGGCGGCGGAGCGTGCGGCGCGGGCTGCGGGGCCGCAGCCGGGGGCGGCGCCGGTTGCGCCGCGGGAGGAGCAGGCGGGCGCGGCGCTTCGCGGCGCGGCGGAGCCTGCTGCGCGGGCGGCGCGGGCTTCTTTTCTTCGGCGGGTGGAGGAGCGGGCGGCGCGGCCGGAGCCTGCGCGATGACCATCGTTCCGTCCGGCTGCGCGGCTTGCGCTGCGGGCGGCGCGATCATCAATGCGGTGCTGGCGAGAAGGAGGGCGACGGTGGAGCTTCCGCGAGAGCGCGGAAGAGAAGAACGAGACGACATCGAGTCACAAATCTCCGTGGCGGATGTGCACCAGCCAACAAAGAATGTGTGTTCAATCCGGGGCGCGGAGATGACCGTTCCAAGTCGGCAGCGGAAAAATCCGCGACAGAAAATCCGTCAGGAAATTTCCAGCGGTCTTTTATTGCACTGCAATCTTCGTCACCAGCGCGCGGACAAGGCCGTCCGCTTCCGCGATCACGCGCAGCGTCTTGGAGTCGAACTCGATTTGTTCCAGCCGCAAGCCCGTCACCTGCGCCTCGGCCTGAACGCCGTCGGTCTGGCTCTGGAAGTCCTTGATCGCGGATTCGATCGCGCCGCGCGCGGTCGCCGCGAACGGCTTCAGATCGACCACCGCGTTCTCTTCGAGCGCCGACTGCACATAGGGGATCGCGGCCTTCGCCGCGGCGCCGAGCAGGCCGAACGCCGCCTCCGACTCCACGTCGAGCGAAATGTCGGTAAGCCGCATGATCTGCTTCTCGCGGTCGAGCACCGGCTTGCCCCACACGTGCACGGTGGCCTCCGCGCCGAAGCCGAACCAGCTCTTCTTCTCCTTGGCCTTCACGCGCAGCGAAACCAGCAGCCGGTCGCCGGACGCCGCGACGTTCGACTTCAGAACCGTCACTTCCGCGGGCGAATCCTTCTCGCCGAAGGTCTTGCCCTTGAGCTGCAACTCCATGATGCGGTTCAGCTCGGTGAACGGCATGTCGATCGGCACTGCGATCGACACCTTGCCCTGGTCGAGCTGTTGCACGATCTCGAGCCGCTGCGGGAACGGGCAGTTCGGCTTGGTCTCGCTCGGCACGATGCGCGTCTCGGCCTGCACGCCGACCGTCAGGATCACCCAGTTCGGATCGATACGTGGGGTCGCCGCCGACGCACGCACCGGCTTGAGCTCGAGCCACAGGTTCGGCGCATCCTTCGAGGCCTGGCCGAGCGGGATCGAGCGGCACATCTTCGCCCATTCGCGGCGCGCGATCTGCTCAAGCCGCGGATCGTTGCGAAGCTGGTTCGACAGGTTCGCGATCTGATCGCTCACGGTCTTGTCGAGCAGCGGCTTCATCTCGTTGCCGAGGTTGAGCTTCACGCCGGCGATGTTCACGCTGGTCTCGCCGATGCTCACGTTGCCTGTGAGGTTCGGCTCGATGCGCCAGTTCGGCAGCAGCACCGGCCGCGACGTCACCGTGACGGCGCCGCGGATGTCGGCGCGCTGATCGAGCGTGCGCCCGACAATATTGCCGACATTGCGTCCGAGCGCGTTGCCCAGGATTCCGGTGATCGCCCCGGCTGCATTGCCGGCGTTGCCCGCGAGATTGCCGGTGACGCGCAGCGAGCCGTTGAGCGGTGTCGAGATCGTCAGCGCCTGGTTCGCGCCTGAGACGCTCATTGGACCGCGCGCGATAGAGTAACCGATCTCGGCCTTGCCGAGGAGTTCGCTCAGGGGATTGTCCTTGTTGCCGGACAGGTTCCGCGGCGCCGTGCTGTCGAGCACGTCGCGGATCGCGGTGTTGGCGACGGCAACCGGCGCGGTGATCGAGGAGATTCGGCTGATCGGCGGCAGCGGCGGAAGCTCGGTCAGCGCGGGCCGCTTCTCCGACATCGGATTGCTCGGCCAGAGCGCGTCGAGCGCGAACAGCGTGCCGCCGAAGAACACGGCGACGACGAGCCCGCCGAGCAGGATCGTCTTGATCGAAATGCCTTTACTGGTGCTGGCCGCCCGATTCATCCCGCGCGAATTCTAGTTTAGGCCGCGCGGATGCGCCAGTGTTTGTGCCGCGGACGACGACAATCCGTCGCGGCGTGCCACAATTCTTTAATTGTGGCGGCACCCGCTCAGACGAGGACTTTATTGTTGTCCTCCGGAGGGCCGATGAACTGGACGCCGACTTGAGTCTTGGAGCGCCATTTCACCCGGCACCATCGGCGCAGGTCGGCACCGAAGACGAGTAGGAATTCGATCGGGAGGTTGCGCGAGTCACGCAAGGCAAGGCGGGCGCCGGTCTGCGACACGTCCACCAGCGCGCACGCCGACTTTGCCTCGACGTGGACGTCCAGCTCGATCTTGTGTCGCCGTCCCTTTCGCTTGTTCTTCATGCGCTGAACGTGCCACGGGCCGGTTATCCTGCGATAAATATGACGGGGGAAACCTGACGGATGAGGGTATGGCGGTCATGCTGTTTCCGCAGATGAAGCGGCCGGGATGCTGAATTTCAAGGTGTTTTGCGCGCGACGGGCGCGCTGATTTACAATCAATTCACTTTGATGTTCAGCTCGCGCACCAGCTTGTCGTATTTGCCGAAGTCCTCCTGCACGAGCTTGCCGAATTGCTCCGCGGTGCCGCCGACCGGCTCCTGCGCCGAGTCCGTGAACACCTTGCGCACGCTTGCGTCTTGGAGCGCCTTGTTCATTTCCGCGTTGAGCCGTGCCGCGATTGCGGGCGGTGTGCCGGTGGGGACGAACACGCCGAGCCACTGATCGAGCACCAGCTTGACGCCGGACTCTTCATACGTCGGCACGTCGGGCAGCGTCGGCGAGCGCGCCGCGGTGCTCTGGGCGAGCAGCTTCAGCGTTCCGGCCTTGTAGTGCGGAATGAGCGGCGTCGAGCCGAGCGAGGCGAGGGTGATGTGGCCCGCGAGCAGATCGTTGATCGCCTGGCCTCCGCCGCGATAGGGCACATGCTCCAGCTTGATCCCCGCAAGCTTCGCGAACCATTCCGCCGCCATGTGCTGCTGCGAGCCGACGCCGGAGGTGGCGTAGCTCAATCCCGGCTTTTCCTTCACGAGTGCGATCAGTTCGGAGAGCTTCGTCACGCCGAGCTTGGGATGCACCGCGAGCACCACCGGTTGCCGCGACAATTGAATCACCGGCACGAAATCCTTCAGCGCGTCGAAGCTCACCTTGAACACATGCGGCGCGCTGGTGATCTGGTCCGGTGCGATCAACACCGTGTATCCGTCCGGTGCGCTTTTGCCTGCGTATTCGAAGCCGACCGTGCCGCTGCCGCCGGATTTGTTCTCGACCACCACCTGCTGGCCGAGCGCGCGCGACAGATGCTCGCCGATCACCCGCGCACCGACGTCGGTCGAGCCGCCGGCGGGGTAGGGCACGATGAAGCGGATCGGCCGGTTCGGCCAGTCTTGTGCATGAGCGGAAAACGGCAGCGCAGCAAATGCAAAAAGCGCGACAAGAAAACGCGGCATGGTCATTGAAAAATGCTCCTGCCTTCGGCGTCCAGCTTGGACTATCGTATCGGTCCCGCTTTCGCCCGGCTAGCAGCCGCGTCCCACCCCAAGTCCGGTCCGATCATGCCCTATTCGCACTATCTCCCCGAGCACATGGGCTCCATCACGCTCTCGCCGCAGGGGCCGTTTGTCGCGGGCTCGTATCAGCAGCTCACGCTCGTCTATACGGCCGGCACGTTCGGCATCGACGACACCGGCATGCTGAAGATCTCTTGGCGCACCACGTCGGACATGGCGAAGCCGCAGTTCGACAAGCCGTCGGCGCCGAACTACACGACGGTGGAGGCGAGCAACGGCGCGAAGCTCGAGGTCGCGTACGACCGCACCAACATCCGGCCCTGGCAACACACCATCGTGATCCGGGTCGGTCGCGGCTATCTGCGTGAAGGCGACACGCTGACCATCCGTCTCGGTGATCGGCGCCAAGGCTCGCCGGGGTATCGCCTGCAAACCAATGTCGAAGCGCGGGTGCAGTGGCGCAGCTCCGTCGATGCATTCGCAACTTACGAGTTCTGCGAGCTCGATCATCCGGCGTTCGATCTTGTCGCGGGGCCGGGCGAGACATGGAAGGCGATCGTTCCTTCGCTCGTGGTCGCGGGCGAGCCGTTCCGCCTTGCGCTCGTCGCCGAGGACATGTGGGGCAATCCGACCGGCGATGTGGAAGCCACGCTGACGCTCGCGCCGTCGCGTCCGTTGCGCGGATTGCCGGAAAGCGTTGCCATCAAGAAGGGTGGCGCGCCGCGCGTCATCGAAAACATCGTTGCGGAGGGCGAGGGTGACATCGAGCTTCGCGTGCTCGCGAACGGCAAGGAGGTTGCGCGCGCCAACCCGATGCGCGTTGTCAGGGACAAGCCTGCGCTGCGCCGCTACTGGGCCGATCTGCACGGCCAGAGCGGCGAGACCATCGGCATGGGCTCGGCGGAGGATTATTTCCGCTACGCGCGGGACTCGGCATTCGTCGACATGGTCGGCCATCAGGGCAACGACTTCCAGATCACCGACGCATTCTGGAAGGAGCTGAACCGTCTCACCGCCGAATTCGACAAACCGGGCAAGTTCGTTTGCCTGCCCGGCTACGAATGGTCCGGCAACACCGGCATGGGCGGTGACCGAAACATCTTCTACCGTAAGGAAGGCCGCCCGATCCGCCGCTCATCGCACATCCTGGTCGAAGGTCAGACCTCGACCGACGCCATTTACACTGCCGACAAGCTGTTCGACTGGCTGAAGGACGAGGACTGCCGCGTCATCGCCCACGTCGGCGGCCGCTACGCGGATATTCACTACGCGCATGATGGCCGCGTCGAGCGCACCGTCGAGGTGCATTCGTCCTGGGGCACGTTCGAATGGCTGCTGCACGACGCCTTCGAGAAGGGCTACCGCGTCGGCGTCGTCTGCCACAGCGACGACCACAAGGGCCGGCCCGGCGCGACGCGCCCCGGCGCATCGACCTTCGGCGCGATCGGCGGTCTCTCGTGCTACTTCATGCCGGAGCTGACGCGCGATGCTCTGTTCGAAGCGCTGCGCCGCCGCCATCACTACGGCACGACATCACCGCGCACCTTCCTCGATCTGAAGGCGACGTTCGACAAGCCGGTGACGGGCTTCTCTGAAGACCCGAAGCTCGGCCCCGCGAAAGAACTCTCCGTCACCGAAGCGATGATGGGCGACATCATCCGTCCCGGCTCCGTGCCGATGAAACTGTCCGCCGAAGTGATCGGCACCGCGCCGGTCGAGCGCATCGACGTTCTGCACGGCACGAAAGTCGTGCAGACCGCGCGCCCGTTCACCGCGAACGATCTCGGCAAGCGCGTGCGCATTCTCTGGCAGGGCGCGGAGTATCGCGGCCGCGGCCGCGAGACGATCTGGCAGGGCAAGCTCACCGCCGCGGGCAACCGCATCGCGCGCTTTGCGCCGGTCAACTTCCTCAACCCCGAACGCCGCGTGCAGGAGGCAGCGCCCGGCTCGGTGCTGACCTGGAATTCGGTAACGACCGGCAATCTCGCCGGCATCGATCTCTGGCTCGATCAGGCGAACGCGGGCTCCATCGCCATCGAGACCAATGTCGTCTCCGGCACCATCGACCTCGCGAAGCTCGCCGACAACACCATCGCCTTCGACGGCGGCGGGCTCGGCCGCAAGCTCAGCGTCTATCGTCTCCCCGAAGCCGACTGGAGCCGTCACGCCACCATCGAGCACACGGCCGCATTCCACGGCGGGGCCGATCTGCCGGTCTATGTGCGGG
>BFBZ01000408.1_pt1 | contig 44420 bp, 43 predicted proteins | sample 1888401 | NCBI WGS metagenome assembly BFBZ01 (sample SAMD00112614, study PRJDB3348) | symbiont metagenome | host: Chara braunii | reverse complement strand
TGCGGCCCGCGGCTTTGAGCTGACGTGCTTTATCCGTGACCGCGATGGTCGCGGACGGCTTCACACGGTCAAGCGCAGCGGACAGAAACGGCATCTTTTTCTCCTGTTGGGTTTGCCCGGAATCGCGAAGTCGCGCCGGACAAAACCACCCTAAAGCGCGTTCCCCCGCATCGCAAGAACAGAGGCCGCAAACGTCAAAACTCCCGATGCCGCTTTAGGAAACATTAAAAGGGAAGCCATAGGATCGGCGCAACATTCATAAAGTTAAGCCCGCAAATGGCCGATTTCTGGCATTCGTTCAATTCGTCGCTGCGATCCGGCGATTGGCTCACTCCGGAGCGCGTGCGCAACTACAGCGCGATTCTGCTCGCGATCTGCGTGATCGCGTTCGGTGCATGGATTGCGATGTCGGACCGCATGATCGATCCGAACGGCAAACCCATCGGCACGGATTTCTCCAACACCTACGCGGCCGGCACGCTGGCCTGGGCCGGACACGCGGCGGACGCCTATGTGCCGTCGCTTCAGCACGCCGCCGAGAAGGCCGCGTTCGGCGGACGCGATGTGCCGTTCTACGGCTGGCACTATCCGCCGTTTTTCTTTGCGGTTGCCATCATCGCCGCCGCCGTTCCCTATGCGTGGGGATTGCTGATCTGGCTGGCCGCGAGTCTCGCCGGCTATCTCGCGGTGCTGCGCGCGATCCTGCCGCGCAAGGAAACACTTCTGATCGCGCTCGCCTTCCCTGCCGTGTTCGTCAACATCGGTCACGGCCAGAACGGATTTCTCACCGCCGCACTGCTCGGCGGCGCGCTGCAACTGATGCATCGACGCCCGTGGGTCTCCGGCATGCTGATCGGCATGCTCGCCTACAAGCCGCAATTCGGCGTGCTGATTCCGGTAGCCCTGCTCGCAGCCGAACGCTGGTCTACCATCGTCGCGGCGATCGTCACCGTCATTACGCTCGCGCTGACGTCGTTCGCCGTGATGGGCATCGACATCTGGAAAGCATTTTTGGACTCAACCGCGTTCACGCAAAGCGTCGTGCTCGAACAGGGCGGCACCGGCTGGGAGAAAATCCAGTCGATTTTCTCTGCATTACGTGCCCTCGATTTCGGAATTCACTCCGCCTATGCCGCGCAGATTTCGCTCGCGCTTGCGCTCGCTGTCGGCATCGCATGGCTGTGGCGCAGCGAAGCGGCGTTCGAGCTGAAAGCATCGGCGCTCGCGACCGCGTCCCTTCTCGCAACGCCCTACATGCTCGATTACGACATGGTGGTGCTTGCGGTTGCGATTGCGTTCTTCGCGCGGCATGGCCTCGCGCGCGGATTCCAGCCTTACGAAATCACCGCTCTCGCTTTCGCATGGATCGTGCCGCTGATTTCGCGCAGCATCGCGGGCGTCACCTTCATACCGCTCGGGCTGATCGCGATGCTGCTGCTCTATGCGATCACGCTGCGCCGGGCCGCTGCTGATCTTGGACATATGAGCCGCGCCACACGCAGTTTTGCTCAAGCGTGATTCGGCAAAGCCGTGTCTGAAAACTATTTTTCTTTGAAATCACCGTATTGCGGTGCATTTTGACCAGTTCCAGTTCCCGGCCCTTGCGGCGTGCGGCGTGCGACCTCATTGTTATTGGATCGGGGACGTGAAACATCACTCTATGTACAAGCTCTATTCGATGCAGCGATCCGGCAACAGCTACAAGGTCCGCCTTGCGCTGGCGCTGCTCGACGCCCCTTACAAGGCCATCGAAGTCGACATTCTTCACGGCGAAAGCCGCACGCCGGAGTTCCTCGCCAAGAACCCGAGCGGCCAGGTGCCGCTGCTTGAAGTGGAAGGCGGCCGCTATCTCGCCGAGTCGAACGCGATCCTGTGGTATGTCGCGATCGGCACGCCACTCGCGCCGGAAAACCGCGTCGACCGCGCCGAGGCGCTGCAATGGATGTTCTTCGAGCAGCATGCGCTCGAGCCGAGCGTCGGCGCGGCCTATTTCTGGCTGGTGCTGGTGAAAGGCGGCCGCGATCTGCAAACGCATTCGCTCGAAGACTGGATGGAGCGCGGCTATGCGGCGTTGCGCGTGATGGAAAACCATCTCAAGACGCGCGACTATTTCGCGGCGGGTCATCTGACGGTGGCGGACATTGCGATGTACGGCTACACGCATGTCGCCAATCAGTGCGATTTCGATCTCTCCGGTTTTCCGTCGGTGCGCGCGTGGCTGAAACGCGTCGAGCAGGAACCGCGTTTCGTGTCCATGATGGCGAGCGCCGACATTCCCGAACACGAAGCAAACGCCGCGCAGTGAGGCTGCGAGTCTGAAAAGCCACAGCGCCGCGAAATTCTCCGCGTTAAGACATCCTTAACCCTTTTGCCGCGCTTCCGCCATTTTGCACGCGCGCGCCGCCGCAATCCTGACAGCGATGCCTGCCACATTTGATTCGCGCGGTGATTCGCCGCGATTGAAGGATTGACGGCCATGAGTGGCTCGCACGATACGAACATCGGATTTCAGAACCGTTCGGCGCGTATTGCCGCGTTCAATTTGACCAATGCCGCGGCGGCCTCGCTCGCGGTTGTGACGCTGTCGCTGTGCCTCGTCGTGGCGCTGACCGCGCTGTCAATCAAAGTGATGGCGGCGGCACCGATTGCCGGCTGATCCGCCGCAACCAAATTCAGGCATCACGTCCGGACTGCGGCATCGCGCTGTGAGCGAAAGCCCACGGGCTGGAGACTGTCAATGAAATCGCCGACCGTCGTTGTGACTGTCTCTCTCACCGCAGCCATTGTCGTGGCCGCGGCGCTGCTGATCGTTCAGCTCCATTTGTGAAAAATGAAGAACGCGCCGAGTGCGATGAACGCAAAGCCGAGCGCGTGATTCCAGCCCAGCGGCTCTTTCAGGTACAGCACCGAGAATCCGGCGAAGACGATGAGCGTAATCACTTCCTGCATCGTCTTGAGTTGCGCGGCCGTATAGACCGCGCTGCCCCAGCGATTGGCCGGCACCGCCAGCCAGTATTCAAGGAACGCGATGCCCCAGCTCACCATGATGACGAGCGGTAGCGAGTAGTCCTTGAACTTCAGGTGGCCGTACCAGGCGAAGGTCATGAAAATGTTGGACGCCACCAGCATCAGGAACGGCAGCAGATACGGCGATACAAAGGTGGGCATGGACGTCCTTTCGGGAAGTCATTGGGCACGGAAAGCTATTGGTATCAGCCGCTACAAAGCGCCGGGCTGCGCTTCCGGTTCCGTCTGTGGATAAAAACCGCCTGTCACGCGGCTGTTATATAGGCTGCCTAGCGTGACGGCGCATCCGATCCGCAGCACCCGTCGCGGGCCGGACAGCCCTCGCGGTCCCAGCCGCCGAAATGTCGCGCGAACCCCTTTGCGCAGTTTCAGCCGGGGCCGCATTTTTTTTGGTGCCGCGGCCTGTCGACGTGATAAGCAGCCGCCGCAATCCAATTCGCCAAGACAGTTCGCTAAGACAGTTCGCCAAGACATTTCATGATCCGCGCCATCCTCGTTCTTCTCTCGCTTGTCGTCATCGCGCTCGTGCTGCTGCCGTTTCACGTCATCGGCATGGTGACGGGCAATCGGCTGCAACGCGACGTGCCGGTTCTGTTTCACCGGCTGTATTGCGCCGTCATCGGCATCCGCATCACACAGGTCGGAAAACTCACCAAGGACAAGCCCGTGCTCATTCTGTCCAATCACGTCTCGTGGTCGGATATTTCCGTGCTGGGCGCGGTCGCTCCCGTGACGTTTGTCGCCAAGTCGGAAGTGAAATCGTGGCCGGTGTTCGGATGGCTGGCGCGACTCCAGCGCACGATTTTCATCGAGCGCGACCGCCGCAATAAAACCGGCGACCACGCACGCGCGATGGCGGATCGTCTGCTCGGCGGCGATGCCGTGCTGCTGTTTCCCGAAGGCACATCGAGCGACGGCATCCGCATTCTGCCATTTCGCTCCGCGCTGATCGGCGCTGTGCATCACGTCATCGGCGACGCGACGCATCATGATCGCGTGACGGTGCAGCCGGTGTCGCTGGCTTATGTGCGTTATGGCGGACTGCCGGTCGGACGCGCGCTGCGCGAAAAAGTTGCGTGGTACGGCGACATGGATCTCGTGCCGCATCTTCTGAACATTCTCGCCAACGGCGCAGTCGATGTCACGGTGAGCTGGGGCGAGGCCGTCGCCTACGACATGAATGCCGACCGCAAGCAGATCGCGCGCGACGCGGAAGCCTCGGTGCGGCGAATGACGGCGCGGGCGTTGCGCGGGACTGTGCCTGCGGTCGAGACGCCGCCGCCTGTGATCGCGGACGAATTGCCCGCCGCCGCCGAAGCCGCGCCGACTTAATTCAACTCCGCGAGCAGTCCCGCCATCAGCCGTCCGCGCTCGGCGAGACTCTCGACGAAGATGTGTTCGTTGAGCGTGTGCAATCCCTCGCCGCGCACGCCGAGACCGTCGAGTGTCGCGATGCCCATCGCGCCGGTGAAATTTCCGTCCGAGCCGCCGCCTGCGCTGGAATGTTTCAGATCGACGCCGAGAGTGGCCGCGATGCGTTTCGCGGTCTCATAGAGCGCCATCGTCTTGCCGTCCGGCTCCCACACCGGCCGCGTCACCCCGCGCGTGACGATGAACTCGCCGCCCTGCGCGTCTTTCTTGCTCAAAGCGAGCATCCGCTTCACGCCCTGGTCGAGATCGCTTTGTTTCTTCGCCATCGACAGCGCCTGCCCCGTGCATGAACTCGCGACGCAATTCACCCACTGCCCGCCATGAACGACGCCGACGCTGAACGTGCAGTCGCTCGTGGTCATTGCGTCAATGACCGGAATCATGTCGGCCATGACGCGGATCGCGGATCGGCCGTCGGCAAGCAACGCGCCCGCGTGACTCGGCCGCCCGACCGCTTCGAGATTGAATCGCGCGATCGCATAACGCCCCGTCACGACGCCGCCCTCGGTGCGCGCAGGCTCCGGCACCAGAACGTACTTATGCTTTGCCGCTTCCGCCTCGATCGTCTCGCGCGTCGAGGCGCTGCCGATTTCCTCGTCGCTGGTGAAAAGAAACGTCACCGGCAGAGGTGTCTCGATCTTGGCGCGCTGCAACTGGCGCAACGCTTCGAGCGCGGCGTAATTGCCGCCCTTCATGTCCATGATGCCGGGGCCGAAACATTTGTCGCCGTCGCGGCGGAACGGAAGTCTCAAAAGCGTGCCGACAGGATGCACGGTGTCAAAATGCCCTATCACCAGAACACCGGGCGTCTTCTTCGCGTGCGGAAACGTGCCGCGCACGCAATCGCCAAAGCCCATGCGCCCTGCAATGCGCTCGACCTTCGCGCCGCTTGCGGCAAGTTCTTTAGAGGCGAGATCCATCATGCGGTTGACGGCATGCGGATCGTAGGTCGGGCTTTCGCATTCGATCCACGGCTTGAGGCCGCTCAACATTTTCTCCGAGTCGAACGGCAATGCGTTGAGATCGATCATGCGGCTCTCCCGTTTTTCTTAGAAGCCCAGCGCAACGCCATCCTTGCGGTGATCGGTTGCGCCGAGCAGAACGCCGCGCTCGCGGTCGATCCAGATCGCCTGGCAGCCGCCGAGCGCGACTTCCGACCATTTCACGTCGTGGCCGCGCGAAGCGAGATCGTCGCCGATTGCCTTGCCGAATGTCGGCTCCAGCGACAGCACGCCATCGAACGCAAACGAGCGCGGCGATTCGGACGCGGCCTGAATGTCCATGCCGAGATCGAACACGTTGGAGAGAAAATTGCCGTGGCCGGTCGCCTGATAGTGTCCGCCCATCACACCGAACGGCATCACGCATTTGCCGCCCTTCATCACCATGCCGGGAATGATGGTGTGCACCGGACGCTTGTTCGGCGCGAGCGCATTCGGATGACCGGGTTTGAGACGAAACCCATAACCGCGATTGTGCAACAGTACGCCCGACTTCGGCGCATAGATTCCGCTGCCGAACGGATTGAACAGCGAATTGATGAACGACACTGCATTGAGATCGCGGTCGACGACCGTCACATAAACCGTATCGGTGTGCTCGATCTCGTCCCAATCGACCTTTGCAGTCGCGCGCTTCATGTCGATCTTGCCGCGCAGCTTGCCGATGTAGTTGTCGGATAGAAAATGCTTGGCATCGACCTTGCCGAACGCGGGATCGCAGAAGAACGCATCGCGTGCGCGATACGCCGCCTTGCTCGCCTCCGCCAGCACATGCACGCGGTCGGCTTCCGACAACGACTTTATGTCGAAGCCTTCGAGAATCCGCAGAATCATCAGCGCCGCGAGGCCCTGTCCGTTCGGCGGACATTCGAGAATGTCGTGACCGCCGTAAGTCGTGGAGATCGGCGTGACGTCCTCGCCCTTGTGCGCGGCGAAGTCCGACACCTGATGCACGCCGCCGAGGGCCTGCAACACGGCTGCGAGTTCTTCCGCGACTTCGCCTTCGTAGAATGCCTTGCGGCCGTCGCGCGCGATTTTCCGCAGCGTCTTGCCAAGTGCTGGCTGATCGCGCCGGTCGCCGATATTTGCGACAGCGCCGCCCGGAAGATACTGCGCCTTGGCGTTCGCGTTGCTCTCGAGGCGCGGGCGATTGCGGCTCCAGTCGGCGGAGACGCGCGGCGTAATGCGGAAACCGTTTTCGGCAGCGTCGATGGCGGGTTTGAAAATTTCTTCCAGCGATTTCAATCCGTGCGCCTTGTTCAACACACACCACGCATCGACCGCGCCGGGTATCGTCACGCCTTCCGGCGCTGTCGGCGGAATCTCCTTCATGCGCGCGGCGACAGACGCCAGATCGGTTTTCGCCGGTGTGCGGCCCGAACCGTTGAACGACACCGGTGCGCCGCCCTTCTTCGAGTAGAGAACGAAGCAATCGCCGCCGACACCCGTCATCTGCGGCTCGACGACTCCTTGCAGCGCGACCGCGGCAATCGCCGCATCCATCGCATTGCCGCCGGCCTTCAATATGTCGAGCGCGGCAAGCGTCGCCTGCGGATGCGAGGTCGCGGCCATGCCGCGTTCGCCCACCGCGATCGAGCGGGACGGAGTGATGAAATTGCGCATGAAGTGCCTTCCGAAAGGAGCCGCACCCTAGCGTTGCGCGCGATGCGAATCCAGCGCGTGCCACGCCGATTTATTTTTGCGGCGCGCAAGAATAATGCTGCCATCGGCAATAGCGGGAACCCAGGCGGCCTTCGGCGGCTGAACGCACAGCAATCACGCTTCGGAGAACAGAGTCATGGATAAGGATCGAGTTACAGGCGCGGCCGGCGAAAGAGAAGCGGCTCGGCGAAAGCAGAGCGCCTATTTCTTTTCGAGCATGCGGTTGGCGCGTTCGCGGATCATCGCCTGCGCGCCATGCGCAATGCCGGCGAGCAGCCACGGCAGCGTCACTTCCAGCTTCACATGATCGTCGGCGACATCGATGGTGCCGCTGGCGTTCTGCTTCAGCGCGGTGAGGCTGAAAGCCAGACGGTCGCCGCTCCAGATCTCTTCGTTGACCTGCACCATCTGGCTGTATTGATTTTTGACGCTGCCGAGTCCGGCCTTCAGCCGGCGGACGGCTTCGTCCTTGCCGAGCTTGTGCGGAATGGAAACGATGAACGGTTGCGCCATCGGCTTGCCTTACGCAAAGTTCGCGCGGCGATAGCTCTTACGCGCAGCGGCTGAGCTGGTCTTCGGTGACGACGCGCTCGATATTTTCCGTCTTGCTCTTGATGCGATAGCGCGGACGGCCATCGCCTTCGAGCGGCAGGCGGCTGACGATGGTGTAGATATTCAATTGCCCACTTCCAACGCGGCCCTGCGGACCCTGCATCTGGTGTCGAACGTCTTCATTCACGGAAAATGTGTGGGCCATCTTGTCCTCGAAGTTGATGGGTCGCTTTTATCGGATCGCGTCATTTTCCGCAATAAAAGAACCGCTTAGAACCGGCGAATGCTTAACGCGGAACGCTGAATTTTGCAGCAAAATGACCAAAATGCATGGGCGGATTGCGCTTGTGACAGTGCCGGACGGGCCCATGTCAGCCAGGCAATTCGCAGCAAGGACACGCATGAACAAGATCGTCAAACAGCCGGACACCAGCCATCCGATCACGATTCAGCCGAGCAAGGCTCGTATTGTCGTGACGGCGGGCGGCAAAATCGTCGCCGACACGCGCGCCTCGCTGACGCTGCGCGAAGCCTCGTATCGGCCGGTGCATTACATTCCGCGCAAGGATGTCGACATGACGCAGCTTTCGCGCACCGATCATGCGACCTACTGCCCCTACAAGGGCGACTGCGCCTATTACAGCATCGCGTCGGGCGAGCGCGGCAAGAACGCCGTGTGGACTTATGAGGCGCCTTTTCCGGCCGTCGCGCAGATCAGGGATTACCTCGCGTTCTATCCAGGCCGCGTCGATGCGATTATGGTCGAAGAGTAGCGCCTTCGGTCTCACGCATCGGAATTTTCATGAGCGCCCTGTTTTCTCCCTTCAAGCTGAAGAACCTCACGCTTCCAAACCGCATCGTCATCGCACCGATGTGCCAATACTCCGCCGACAATGGCGCGGCGACCGACTGGCACATGATGCATCTGCTGAATCTTGCGATGTCCGGCGCGGGCCTGCTCATCATCGAGGCCACCGGCGTCGAGCCCGAGGGCCGCATCACGCCCGGCGATCTCGGATTGTGGGACGACCGCACCGAAGCCGCGCTGAAGCCGATCATGGCTGCGATCCGAAAATATTCGAACATCGCTGTCGGCATGCAGATCGCGCACGCGGGCCGCAAGGCATCGAGCCATCTGCCGTGGGAAAGCGGCCAGCAGATTCCGGTCGGGCAAGGCGGATGGATCGCGTCGGCGCCGTCGGCGCTGCCGCAGAAGGACGGCGAGACGCCGCCGGCCGCGCTCGACAAGGCCGGCATGGCGCGCGTGAAGAATGCGTTTGTCGAGACAACGAAACGCGCCGAACGTCTCGGCATCGACGCCATCGAGGTTCACAACGCGCACGGCTATCTGCTGCACGAGTTTCTCTCGCCGATTTCCAACCGGCGCACCGATGAGTACGGCGGCTCGCTGGAAAACCGCATGCGCTTTCCGCTCGAAGTGTTCGATGCGGTGCGCGCGGTGTTTCCGTCCCATAAGCCGGTCGGCATCAAGGTGTCGGCGTCCGACTGGGTCGACGGCGGCTGGGATATTCAGCAGACAATCGCTTTTGCCAAAGAATTGAAAAAGCGCGGCGTCGATTGGGTCGATGCGTCGTCGGGCGGCGTTTCGCCGAAGCAGAAGATCGCGCTCGGCCCCGGCTATCAGGTGCAGTTCTCGGAAGCGGTGAGAAAAGAGGCCGGCGTCAACACCTTCGCGGTCGGACTCATCACGGAGACCAAACAGGCGGAAGACATCGTCGCCAGCGGCAAAGCCGACTTCGTCGCACTTGCGCGCGGCATGCTCTACGATCCGCGCTGGCCGTGGCACGCCGCCGCCGAACTCGGCGCAACCGTGGACGGTCCGCCGCAATACTGGCGCGCGCCGCCGCATGACTACAAGGATGTGTTCGGCGAGATCGTCGCTAAGAAGTCGGGCGCGCGATAGTCGCGCTTTCGCGACACATAAATTTGATACCGCGGCCAAACCGAATCCACACCCGGCGCGTTAGTCTCCCGGCAAATTCGCGATTCCGCGAAACGATCGGTTTTGGGAGCACTCAGGATGAACTCAAAAAATGAGATGAAAGGCCGTCTCGTCAAATCCGGCGGCAGCGTGCGCGGCAAGCAGGGGCTCGACTATCATGTCGGCATTTCGGCGGACACGGTCGGGGCGAAAGCGATCCACATGCAGACCGTCATCATTGCGCCCGGCTCACGCGCGCATGCTCACAAGCACACCACGCACGAGACCGCGATCTACGCGTTAAGCGGAACGTCGGGCGTCTATCACGGCGAGAAACTCGAACATCACACCTTCGTGGCACCCGGAGATTATTTCTACATTCCGGCGGACGTGCCGCACCTGCCCTACAATCCGAGCGAGACCGAAACGGTGGTCGCCGTGATCGCGCGCACCGATCCGAACGAGCAGGAAAGCGTGGTGCTGATGCCGGAGCTTGAGAAGCTCGTGCCGCAGTTCAAATCGCCGCCGACCGCGCCCGCCGAGGACCAGAAAGAACTGTTCGAGACGGCTGCGCCCTGAACAATTCTCCTGTCTTCACGAGCAAGCACGCCCCCGGTAAACGAGGGCATTGCACTCGGCTTAAGGCGCACGTTTCCAGACAACGACCGGATTGGTCCCGCCGACCGGAGAGATTGGAACGGTATAGCGCAGCGTATCGCTCTCAATAGAGAACGAACGCTTTTGTTCGGTTCCCTCCCAATTCGCGAACATTGCGTGCTCAATCTTGAAGTTGATCGTCTTGCCCGCTTCATCGACCGTGTAATGGCCCCAATGCGGATTGCAGCCTTGGACGGCCGCCTTGTATTCGTCCGGCGTTCCTTTGGTCCGGTCGTTCGCTGCGAACTTCGGCCGCTCCGCCGCGCAAAGCTGCAATGAATAGCGACCGGCGGAATCGAAAATCAGAAAACCTTGCGGGTTCGCCCCGTAGAGCGGTGCCTTGCTGCCGTCGGTTCGCTCGTCGTTGACGGAAACAATCGTCCATGCGCCGAGCAGCTTGCTCTGTTGCGCAAAGCTCTGGCTGAAAGGTACAGCGGTCAAAAAGGCAGCGATAAGAAAACCAGAACGAAATTTCATTCCAACCTCCCTCAATATGTCTTTGATGAACGACTAAAGCGTATCCGCTCGGTGAGGCTGCCACCACTGCAAATGCGCCGCGCGACGTTCGCCGGAATGCGAACGCCAAGCAGATGTATGGACGGCAACGCCGCCACAGCAATTCGAAAGGAACCTGGGAGAAGAAGCGATGGTGGGCGCGACAGGGATCGAACCTGTGACCCCTTCCATGTCAAGGAAGTGCTCTCCCGCTGAGCTACGCGCCCTAAAGTCCATCGGTGCAGGAATGCGTCCCTATATCGGCTCGAATCGGCCTTCGCAAGGACGGGAAACGGCTTGTTTTGGCAACCCGCGCCGGCCTCATGGTGAGGAGCCCGCGAAGCGGGCGTCTCGAACCATCGCCATCGCTCACCCTCATCCTTCGAGACGGCGCCATAGCGCGTCGAAGACGCGCGTAACCGCGCTGATGGCGCCTCCTCAGGATGAGGAATTCGGCGTTACGCCGCCAGCATCTTGTTCACTTCGCTGACCAATTCGCGCAGGTGAACGGGCTTGGACAGCACCTTGGCGTTTTTCGGCGCCTCGGAATCCGAGTTCAGCGCGACGGCGGCAAAGCCGGTGATGAACATGATCTTGATGTCGGGATCGAGTTCGGCAGCGCGGCGGGCCAGCTCGATGCCGTCCATTTCGGGCATGACGATATCGGTCAGCAGCATCTCGAACGGTTCCTCGCGCAGCCTCTGATAGGCCGACAATCCGTTGTCGTAGGACTGCACCTGAAAACCGGCATTCTCCAGCGCCTTCACAAGGAAACGGCGCATGTCGTTGTCGTCTTCGGCGAGGAGGATCTTGTGCGTGGTCAAGCGGTCGAATCCCGTGAAATGAGAGGTATTCCAGTTCGTCTATGTGCCTTCACAGGTGTAAATTTCAGGTGAAGGCGAACTTATTCTTGGCAACCCCGTTAGGGTTGCGGGACAATGTGATTTCGGAAAACACGCGATTTTCGGGCCAAATTATGTTGCCCCACAGGGCAATTATTTGAGCACGATTCGGCGGCTTCCGGCAGGCAGAGACAGCGGGCGGCAATGACGGAATTTGAGGACAGAAGAAGCGACGGGGAGTTGTCGCCGCCGTTTGACGTGTTCGAGCCTGTGACGCTGCGGGCGCCGATCGTTTTCAATTCGCCGCATTCGGGCTCGGTCTATCCGGCGGAATTCTTGAGCGCCTCGCGTATCGATCGCGCTTCGCTGGCGCGCTCGGAAGATTCCTTCATGGACGAGATGATCGCCGCTCTTCCCGGCCGCGGCTTTCCGGCGGTGCGCGTGAATTTTCCGCGCTCCTATGTGGACGTCAACCGCGAGCCGTATGAACTCGATCCGCGCATGTTCAACGGACGCCTGCCCGGCTTTGCCAACACGCGCTCGATGCGGGTGGCCGGCGGTTTGGGCACCATTCCGCGCGTCGTCGGCGACGGCCAGGAAATCTATTACGACCGGCTCGATGTCGAGGATGGGCTCCGGCGCATCGAGGCGCTCTACAAGCCTTATCACCGCGCGTTCCGCCGCCTCATCGCCAAGACGCAGAAAACCTTCGGCCTTGCAATCGTCGTCGATTGCCATTCGATGCCTTCGGTGGGCGTGACGCGCGACGAGCCGAAGCGCCCCGACATCGTGATCGGCGACCGCTACGGCACGAGCTGCGCGCGGCTGCTGACGGACACTGTCGAAGATACGTTCAAGTCGCTCGGCTATTCGGTCGGCCGCAACAAGCCCTATGCCGGCGGCTTCATCACCGAGCATTACGGCAATCCGGCAAGCGGGCTGCATGCGATCCAGCTCGAGCTCAATCGCGCGGTCTACATGGACGAGCGGCGGCGCGAACGCGGACCGCGTTTCGCCAAGGTCGCGGACGATTTCGTCAAGCTCGCAGACGCATTGGCGGAGATTCCGCTGGAGAATTTCGGGCCGTTCCAAGCGGCGGCGGAATAATTGGATTTCTAGAAATGTCATCACCGGGTTCGTCCCGGTGATCTCGATGAGATGATGCACCGTGCCCACTAAATCGGGATGGCCGGAACAAGTCCGGCCATGACATCCCACAGAAAACTACCTCAAGAAAAAAGGGCCACTCGCGAAAGCAAGTGGCCCAAGTCTAGGGAGGAAACGCCCAAGGAGGGCAGCAATAACGCAAGGCGTTATCGCACCGCAACAATATGCGACTGCACCGCAACCAAATCAATGGAAAACCGTCGAATTTTGTATGCCAGGAACGCATAACTGGATTGCAGTGCCAAAACCGCAACAGGAGACAAATACTGAGTTATTACAGCTACTTGAAGGAAATCTGTGTCTCCGAGCTACAGCAAAATTGCAGCTTCACTGCCACAAGAAATGAACTTAAATTCTAATACTACTCGATCAACGGCTGCAAATCCTCACCAAGCCCTTAAAGAATGAACGACGGATTTGCCCGCAACGGGACCCGCTTCCGCGATATTTGCCGATGCAGGCCGAGTCCTATACGGCCATGATCTCACAATATGCAGCGCGCACGGCTAAACTCCGTAGCGCCTGCGACCAAGGACATGCCGTGACGGTCATCGATTTCACCGCCTTCATCGCACGACTGGCGACCGCATCCGGCGAGACAATTCTTCCTTTCTTCCGCACCTCTCTCAGCGTCGAGAACAAGAAATCCGGCCGCGACCTCGATCCGGTGACGGAAGCCGACCGTGCGGCGGAAGCCGTGATGCGCCGGATGATTAAAGAGAGTTTTCCGCAGCATGGCATCGTCGGCGAGGAATTCGGCTCGGAGCGCGAAGACGCCGAATATGTCTGGGTGCTCGATCCGATCGACGGCACGAAATCTTTCATTTCGGGAATGCCGATCTGGGGCACGCTGATCGCGCTGATGCATAACGGCGCGCCCGCCTACGGCATGATGAGCCAGCCTTACATCGGCGAGCGTTTCACCGGCGACAACGGGGCGGCGACCTACACCGGCCCGTCGGGCAAACGCAAACTCTCGGTGCGCAAATGCGCATCGCTCAACGACGCGGTTCTGTTCACGACGAGTCCGCGCCTGATGAACGAAAAAGATCGCGCGCAATTCAGCCGTGTCGAGAAGGAAGTGAAGCTGTCGCGCTACGGCGGCGATTGCTATGCCTACTGCATGCTGGCGGCGGGCCATCTCGATCTCATCATCGAAACCGAACTGAAGCCCTACGATGTCGCAGCCCTCATTCCCATCGTCAGCGGCGCCGGCGGCATCATGACGACGTGGGACGGCAAGCCCGCGCAGAGCGGCGGCCGCATCGTCGCAGCCGGCGACAAACGCGTGCACGACGCCGCGCTCAAGCTGCTGGCGCAATAAATGGATTACTGGTTTCTGCTTCTGATTGCGGGTGTGTTCATGCTCGCCGGTTTCGTCAAGGGCGTGATCGGCCTCGGCCTTCCGACTGTGGCGATGGGCCTGCTCGCAACGCGCATGCCGCCGTCGCACGCGCTCGCTATCGTCATCGTGCCCGCCATCGTCACCAACATCTGGCAGACCTTCGTCGGGCCGTATCTGCGCGACATCATGCGGCGGCTGTGGCCGCTGATGATAGGCACCGTGATCGGAATTCTGTCCGGCGCGGGTCTGATGACCGGGCCTTACGCGCCCTACGGCACGGTCGTGCTCGGCCTGCTGCTGGTGATTTACGCGATCATCGGCCTTGCAAAAGTGCGCTTCAGCGTGCCGATGCGCCACGAAAAATGGATCGGCGGCATCGTCGGTCTCGTCACCGGTGTGATTTCGGCAGCGACCGGCGTGCAGGTCATTCCCTCGATGCCGTTCATGCAGGCCATCGGCATGGAGAAGGACGAACTGGTGCAGGCGCTCGGCGTGTTTTTCACCACCGCCACCGTCGCACTCGCCTTCAACCTTACTGGTGCTGGCCTTCTCAACGCCGCAACGACAATCCCCGCAGCGGTCGGAATGGCAGGCGCGTTCGCCGGCATGTATCTCGGACAGGTGCTGCGCGCGCGGATGGATGCCGAATCCTTCCGCCGCTGGTTCCTGATTGCGATGATGCTGCTTGGCTTCTATCTCGCCGGCGAAATGATCGCGCGGCTGTCCCATTGAGATGACCGAAACCTCGATCCTCACAATCGAAACAGGCGGCGAAGGCTTTGTCGACATCACCGCCGACGTGAGGCGTTTCGCCAGACAATGCAAAATTCAGAACGGCGTCATCCTGCTGTTCATGCGCCACACCTCCGCGTCGCTGACGATTCAGGAGAATGCCGATCCGGATGTGCTGCGCGATCTGATGACGGCGCTGAAAGGGTTCGCGCCCGCGAACGCAAACTACCGGCACAATTCCGAAGGGCCGGACGATATGCCCGCGCACATCAAGACCATGCTGACGAATGTCACGCTGCATGTGCCGCTGATCGGCGGCGAACTCGCGCTCGGCACCTGGCAGGCGATCTATGCGATCGAACATCGCGCGCAGCCGCACCGGCGCGAAATCGTCATGCAGGCGCTAGCCTAGAACGGCTTCGCGGTGCCGGGCACGAACGCATCGAACGCCGCCCAGAACTGCGCGCGGAAACGATCCTGCTCCTGCAAGATTTCGTGCTTCGATCCGGCGATGACGAGATGCGAACCGCCTCGCAAATGATAGGCGAATTCCTCGATGGCAGGCGTCGAGACAATCGTATCGTTGCTCGCCGCCAGCATCAGGATCGGCTGGCGGATGCGCGACGGATAATCGTTGCCGCGAAATTCGACCATTGCGCGGAACGCAGCGTCCGCCCACGCCACCGTCGGCGAAGCGATGCCGAGCGTCGGATCTTCCTCGATGATCGCAGCATTGCGCGCGTAGCGGACGACATCCGTCGTCACCGGATTGTTGATGAAGCCCGAGGTGCCCATCAGCACGGCGTTTCCACCCGGCACGAAATTTCCGCCCATGCCCATCCAGCGCAGCGCGCGGATCAGAACGCGCACCGGCAGCTTCATGCTCGCGCCGTGAAGGTCGATCATCGGCGCCGACAGCACCATGCGCTCGAAATAGCGTTTGCCCGCATGCGCGACACGCAGCATCACGGCACCGCCCATCGAATGCGCCAGCGCGAAGTAAGGCGGCGGACAGTCGGGCAGCACGACCTCGCTGATGAAGGTTTCGACGTCCAGTTCGTAATCCTCGAAACTGTAGACGTAACCCTTGCGCGGATCGTTGAGCTGCCGCGACGAATGTCCCTGCCCGCGCCAGTCGATCGTCGCCACCGCAAAGCCGCGCGCCTGAAGATCGCGAACCGTCTCGAAATATTTCTCGATCGATTCGGCGCGGCCGGTGAAGACGCAGACCGTGCCCTTGCGGTTGGCCGGCGGATGCCAGCGCGCGAAGCGCAGTTCTGCGCCGTCTCTCGTCTTGATGGTGCCGGTGACGACGCCGTCGGGGACGGGATTGGAGGGAGTGGAGATGAGATCCATGAACCGTACTGCTTGAAATGCTCAACCGTCATGGCCGGGCTCGTCCCGGCCATCCACGTCTTAAAGGGTGCACAAACAAGACGTGGATGCCCGGCACAAGGCCGGGCATGACGAAAAAGATGAATCTTGCGCCAAAATCCGCCTCTTGAAGACTGAACTGCCTCTCCCATATCAGTTTCGTACCGGCCTCTCTAGGCGGTACGCAGAACGAAAACCCGGCCAAATCCGGCGGGTTGTCTGCTCTTTGAAAAAGAGCGGCGCGTTGTGCTTAGGCGTTTACGGTTCACGCGATGAATCCGTCACGCCCGACAACACGCGCTGGTCGCTCACTTTGGAGGACTGCATGCGTACTTTCGACCTCACCCCGTTCCATCGTTCCACCATCGGCTTCGACCGCCTGTTCTCCCTGCTCGATCAGGCGAACGGGGACGGCTCGTCGGGCTATCCGCCCTACAACATCGAACGCTCGGGCGAGAACGAATTCCGGATTACGGTCGCGGTCTCGGGTTTCTCGAAAGATGAAATCTCGATCGTCGCCAAGGAAAACACCCTCACCATCAAGGGCGAGAAAGCCGCCAACGAGAACAGCGACGGCAAGTCGGAAGTTCTCTATCGCGGCATCGCCTCGCGCGCCTTCGAGCGCCAGTTCCAGCTTGCCGATTTCGTGCAGGTGAAAAACGCATCGCTCGAGAACGGTCTGCTTCATGTCGATCTCGTCCGCGAGATTCCGGAAGCCAAGAAGCCGCGCGTGATTCCGATCAGCGGCGGCGAGACATCTTCGCCCGTGATCGAGAACGACGCGACCAAAGCCGCGGCCTGATCCGCGACGTCATCCAATCTCTAAGTGAGAAAGCGTCCCGGTGCCCCGGGGCGCTTTTTTGTTATTCCAGCGTCTGCACGTCAGGCATCGCCTGTGTCGGCCACAGCTTGAGTTCGCGTGCGGGCTGGGACGGTGCGGGCGCAGGTTGCGCGGCATTCGCCTGCGACGCCGACGCGATGCCGGTCGTCACGGCAGCGGGCGCTGTCGATTTTGCGGCTTCCGATTTTTGCGGTTCATGCCTCGACACAACAGACGCCGTTGCCGACGGCTGCGCGCTCGCCGGCATCCGGTCGGCGAGTTTCGGCGGGGCGTCGCGTTTCGCGGCGCGCGGCGGCGGCGCAATCATTGCGCGCGGAGCTTCGCGCATCGTCGGCGGGCCGGGAGGCCCGTAGATCGTGCCGAGTTCATCGTCGAACCGCGCATTGACGGCCATCGCCGGAATGAAGTGGATGATCGCGCCGGTGCGCGCATCGATGATCGCGCGTCCGTCGTCGCCACGCGGATTGATGACCGAAACGGTGTAGACCCAGCCGCGCCGGTTGATCTGGCCGAGCAGCGAGTAGCCGGTCGAACGCAGCATACGGGCGATTTCCGGCGGCGGCACTGCCGGGCCATCAACAGGCGCAGCGAAGCGCGCCGGAGGCATCGCCGCGAACGGGCCGCGCGGATAGGCGAAGCGCGGGCGCGGCAGAGGCGGCGGCGGGCCGATGTCGTCGTCGACATTCACGTCGACATTGACCTCCGGCATCCGGATGCCTCCGACCATTGGCAGGTCGTCGGCTGCCTTCGGCTGCGAAACCGGCCCTGCGATGAAAAAAACCGCCGCTGTGACCGTGGCTCCACAGCACCGGATCGCTCTCGGAATGAACTGCATCTGCATCGCTCCCTGCCTCCGCCCGCGATGATCGCCGAACGGCTAAAACGCGAGCGGCAGGGTCGTTTTGGAATTGGGCGGGGCTTAGACGATCCTTGGGCGCGGCTCGGGCCGGACGGCGGCGGATTTGCCACAAAGGCGAGGCGGGTCTGAGCGGCGCGCCGGGGACTCACCTGCGCTTGTGTGCTAGAAAAAAGTTTGGCAGTCTGGCCGGTAGGACAGTATTACTGTCGTAATTTCCGGGGTCGCCCGGCACAGCGTTTGCACCGCTGGATACGAATGAAGGCCTGAGGCTGCCAGAACGGCGACTGCGGGCCTGAGATTTCTTAAGTTAGGCTCGTTTTGTGCGAGCGGTGGCCCCAAAATCCGGGTTCGGATTTTTTCAGAGGGTGCCGCGACCGCCCAAAGTGCGGCCAAAAAGGGCGACGTTAGAATGCCTCTATGAGGCAAGGATCTTGAGGTTGGCAGTCGATGAGTGGGTTTGAGTTCGAGCGTGACGAAGCCGAGATGGGTGCGCAGGCAACCCCCGCTTTGACTCAACCCGAACTCTCCCAGGACTCCGCCCGCGAGTGGACCTACCGGCCGCCCGCGCACGGTCTTTACGATCCTTCGCTGGAAAAGGATTCCTGCGGCGTCGGCTTCATCGCCAACATCAAGGGCAAGAAGTCGCATCAGATCGTGTCCGACGCGATCAACATTCTCTGCAACCTCGAACATCGCGGCGCGGTCGGTGCCGATCCTCGCGCGGGCGACGGTGCAGGCATTCTCGTGCAGATTCCGCACGCCTTCTTCGCGCGCAAGGCGAAGGACGCAGGCTTCACGCTGCCCAATCCCGGCGAATATGCCGTCGGCGCGCTGTTCATGCCGCGCGACAAGTCGTGGCGCAAAATCATCCAGAGCATCTTCGCCGACGAGGTGGAAGCTGAAGGCCTCAAGCTGCTCGGCTGGCGCGACGTGCCGACCGACAACAAATCTCTCGGCGAAACCGTCAAGCCGACCGAACCGCATTGCATGCAGGTGTTCATCGGGCGCGGCAAGGACATCAAGAGCGAGGACGATTTCGAGCGCAAGCTCTACATCCTTCGCAAGTCGATCTCGCAGGCAATTTATCAACGCCGCGACCGCGGCCTCGCCGGCTACTATCCGGCGTCGCTGTCGTGCCGCACGGTCGTCTACAAGGGCATGTTCCTCGCCGACCAGCTCGGCAAATATTATCCCGATCTGCACGAGAAGGATTTCGAGAGCGCGCTCGCGCTGGTGCATCAGCGTTTCTCGACCAACACTTTCCCGGCATGGTCGCTCGCGCATCCCTATCGGATGATCGCGCATAACGGCGAAATCAACACGCTGCGCGGCAACGTCAACTGGATGGCGGCGCGCCAGGCGTCGGTGCATTCCAAGCTCTACGGCAAGGACATCAGCCGCCTGTGGCCGATCTCCTATGAAGGCCAGTCCGACACCGCGTGCTTCGACAACGCGCTCGAATTCCTGGTGCAGGGCGGCTACTCGATGGCGCATGCCATGATGATGCTCGTGCCGGAGGCCTGGGCGGGCAATCCGCTGATGGATGAAAATCGCCGCGCGTTTTACGAATATCATGCAGCCCTGATGGAGCCGTGGGACGGCCCCGCCGCGCTCGCCTTCACCGACGGCAAGCAGATCGGCGCGACGCTCGATCGCAACGGACTGCGCCCGGCCCGCTATCTCGTCACGAAAGATGACCGCATCGTGATGGCGTCCGAAATGGGCACGATCACGATTCCGGAAGACCAGATCGTCACCAAGTGGCGCTTGCAGCCCGGCAAGATGCTGCTCGTCGACCTCGAAGAAGGCCGTCTCATTCCCGACGACGAAATCAAGGCGCAGCTTGCCAAGAGCCATCCGTATCGCGAATGGCTGAACGGCACGCAGATCGTGCTGGAAGAAATCAAGGATGTGCCCGCCAAGGCGATGCGCTCCAATCTGTCGCTGCTCGATCGTCAGCAGGCGTTCGGCTACAGCCAGGAAGATGTTCAAATCTTGATGACGCCGATGGCGTCCACCGGCGAAGAAGCTGCGGGCTCGATGGGCAACGACACGCCGCTGTCGGCGCTGTCGAACAAGCCGAAGTCGCTGTTCACCTACTTCAAGCAGAACTTCGCGCAGGTGACGAACCCGCCGATCGATCCGATCCGCGAGGAACTGGTGATGTCGCTGGTGTCGATCATCGGCCCGCGCCCGAACCTGTTCGACATCGACGGCCAGTCGCAGACCAAGCGCCTCGAAGTGCGCCAGCCGATCCTGACCGACGGCGACATGGAGAAGATCCGCTCCATCGCCGACGTCGCCGACAATCATTTCAAGTCGCGCGAACTCGACACCACGTTCCACGCGGGGCTTGGCGCGGCCGGACTCGAGCAGGTCCTCGAAGAGCTTTGCGCGCGCGCCGAATCCGCCGTGCGCGACGGCGTCAATATTATTATTCTTTCGGACCGCGCCGCGGGTTCGGATCGCATTCCGATTCCGGCACTGCTCGCGACCGCAGCCGTGCATCACCATCTCATTCGCACCGGACTTCGCACCTCGGTCGGTCTTGTTGTGGAGTCGGGTGAGCCGCGCGAAGTGCATCACTTTGCATGCCTGGCAGGTTACGGTGCCGAAGCGATCAATCCGTATCTTGCCTTCGAGTCCATCATCGCGATGAAAGATCAGCTTCCGGCAAAGCTGGATGACAAGGAAATCGTCAAGCGTTACATCAAGTCGATCGGCAAGGGCCTGCTGAAGGTGATGTCCAAGATGGGCATCTCGACCTATCAGTCCTATTGCGGCGCGCAGATTTTCGACGCCGTTGGCCTCAAGGCCGATTTCATCGCCAAGTATTTCGTCGGCACGCACACCCGCATCGAAGGCGTGGGCCTCGCCGAAATCGCCGAGGAAACCGCGCGCCGCCACGCCGAAGCCTTCGGCGACTCGCCGGTCTACAAAAGCGCGCTCGATGTCGGCGGCGAATATGCCTACCGCACGCGCGGCGAAGATCATGCATGGACGGCCGAGTCGGTGTCGCTGTTGCAGCACGCCGCGCGCGGCAATTCGCAGGAACGCTATCGCTCCTTCGCGAAAATCCTCAACGAACAATCCGAACGCCTGCTGACGCTGCGCGGGCTGTTCCGTGTGAAGACCGCCGAAGACGAGAAGCGCAAACCCGTCCCGCTCGATCAGGTCGAACCTGCGAAGGACATCGTCAGGCGTTTCGCCACCGGCGCGATGTCGTTCGGTTCGATTTCTCGTGAAGCCCACACGACGCTCGCCATTGCGATGAATCGCATCGGCGGCAAGTCGAACACCGGCGAAGGCGGCGAGGAAGCGGATCGTTTCAAGCCGCTGCCGAACGGCGACTCGCTGCGTTCCGCGATCAAGCAGGTCGCTTCGGGACGTTTCGGCGTAACGACGGAATATCTCGTCAACTCCGACATGATGCAGATCAAGATGGCGCAGGGTGCCAAGCCCGGCGAAGGCGGCCAGTTGCCCGGCCACAAGGTGGACGCGACGATTGCCAAGGTGCGCCATTCGACACCGGGCGTCGGTCTCATTTCGCCGCCGCCGCATCACGATATTTACTCCATCGAAGACCTCGCGCAGCTGATCTACGATTTGAAGAACGTCAATCCTGACGGCGCGGTCTCTGTGAAGCTCGTCTCCGAAATCGGCGTCGGCACGGTCGCGGCGGGTGTCGCGAAAGCGCGCGCGGATCACGTCACCATCGCGGGCTTCGAGGGCGGCACCGGCGCGTCGCCGCTGACCTCGATCAAGCATGCTGGAAGTCCTTGGGAAATAGGCCTTGCAGAGACGCACCAGACGCTGGTGCGTGAGCGGCTTCGTTCGCGCATTGTCGTTCAGGTGGACGGCGGATTCAGAACGGGCCGCGACGTCGTGATCGGCGCACTTCTGGGTGCGGACGAATTCGGTTTTGCCACAGCGCCTTTGATCGCGGCCGGCTGCATCATGATGCGCAAGTGTCATCTGAATACTTGCCCGGTCGGCGTCGCGACGCAGGACCCGGTGCTGCGCAAGCGGTTCACCGGCCAGCCCGAGCACGTCATCAATTATTTCTTCTTCGTCGCCGAGGAAGTGCGCGAGATCATGGCGGCGCTGGGCTATCGCAAGTTCGAGGAGATGGTCGGCCAGACCCAGATGCTGGATCAGTCGAAGCTCGTGTCGCACTGGAAGGCGAAGGGCCTCGATTTCTCCAAGCTGTTCGTCAAGCAGCCCGCGCAGCCGGGCCAGAAAATCTTCCACGCCGAGGCGCAGAACCATCATCTGGAAAAGGTTCTCGACCGCAAGCTCATCAAGGACGCGCAGGCAGCGATCGACCGCGGCGCGCCGGTGAAGATCGAGGCCGAAATCCACAACACCGACCGCAGCGCGGGTGCGATGCTGTCGGGCGCGGTGGCGAAGGCTTATGGTCATAACGGACTGCCGCACGACACCATTCATGTGTCGCTGAAGGGCACCGCCGGTCAGGCGTTCGGCGCATGGCTTGCGCGCGGCGTCACCTTCGATCTCGAAGGCGAAGGCAACGACTATGTCGGCAAGGGCCTGTCGGGCGGGCGAATCATCGTGCGGCCACCGAAGATTTCCGGAATCGTGCCGGAAGACTCCATCATCGTCGGCAACACCGTGATGTACGGCGCCATCGAAGGCGAATGCTACTTCCAGGGCGTCGCGGGCGAACGCTTCGCCGTGCGCAACTCAGGTGCGGTCGCGGTCGTCGAGGGCGCGGGCGATCATTGCTGCGAGTATATGACCGGCGGCATCGTCGCCGTGCTCGGCAAAACCGGACGCAACTTCGCAGCCGGCATGTCGGGCGGCATCGCTTACGTGCTCGACGAGGACAACACGTTCGAGAAACGCTGCAACATGGCGATGGTCGAGCTCGAACCTGTATTGTCCGAAGAAATGGTCAACGAGGCCGCGTTCGGCGCGCTGAACGATCTGGAAGCGCATGGCCGCGTCGACGTGTTCAGGAATCTGCTCGGCGAGGACGTCGCGCGTCTGCATGTCTTGATCTCGCGTCATGCCAAGCTGACGGGATCGGCGCGCGCCAGGACCATTCTCGGCAACTGGAAGAAGTACCTTCCGATGTTCCGCAAGGTGATGCCGGTCGAATACCGCCGCGCGCTGAAGGAAATGAAATCGCGCGAACCGGAAGAACCGAAGATCGCGATTGGGGCGTAACACATGATCCCGAAAAGTGGGGACCGGTTTTCGGATCAGATCATGTGCAGATAAGGAAAATCCTCATGGTGAGGAGGCGCGTGCGCCGTCTCGAACCATGAGGAGTAGACGCTTCTCATCCTTCGAGACGCGGCGAAGATGCCGCTCCTCAGGATGAGGTGAGCGGAAGATGTGAGCTAAGAGGCGTTGGGGTAAATGGGCAAGACCACTGGTTTTCTTGAAATCGAGCGCAGCGACCGCAAATACGAGCCGGTCGAAAAGCGCATCAAGGATTTCAAGGAATTCGTCGTACCGTTGAGCGAGAAGGATGTGCGCGATCAGGCCGCGCGCTGCATGAACTGCGGTATTCCTTATTGCCACGGCACGGGCTCGGTCGCGCCCGGCACGCCCGGCTGCCCGGTCAACAACCAGATCCCGGATTTCAACGACCTCGTCTACAACAACAACTGGGAAGAGGCGTCGCGCAATCTGCACTCGACGAACAATTTCCCGGAATTCACCGGACGCATTTGCCCCGCGCCATGCGAAGCGTCCTGCACGCTGAACATCGACGACAATCCGGTCACGATCAAAACCATCGAATGCGCCATCGTCGATCGCGCGTGGGACAATGGCTGGCTCAAGGCGGAAGTCGCCGCGACCAAGACCGGCAAGACAATCGCCGTCGTCGGTTCGGGTCCGGCAGGCATGGCGTGTGCGCAGCAGCTCGCGCGCGCGGGCCATGACGTGCATGTGTTCGAGAAATTTGCCAAGGCCGGCGGACTTCTGCGCTACGGCATTCCCGACTTCAAAATGGAAAAGGCAATCATCGACCGCCGCGTCAAGCAGATGGAAGGCGAAGGCGTGACCTTCCACTACGGCAAGGCTGTCGGCGGCAAGGACGGAATCGATCCGCAGGAAATCTTGAAGAGCTACGACGCGGTCGCGTTGACCGGCGGCGCGGAAGCGCCGCGCGATCTTCCCATACCGGGACGCGATCTCGACGGCATTCACTACGCGATGGATTTTCTGCCGCAGCAGAACCGCCGCGTCGGCAACGAGCCGCTCGGCGGCGTGAAAGAAATTCTCGCCAAGGGCAAGCATGTCGTCGTGATCGGCGGCGGCGACACGGGTTCGGACTGCATCGGCACTTCCATTCGTCAGGGCGCATTATCGGTGACGCAGCTCGAAATCATGCCCGAACCGCCGCAGCACGAGAACAAGGCGCTGACCTGGCCGAACTGGCCTTTGAAGTATCGCACCTCGTCCTCGCAGGCCGAAGGCGCCAAGCGCGAATACGCCGTGCTGACGCAGAAATTCTCAGGCGACGGCGGCAAGGTGAAGAAGCTGCATTGCGTGCATGTCGACGACAAGATGAAGCCGGTCCCCAGCAGCGAGTTTGAACTCGATGCCGAACTCGTGCTGCTCGCGATGGGATTCGTCCATCCGGTGCACGAAGGACTGCTCAAGACGCTCGGCGTCGAACTCGATCAGCGCGGTAATGTCCGCGCCGGCACCGGCAACTATCAGACGTCGATTGCGAAAGTGTTTTCGTCCGGCGATATGCGGCGCGGACAATCGCTCGTCGTCTGGGCGATCCGCGAAGGCCGCCAGTGCGCGGCTTCCATCGACCAATATCTGATGGGATCGACCACGCTGCCGCGATAGTTGGACGATACTTCCCCTCTCCCCTTGTGGGAGAGGGTGGCGAGATTGAGTGGAACGAAATCGAGCCGGGTGAGGGATCTTTCACAACAGTACCCCTCACCCGCTTCGCCACTGCGTGGCTCAGCACCCTCTCCCACAAGGGGAGAGGGAAACACCAACTCACCGCGTGAAGAAACCCGGTGCGATAGTGGCCTGCGGACGCGGCGCTCCGACAGGCGCCGGAGGACGCGGACGCTGCGGCGCGCCCGGCTGAAACACCTGCGGATTCTGTTGCGGTTGAGCCTGCGGCTGCGACGGATCGAAACCGGCCTGCCCCGGCGCACGCGGAATAACAGGCTTCGGCGGCTGAGGCTTCACGATCGACCCGTCGGGCCCGACGGTCGCGATATTGGGATCGCCGGCCGGCGCTTCGAGCGCACCGATCTCGCGGCGCCGCCATGAAAAATCGTCGGCGCGTCCGGCAGGCGCCGTGAGCGGCTCGCCCTTGACGAGCGTGCGCGCAGCCAGCGCATCGACGGCGGCAGGGCGCGTGCCGGTGCCGCCGAGCAATTCCGTGGTGCCGACATTCGATGCGATCAGCGGCACCATCGGCCCGACCAGCGGACGCGGACCGGCAACGCTCGGACGGATGTTCGAATCGGGCGACTGCAACTCGCTCGGCAGCGCGATCTGCTGGCGCGCGGCGAGAAGACGCGTGATTTCGCGTTCCGTAAAGCGCGCGAGCTTCACCGCACCCGAGGTCGTGAAATAAACGCCGTCATAGGAACGCAGGCGGCGGGTCTGGCCCTCGAAGTCAGGGCCCTGCTGCATGAAGCGGCCCTGCTCGTCCACGAAGCCGTCCCACACGTCGACGTAAGTGATGCCGGCTTTCGCGGCGGCATCGCGATAGAGCGAGTCGAGGAACAGCGCGTCCGCCATCGCCTTCGGCCCGCGCACCGCAGGCAGGCCGACCCAGAGCACCGGCACGCCTTTCGACTTCAGCACCGAAATCATCTCGGCGATTTTCTTGGTGTAGAGTTCGACCCACCGCTCGTCGCGGAAATTGTAGATGCCGTTGGCGTTGCGCGGCGCAGTCTCCGGCGCGACGATGGAGGCGGGCGTATCGTCGTCGTCGGCGGCTTCATCCTGCGGCTTTGTGGAGGCGGCCGACTTCTCGTCGTCGGGCTTGACTGCGGTGTCGGGCGTCTCGTTCTTCGGCTTGGCCTGCTCGTCTTTCTTCTCATCCTTCTTTGCGCCCTTGGAATTCTTGGAATCCTTCCTGGCGTCCTTCTTATCCTTCTTGTCGTCCTTCTTTTCGGCGACAGGCTCGCGCAGCGGCACGCGGTCGTTGAGGCCGAGCATAACCACGATCACATCGGCTTTTTCGGTCGCGAGAATCTGTCGCGCCGCAGATGCCCAGTCGGACGGCTCGCCGCGCGGCTGATATTTGATGAGACCGGAAAGCCTGTTGGCCTTGCGCACCACGCCGAGTTCGGGCGTATCGCTCAGTGCGTTCTCAAGGCCGTAAGCCAGCCAGTCGGCCATCGCGTCGCCCATGACGAGGACATTCTTCTCCGGCGGCGCGGGATTGACGCGCTTCGGCGGCGGCGGCGCGCGCGACGAGTCAACCACCGGCGGCGGCTGATTGGGATCGCCGGGGCCGAATGACGAGAAGAAGCCGCCCTGCTGCGGAGGACCCGGAGGCGGACCGCCGGGAACGCCGCGCGGCGGCGCGGGCCTGCGGTCGAAGCCGCCGAAATTGAAAAACTGCGCCGACGCCGGACCCGCGATGCCGAACAGGATCGCGCCCGTCACCGCGAGCACTGAAAAAGTGCCGCGTTCGGTGAGAAGGCGCAAAAATGAGTTCGGCTTTGCCATCGGTTCCACTAAGGCTGAAAGTTGCGGCGAAAATAGCGCCACAAGCGGCCTAAAGCGACCCTGTCCGGCATTGTTTTTGCGGGCAAACCGGCAAAACCCGGTTTGAAGGTGAACGCCATTTTCGGCTATCTGACGCCATGACCGTCACGATCTTCCATAACCCGCAATGCGGCACCTCGCGCAACACGCTGGCGATGATCCGCGCCAGCGGCGAGGAGCCCGTTGTGATCGAGTATCTGAAGATGCCGCCGTCGCGCGCAAAGCTGCGCGAACTGGCAGCGGCGATGGGTATTTCGGTGCGCGATATGCTGCGCCGGAAAGAGACGGCCTACGCCGAACTCGGATTGAACGATCCGGCCTTGAGCGACGATCGACTGATCGACGCGATTCTGGCGCATCCGATATTGCTTCAGCGTCCCATTGTCGAGACGCGCAAAGGCACGCGCATGTGCCGCCCGTCGGAAGCCGTGCTCGATCTGCTCGACAATCCGGTGACGAGCTTCACCAAGGAAGACGGCGAAGTGATTTCGCGTTGAGCCTCGTCGTTGCGTGTGTCGTCATTGCGAGGAGCGAAAGCGACGAAGCAATCCATTCATACCTAAGGCGTGGATTGCTTCGCTTCGCTCGCAATGACGGAATTAGCTAACGACCGAAATTGAACAGATTGAATCCGCCGCCCGAATTGCCGCTGCTCGCGCGCGGCGCGCTGCCGCCGCGCAATCGATCCAGCACGCCCGACGATGCGAACCCGTCCGCAGGCAAACCCGCACTCACCTGATAACTTCGGAGCGCCTTGCGCGTGTCGTTGCCGAGATTGCCGTCCGGCTCGCCTTTATAGAATCCGCGCTGTGCGAGAAGCTGCTGCAACTCCAGCCGCTCGTCGCGCGACAGCACGCGCTCGTCACGCGGCCATTGCTGCACCAGCGGCTGGCCGCCGCGCAAACGATCCGCGAAATGTCCGATGGCGAGCGCGTAAGCCTCGGACGGATTGTAGCGCATGATGGCGCGGAAATTTCCGAGCATCAGGAATCCAGGACCGTCTGCGCCGCTGGGCAGCGTCAGATACGCCTGATCGGTCGCGCGCGGAAACGGCTTGCCGCTGGCGCGCCTGATGCCGAGTTGTTCCCACTGCGCGATCGTCATCACCTTGGAGCGATCCGCATACATGTAATTGAAGCCCTGCGGCACCACGACCTCGAAGCCCCAAGTGTCGCCCTGCTTCCAGCCATCCTTTTTGAATTTCATCGCGGTGGAGGCGATGATGTCCGGATTGGAATCGACCACGTTGCGCTTGCCGTCGTGGTCGAAATCGACCGCGAATTTCTTGAACGCGGTCGGCATGAACTGCGTCGCGCCGAATGCACCGGCCCATGAGCCGCGCATCTGCTGCGGCGTCAGATCGCCGTGATTGAGAATTTCAAGCGCCGCCAGAAACTCATCCTTGAAGTACGCCGTGCGCCGGCCGATGCAGGCGAGCGTCGCGGTGGAATTGAGCACGCTGCGGTCGCCGCCCTGCGTGCCGTAATTCGACTCGATGCCCCAGATCGCCGCAATGATGTAACGGTCGACGCCGTATTCCTTTTCGACAGCGGCGAAGGTCGCGGCGTTTTGCGCCAGAATTTCGCGGCCGCGCGCGATGCGCGCATCCGTCACCAGCACGTCGAGATAGTCCCACACCGATTTGGTGAATTCCGGCTGCGCGTCCATCAGATCCATGATGCGAAGGTCAGGCGAAAGGTCCGCCGTGAGCCGGTCGAAATTTGCCTGCGATACGCCACGCCGTGCGGCATCGGGCGCGAAGCCCGCAACGCAGCGGTCGAAATTCGCGGCAGCTTCCCGAATAGCCGCCGCCGTCATGCGCGGATCGCTGGACTGGCCGTCCTCGCCGCTCCACTCCTTCGGCGGCGTCGCCTGCACGAGACGCTTCGGCATCGCGTTCGGCCGCGCAGGCGGAATGGCGCGCGGAGCCGTCTGCGGGATCGATCCGGTGATCCCGGCAGGCGGCACGGTCAGAGGTCCGCGCCCGGCCGAGGATTGCGCGCACGCGAAATCCGACGCCATCAGCGAAGCCGCTACAACGCCCAATATAATGACGCGGCCTGCGCCGCTCCCCGCCGTCCGCTTCATCGCAAGTCCACCCATCATATCCCGCAAATAGGAAGGCCCGGACAGGGTTTCCACGCCCTTAACGAAGGAGCGATTTCCGGCGGCGAAATGGCGCGGATTCTGCTCCTTGCTTTACTTCCCTCTCCCCTTGCGGGAGAGGGTGCTGAGCGGCGAGAGCCGCGAAGCGGGTGAGGGGTTTCTCACCTTATTGAAGGTTACACCCCTCACCCGGCTCAATCTCGCTCCGCTCGATTTCGCCACCCTCTCCCACAAGGGGAGAGGGGGGAAAAAGGAAAGCATGAAAACGCGCCGCCATTTTTCAGCCGCGCAAAACCTGCTACCACCTTGCGAAATCTGTTTTCTCACCTGCAAAGAGCCTCAATGAAAATCCGCAAAGCCGTCTTCCCCGTTGCCGGCCTCGGCACACGTTTTCTGCCCGCCACCAAGGCGATGCCGAAGGAAATGCTCACCGTCGTCGACCGCCCGCTGATTCAGCATGTGGTGGACGAGGCGCTGGAGGCCGGCATCGAGCATCTCGTGTTCGTCACCGGACGCAACAAAAGCGTGATCGAAGACCATTTCGACATGCAGTACGAACTCGACGCGACGTTGAAGGAGCGCGGCAAGGCGAAGGAAATTTCGCTGCTCGCCGCCGATCAGCCCAAAGCCGGCGCAACCTCGTTCACGCGCCAGCAGGCGCCGCTCGGTTTGGGACATGCGGTGTGGTGCGCGCGCGACATCGTCGGCAACGAGCCGTTCGCGGTTCTGCTTCCGGACGTGCTGGTGAAGAACAAGCCGAGCGGACTGAAGCAGATGATCGACGCAGCCAACGCAGCGGGCGCGGACAAAGCCAACATCATCGCGGTCGAGGAAGTGCCGATGGATCAGGTCCACATGTACGGCGTGGTCAGTGTCGGTGCGCCTAAGGGCGACATGTTCGAGCTGAACGGCATGGTCGAAAAGCCGAAGAAAGAAGCCGCACCCTCGAACCTGTCGATCACCGGGCGCTACATATTGCAGCCGGAGATTTTCAAGATTCTCGAAACCCAGCCGAAGGGCGCAGGCGGAGAAATCCAGTTGACCGACGGCATGCTCAACCTCGCCAAGTCGCAGCCGTTCTACGGCTTCAAGTTCAAGGGCAAGAGTTACGACTGCGGATCGAAGTCGGGATTCCTCGCCGCCAACATCGCCTATGCGATGGACCGCGAGGATCTGCGCCGCGATCTGCTCACCGAGATGAAGAAGTATCTTTAGGCGCCTGAAAAAACCGGAGCCTGTATGCGCGTTCTTCCAGCAGCAATTCTCGTCTCCCTCGCCGCGATAGCGACCGCGCAGGCCGCAGCACCGCAACAGCTCTACGGAAAGTCGATCACCGTGTCGTGGCTGGAAACCCGCAGCCAGCGCGACTCGCAAGCCGGCCCTGAGTTCAAACCCGTCGGCATTCCGTTCTCGACCGTATTCTACGTCAGCACCGAAGGCCGCCTGTTCACGCGCGGATCGGCGAGAAGTCCCGGCGGCGCAGGCTCGGTCGATCGGGTCGGAACCAGCGGCAGCAACGCCGCAGGTGACGCGCGCAACGTGTCGTTCAGCGGCAACCGGATTGTGGCGAACAATGCATTCCAGGGCGCCGCACGGCAAACCACGGTCACGTTCGATCCGTCCTTCTCCAGCTGCACCGCGCAGGTCATCACCGGCATGCCGCCGGGCAAGAAATCCGTCACTGTCCGCAGCATTACGACCGGCAACACGGTTGAATTCGAATCCGTCTCTGCCGGCCCCGCGACCTGCTCGATCGCGAGCGGAAATCCGTTCTGATTTTTGCGATCCCGTCGCGGAACCGTTAAAAATTGAAGCGTCGCGCCGACTCCGCCGCGATCTTCCTCGCAACTGCGAGACAAAATATCGCGCGGAGTTTCCGTCTGTTGCTTGATCGCGACTACGCCGCGCAATAGCGTGTGCGAGGCGGGGCTATCCAACAAGCACGGCGACGAAACGCTGGCACGAATCCTCCGCATCGGTCATTATCGCGAGAGCGAGACAACCTGGGGAGGTTTTCGTGAAGTCGATCGTGGTGCTTGGATTGCTTTTGTGCGCGTCGGCGGCGAATGCCTATACCGAAGAACAGGCGAGGCTCTGCACCAACGATGCCTTCCGCCTGTGCGGCGACAAGATTCCCGATGTCGATGCGGTGACGGTGTGCATGCGCGCGCAGAAGAAACAGCTCAGCGACGGCTGCAAGAGCGTGTTCGATCAGCCGGCAACGGTTCAGCCGGTGTCGAACAACGCATCTCCGGCGACCCGCCTGCGCTAGAGTTTTCGGCAAATGGCCGGCGAACAGCCCCGCTTCGCGCGGGGCTTTTTGTTGACGCAACCGGGAACGCCGTGCCGCGAAAGCCGTTTCATTTCGCGGAGAGGTGAGCCATGAAACCATTATCGGAACGACAGGAACAGACGCTGCGCGACGCGATGAACCGTTTCATCGCACGCATCATGGAACGGCAGGCCGAAAAACTTGCAAGAGGAACGTCCCTGCCCGCCCGGCATTGAGCCAAACGAAAAGCCGCCCGGACAGGGCGGCTTTTTTGTTGCGCGATTTTGAGAATTACCGCCCGCCATATTCGCGGCTGGCGCGCGGATTGTTGGTGGCCTGCACCGAGCCGCGCGGTCCACCGCCGGCATCCGGATTGCCGCCATAGAGCCACTGCGCATGCGCGGCGCCGCCGGATGAATAGTATCCGCCGTAATAGCCGTAATGACGCCAATGCTTGCGGTGGCCGGCATCGGCCGCTGTCGAGGTGGCAGTGAAGGCGAGCGCGCAGACGCCCGCGAACAGAATCTTGTTCATGCGTTCCCTCCATGTCTTGAAGAGACTAACAGCACGGCAACAATTTTGTTCCAGGATTTTGGATGACGGCGGCGCGGAACGGGGCGAGCGGCGGAATGTGGACAGGATGTAGGGAGGTAGTGCGGAGCGCGAAAAGCAGGGGTGCGATCATCGCGGGGTGTGGAACCTTACTCGTCCTCGATTTCTTCTTCATCTGATAAATCAAATTCTGGTGCGCGAATAACAGGGTTCGCCCGTTTCCATTGCGCGAAATCTGAAATTACTGATGGGCGGATCCCAAGCGCAAGGATTGGACAGCCTCCTGCTCGGCCAGCGTCCAACCGATACGTGAGCTTACCCATCCAAGTTGTGCTTGCGCCGAACTTACTCTTAAAATCCTTCACTTCTACACGACTAGAAATCTCGCGGAACAATGGGGCCAATTCGCTACTTCGCGTTATAAGCACACCTGAGCTTATGATCCCGCATTCATAAAATGCGCGCATTGCATACAGATCGCGATCGAACGTTTGATCCTTGCTGTTCCACTCAAAATCTAAAGCGACACGATTCTTTACAAAGTCGACTTTGTGGCCATCTAAGACACCCAATAGTTTGAACTTCGCAGTCGCGGGCATCCTTTTAAAGACGGTCGAACCTTTGTTCGGCCCGGACTTCAATTGTCGCTCGACGACCTGAGAATACTGCTTCTCAATATGCAAATCGCCTCTAATGCGAGTTTCAATCCATCCAATTGGATTGAAAGCATTTTCGATCTTCTTGGCGATGTCCGATTTGTTTCTACCCGGGCGTACAACTAAGTCTGTCTCAATTCGGAAATCGATGAGTCGGCCGACGATTTCATCGAAGTCAGACTTGCATGCAGTCGCAAGAATTCGCGCAGCGTTTCGATAGCTATAAATTTCATATAGATCTGAGAAGCCGGATGGGAAAACGTCGTTAAAATCGTCGGAATCTCGAGCCGACAGCAACGAAAAAGATTCAGCTTTCGACTCGTCTTCCAATCGAACACCTCACCTAGACACGAACCAACGCACGGGAATGATGCGCATACGTTTTCCAGGTCGGAGCGTAGCTATCATCCGCCTGATTGCCCCAAGTGGTCCATCCCTCGCGTGTGCCGCGGGCGAATAGTTCAACGAATGGGCCACGACTGCACGATTCGATGATGTCGTACTGCTCGTCCGGTTTGCGCGAATGTTCGCGCTTTCTCGTACCCAACAAATTTACCTGACGTCTTCCGGGCGCAAGCGTGCGCGCATTTTTGCCGCGCACGCCGAACAAAATTAGCTCGGTGACATTGCGGAAGTAGAAGCCGACGCCGCGACCGTCAGAGCCACCGTCTTTCCGAATCTTATGCCAGACGATGTTTGACTTGTAGTTGAAGCCCCATGCTTGCATCACCGCCAACCCTTCAGGCAGCAGGGCGTTCGGACACCACAAGTACAGATGAGACGTTGGTGCCGATATCTCCTGCACAGGAAGCGCAGCGATCTCGCCCAACTTCATCGTGCCGTATCGTGCGAGTCGCTTGTGTTCCGGCGCAACTTTTCCCGTCTTGTTTGTAAATTGCCAAGGAGGATCGGCGAGGATAGTCGAGAAGCGTTTTCCATTCGCGAAGCGAAGAAGATCATCCGCAGCACTTGTCGGCGGTGTGACTTTGAGCATCGCGCTTCCTCACATCGAAATACGTTCGAGAAACCATAAAGGCCGTGATTTGCCTTGTACGGTCCAGATCCAATCATCAACAGATTAAGATGTTCTTGATACGTTCTCAATGCTTGACTTTCTTCTTTTCTAGGCTTATATTCCTATCGCTTCATTCGTGAGGGGCGCTTCCGGAGGCGTTCGCGAAGTGGAATGAAGCGCGGCGCCCGCGCGCGTGGTTCGCAACCACACGTCCGGGAGGCCGGGGGTCACCGACCGGGCCAACTACGTGGCTCTGCCTTCGGTGGCTGCACGCGGTGCGGCTGAACGGCGGAGAAATCCGCCGGGATGAACGGACGTCACAAGCGTCCGGATCCCGCACCCGGAAGAGCGGTCCCCCGGACAGAAAAGCCGCAGCAGTCAGGCTTGCGCGAGAGCGCGTAAACTTGTCTGCGATATGGAGCGCCGCAAGGCGGTGCGCGTTTCGTGTTCGCCCTCTCGCCGGGGTGAAGGCGCGGCGCGACGACAACAAGGTTGCGCCTCGCGGCGCTCCATTTCCCCTCATTGCTTTGAGGGGCGCGAACGAGGCAAGTCTCGTGCGCGCATAGTGGGAACTACGGAACCCGGCGGCCATCGGCACGCACGGGATCGGCGCGCAGACAAAAAAGCCGGCCGCATTCAGCGGCGGTTCACACCTGTTAGACTTTTACTCAAAAGCCGCACGAGATTTTTTGCACGATTGAAGCCGCGCAAAATGCCGCGCTGGCGGCTGTCACAGTTCTATGAAAAACTATTTCCGGGCAGGTTAAATGGTCAAAGTCTGGTGGCGTCGGATTTCGTATCGGCGCGCGGAACTCGGTTGGTTCGGCGCGATCGCGCTGGCGTTGGTTTGCGTCATCGCGGCCGCGATCGCGCGCGTGCTTCTCGGCCTTGCCGGTTCCACTTTGCCGTTCGCCACGTTCTTCCCCGCTGTCCTGATCGCAGCTTTGTTCGGCGGGCGCATCGCAGGACTGGTTGCGATCCCGATGTCCATCCTCGTGGTGTGGTGGGCATTCATCGAACCGTTCTACGATTTCAGCAAGCCGACGCCGGTTCAGGCCGCGAACTTCTTCCTGTTCGCTCTGTCTGGACTTCTGGTCGTCGCGCTCGCCATCATGCACCGCCAGATTGTCTTTGATCTCGAAGATCAGGAGCGCAGCCGCGAATTGCTGTTCAGCGAAATCGAACACCGCAGCAAGAACCTGCTCGCGGTGATGACATCGCTGGTCAACCAGACGATTGCCGACAAGGACGCGGCGCAGACATTGATCGATCGCATGCGCGTCGTTGCCGACAATCACGATCTTCTGGACGAAGGCGACGGCGCGCCGACCGATCTGCGCGACCTGTTCGTGGCGGCGGTCCAGAAGCCTTACGGCGGCAAGCGGATCGACCTTATGGGACCGGATGTCGCGCTGAGCGCGGATCGCGCGCGCAGTCTCCGATTGGTGTTTCACGAGATGGCGACCAATGCGGTGAAATACGGCGCGCTGTCGGATGCCAAGGGCCGCATCAGGATCGGCTGGTCTATCGAGAACGGCGAGGTCGTCATCGACTGGCGCGAATCCGACGGGCCGAAAGTGTCCGCGCCTGGTAAATACAATTTCGGCTCACGGCTCATCACCGCGACGCTGCGGCAGATGAATGCGAAGCTCGAGCCGACTTTCGCCGAGACCGGCTATTGCTACCGGATTTCCTTCGCGCAGGACTGAGCGAGTGGCGGGACAGAAAAAGCCCCGGCGTTCTGCCGGGGCTTCATCGTCTTCAGGAGTTACGCGCTCAGTACCTGGTGGAGATCGGTTCGGCGAGGACCGGCATGCTGCCGAAACCGTTGAAGCGGTAGTTCAGGCCGAGCTTGAACTGCTGCATGTCGGTCTTGATGCCGGTCGCGGTGGTCGCGCCGCCGAAGCCGACATTGTAGGAATTGGTGCCAAAGTCGAGATAGGCGTATTCCGCCTTCGCCGACCAGTTCTGCGTGATGCCGTATTCGAGACCGCCGCCGACCGTGTATCCGGCGCGAACGACACTCGTCGAGAACGGAACACCGGCCGCCGGGAACTGCGATGCGCCGTACTTGGTATCGAGCCATGCGCCGCCGCCCTTGGCGTAGATCATCAGATTGTCGTTGGTGTAGCCGAGACGGCCTGCCGCGGTCGCGACCCAGTCGGGATTCGACGTGTCGGTGAGGATGGTCGGCGGAGCCAGCGTGACGATGCTGGTCGAGTAACCGCGCGTCAGCCAGGTGAACTCGCCCTCGAAGCCGAGAAGGATATGCGGCGCGACCATAAAGTTATACCCGCCCTGCAAACCTCCGATAAACTGATCCGAGGTGATGGTGTTGACCGCGCCGAGCGCGAGCAGACCGCCCGCCGCCTGGGTGGTGACGGTGTCGCGCAGTTGGCCCCAGCCGACGTGGCCGCCGACATAGAGGCCGGACCAATCATAGGCCGGCGCGATATAAGGCATCGGCGGAGCCTTGTAGACCGGCGCCTTGACGTAACGCTTGTGGCGCACGGGAGCATCTGCGGCCATCGCCGCCGTGGCAGCGACGGTGAGAGCGACGGAAGCGAGAAGCAGCTTTTTCATGAAATCCTCTACTGAATATGCGTGGCACGGGCGGTCCGAGCCGCTTCCGTCATGGTGAACAAACATGGTTAGGATTGCGTTAATGCGAACGAGCGTTGGTGAATCGTTCGTTAACGCTGGATGCGCAGGCCCAGCATCACCACGGTCGCGTCCGAGTTCGCACCCGCGATCGAACTCTCCAGCCAGTCGTGACGGACTTGCGCCTTGATGTGGAAGGTGCGCGACAGTTTGTAGACGAGGTCGCCTTCGACGAAATAGCGTTTGTCGAAACGCGCGCCGTCATAGTCGGTGGTGCCGTAGCCGAACTTTGCGGTGCCGATCAGCCAGCGGCGCAAGGCGTGATCGACGGTGAGCGAATAGTCGTTCGATTTCGATCCCGACAGGCCGGGCAGTGTGGTTTCGTCGATAGATGACGTTGCATCGAACCGCACAGTGGTCAGCCCGCTCGCCGTCCAGACCAGCGATGCATTGGTGAGCAGGCCGTTCAGGTCATTCAGCCGTGGATCTGCATAGGAACGCGTCGCGTAACCAATGCCGATCTCGCCTGTCAGCAGCCGCGAAAACTCAAATGTCGTGCCGCCTTTCGCATAACCGCCGTTCGAGTCGCGCTGATAACCCGCACGATCGTATTTCAGGTCGTGCGTGCGCGTATCGCCTTCGATTTCGGCGAACGGCTTGACGCCCGGCATCAGATCGTAGCTGACGCGCGAGAGACCACCGACCTGATTGAAGTTGCGGTCGTCGTTGCTGCCCGACGTGCCATCCGTCAGTTGCGAATACTGATAGGTCGTGCGGTCGGCGAGCGCACTGGCCGAAACCTGAAGCCGGTTGAAATCCTGCTCGACACCGACGGTTGTGCCGACCTGCGCCGCCAGCGGGTATTTCGACAATCCAACCTGAATATTCGGCGAACCCGGATTGTCGGTGAACACGCGCATGCGCAGTTCGGAATTGATGCGCGTGTCACGGCTGACATCGACGCGCCCGTCGATCTTGCCGTTGAAACTCGGCGTGTCGATGTTGGTCGGCACCGGCGATGGGACCGGCTCCGGCGGGTTGCAGTTGCAGTTCACGGTCGGCGGAAACGTCGTGTCGTATCCGGTGAACGAACCGCGCAGGTCGAAGGTCAGCGAGTGGCGTGACCATTCCGATTTAGACAAGAGTTCCGGCGAGATCGTGTAGAACGACGACGCGCGAGGCGGCTCGATGCGCCCCGGATTTGTGTTATAGCCGCCCCAGACTTCAACGGCGGCTTTTGTCAGAAACGAGCCGGTGTGAAATCCGACATTGCCGAACGGATCGTCATCAGGCTTGAGCGCGCGGCGCGCAGGTTGTCCGAGAGCAGTTCCGGCAACAGATGCCGAGACAGGAACGGCAACCTTGCCGTTGGTTTTTTTCTCGGCTGAAAGCGGAGGATTGCCGGGGCCGACGATCTTCGGTTTCGGCGCGCCGGGAAACAGCTTCGGCTTTTTCCGCGTTCGATTAAGGGAATCGAAGCCGCTGTCCGACGCGCCGGACGCGGCCGGAACGCCGTAGGTCGGCGGCGCGCCGATACGCGAGGGCGCTTTGCTATCCTTGAGCCTGTCGTCGGGATTTAGATTGTCCTGCGATTGGTCGCTGGATGTCTTTCTCAACAGCGATTGATCGGGCGGCGCGTATCCGTCGCGCGTCGGCGCGAGCATGTTGCTTGTGAGCGTCTGGGCCTGTGCGGACGTGCTGCAAATTGCGGCCAGCAGCAGGCACGCCGAGAGCGCGCGCATTTCGGGCGCGCGCGGGCGATGACCCCGCAACCTTACGGCTGGCCGCCGATTGGGCACTTTGCATTTACCTCCCGGCCCTCGAATGGCTTCGAGAACCGTGCCGAAAACACAACGAATTCAGAAACTTGCGACAGGAAACGCCGCCGCACGGCGCAAGCGCACGCCGTTAACAGAGCTAAAACAATTATGGTTAATCAGACGTTACGAGCGGGCTGCGGGTCGCTCGGCCGGGAGGGACGTGGTAAGCATCGGGCCAACGAAAGAAGGCTGGATCTGCGCGAAACGCGCCGTCCCGCCGCTTCTGGAATCAGCGATGGCCAATTCAAAACCGCGGACTGCGTCACCCTCCGCGTCGTCTCAAGCTATTGAATCCGCTCTCCGCACCCTCGATGCGGAAGCCGGCGGCATTTCTGCATTGGCGAACGCGCTTCAGTCCGATCTCGGCACCGCCTTCACCGGAGCGGTGGAACTCATTCGCAATGCCAAGGGACGCCTGATCGTCACGGGCCTCGGCAAGTCGGGCCACATCGGCAAGAAAATGGCGGCGTCCTTCGCATCCACCGGCACACCCGCCTTCTTCGTGCACGCAGCCGAAGCCAGCCACGGCGACATGGGTATGATTACGCCCGACGATGTCATTATGGCGCTGTCGTGGTCCGGCGAAACCGCCGAACTGAAAAATCTCATCACCTATTCGCGGCGCTTCAAAATTGGATTGATCGCCATCACGTCGGAGGCCGAGTCCACGCTTGGCTCTGCGGCCGACATTTGCCTGACGCTGCCGAAGGCGCGCGAGGCCTGCCCGCACAATCTTGCACCGACGACGTCATCGCTCATGCAGCTCGCGCTCGGCGATGCCCTGATGGTCGCGCTACTCGAGAGCCGAGGATTCACCGCGCTCGATTTCGGCACGCTGCACCCGTCCGGCAAACTCGGTGCGATGCTGAAATTCGTCCGCGATCTGATGCATGCGCAGAACGAAGTCCCGCTCAAACCGCTCGGCACAAAAATGTCGGACGCGCTGGTTGAGATGACATCCAAGGGATTCGGCTGCGTTGGAATCACGGATTCGCGCGGCGACATCGCCGGTATCGTCACCGACGGCGATCTGCGGCGTCACATGCGGCCCGATCTGCTGACCGCAAAGGTCGATGACGTGATGACGAAAAATCCGAAGACCATCGCGCCCGATCTGCTTGCGAGCGAGGCGCTGGAAATTCTCAATTCGTCGAAGATCACCGCGCTGATCGTGACCGAAAACAAAAAGCCGGTCGGCATCGTGCATCTGCACGATATTCTGCGCGCTGGCGTGGCGTAAGCGTCAAGCTGCTTCGACTTTCAGGCTTGCACCGTCGGCGTGAACGACCTTCACGCGGCTTCCGGCAGGCGCATCCACTCCAGAAACGCGCCACACCGTGTCGTCGATCTTCACCGTGCCGACGCCATCGATAATCGGCTTCTCCAGCGTGAACTCACGTCCGACCAGGCCTTGCGCGCGCCTGTTGAGAAACGGTTTGTCCGTCGGCTTTTCGTTGCGTTTGGAAAAATGACGCCATAACGGCACCATCGCAATCGACAGGATCGCAAAGACGATGATCTGCGTCTGCCATGACAACGAAACCGCAAACGTCAGCAGTCCGACGATCAGCGCCGCGAGGCCGAGCCACAGCATGAAGACGCCCGGCGCAAATGTTTCGATGCCCATCAGCACGACACCGGCGATGAGCCAGTTCCACGTCCCCAGACTTGAGAACATCTCGGCCATGACGATGGACCTCAGGTTTTAGGCGGCGTGGTGTTCGGAACGGTCGATGGCCGGCGCGCGGCAGATGCAGCCGATGCTGCGCTCTCGCCGAACGTCGCCTTGGCGATCTCACCGATGCCCGCAAGCGAAGTCAGAATGCCGGTCGCCTCGATCGGCAGCATGATGATCTTCTGGTTCGGCGAATCCGCGATCTGCCCGAACGCCTTGATGTATTTGTCGGCGATAAAATAATTCAGCGATGCGACATCGCCTTTCGCAATGGCCTCGGAAACCACCAGCGTCGCCTTCGCTTCCGCCTCTGCCGAACGCTCACGCGCCTCGGCGTCACGGAAGGCGGCTTCCTTGCGCCCTTCGGCTTGCAGGATTTGCGCCTGCTTGGCGCCTTCCGCGCGCAGGATCTCGGACTGACGCTGGCCTTCGGCCTGAAGAATGTCGGCACGCTTGACGCGCTCGGCCTTCATCTGCCGGCCCATCGCCTCGACAAGATCGGCGGGCGGCACGATGTCTTTAATTTCGATGCGGTTGACCTTGAGACCCCACGGCGAGACTGCGGCATCGACAACCCGCAGCAGCCGCTCATTGATCTCGTCACGATGCGACAGCACCTGATCGAGGTCCATCGCGCCCATCACCGAGCGGATGTTGGTCATGGTCAGCGTGACAATGGCCTGATTGAGATTGGCGACTTCGTAACTTGCCTTCGCCGCGTCGAACACCTGAAAGAACGCGACGCCATCGACCGTGACGGTCGCGTTGTCCTTGGTGATGACCTCCTGTTCGGGGATGTCGATCACCTGCTCCATCATGTTCACCTTGCGGCCGATGCGGTCGAAATACGGAACGATGATGTTGAGGCCGGGTTCGAGCGTGCGGGTGTATTTGCCGAACCGCTCGACGGTCCAGTCGTAGCCCTGAGCCACTGTCTTCACGCCCGCAAACAATGTGAAGATTGCAAGCAGAACAATGGCGATGGTGAAAATATCGAAGCCGGACATGAATCCTCCGCAGTCAGATACGCACAGGCTCTTATCTAGCATTGTCTAAGTGACAGACGGCGCGGTTCAACTTGCCGCAGGCGAATATTTTTAACGATGCAGGTCTTGAAAACCTAAATCCAGCCCTGAAGCTCGCGCAGCACAAGCTGGCGGATCATATCCATGCCCTCATCGCTGTCGTTGAGGCACGGCACGAAGGAGAATTGCTCCCCGCCGGCATGGTGGAAGATTTCCGCGTTCTCGCCGGCGATCTCCTCCAGCGTTTCAAGGCAATCGGCTGAAAATCCCGGCGTCACCACGACGATGTTTTCCACGCCGTCTTTCGCAAGCTGTTCGATGGTCTTGTCGGTGTAAGGCTGAAGCCATTTCGCGTAACCGAAGCGCGACTGAAACGTCAGCATCAGATCTTTTTCGGTGAGGCCCATGCGCTTGCGCAGCGCGTCAATCGTCGCAGTGCATTGCGCCTGATAGGGATCGCCCTTGTCGATATAGCTTTGCGGCATGCCGTGAAACGACGCGATGATCGTATCCGGCGTGAATGACAGCGACGCGAGATGCTTTTCGATGGAGACCGCCAGCGCATCGATATAGCCCGGATCGTCGTAGTAAGGCGGCAGATAGCGCATCGCCGGTTGCGAGCGCATGCCCTTCAGAGCGTCTGCGACCTTGTCGACTACGGTTGCCGTGGTTGAAGCGGAGTATTGCGGATACATCGGCACCACGAGAATCCGGCCGCAGCCCTGATCCGTCAGCGCATCGATCCGCGACTTGATCGACGGGTTGCCGTAGCGCATGCCCCAATCGACGACGATATGCGATTGAGTAAGCGAGGCTGAAAGTTTCTCCGCCTGCGCGCGCGTGATGGTCTTTAGCGGCGACTCGTTTTTCTCTGTGTTCCAGATTTTGAGATAGTCCTTCGCTTTTCGCGCGGGGCGAATTTGCAGAACCACGCCATTGAGGATTGCCTGCCAGATCAATCCCTGATTTTCGATCACGCGCGGATCGGACAGAAATTCGCGCAGATAGACGCGCACGCCTTTGGCATCCGCCGTGTCCGGCGTGCCCAGATTGACCAGCAGCACGCCGACCTTCGCCGCCTGCGTTTCAATCTTCACGTCACGATTGGCGAGCGCATCCATGTCTCAAGCTGCCTCCGGTTCGTTCAACAATCCGCGCCGGCGCAACAGCGCGTCGGGCTCCGGCTTGCGGCCGCGGAACGCGATGTAGGCGTCTTCCGGATCGCGCGACCCGCCCGACGAGTAAATATCATCGTGCAGACGCTTTGCGACCGCCGGGTCAAAAATATTGTGCGCTTCCTCGAACGCGCCGAACGCGTCCGCATCCATCACTTCGGACCACATGTAGCTGTAATAGCCCGCCGCATAGTGATCGCCGGAGAAGATGTGTCCGAACTGCTGCGGCCGATGCCGCAGCACGATCTCTTCGGGCATGCCGATTTTCTCAAGTTCCTGCTTCTCGAACGCATGCACGTCCTTGATCGACGCTGCCGGCTGCGAATGAAATTCGAGGTCCATCAGCGCGGACGACACGAATTCCGCCGTCGCAAAGCCCTGATTGAATTTGCGCGCCGCGATGAAGCGTTTGAGCAGATCCTCTGGCAGCGGCTCGCCAGTCTGATAGTGCCGCGCAAACTTTTGCAGCACCTGCGGCTGTTCCTGCCAGTGTTCGTAAAGCTGCGACGGCAGTTCGACGAAATCGGTGAACACACTCGTTCCCGCGAGCGACGGATACATCACGTTCGACAGCATGCCGTGCAGGCCGTGACCGAACTCATGGAACAGCGTGCGTGCGTCGTCGGGCGACAGCAGCGACGGCTGGCCACCCGTGCCTTTGGAGAAATTGCAGACATTGATGATGAGCGGCTGGATATTGCCGTCGAGCTTCTGCTGGTCGCGCAGCGAGGTCATCCACGCGCCGGAGCGTTTGGACGGCCGTGCGAAATAGTCGCCATAGAACAGCGCCTGATGCTTACCGGTTTTGTCCTTGACCTCCCAAACGCGAACGTCCGGATGCCAGACCGGCACATCCTTGCGCTCGTTGAAGCTCAGACCGAACAGCCGCGTGGCGCAGTCGAACGCCGCCTCGATCATGTGGTCGAGCGCGAGATAAGGCTTGATCGCGGCATCGTCGAAATTGGCGCGGCGCTGGCGCAGCTTCTCGGCGTAATAGCGCCAGTCCCAGGCGGCGAGCCTGAAGTTGCCGCCCTCCTCTGCGATGAGGCTTTGAAGCGTATCGCGGTCGGCCAGAGCGCGGGCGCGGGCCGGTTTCCAGACCCGTTCCAGCAGATCGCGGACGCTCGAAGGCGTCTTGGCCATCGAATCCTCCAGCCGGTAGGCAGCGAATGTCGGATAGCCGAGCAGATTGGCGCGCTCCTCGCGCAGCCTGAGGACCTCGAGGATAGTCGCGCTGTTATCGTTGGCGTTGCCATTGTCGCCCCGCGCGGTGAAGGCCTTGAACACCTTCTCGCGCAGATCGCGGCGGCTGGAACTCTTCAGAAATGGCTCCACGGAGGACCGCGACAGCGTCACCACCATCTTGCCAGCCATGCCGCGCTCGTCAGCGGCGGCCCTGGCCGAGGCGACGAAGCTCTCGGAGAGGCCGGCGAGGTCGCCCGCGCCCAGCTCCATGGTCCAGTCCTGCTCGTCGCCGAGCAGGTGATGGCTGAAAGCGGTCGCCAGATGCGCCAGCCGCTCGTTGATTTCGGCGGTCCGGACCTTGGCTGATTCGCTCAGGCCTGCGCCCGCGCGGTGGAAGCCGGTCCAGTTGCGCTCCAGAAGCCGCGCCTGCTCCGGGGTCAGTCCCAGCGAGGCTGCCTTGTCCTTCAGGACCGAGACGCGGGCGAAGAGCTTGGCGTCCATCGAGATCGGATTCCAGTGGCGGGCCATCCTGAGAGCCACTTCGGTCTCGAGCTTCAGCAGCGCAGGGTTCGAGTGAGCCGAGACGAGGTCGTAAAACACCGCCCCGACCTTGGTGAGCAGCTTGCCGGAACGCTCCTGCGCCACGATCGTGTTCTCGAAGGTCGGCTCCGAGGGGTTGTTTTTGATCGCCTCGATCTCGGCTGTGTGCTCGGCGAAGGCCCTCTCGAAGGCCGGGAGGAAGTGCTCCGGCCTGATTTCGGCGAATGGCGGTGTCTCGAACGGCGTCTTCCACGCAGCGAGAAGCGGATTGGCGGCGGCGGACGGCGAATGCGACATGTAAGGCTCTATTTCCAGCTATTTCTCGATGCCCCGATATAGCACCGCATGCGGCCTTTTTGCGCCCTTGTCGATTGATTTAGCGCGTATTCCGGCCGCAAAACCGGTACCCACTTTTGCGGAATACGCGCCAGCCTTGATTGCGACCCCGATTTCGCCGATGTTGCCGCCCGAAACAGGACCGGACCCAGAGAAAGCCGATGAGCGCCCAGAAACTTGAAGTCGGAGCCAAGACGATCGCCTGGCCAAGCGTCATCACCGTCATCAGCGCGGCGATTCTGATCGGCGCCGAGGTGTTCGGAGCCGCCTTCGCGGGCGGCTGGGCGCTCGCGATCCTGTTCGGCGTCGGCGAAACCGGCGCTCACATCATCCAGGCGGTGCTGTTTCTGATCGGCGTGGCGATCATGATCGCCTTCGTGCGCGGCGCTCAGCGCGTCGAGCCCTTCACGCGGACTATTTGACGCTCTCGCGCTGTTGAAAACTTAACGCACGTTCATCTCAGGCGGCGCGAGCGCGACATTTCGATCACGCTCGGCGCGGTTACGTCTCGTTAAGAAAAAAAAACTTGCACCCCAGACTCAAAACTCTTATTTCCGTTCTTGCCCAATTTCGCACGTGCCTGTGGTCGTGTGTCAGTCGGTAGGTATCCGGACAAGAGGCCGGACAGCCGCCAAGGGGACGAAGAACCGAGGGTCGTTTCAGTCGTGAGACTCGAGCGGCCAGCATCTCTCTCCAGAGATGCCGTCGAAGGTGACTTCTCTCCTTGCAACCGTGACTGGCAGCCGGAGGCGAACCGGCGCACCCCGCTCTCAACGGGGGACGCGACTTAAAGCAACGACGG
>BFBZ01000005.1_pt431 | contig 44483 bp, 39 predicted proteins | sample 1888401 | NCBI WGS metagenome assembly BFBZ01 (sample SAMD00112614, study PRJDB3348) | symbiont metagenome | host: Chara braunii | reverse complement strand
CTGTGAGCGAACTCCCTTCAAAGCTCAATGATCGTTCGCGAATGCGGCGGCGGCAAAAATGTCGGCCGTCACGCCGTGGTGCGCGGCGGCGTTTTGCCGAGTGCCTGCGACATGGCGCTGATCAGCGGCTTCATGAAGAAGGCGTCGTTGGCGGGATAGATGTCGGTGCGCAGGCCGTGCGCCGTCAATTCATCGGAGACCACCGGACCGACGGAGGCGATTTGGGTTCGTGCGAGACCGTCGCGCAGCAGGCTCTCGTAACCATGGCTCTGCGCCGCGTCGAGCAGTCGGCGCACCTGGCCGGAACTCGTCAGCGCGATGGCGTCGACGCGGCCGTTGGCCATTTCCTCGATCGCCTTGACGATGTTGGTCTCCGCCGCCTGCGGATCGTAGATATAGGGCAGCACCGGATCGACCTCGGCGCCCTGCGCCTTGATCGTGTTGATCAGCGTGCCGTGGTCGCGCTCGGGATACAGTTGCAGCCCGAGGCGGTGCTGCCGGAGGTCGACCCGCTTCAGCATCTCGGCGATCCCCTCCGAGGTGGGTGTTTCGGTCGTGACATGGGCTTCGAGGCCGATCTCGCGCAGCGCGCGCCCCGGCTTGGGGCCGCGGGCGAAGGTGCGGGCCGAACCCAGGGCCTTGATGAAAGGCTGATCGAGCTGGATACGCGTTGCGACCTTCATCAGGCGGCGCAGGCCTTCGCCGGTCGTCAGCACCAGATCGTCGAACGGCTTGTCGATGCTGCGCCGGATCCAGGCTTCGACCGGTGCGGGATCGGGGGCATCGTGGATGACGAACATCGGGCATTGCAGCACGTCGGCGCCCTGCTCGGCGAGTAGCCGGGAGAACTGGGCTTCTTCCCGGGTCTCGAGGATGAGGATGCGATAACCGTTGAGTTTGTCCGCCATAATCTCGGTCCGTCAGCAATGATAACTGTTTGTCAGCCAGCGCTGCTGCGCCGTCATTATCCTTATTGTGGCCTGTGTGGGGATTGGCGCAAGGGGGCGGCGGTGCTAGAGCACTGTCGCCTTATCCTCTGACCATGACTGTTCCCGAAGATATCTCATGCCCCAGTCCCAGTTCGTGTTGACGCTGTCGTGTCCGGATCGCCCCGGCATCGTGGCCGCGGTCTCGGCCTTTCTGTTCGCCAACGGCCAGAATATCCTGGATGCGCAGCAGTTCAGCGACACCGAAACCGGGCATTTCTTCATGCGGGTGCTGTTCGAGCCGGCAACCTCCACGGTTGCGCTGGACCGGCTGCAGCAGGATTTCGCCGATATCGCCAAACGCTTCAGTATCGACTGGCAGATGCGCGATCGGGCCGATCGGCGGCGCGTGATGCTGCTGGTTTCGAAGTTCGACCATTGCCTGGCGGATATTCTCTATCGCTGGCGCACCCATGAACTCGACATGATCCCCACCGCCATCGTCGCCAACCATCCGCGCGACACCTACAACGGCTTCGATTTCGGCGATATCCCGTTCCACCACTTGCCGGTCACCCGTGACACCAAGCCGGCGCAAGAGGCGCAGATCCTCAAGCTGGTCGAGGACACCCAGACCGATCTGGTGGTGCTGGCGCGTTACATGCAGGTGCTGTCGGACGACCTCTCGGCGAAGCTGTCCGGGCGCTGCATCAACATCCATCATTCGTTCCTGCCGGGTTTCAAGGGTGCCAAACCTTACCACCAGGCGCACGCCCGCGGCGTCAAGCTGATCGGCGCCACGGCGCATTATGTCACTGCCGACCTCGACGAGGGTCCGATCATCGACCAGGACGTCGAGCGCATCAGCCATCGCGATGCCCCGGATGACCTGATCCGCAAGGGCCGTGACATCGAGCGCCGCGTGCTGGCCCGCGCGCTGCGCTTCCATCTCGAGGATCGCGTCATTTTGAATGGTCGCAAGACAGTGGTGTTTACGGACTGAACCGGTCACGCCACCGGGTAGGGGCCTTCCGCGAACGTCTCGGTGTGATAACCCTTGCTGCCGATCTCGCGCGCCAGCGGGCTGCGGAAATCGTTGTCATCGCGAAGGCAGGCAAGCACGTGCCGGAAGTCGTACGCCGGCTGCCATCCAAGTTCGGTGACCGCGCGGCGATTGACGTAGACGCGGTCGATCCTGGGAAACAGCCTCCAGCCGTGCGCGCCATAGAGGGCGTCGCATTCCCGGAACAGCCGGCGCACCACGGTTGCGGCATCGCGGTGCAGAGCAGCCAGATCCTCGCGCGCGAATGGTGTGGTGGCCGAGACAATGTAGCGGCCGAAGCCGATATTCCCCGCCTTTTCCGTCGCCAGCAGATGTGCGTCCACGACATCCGCGATGTCGACCCGGCGATACAGCAGTTCGTTGGCCTGCGCGTTGGCGGTGTCGTAACTGTCCCGCACGGCGGCGTTGTCATCGGCTTCGGGAAAGAACCGCGAGGTTCGCAGCACGATCACCGGCAAGCCGTGCAGGCGATGGAACAGCTGGCACAGATCTTCGGCCGCCACCTTGGTCACGCCGTAGATGTTGCGCGGGATCGGAACCACGTCCTCGGTCACCCAGGCCGCCGGCTGGTTCGCACCGGGCGTCAGCGCCGCACCGAAGGCACTGGTGGTGCTGGTGAAGACGAAAGCCTCGACACCGGCCGCGACGGCCGCTTCCAGCAGCACCAGCGTGCCGGTAAGATTGGTGTCGATGAAATCCTGAGGGGAATGGGTCGCGACATGCGGCTTGTGCAGCGTCGCGGCGTGGATGATAGTCCGCACGCCGCCCATGCATGACTGGATGAAGTCGCGGTCGCCGATAGAGCCGACGCGATCGGTCCAGGGCGAAGGCTTGAGATCGACGCCGAGCACCGGCCGGCCCGCAGCGCGCAAGGTGCGCATCAGCGCTTCGCCGAGATGGCCCGCGCTTCCGGTCACAAGAATTGTCATGGTCAGTCCACCTGCAGCAACGGTGGGAGGCTAACCACGATCGGGAAAAACGGTCCACGCATAAAATATGCACGGGAGTTGCGCGCAGATCATGCGAGCGTGGTCACCAGCCGCCCGGCGCTGCCATCCGCGAGCATGATGCGTTCCCACAGCACCTGTCCCGGGACGATCGGAACCGTCGGATCCGTGTTGGCGCCGGTCTCGACGATGAGGCAAGATACCCGACCGTCGCGCCAGCCGCGTTTGTCGAGCGTCGCTTCTGCAGCAAGAATTTCCGGCGATGCATAGCCAATCAGCGATCGGCCAAGAAACTCCGACGGATCAGCGCGCCATTCGGCCTGCCGCGAGGGCGACGCGGCAAGCAGGCGATGGGTTCGATCGCAGATCAGGTGGACCTTGCGGATGGACGATTCCACCAGCCGCTTGAGAGCGGCGTCCTGAGCCGGATCAGGACGAGTCGCCAGCAATTGCCACGCGGTGGTTTGTTGCGCGGTGGACATCGGCAGCAACCCGCGCTCCCAGCGGGAGACGGTCGCCTGGCTCACGCCAAGCTGTTCGGCAAGGTGGCTCTGCTTCATGCCCTGCAGAAGGCGCCGCCTCCTGAGCGCGCAGCCGGGATTGATCATCGAAACACTCCATGCGGCTGCCGCGCGGCAGCCGGTGTCACCGCCTAGCGCCAGTGATGGGCGAAATCGCGGCGGCTTTGCGATGTGCCGAATCCGAAACTTGCTGTTCTCTCGACACGCTTCGAACGCACTTCGGATTCGGGACACTAGCCTGCGGCATGGATCATCTGCAGCACAGCGGCGGAGAGTTCCCCGTCGCAGTCGCCGAGGCGCTCGACCGCGTCGAAATGGTGTCCTCCGCGCTGGTTGACGATCCGGACCGTGCGACCCTGGGCGCGGAGCAGGTCGGTATATTCGCTCTGCAGCCGATGATACTCGGCCGATTCATTCCCGCCGACGGTGAGGATGAACGGCAGGTCGGAGGTCGGCAGGTGCAGGGTCGGGCTATAGGCGGCGACGTCCTGCGGCGTCAGGTCGACGACCTTGTTCAGGTAGCACAGCCGGATCGGCTCCAGATCATAGAGCCCGCTGATGGCGCAGGCGCCCTTGAGCAGGTTGGTGGGCGCATCGAACGCGGCCCAGTCGGTGCCGGCCATGGTTGCGGTGAGGTGACCGCCGGCGGAGTGCCCGGACACGAAGATCCGATCGGGATCGACAGCCAACCGTGCCGCGTTCCGATAGAGCCAGAGCACGGCGGCGCGATTGTCGGCGACGATGTCACCCATTCGTACCGCTGGCGCGAGGCGGTAGTTGATGACAGCGACATTGACGTCTTCGTCGAGGTAGGGGCCGGCGAGACAGCTGAAGTCGGACTTGTCGAGCGACTGCCAGTAACCACCGTGAATGAACACCAGCAGCGGACGGTTCGGGCGTTTTGCCTGGAACAGATCGAGCGACTGTTTGTCGCCTTCGCCATAGGCCAGGTTTTCCAGCACGTGATGTTCACGCCGAAAGGCGCGTCCTGCTTCTGCCCACCGCGCGAAGATGTCGAGATGATCGGGAATGCCTGCGCGGACATTGTACTGCGCGTCGAGCTGTTGCTGGTTGAACGTTCGATAGACAGACATTACGAATGGTGACTCCCTCGTGGTGATTGTCGATAGCCGGCATCCGACGGCTCGACGGCATCGCGGCAACCTACCAGTTCACGCAGCCTTGAACGCGCGGGCAGGTGACATGGACTGTCTCGGAGATGCCATGTTCGGAAAGAGTGAGAACCGCGACGACTACCAGCACATCGAGCGGCCGGTCGGCGGTATGGCGCGGGACCTGCCGAACGGCTACTTCATCGACGAGCACGAGCATCCGCGCGGACAGCTGATCTACGCCTATGCGGGGGCGATCCTGGTCCATATCGAGCGAGGCTCGTGGGTCGTGCCGCCGCAGCGGGCGGTCTGGGTTCCCGCCGGCACCCGCCATGCCATGCAGGCGTGCGGGACCGTGGAGATGCGCACGATCTATATCAGACCCGATGCGGTTCCCCCGGAGTTGAAGAGTTGCTGCGTGGTGGGGGTGCCGCCGCTGTTGCGCGAGCTGATCCTCGCGGTTGTCCATATGCCGATCGACTATGATGACGACGGTCGGGACGGCCTTGTGGTCCGGTTGCTGCTGCAGGAGATGAAGCCGCTGCCGCTGGTCCCGCTGCATCTGCCGATGCCGAACGATCGCCGGCTTGCCCGGATCTGTACCCGGATCCTGGAGGATCCATCTGACGAAACCTCGATCGAGTCCTGGAGCCGGCAGATCGGTGCGAGCGAACGCACCATCATCCGGCTGTTTCCGGAAGAAACTGGCCTCACCTACAGCCGCTGGAAGCAGCAGGCGCGCCTGATGTCGGCGGTGCGGTTGCTGGCGGAAGGCAAGCACGTCACCGATATCTCGCTGCAACTCGGCTACGAGAGCCCGAGCGCCTTCAGCGCGATGTTCCGCCGTGCGCTTGGCATGACGCCGACCGAGTATTTTCGCGAGGCGCCGCGGGCTGAACACAGCGGCTGACGGTTGCCCCGGCAGGCAGGCGCCGGGTGGTTGGCATCCTCGCGACACGAATTGGCATCCCCGCGCCGGACAGATGCGGCTGTGCACGGCAGGGTGGCGGCGGAGCCGATGCTCCCTGTAACTCGCTCAAGGATTGCCCATGTCTATCATCGATCGCATTCGCGAAGCCGGGATCGTGCTGCCCGCGCCCCGGCCGTCGAGCGCCCTGTTCGTTCCCTACACCCTGCATCGTGATATTCTTACGGTGTCCGGCCAGCTTCCACTGAGGGAAGGCAAGCCGATGGTGGTCGGCCGGGTGCCGGAGGCTGTCTCTTTGGAAGATGCGCGCGAGGCGGCCCGGCTTTGCCTCGCTCATGTGCTCTCCTGGGTCTCGGTCGCTACCGAAGGGAATTTGGAGCGGGTGCGTCGCGTGGTTCGGCTTGGCGGGTTCGTCGCCACCTCGGAAGGGTTTTATGATGCGCCGGCGGTGATCAATGCAGCCTCCGAGCTGGTGAATATGGTTTTTGGCGACAGGGGAAAGCACGCGCGCATCGCGATCGGTGTGGCGAGCCTGCCGTTCGATGTGCCGGTCGAGATCGAAGCCACGTTCGCACTGGACGACGGCCATGGCGCCTAGCTATCTCGTCTCCGAAATGCGCCGGGGGGATCTGGCCTGGACTGACTGGCCTGCGATCGAGGCGTTTCTCAAGGACGAACTGGTCTGCCGTGTCGCTATCCACGATACGCCGCATCCTTATATCGTCGCGCAGAGTTTCACCTTTGTCGGCGAGGCCTTCCTGATCCACAGCTCCCGGTTCGGGAAGATGGCGCAGCTGATGCGGGCCAATCCGCATGTCACCATCGAGGTCGATCGGCCCGTGGCGCTGCTGAAGGCGCCGAAGGGCCAGAACACCAGCCTCGAATACTACAGCGTGCTCGCCCGCTGCGTGGTTGCGATCCGCGACGGCACGGAAGAGGTGCGCGCGCACCAGTCCGTGGCGCTGGACAAGTTCCGGCCGGAGAAGGACTACACGCCGATCGAGGACGGGGCCGCTCGTCAGATCGTCGCGTACCGCTGCGAGATCGTTGCGATGAGCGCGAAGAAGCGCATTCTCGCGGATGGGCAGTATTCACCGCCGGGCCAGCCGCAGGCGCCGTACCTGCGCTATCCGTTTGCGGCCGGCGCGACCCTGTCTGGACTGCCCGCGGGCGCCTTCGATCCGAACCGGTTCAAGACCGCATGACTTGCCGGCCGGGCGCCCATGGGCCCCGGCTGCATCGCCGGCGCCATTAGAGCGTTTTCCAGCGAAGTGGACACCGGTTCGCGTCAAGAAAACGCGTCAAAACAAAATGCTAGAGCCCCAGTCCGATTCTATCGAAACGGGGCTCTAGCAAATGCGCTCGACAGTCCCGGTGCGCCAGCAGCGCTGACCTGCGACGGTGGGTTACGTGAAGCCGTAGAGCAGCGATGGGTTTGCGACCAGAATCGTCTCGCGGTCATCGTCGTCCGTCATCCATGCCTTGAGTGTCGCAAGTGCATCGGCGATGCGGGCCGTGTCGTCGCTCACATCTGCCGTGTCGCGCATCCGATCCGGCAAGGCGCCGCTGCCCCATACGATCCGGTCACGGCGAACAGCGACGGCGGTGCGCGCGAACGTGCCGAGCGCATCACTGTCGCTGAGATCGGACAGCGCGCCCGTCAGCTTGATCCAGGTGCGGCCCATCTGCAGCAGGGCCAGCAGGAATTGCAGCTCGGCGTCATCCGCCGTTCGGCGCCTGACAAAGCCGGCAAGCCCGCTGATACACACCGCGACCGGAAAACGCGTCAGCGTCCATTCGCAGGCGCTGAGCGAGGCGTCGGCGCCGCCCAGCCCGAGCTCGATATGCCAATCGCTGTTGGCGATGCGGTCCGCGTAACGCAAGATTTTGTCCAGTTGCGCTCGCGCGCGGTCTGCATCGTCGGCGAGCATGAAGCGCGCGCCGCGCACGCCCTGGGCGTGCAGGTCGCGGACCATGGCGGGATCCGGGTGGCCCGGGGCCGGGATCACGAACCGGGTGGCGAAGCCAGGTGGCACCGGCTCCGGCGACAGCGTCACGGTGGTGCGCGGCAGCCGGCCGACAACGGCGCGGGTGATGCCGAGCCGTGCGAGCGCTTCACTGTTTGCGCTGAGGGAGGGATCGAGATCGCAGTCGGTCCATCCGGCGTCGGCGACGCGATCGGTCGTGTCGGACCGCGTGGCGCGTGTAGGCGCTTCGGACATGTGCGAGCCCCCCAGCTCCCTTGAGTCCGTTGAAGTCTAGGTCAATCCATTGCGATTCGCGGCCCTCGTCTCTCGCCGCTGGCCGATGATGATGTGTCGGGGTGGCGCACGTCAGGGGGCGCGATTGTTGACAGGGCCATATTCTTTGTACAATCGTACAAATAAAATAACCCGGGCTGGGGTCGGAAGAGACGCGAGGAGACAGGCCTGTATACAGTTCACGTATTAGAACCTGACTTTTGTCGAGAAGCTGTTGATTATTAGCTTGATCTGTATACAGGATGCCCGCCGTGTTTAAAGTGCATGGAGGGTGCTCTCGGGCGCCCGCCGAGTGGTTTGAAGGGGGAATGCGGCCCGGGACGGCCAACGGTGATGCGGCCGGCTCGACAAGACCGCACGCGTGTGTCCAGCACATGCTGACTGCGGGGCCAGCGGGGGGGCGATCGTGAACGGCGATCGGCGCGCCGGGCGCCAAGGTCACGTCGGATCTCATTCTAAAGTTGGTGCTGCGCGATGGCCGGGACGTGTCGTCACGCCCTGACATCCCGCTGATACTGAGGCAATGTTTTGAGCTAGGGTCAGAACAAGACTGCCATGAAGGCGGTCATGAGATGAGAAAACTGGAGGGAATGTTATGTCTGCTTGCAATCGTCTGACACGCCGCGCCGCGCTGCTCGGCCTTGCCGGCGCTGCCGCCATCTTCAGCGCGCCGGTGTCGGCGCAGGAGGTGGTCAAGATCGGTCTGATCGTGCCCATGACCGGAGGCCAGGCGTCCACCGGCAGGCAGATCGATAACGCGATCAAGCTCTATATGCAGCAGAACGGCGCGACGGTGGCCGGCAAGAAGATCGAAGTCATCCTCAAGGACGACGCGGCGCTGCCCGACAACACCAAGCGGCTGGCCCAGGAACTGATTGTCAACGACAAGGTCAACATCATCGCGGGCTTCGGCGTGACGCCGGCGGCGCTGGCCGCGGCGCCGCTCGCGACCCAGGCCAAGGTGCCGGAGGTGGTGATGGCGGCAGGCACCTCGATCATCACCGAGAAGTCGCCCTACATCGTCCGCACCAGCTTCACATTGCCGCAGTCCTCCACCGTGATCGGCGATTGGGCGGTGAAGAACGGCATCGAGAAGGTTGCCGTGCTGGTGTCCGACTACGCGCCGGGTGCCGATGCGCTGGCCTCGTTCAAGGAGCATTTCGAGGGCGGCGGCGGCAAGATCGTCGAGGAAATCAAGGTGCCGCTGGCCAATCCGGATTTCGCGCCGTTCCTGCAGCGCATGAAGGACTCCAAGCCCGACGCCATGTTCGTGTTCGTGCCGGCCGGCCAGGGCGGCAACTTCATGAAGCAATTCGTCGAGCGCGGTCTCGACAAGAGCGGYATCAGGGTGATCGGMCCCGGTGACGTGACCGAYGACGACCTGCTGCCGAACATGGGTGAYGCGGTGCTCGGCACKGTCACCGCKCACATCTATTCGGCGGCGCACCCCTCGCAGAAGAACAAGGACTTCGTCGCCGCCTACGAGAAGGCGTTCGGCACCCGCCCGGGCTTCATGGCGGTCGGCGGCTATGACGGCATCCACCTGATCTACGAAGCGCTGAAGAAGACCGGCGGCAAGGCCGATGGCGATTCCCTGATCGCCGCCATGAAGGGCATGGCGTGGGAAAGCCCGCGCGGCCCGATCTCGATCGATCCGGAAACCCGCGACATCGTGCAGAACGTCTACATCCGCAAGGTCGAGAAAAAAGACGGCCAGCTCTACAATGTGGAGTTCGCCACCTTCGGGCCGATCAAGGATCCGGGCAAGGTCAAGAAATAAACGGAACGGCCGCGCGGCCGTTTCCGCGCGGCCATTTTTCTTCGCGACATGATCGAGATGAATCGTCGATGACCGTACTGACCATCCTGTTCGACGGCGTTGCCTACGGCATGCTGCTGTTCGTACTGGCCTGCGGTTTGTCCGTGACCATGGGGCTGATGAATTTCGTCAATCTCGCCCATGGCGCGTTTGCCATGGCGGGCGGTTACGCCTGTGTCATCCTGGTCAATTGGTGGGGCCTGCCGTTCTTCGTGTCGTTGCCGCTGGCGTTCCTCGCCGCCGCCCTGATCGGCTTCGTGCTCGAGCGGCTGCTCTATCGTCATCTCTATGGCCGCACCCACCTCGACCAGGTCCTGTTCACCATCGGGCTCGTCTTTATGTCGGTGACGGCGATGGACTACTGGATGGGATCGCAGCAGGTCTTCGTCCAGATTCCGGAGTACCTGCGCAGCCAGATCGATATCTTCGGCATCGGGGTCGGCCGCTACCGGCTGATGATCATCGTGATCTGCGGCCTGTTGACCATTGCCTTGCAACTGATCCTGGGGCGCACGCGCTTCGGCAGCCGGCTGCGCGCCGCGGTCGATGATCCGCGCGCGGCCACCGGGCTCGGCATCAACGTCAACCAGGTGTTCGCGCTGACCTTTGCCTTCGGCTCGGGCCTCGCCGGCCTCGGCGGCGCGCTGGGCGCGGAGATTCTCGGGCTCGATCCGTATTTCCCGCTGAAGTTCATGATCTACTTCCTGATCGTGGTGTCGGTCGGCGGCACCTCGACCATCACGGGGCCGTTCCTGGCGTCGCTGCTGCTCGGCATCGGCGACGTTGCCGGCAAGTATTATGTGCCGAAGCTCGGCGCCTTCGTGATCTACGCCATGATGATCGTGCTCCTGCTCTGGCGCCCGAACGGCCTGTTCGGCCGTTCTGCGACACGGTGAGGGCGGCATGAGCCCGCAACCGCATGGCGCTCTGGGAGAGCATCTGGTCGCAGCCGCGCGCTGGCGCTGGCCCGAGATCGTGTTCTGGCTGATCGCGCTCGCCGCGGTTTTCCTGTTTCCCAACCGCTACCTGATCCTGACCGAGATCGCCTGGCTCGGGCTGTTCGCGCTCTCGCTCGACCTCATTCTCGGCTATGCCGGCATCGTCTCGCTCGGCCACGCCGCGTTCTTCGGCATCGGGGCCTATTCGGCTGGGCTGCTGGCCAAGCACGGCATCATCAATGAGCCGGTGCTGGCTTTGCTGGTCGCGGGCCTCGCGGCGATGGTCGCGGGCTTCCTCACCAGCTTCCTGGTCATGCGCGGCTCCGATCTGACCCGGCTGATGGTGACACTCGGCATCGCGCTGCTGTTGCGTGAACTCGCCAATCGTTATTCCAACATCACCGGCGGCTTTGACGGCCTGCAAGGCATCACCATCGCGCCGATCCTCGGCCTGTTTGAATTCGATATTTTTGGCAAGGTCGGCTTCATCTACTGCTTGGCGGTGGGGTTCGTGCTGTTCCTGATCGCGCGCCGCATCGTGCACTCGCCGTTCGGCCTGTCGCTGCGCGCGATCCGCAACAATCCGCTGCGGGCGGCGGCCATCGGCATTCCGGTGAACCGGCGGTTGATCGCGATCTACACCGTGGCCGCGTTCTATGCCGGTATCGCCGGGGCGCTGTTCACCCAGTCGACCGCGCTGGCCTCCCTCGACGTGTTCGCGTTCGATCGCTCCGCGGATCTGCTGCTGGTGCTGGTGATCGGCGGCACCGGATATCTCTATGGCGGCCTGATCGGCGCCGTGATCTTCAAATTCCTGCAGGAGTATCTCTCCACGCTGACGCCGCAATTCTGGCAGTTCTGGATCGGTCTGTTTCTGGTGGTGATCGTGCTGATCGGCCGCGAGCGGATGCATCGGTGGGCGCTGGTGATGCCGCGCCAGTTGTTCCGTGCGTTCGGCACGAAAGGCAAAGCTGCGCCGGCCGAAGGAGGCGCGCCATGACGTTCGCGCTGGAAACCGTCGGGCTGCAAAAACACTTCGGCGGGCTCGCGGTGACGCGGGACCTCTCGCTCCAGGTCAAGACCGGGGCGCGCCACGCCCTGATCGGGCCGAACGGCGCCGGCAAGACCACGGTGATCAACCTGTTGACCGGCGTGCTGCGGCCGAACGCGGGCCGCATTCTGCTGGAGGGCTCCGACATCACCGCGCTTCCCGTGCACAAGCGGGTGCTGCGCGGACTGTCGCGCACCTTCCAGATCAACCAGCTCTATCAGGACCTGACGCCGCTGGAGACCATTGGTCTCGCCGTGTCGGAACGGCTCGGCCACGGTTCCGACTGGTGGCGGGTGCTGGGCACGCGCGCGGACGTCAATGGTGAAATCGCCGAGCATCTCGCGCGCTTCCATCTGCTCGATGTGATGAACGAGCGCACAGCGACGCTGCCTTACGGCAAGCAGCGGCTGCTGGAGATCGCGGTGGCGATCGCCACCAAGCCGCGGGTGCTGCTGCTGGACGAGCCTGCGGCCGGTGTGCCCGAAAGCGAGCGTCACGACATTCTCGCCGCGGTGGCGAGCCTGCCGCGCGACGTTACCGTGCTGCTGATCGAGCACGACATGGACCTGGTGTTCAGTTTCGCCGACCGCATCTCGGTGCTGGTCGCGGGCGCCATGCTGGTGGAGGGGTCGCCCGAGGATGTGGCGCGCGATCCGCAGGTCAAGGCGGTCTATCTCGGCGAGGGCGCGGATGTCTGATCTGCTCGCGATCTCGGACCTGCGCGCCGGCTACGGCGAGGCCGTGGTGCTGCCGAAGATGACACTGCAACTCGCCGAGGGCCAGGTGCTGGCGCTGCTCGGCCGCAACGGCACCGGCAAGACCACGCTGATCAATTCCATCGTCGGCGTCACCCGCCGCTTCGGCGGCAGCATTGCGCTGGCGGGGCAGGACGTCACGCGGCTGCGGCCGGACCAGCGCGCACGCGCCGGCATCGGCTGGGTGCCGCAGGAGCGCAACATCTTCCGCTCGCTCACCGTCGAGGAAAACATGACCGCGGTGGCGCAGCCCGGGCCGTGGACCGTCGAGCGGATCTACGAGATGTTTCCGCGGCTCAAGGAGCGGCGGCGCAATTTCGGCAACCAGCTCTCCGGCGGCGAGCAGCAGATGCTGGCGATCGGCCGCGCCCTGACGCTCAATCCCAAGGTGCTGCTGCTCGACGAGCCGACCGAAGGTCTGGCGCCGATCATCGTCGACGAACTGCTGCTGGCGCTCGGCAAGATCACCCGTGCCGGCGGCATCTGCTCCATCATCGTGGAACAGAACGCCCGCAAGATCCTGGCCCTCGCCGACCGGGTGGTGATCCTGGAGCGCGGCGCCATCGTGCATGATGCCTCCAGCGCGGCCTTGAAGAACGATCCCGCGACATTGGAGAAGTTCCTCGGCGTCTCCGGCGGATCCCACTGATTTCGTTCGACCAACCAAGCAAGACCAAAAGCATTGGAGAATCACATGCAAAGGACAGCCCCGCCATTCCGCGCCGATCAGGTCGGCAGCCTGTTGCGTCCGCAGCGCATCAAGGAGGCGCGCGCCAAGCTCGAGAAGGGTGAAATCCCGGCGAGCGAACTCGCCCGCATCGAGGATCTCGAGATCGAGAAGGTCGTGCACAAGCAGAAGTCGCTGGGCTTGCAGCTCGCGACCGACGGCGAGTTCCGCCGCTCCTGGTGGCACTTCGATTTCCTAGCCAAGCTCGCGGGATGCGAGATGTATCATCCCGAAGGCATCCAGTTCACCGGCATCACGACGCGCCCGGACAGTGTTCGCGTCATCGGCAAGGTCGATTTCCCCGACGATCACCCGATGCTCGCGCACTACAAATTCCTGCACAAGCAATGCGCCACTGCCGGCATCACCGCCAAGATGACGATTCCGTCGCCGGCCGTGCTGCATTTCCGCGGCGGCCGCAAGGCGATCTCGAAGGAGGTCTATCCGGATCTCGAACCGTTCTTCGAGGATCTCGGCAAGACCTACCGCAAGGCGGTGAGGGCGTTCTACGACGCCGGCTGCCGCTACCTGCAGTTCGACGACACGGTGTGGGCCTATCTCTGTTCGCCGGACGAGCTGCAAAAGGCGCGCGATCGCGGTGACTCGATCGATCACCTGCAGGAGATCTACGCCCGCGTCATCAATTACGCGATCGCCGAGAAGCCTGCCGACATGGCGATCACCACCCATGTCTGTCGCGGCAATTTCCGCTCCACCTGGATTTCGTCCGGCGGTTATGAGCCGGTGGCGGAAACCATGCTCGCCGGCACCAACTATGACGGCTATTTCCTGGAATACGATTCCGACCGCGCCGGCGGCTTCGAACCGCTGCGTTTCCTGCCCAAGGGCAACAAGATCGTGGTGGTCGGCGTCATCACCTCGAAGTTCGGCGAACTGGAGAAGAAGGACGACATCAAGCGCCGTCTGGAAGAAGCCGCGAAGTTCGCCGACATCAACCAGCTTGCCGTCTCGCCGCAGTGCGGTTTTGCCTCGACCGAAGAGGGCAACATCCTGTCCGAGGACGAGCAGTGGGCGAAGCTGAGCCTCGCGCTGGACGTGGCCCGGGACGTCTGGGGGAAGTGAAGCGGGCTGCGCTCGACGCGGCAAGGCGCTTATCCGAAATAATGCGTCATGGCCGGGCTCGTCCCGGCCATTCTCGTGCCAGTCACTCTTGCTGACAGGCGCGTGTCCTGATCCTATCCCCAGGGAACGGCGCCATGATCGCCGGCAACGGGGGTCTGAAGACCGGCATGGACGCGAGACTCGAACGAAAACTGCGCATCCTGGCGTTGATTGCGACCGGCGGCGTCGTCGGCGGCATCGTCTATGTCCTCTTCAAGGGGCCGGTGTCCGCGATCAGTCTCGCGGACGGAATTGCCTATGGCCTGTTGATCAGCCTTGCGATAGGCGGCGTCGGGATCGCGCTGGAAACCGGGCGCGTGGGTCTGTGGCTCGGTGGCCTGTCGTTCACCACCAACCTGGTCATTCGCAGCGTCATCTATGCCGCGATCATCGTCCCCATCCAGTTCTTCCAGCTCGGAACCGTGCTGGTCGGGCAAACGCCGGTTTATTCCGCGGAGACGTTCTGGTCCGCAACGCTTTACTCCGCTGCGTTTCTTGCGATGATGAATCTCTTTCTCGGCATCGGCAACATCATTGGCCCGCGGGCCTTCCTGAATTTCATCACCGGGCGCTATCACGCCCCGGTGGAGGAAAACCGCTTCGTGCTGTTTGTCGACATCGCGGGATCGACAGGCCTCGCCGAACGGCTCGGCGGTATCGGCATCCATCGTTTCCTCGATCGCACATTTCGTCTGCTGACGCTGTCGGTCGTCGACTATCGCGGCGAGGTCCTCAATTACATCGGCGACGAAGTCATCGTCACCTGGCCCGAAAACAGCGGCGCGGTCGATTGCCGGCCGCTGCGTTGTTTCCTGGCGATGCGCGCGGCGCTGGCGCGCGCGTCGCAGCAGTTCGAGCGGGAGTTCGGTGCGGCGCCTCAGATCCGCGGCAGCCTGCATTTCGGGCCGGTGATCGTCGGCGAGATCGGCGACGTCAAGCGCGCCATCGTGTTCAACGGCGATGTGATGAACACCGCGGCGCGGCTGGAGGAGCTCAGCCGCGGCGTGGACGGCGGTTTTCTCGCATCACGTGCCGCGATGCAGCGCTTCAGGTCCACGCCGCCGTTCGCGGTGCGCGATCTCGGCCAACTGGCGATCCGCGGCCGTGCCGACGGGATCGAGGTGGTGGGGCTTCAAGCGCCCGCTTAGTCTCATCCAGCCTTGCGGAACGTCAGGTTGATGCGCTGGCTGCCCAGCAGGGAATGATGGCCATCCGCCAGCGGCAGCACGCCGTGATAGGCGAGGCGGGCGGGGCCGCCCCAGACCACAACGTCGCCGTGGGTCAGCCGCACGCGCTGCTGCTTGTCGCTGCGCGCCAATCCGCCAAACAGGAATGTCGCCGGCAGGCCCAGTGACACCGAGACGATCGGCGCGTCGTAATTGCGCTCGTCCTTGTCCTGGTGCAGCGACAGCTTGGCCCCGGGCTCATAACGGTTGATCAGGCAGGCCTCCGGCGCGAAGCCGGCAAAGCCCGCGGTGGCGGCGGCCTTTGCCGCCAGCGTCGCGAATGTTTCGGGCATCGGCGGCCAGGGCAGGCCGGTTTCCGGATCGATCGGGTCGTAACGATAGCCGCTGCGGTCGCTGACCCAGCCGAGCCGGCCGCAATTGGTCATGGCCACCGACATGCGATAGCCGCCGGGGGTGATCAGATGGCGGAACGGTGCCTTTGCCGTGATGTCCCGCACCGCGGCCAACAGCGGCGCCTCGTAGGCCAGCGCAAAGCCGCCCAGCACCACCGCGCCCTCGGTGAGCCGCAGGTCGCGCGGCTCGCTCGCGAACAGATCGTCCATCGTCTTTTGCATCATCTACTTTGCATCGTGGAAAATGATGCCGACAGTATGACGATGGCCGGAGCGGACGCGGCTGACGCCATGGCGCAGATTGACGCGGTAGACGCCGCGTGTTCCCTGCACCGGCCGGTTATGCACGGCGAACACCACCGCATCGCCCTGGCGCAGCGGCACCACTTCGGCGCGGGACTGCATCCGTGGCCGCTGCTCGGTGAGCACGAATTCGCCGCCGGCAAAGTCGCGGCCCGGCTCCGACAGCAGGATCGCCACCTGCAGCGGAAACACGTGCTCGCCGTAGAGATCCTGATGCAGGCAGTTGTAATCGCCAGCTTCGTATTTGAGGAGCAGCGGCGTCGGCCGCATCTGACCCGCTTCGTGGCACCGCTTCAGAAACGCGGCATGGGTTTTGGGATACTGGACGTCAATTCCCATTTCCATGTTCCAACGGTTGGCGACGCGTGCGAGATCGGGATAGAGCGCCGTTCGTAGCTCTCCGACCAGCGGCGGCAGGGGATAGGAGAAGTACTTGTACTCGCCGCGGCCGAAGCCATGCCGCCCCATCACGATGTGGCTGCGGAAACCGTCGCCGTCATAGAGGCCGGCGATCGCCTGGCACTGCTCCGGCGTCAGCAGCTTGTCGAACACGGCGCAGCCACGCGCGTCGAGATCGCCGGCGATCTGCGGCCAGGCGATCTCGGCGACGCGGCGGTTGGTGTCGCTGTCGGCTGCAGCGAGCGACGGTGCCGCTCGCTGCGCCGTGGTTCGCGCGCCGGTCATATTGCGGCCTCCCGCTCCAGCAGGCGGCGTTTGCGGTCTGCGCCCCAGCGATAGCCGGAGAGGCCGCCATCGCTGCGCACCACCCGATGGCAGGGAATCGCGAGCGCAATCGGATTGGCGGCGCAGGCGCCGGCCACCGCACGAACCGCGGCCGGTGCGCCGATCCGTCGCGCGACGTCTGAATAGCTCTGGGTGCGCCCGGCGGGGATCTTGCGCAGCGCCTGCCACACCCGCCGCTGGAACGCGGTGCCCTGGATATCGAGCGGCAGGTCGAGCTCCCGCTCCGGGGCCTCCACAAAGCGGATGACGCGCGCGAGCAGCTTTTCGCAGGCCTTGCCGTCGCGAATCAGATTGGCGTTCGGAAAACGCTGCTGCAATTCCTTGACCAGCATGGCCGGCTTGTCACCGAGCAGGATCGCACGGATGCCCTTGTCGCTGGCGGCAACCAGCAGCGTGCCCAGCGCGCAGGCGCCGGTGGCGAATTCGAGATCGGTTTTGGCGAACGTGTCGTCCTTCAGCATCCGGCCCATGGCGGGACCTCCTGTTTGATCATGGAGGCAACATGGACCCGGGGACGCGGGTTCTCCACCCGATTTCCGACAAGGATTTTGCGGGAAATGTTGCTCCTCATCCCGAGGAGCGGCCTCTTAGCCGCGTCTCGAGAGACGAGGCCACGGCGCATCTTTGCGGATCGTCCCTGGCCTCATGGTTCGAGACGGCGCAAAGCGCCTCCTCACCATGAGGGTTTGGTATCGAAGGTATTGACTACTTCCCCGGCCGTCCCACGCTCTCATACGTAAATCCGTGCTCGGCCATTTCGTCCGCGCGATAGATGTTGCGCAGATCGACGATCACGGGCTGCGCCATTTCCTGTTTCAGGCGCTGCAAATCGAGCGCGCGGAATTGTTCCCATTCGGTGACGATCACCAGTGCGTCGGCCTTCGCCGCACAGGCATAGGGGTTGTCGCAATAGGTGATGTCGGGCAGTTCGTGCCTGGCCTGCTCCATGCCGACAGGATCGTAGGCTTGCACGCGCGCGCCGAGGTCCTGCAGCGCGGTGATCAGCGGGATCGACGGCGCTTCGCGCATGTCGTCGGTGTTCGGCTTGAAGGTGAGGCCGAGCACGCCGATGGTCTTGCCGCGCAGGTTGCCGCCGAGCGCAGCCGAGACCTTGCGCGCCATCGCGCGCTTGCGGGTCTCGTTGACCGCGAGCACGGCTTCGACGATGCGCAGCGGCGCGTCATGGTCCTGCGCCGTCTTCACCAGCGCGCGGGTGTCCTTGGGAAAGCACGAGCCGCCGAAGCCGGGGCCGGCGTGCAGGAACTTGGCGCCGATGCGGTTGTCGAGGCCGATGCCGCGCGCCACTTCCTGGACGTCGGCCCCGGCGCGCTCGGCCAGATCGGCAATCTCGTTGATGAAGGTGATCTTGGTGGCGAGGAACGCATTGGCCGCGTACTTGATCAGCTCGGCGGTGCGGCGGCCCGTGTACATGATCGGGGCTTGGTTGAGATAGAGCGGACGATAGATCTCCGCGACCACCTTGCGGGCGCGCTCGTCCTCGGTGCCGACCACAATGCGGTCGGGATGCTTGAAATCGCGGATCGCGGCGCCCTCGCGCAGGAATTCCGGATTGGAAGCGACCACCACATCGGCCTTCGGATTGGCCTCGGCGATGATGCGCTCGACGTCGTCGCCGGTGCCGACCGGCACCGTCGATTTCGTGATGACGACGGTGAAGCCTTTGACGTTTGCGGCGATCTCGCGCGCGGCGGCGTAGACGTAGCTCAGGTCCGCGTGGCCGTCGCCACGCCGCGACGGGGTGCCGACAGCGATGAACACGGCGTCCGCCGCGGCGACCGCGTCACGCAGGTCGAGGCTGAAATCGAGCCGGCCGGCAGCGGTATTGCCGGCGACGAGTTCATTGAGGCCGGGCTCGTAGATCGGGATCTCACCCCGCTGCAAGGCGGTGATCTTGGCGGCGTCCTTGTCGATGCAGGTAACGTGATGGCCGAAGTCGGCAAAACACGCGCCGGACACCAGTCCCACATATCCCGTCCCGATCATTGCAATGCGCATACTGGTCCCAATCGTCTTGTCGCGAAGCCGGCCTTGTAACAGGCGCGATGTGGCCTGAGGAGGGCGGCGGGTTGGCTGGTTGCTGCGATTCTGCTTCGTCTCAGCTTCATGGTAGGTGAGTCCTGTGATTCATTTGCGAACCGCCACCGCGAACCGCCAAAAGCGCTGAAACAAGGGCGATGAAAAACGACCAGCTGCTGGCCCAGATCTCCGACTATTGCCGGCAGGCGGGCATGGCCGAATCGACCTTCGGCCGCCTCGCGGTCAATGACGGCAAACTGGTGTCGCGGCTGCGCGAGGGCAAACGCATCACCACCGATACCCTGGAGCGGATTAGAGCTTTTCTTGGGGAAGGCCTGCCGGGGGGAGCCCCGCCGGAAAAGCCCGAACCGCTGGAAAAACGCGACCCGCGGGGCAATTTCCGCTTTTTTGAGAACCGGCAGAAATACCTGCTGTTTGTCCACACCTGCAGCGAAAAGCGGGTGATCGCCCAGCGGGTGGAACTTGAACTCGGCAGCATCCATCCGCGGCCGCCGGCGCTGCGGGTCTTCGACGCCGGGGTCGGCGATGGAACCGTGCTGGCACGAGTCATGCGCTCAATGCATAGCCGTTTTCCGCACATGCCGTTTTATGTGGCAGGCAAGGAAATCAGCCTGGAGGACGTCCGGCTGGTGCTGGACAAGCTGCCGGACCGGCTGTTCGAGCACCCGGCGACCGTCTTCGTGCTGACCAACATGCATTATGCCGAGGCGCCCTGGCTGGCCCCGCGCTCGCCCGCCGCGGCTGCCGGCATGATCTGGCGCGATGTGGCTCTGACCGGCGATGCATCCGGCGATTTCGAGGCCCAAATCGCTGAATTGCAACCGTTTCTCGAGGAAAACTGGCGGGCCAGCGTCAGCCCGCGCTCGGGCATGCCGGTCTATGAGCGGCCGGTGGCGTTGGTGTTCTTTCGCGAGGACCACCGATTCCTGCTCGATTCGGTGATTCCGCGGGCCGGGCGGGTCGAGGCCAACTTCGACCTGGTCATGGCGTCGCAGCCCTACCGGGCCAAATCCTCGGTGAATTTCCGGGCCAAACGGATCATTGCACCGCTGGCCCGGGCGCTGCGGCCCGGCGGCCGCCTGATCGGGATTCACTCCTACGGCCACGATCCAGGGATGGAGATCATCGAGGCGATTTGGCCCGGAGAAAATCCTTTCTCCGTGAGCCGTCATGAGCTATTGCGCGCGGTGAAATACGAACTGGGGACGGCCGCTCGGGACCTTAACTTTAACGCCTATTCCGACGCGCGTTCTATCTTCAGATACGATATGGAAGCTCTGCCGAACGAAGTCACGGGTTTGATCGGGACCTCGACGGCCTTTGCAGCCTGGAACGCGGCGGTGTATGTCGCTCAGGTCGAGGACGACCGGTTGACGGACTTGACCCAGAGCGGACGCTATCTCGACGCCACGAGAGACGTTCTGCGCCGGCATAACGGTTTGTGGTTTTATGACGAGTCCTACGTCATCTCGCGCCGGCGCGACTGACGTTCACGATCACGATCATTCAAGCGGACCGCTGGAAGGTCCAGCGGAAGGGGTTTCTTGATGCGCGCGTCTTACTTGTTCACCAGCGAATCGGTGTCAGAAGGTCATCCGGACAAGGTTTGCGATCGTATTTCCGATGAAATCGTCGATCTGTTCTTCCGGGAAGGCCCGAAGGCGGGCATCGATCCGTGGGCGATCCGTGCGGCGTGCGAAACGCTGGCCACCACCAACAAGGTCGTGATCGCCGGTGAAACCCGCGGTCCCGCGACSGTGACCAACGACCACATCGAAGCCGTGGTTCGCGCCGCCATCAAGGACATCGGCTACGAGCAGGACGGCTTCCACTGGAAGAACGCCGACATCCAGATCCTGCTGCATCCGCAGTCGGCCGACATCGCGCAGGGCGTCGACGCGCTGCAGCCCGGCACCAACCGGGAAGAGGGCGCCGGCGACCAGGGCATCATGTTCGGTTACGCCACCAACGAGACGCCCGAGCTGATGCCGGCCCCGATCTTCTACGCGCACAAGATCCTGCGCCTGATCTCGGAAGCTCGTCATGCCGGCACCGAGAAGGTGCTGGGACCGGACTCCAAGAGCCAGGTCACCGTGCAATATGAAAACGGCAAGCCGGTCGGCGTGCGCGAGATCGTCGTCTCCCATCAGCATCTCGTCGAGGACATGACCTCGAACCAGGTGCGCGAGCGCGTCGAGCCCTACGTGCGCAAGGCGCTGCCGGAAGGCTGGATCACCGACAAGACCATCTGGCACATCAACCCGACCGGCAAGTTCTTCATCGGCGGTCCCGACGGCGACGCCGGTCTCACCGGCCGCAAGATCATCGTCGACACCTACGGTGGCGCGGCCCCGCACGGCGGCGGCGCGTTCTCCGGCAAGGACTCCACCAAGGTGGACCGTTCGGCCGCCTACGCCGCGCGTTATGTGGCGAAGAACATCGTGGCCGCCGGCCTTGCCGACAAGGCGACGCTGCAGCTCGCTTACGCCATCGGCGTGGCGCGCCCGCTGTCGATCTATGTCGACACCTACGGCACCAGCAAAGTCGACGAGGCCGCGATCGAAAAGGCCTTGGGCGAAGTCATGGATCTGACGCCGCGCGGCATCCGCAAGCATCTCGATCTCAACAAGCCGATCTACGCCCGCACCTCCGCCTATGGACATTTCGGCCGCACGCCGGATGCCGATGGCGGTTTCTCGTGGGAGAAGACCGACCTGACCGACGCGCTCAAGCGCGCGGTCTAATTAATTACTCATTCGTGATGCGTGTTCCGGACCGGCATGAGGCCGATCCGGAACATGCTTTTTCAAGGAACCTGTCAATGAGCACCGCTGACTACATCGTCAAGGACATCGGCCTTGCCGCCTTCGGCCGCAAGGAAATCGACCTSGCCGAAACCGAAATGCCCGGCCTGATGGCGACCCGCGCCGAATTCGGCGCATCGCAGCCGCTGAAGGGTGCGCGCATCGCCGGCTCCCTGCACATGACGATCCAGACCGCGGTGCTGATCGAAACCCTGAAGGCGCTGGGCGCCGACATCCGCTGGGTCTCCTGCAACATCTATTCGACCCAGGACCACGCGGCGGCGGCGATCGCGGCGGCCGGCATTCCGGTGTTCGCCTACAAGGGCGAGACCCTGACTGAGTACTGGGACTACACCTCCAAGCTGTTCGACTGGCACGGCGGCGGCATGCCGAACATGATCCTGGACGACGGCGGCGACGCAACCATGTTCGTCCATCTCGGCCTGCGCGCCGAGAACGGCGACACCACATTCCTCGACAAGCCGGGCTCGGAAGAAGAAGAGGTGTTCTTCGCACTGATCAAGAAGACGCTGGCCGAGAAACCCAAGGGCTGGTTCGCGACCATCGCGAAGTCCATCAAGGGCGTGTCGGAAGAGACCACCACGGGCGTCAACCGCCTGTATCAGCTCGCCGCCCAGAGCAAGCTGCTGTTCCCGGCCATCAACGTCAACGACAGCGTCACCAAGTCGAAGTTCGACAACCTCTACGGCTGCCGTGAATCGCTGGTCGACGCCATCCGCCGCGGCACCGACGTGATGATGTCGGGCAAGGTCGCGTTCGTCGCCGGCTTCGGCGACGTCGGCAAGGGCTCGGCCGCCTCGCTGCGCCAGGCCGGCTGCCGCGTGCTCGTGTCGGAAGTCGATCCGATCTGCGCGCTGCAGGCGGCGATGGAAGGCTATGAAGTCGTCACCCTCGAGGATGCGCTGCCGCGTGCCGACATCTACGTCACCGCCACCGGCAACAAGGACATCATCACCGTCGATCACATGCGCGGGATGAAGGACCGGGCCATCGTCTGCAACATCGGTCACTTCGACAACGAGATCCAGGTCTCGGGTCTTCGCAACCTGAAGTGGACCAACATCAAGCCGCAGGTCGACGAGATCGAGTTCCCGAAGGGCAACCGCATCATCCTGCTGTCGGAAGGCCGCCTGGTGAACCTCGGCAATGCCATGGGCCATCCCTCGTTCGTGATGTCGGCTTCGTTCACCAACCAGACCATCGCGCAGATCGAGCTGTGGACCAATCCCGGCAAGTACGAGAAGAAGGTCTACACGCTGCCCAAGCATCTCGATGAGAAGGTGGCGACGCTGCATCTCAACAAGATCGGCGTGAAGCTGACCAAGCTGCGTCCGGACCAGGCCGCCTACATCGGCGTCAAGCCGGAAGGCCCCTTCAAGTCGGATCACTATCGCTACTGATCCACGAAAGTCGGATCGAGTTATAAAAAGCCCCGGAGCGATCCGGGGCTTTTTTTCGAGAGTCGAACGTGTGCTCAGGCGATCTTGAATCCAGCCTCGATCTGCGGCGCGAGATGGTTGACGGCTTCCGTGCTCTCGGCGATCCCGAGTGCGACAGAAGTGCGTGATGCGCCCAGATTGAGCTGATTGACCCAGCCCTGTCCACCGGACGGATCAGGCGGCCGACCGAGCGCGCCTTCATAGAGAGCGTTGACAAACTGGGCGTTGGTCGTCGGGCCGAAATGGGCAGCGTATTCGGAGGAACCGATAAAATCCGAGGCGATGGTCGTAAGCGACATCCCCTGGGCGAAGGCGCCCTCCCAGCTGGCGAGCCCGCCGGCGTCGGGGGCGCGGTCGAGGACGCCGTAGTAGAGCCGCGCGATCGCCGCGTCGCTCGCGCTCGGCACGAACACGCCGGTCTGGAAAGTCGGCGCAAGATCGTTATGCGACTCCTCCGACAACGCAATCTCGACCGCGACCTGTGCTCGCGAAGTGCCTTGCGCAAGTGCGCCATCCCAGGCGGAGAGACCGCCCGGCTCAGCCGGGCGATGTAGGCCGTCCAGGTAGAGCTGATTGACGAAGCTGCTGTTCGGGCTCTGCGCGTAAGGGCCGTAGTCCGCCGTGTACTCGGACGATGACAGGAAGCTCTGCGCAATRGTCGTCAGCGACGTTCCGCTATTCAACGCCGCCACCCATCCCTCGAAGCCGATCGGATCCGGCGCGCGGCCGAGAATGGTCTCATACAGCGCGTAGATGTCGCCGCCGGCACTGGTGACGTCATGGGTGATGGCCCCGAACAAGGGCTGGCTGGTCGTGATCGAAACGCCGGTGTCGATCGTCGTGAAGTGACTGAGATCGGCGTTGTTGCCGGCCGCGTCCCGGATCGTGGTTCCGCCGGCCAGGGCATTGAACGCCGTGGCCTGCAGATCGGAGGAGTTGTCGCTGGGCTGCACGGTGTAGCTGAACGTCAGCGCGTTCGTGCTCGATCCCAAGGGACCGGAATAGGTTGCGACTTCCCCGTCATTGAGCCGCAGCGTCGGCAGGCCGCCGCCGTTGGTCACGGTGACCGCTTCGCTCATGTTGACGGTAAAGGTGACGACGCCGCCGGTCCCGACCTGCGTGCCGCTGGCCGAGTTGAACGATTCCGTCGTGGTTGTCGGCGCCGTGTGATCGATGGTGTAGGTCTGCCCGGCGGTGAAGCCCGTGGCGATCGGGTTGGTTGCCAGGTCGGCAATGCCGGTGCCGGAGCTGTTCAAATCCAGCCGCATGGTGCCGTCGCCGGTCACGCCATTGACCGTCACCGTATAGGTGCTGGGGTTGACCGCCACGACCGAAGCGATGGTGCCGGCCACCGTGCCGGTGTCGTGGAGGCTGAAGTCGCTGGCATCAACGCCGGTAACCGCTTCCGAGAAGGTAACGGTGAACTGCTCGCTGGTTGCGTTGTTCGGGCTGCTGCCGACGTCACTGATCGAGGAGACGGTCGGCGGCACCGCATCGACCAGCACGCCGGAGGTCGATGCCACTCCGTTCAGGTTCAGCACTGCCGCATTGTTGTGGCTGTCGTCGATGGTGCCGCCGTTCAGCACGATCGCCGAGCCGAGCGTGACGCCGTTGCTGTCGAGATTGCCGGGAACGACCACGTAGCGGAAGGTCAGCGAACTGGTGCCGGACCCGGAGATATAGGCCGCGTTGACCGTGCCGCCGGTGTCYAGCGTCAGCGTGATGTAGGGCGTGCCGCCGGTGGTATCGACGGTGACGGGCTTGTTCAGGTTGACGGTGAAGTCGAGGTCCTGCCCTGCGATGTAGGTGGCGTTGGTGGGGACGCCGACGGACGTGACCGCCGGCGCAATGGCGTCGACGTCGATGCCCGCGGTCGATGGTTCGACCGCGCTGATGGCGAGCACGGCGCTGTTGCCGGCGGCGTCCTTGATGGTGCCGCCGTTGCTGTCGATGCTGGTTGCGGTGACGATTCCGGTCAGGTCCTGCTCGCCGGCAACCGGTGTAAACTGGAAGGTGAGCGTGTTGGTGCCGGTGCCCGACAGATAGTTCGCATAAACCGTGCCGCCGGTGTCCAGCGTGATGGCGATGCGCGGCGTGCCGCCTGTGGTATCGACCGTCACGTTCTCGCTGAACGTGGTGGTGAAGGTCATGTTCTGGCCGGCAACGTAGGTGCCRTTGGCYGGCACCGTCATCGCCGTCGCAGATGGCGGGGTATGCTGGATGGTATAGTTCTGGTCGCCGGTGTGGGGGGCGGTGACCGGGTTGCCGAATGCATCGGTGATGGTGGTGCCGGACGTGTTCAGGTCGAGGCGCATGGTGCCGTCGCCGGTGACCCCGGTCACGGTCACGGTGTAGGTGCTGCCGTTGACGGCCGTGACGGACGCGATCGTGCCGCTGATCGAACCTGTCGTGTGCAGCGTGAAGTCGGTGGTGTCCGGCGGATTAAGCGAGACGTCGGTGGAGAACGTTACCGTGAAATGCTCGGTGCTCAGATTGTTGGTCGCACTGTCGACGGTATTGATCGAGGTGACCGTCGGCAGGATCGAATCCACCAGCACGCCGGTGGTCGAGCCGACGCTGTTGAGGGTCGTCGCCGTGTTGTTGCCGACGGCGTCCTGGATGGTGCCGCCGTTGGTCACCAGGCTGCTGCCGACGGTGATGCCGTTGGTATCGAGCTCGCCCGAGGCGACCACGTAACGGAACACCAGGCTGCTGGTGCCGGATCCGGAGAGGTAAACGGCGTTCACGGTGCCGCCGGTATCCAGCGTCAGCTGGATGTAAGGCGTGCCGCCGCCGGTATTGACGGTCACCAGCTTGGTAAAATGGACCGTAAAATCCAGATCCTGGCCGGTCCCGTAGGTGCCGTTGTTGGGAACGCCGACATTCGACACCGCAGGCACGATTGCATCGACATCGACGTTCGAGGTCGAGGGCTCGCCGGTCAGGGTCAGCACTGCATCGTTGGTGGCCGCATCCTTGATGGTGCCGCCATTGGCATCGATACTGGTTGCGGTGACGATCCCGGTGAGATCCTGATTGCCGGGCACGATTGTGTACCGGAAGGTCAGCGCGCTGGTGCCGCTGCCCGACAGGTAGTCGGCGTAAACCGTGCCGCCGGTATCCAGCGTGATGGCGATGCGCGGGGTGCCGCCGGTGCTGTCAACCGTCACGTTCTCGCTGAACGTCGCCGTGAAATCGAGGTTTTGCCCGGCGACGTAGGTGCCATCGGTCGGAACCGTCACGGCGGTCACCGCCGGCGGGGTATGCTCGATGGTGTACTTTTGATCGCCGGTGTGGGCGGCCACCAGCGTGTTGCCGAAATTATCGGTGATCGGATCGCCGCTGGTGTTGAGATCAAGCCGCAGGGTGCCGTCGCCGACAACGCTGCCGACGGTCACCGTATAGGTCGTGCCGCTGCCGGAAACCGAGGTGACGCTGCCGGACACGCCTCCAAAACCGACCACGGTGAAGTCGCTGGCGTCGACGCCGTTGACGGGCTTCGAGAACGTCACCGTGAAGTGTTCGGTACTCAGATTGTTGGTTGCGCTGTCGACCGTATTGATCGATGTCACCGTCGGCGGGATCGCGTCGACATCGATGCCGGCGGTCGAAGGTTCTCCGGTCAGGGTCAAGACTGCCGTGTTGGTCGCCGCATCCTTGATGGTGCCGCCGTTGAGGTCGATGCTGGTCGCGGTGGTGATCCCGGTCAGGTCCTGCTCGCCGGGTACGACCGTGTACCGGAAGGTCAGCGTGCCGGTGCCGCTGCCCGACAGATAATTGGCGTAGACCGTGCCGCCGGTATCCAGCGTGATGGCGATGCGCGGCGTGCCGCCGCTGGTATCGACCGTCACATTCTCGCTGAACGTGGTGGTGAAATCGAGATTCTGCCCCGCGATGTAGGTGCCGTTGCTCGGCACCGTTACCGACGTCACGGCAGGCGGCGTATGCTCGATCGTATAGACATCGCCACCGGTGAAGCCGCCGGAAATCGGATTGCCTGCGCTATCGGCGATGCTGGTGCCGGAGCTGTTCAGGTCCAGCCGCAGCGTACCGTCGCCGGTGACGCCGTTGATCGTCACGGTGTAGGTGCTGCCGCTGACGGGTGTGACCGAAATGCTTGTGCCGGCCACATCCCCCGTGAGCGTCCTCGCAGTAAAGTCGGTGGGGTCGACGCCGGTGACGGCTTCCGAGAAGGTCGCGGTGTAGGAGTCGCTGCCGGCGTTGTTGGGGCTGCTGCCGGTCTTGCTGATCGAGGAGACCGTCGGCGGTGTATGATCAATCGTATAGACTTGACCGCTGGTGAAGCCACCGGAGATAGCGTTGCCAGCCCCATCCTGGATGCCGGTTCCCGATGCGTTCAGATCCAACCGCAGCGTGCCGTCACCGGTCACACCGTTGACCGTCACCGTGTAGCTGCTGCCGCTGCCGGATACCGAGATGCTGGTGTCCGCCACACTGCCGCTCGTGGTCGCAGTAAAGTCTGTGGAATCGACGCCGGTGACGGCTTCCGAAAAGGTAACGGTGAACTGGTCACTGCCCGCATTATTCGGTGTGCTGCCGACACGGTTGATCGACGACACGGACGGAGCGAGCGCACTGGTGGTGAAAGTAAATGTCGTGTTGTCGCTGACGCCGCTGAATATCGCGCCATCGCTGTCGACGAACGTTCCGGCGTCGAAATGCACGGCATACTGCGTGTTGCCGGCCAGCGTGACCGAAGGATTGATCGTCCAGGTGGTGCCCGAGCCGGTCACCTCGCTGCTCGTCACAGCGATCGTTTCGACGATCGAGCTGTCGGAGACTTTTACGATCTCGATGTTGCCGCTGCTGCCCTTGCTCACGCTCTTGGTGAAGGTCACGTCGAGGTTGGACGTGGACGAAACCCCCGTGGCATTGTCTGTCGGTGAGGTCGAGGCAATATGCGGCGGATGTCCAGTGCCGCCGTCGTTGCTGCCCTGTTCGAAGTACGCCCCCGTCGCACCGCTGGCCGGGATATAAAGATCGATGTCGCCGTCGCCATCGAAATCGGCGGGGTGGGTGTTGAGTGCCGAGATGTCCGGAATGGTCAAACCGGCGAATGGCGAGTCGGCCTGGGTTTCTATCGTAAAGGTGCCATCGCCGTTGCCCTTGGCGAAATCGAACGGGGCGCCCGCGGCCGTGCTGGTCTGATAAAGAAAGTCGACCTTTCCATCGCTGTCAAAATCGCCGACGACCATTGCCGCGTTGAACGTCGGAAAGCCTGCGGTCGAGGCCGTCGTGAAACTTGTTCCGTTATTGAGTAAAAGCGTACCGGTGGTGCCGAGTGCCGATATGTAGATGTCGGGGCGGCCATCGCCGTTGAAGTCGGCGACGTGATAATTCGAATTGATATCCGGCAGGGTCAGGCCGGCGAAAGGCGAGTTGGCCTGGGTCTCCACGGTGAAGGTGCCGTCCCCATTGCTGACGGCGAGATCGAAACCGCCACTGGGGGTTCCGGTCGGCTCAAAAAGGATGTCGGTTTTGCCGTCACCGGTGAAATCGCCGACCACGGTGGCTCGGGCGATGGTCAGATTTGGCAGGCCGGTCGCGGTGACCGCGGTGAAGCTCGATCCTTCGTTGAGGTAAACCGTACCGGACGTGCCATTGCTGCCGGCATAGATGTCGAGGCGGCCATCGCCGTTGAAATCGCCGACGCGATAATTGTTTCCGGTATCGTCGGGAAGCGTCAGACCGGCGAATGGCGAGTTGGCGAGGCTCTCGATGGTGAAGGTGCCGTTGCCATTATTGAGAGCATACTCGAACGGCGTTCCGTTACCGCCGGTTTGGAACAGGATGTCGGCCGCGCCGTCGCCGCTGAAGTCGCCGACCACCACGCGGCCCGCAGCCTGCGGGTCCGGGAAGCTGGATGTGCTTTGGCTGCTGAAGCCGATGCCAAGCACACCCTCGAAACGTGCGAGGCTCGCCGGGGTAAACGGCACGGCGGTTGATGCGATCGGTGCTCCGGTCGTCGCATCAAGCGTCCAAGAGCCGCCGAGATCGGTGCTGCCGACAAGATGCGTGGCGGCGGCAACATCGACGCCGCCGGCATAGTGTGACAAGTCCGCGATGAATTGTCGTCCTGTCGCTGTGGCTGCGGTATCGCAGGAATAAAGTGCGAGATCACCGCCGGGCGCGATCGACGAACCGATCTTCGCAAGGGCGACCGCTTCCTGCGATAGATCCGCGTCGTTGAGAACCGTCGAGCCGAGTTCGATCGCGCCGGAGGAGCCATGCCCAACGATCGAGATCGATGTGAGGTTCGTAAGATTGTTGGTCGCCAGGATATCGGCGATCTGCTGCACGCCGTCGCTCGACGGATCGAGCACGAAGGCCCGCTCGCCGGGCTTCAGGCCATCGATCAGCGCTTGTAGATCGGGCGTGCGCGAATCGATGAAAACGACACTTTGGACCGCGATAGCTGCAAGCTGATCGAGCGAGTCTGACATCGGTACGCCTTGCAAACGCAATTACTAATCAGCGATGAGATTCCTCGGGTGTGTGCCGCATTCGACAGCGCACCCTGCAGCCAACGGTCGCTGCTATCGTTAACAATTCATGAATGCTATCAGGAGCCGTAACTACTCGCAATCTTGGCCCGTGAGATTGAGTTAACGCGCAGTCCCATGGGTCCAAAAAATGCGTGTATCATATGTCTTATACAACTTTGGCGCGATCCAGCACGAGCCGTGCTGCGGCGAATATGACTGTGCGATCCGGGGCTTTTCTTGTTTTACTGTGTGCGGCGCAATCGCCTTACTTCGCCGCGGCGCGGCCCGCCCCCGGTTGCGTCATGGCGCGATGGAACGTTTCGGCCTCGCTCCGCAGCCAGGTCCTGAACACGGCCAAGAGCGGATCCGCCGTCTTTTCCTCGGGATAGGCGAAGTAATAGGAGCCTTCGCTCAGCACCGACAGGTTGGAGAGAATCTTCAACTCGCCCGAGCGGAGCTGGTCCGCGATCAGGAAACGCGGCATCAGCGCGACGCCGAGCCCGGAGCAGGCGGCGCTGATCAGCATCGACTGGATGTCGAAGCGCGGCCCGCGCATGACATTGACGTCGGCGACATCGGCTTCATGGCACCAGCGCCGCCACGCCTCCGGCCGCGTCACTAGGTGCAGCAGGCGGTGGCGTGCGATCTCCCTGGCGCTGACGCGCGGACGTTTGCCGAACAGGGACGGGCTGCCGACCGGAAACAGCACCTCGTTGAACAGATAATCGGCGCGCGCGCCCGGCCAGTCCGGCTGGCCGAAATACAGCGCGCCATCGAGCACGTTCTCGCTGAAGAAGAAACGCGAGTTGCGTGCGCTGACATGCACGGTGACACCGGGGTGGCGCGCGTAGAAATCCGGCAGTCGCGGGATCAGCCACTCCGCGCCGACCGTGGGAAGCGCCGCTACCTCGAGCACGGAGCCGTCGGCCTCATAGCCCATCACCTCCATGGTGTCGTGCTCGATGCGTTCGAGGATCTGCACGACACGGGCGCGATAGGCGGCGCCGGCACGTGTCAGCGTGATGCGTTTCTTGATGCGGTGGAACAGCCGCACGCCGAGCTGTTCTTCGAGCAATGAAATCTGGCGCGAGACCGCGCTCTCGGTCAGCGACAGCTCGTCGGCGGCGCGTGTGATGCTCAGATGCCGGGCCGCGGCGTTGAAGGCCGTCAGCGCGCTGATGCTCGGCAGTTTTCGCCGCATGGAGTTCATTCCAAAAACTCAAGATGTCTCCAGAATATATCGTTTGCGGCCCCATCCACAAGGCACCATAGAATGAGACCACATCCGCTTCGCGTGATCGGCTTCGCGTGCAGTCCTGTCGTGACCGGCGCTGCGTGGTGCCTGAAATTCAAAGTGTCTGAAAATCAATAGGGAACGTGATGGCCGTCAACAAGCTGCATGACGAATTCCATACGGTGGACATGGAGCGCGGCTGGCAACTGCCGGACGGTTACGATCCGCAGTCGGGGGCGCTGGAGAAAATCCTGTCCGGCTCGCTCGACACGGTGAACAAGCGCGGCAGCCGCACGCGTCTCTTGAAGTTCCCGGCAGGCCTCCACACCACCAAGCCCATCGTGCACGATTTCTGGGAAGAGGTGTTCCTGGTGTCCGGTGATCTGACGGTGGGCAATGACGAGAACGGCGAGGGCGGCACGCCATTCGCGGGGCACACTTATGCGGTGCGGCCGCCGGGCGCCTGGCATGGTCCCTTCAAGTCGCGCGGGGGCTGTCTGCTGCTGGAAATCCATTACTACGATCCTGCCTGAGGGACGCGAATGGCGGGAGCGCGTGGGGGCGTGCGGCATTCGATGCCGCCATGTCCGATGGTCCTCGCGCGCGTCTCGATCTGAATTCACGTGAGGACTGATATGAGCAGTGCAAAGCATCCCGTCATTGTCGCGGGCGCGGGTCCGGTCGGCATGGTGGCGGCCGCGAGCCTGGTGCAGCAGGGCATCCCGGTTCTGGTGCTGGAGCGGCTGCCCGATCTGAGCAGCGAATCGCGCGCGTCGACATTTCATCCGCCGACCCTCGACATGCTCGACGATCTCGGCTTTGCCGAGGCACTGATCGCGCAGGGGTTGAAAGCGCCGACGGTGCAGTACAGTTCGACCGCGGATGGCCTGCTCGGCACCTTTGATTTCTCCGCCATTGCCGACCTGACCCGCCATCCGTTTCGCCTGCAGGCCGAACAGTTCAAGCTGACGCGCATCATCCTGGACACGCTGCTTGGTCATCCGCTGTTTGCGATGGAGTTCGATGCCCAGGTGACCGGCGTGTCGCAGACCGCGGAGGAGGTCACGGTGGCCGTGTCGCAGAACGGCACGGTGCGCGAGCTGACTTGCGATTGGTTGATCGGGGCCGACGGCGCGAACAGCATCGTCCGACGCGCGCAGGATATCAATTTCGAGGGCTTCACCTGGCCGGAGCGCTTCCTGGTGATGACCACGCCCGTCGATTTCACCGCGCTGCGGCCGGGCGTGTCTCCGGTCAGCTACGTGGCCGATCCCGTGCGCTGGTATTTCCTGTTGCGCATCATCGGCGCGTGGCGCGTGATGATGCCGGTGCCCAACGAGATGGCCGACGCGGACGCGCTCTCGGATGGTTATGTGCAGGAGTCCATTCGCCGGGTTATTCCCGCCGATGTCGATGCCGCGATCCAGCACACGACGCTCTATCGCGTCCACCAGCGCGTGGCGGCGCAGTTTCAAAAGGGGCGCACGTTCCTGGTCGGCGATGCCGCCCATATCAACAATCCGCTCGGCGGCATGGGCATGAACGGCGGCATTCATGATGCTCTCAACCTGACGTCCAAACTGGGGCCCGTGATCGGCGGCAAGGCGGACGCGCGGCAACTCGCCGACTATGACGTGCAGCGGCGTGCGGTGACGCTGCAGGCCATCCAGGGCGACACCATTCGCAACAAGAAAAACCTGGAGGCGAAGGACGAGGCTGACCGGGCCCGTTTCCGCGACGAAATCCGGGCCGCGGCCGCCGACCATGAGAAAGGCCGGGCGCTGCTGCGCCGGATCGCCATGCTCGACTCGCTCGCGCGCGCTGCCGCGCTGCATGCGGCATGACGGAACTCTGCAATGTCTTTTTCCGTGTTGAACGATCAAATGGACGGCACAGAGTGAGCATTTAATCGGCTTGACCGCGCTTTGGCGCATTGTTTCGCTGAACATCGGATGAGAGTGAGGAGAGTGGTGATGCCCGCCAACAATTGGTCCCGCAGGACATTCACCGGGGCGCTCGGCCTTGGCGCCGCGGCGTTCGCCGGGGGCTTGCTGGGATCGCGCCCGGCCACGGCGCAGGTCAACAAATCCGGCGCCGGCGGTCTCGCGCCGCCGTCGAACGGGTCGTTCCTGGTCCCCATCATCCGCAAGCTCGAGCTCGACAAGAAGAACGGGCTCGACTTCGACATCAATCTCTACAGCGATCCGTCGACGCTTTATTCCGATCTCGCGGCCGCGCGCACCAGCCACATCTTCGGCGCGATCTACAACTGCGCGAATTTCTATGTCCGCGGCGTGCCGCTGAAGCTGCTGTTCACCATCTCGACCGCCAATCATGGCTTCATCGCCAAGGATCCGGCCATCAGCAAGGCCAGGGATCTCGAAGGCAAGACGGTTGCCGCCACCACCAGCTCCGGCTTCTACGGCATGGCGGTGCTGTTCCTGAAACAGAACGGCCTCGACCCGCGCAAGAACCTCAACGTGATCAACTCGCCGCCGTCCGCCGTGCAGACCCAGCTGCTCGCCGAGAAGGCCGATGCCGGCCTGCTGTTCGATCCCGCGCTGTCGAGCCTGCTGACCCAGGGGTATCATCTGGTTGGCAACATGAACGACGGCATCCGCGAACATCTCAAGATGAAGCCGACTGCGCCGGTGTGGTATCTCGGCGCCTACGCCCGCCAGGACTGGATCGATGCGGATCCGAAGCGGGCCGCGGCCACCCTGAAGATGTGGCAGCAGGCGGCGGAGTTCTACAATCAGAGCACCGACGAAGCCGACAAGATGATCGCCGAGTTCACGCACGTCTCGCGCGAGGCGCTTGGCCTCAGCCGCACGCTCGGCATCACGCAGTTCGACGTTCAGCCGGCGGTGGCGCAGAAAGCCAATCTCGACGCGCTGTTCGCGGGCTTCAAGGAGGTCGGATTCCTCAACGATCTTCCCGACGACGGCATCTACCACCAGTGGAAGAGCTGACCGTGGCCGGTGCAACACCCCCGACGCCCGTGGACGACACAACTCTGTCCGCCATCGCGCTGGACGGCGAGGCGGCGCCGCCGCGCCGCGGGCGTGGTGTCGTTGGCCGTATCGCGCGCAGCGTATTGCCGTTTCTGGTGATCGCCGCGCTGTGGCAGGTCGCCTCGTTCTACACCAAGCCTTATCTGTTCCCGGGCCTCGGCAGCGTCGCCAAAAGCTTCTGGACCATCCTGACCACCTGGGACCTGCTGTCCCAGGGGCTCGTCACATGGGCGCGGCTCGTGATGGCGGTGGCGGCATCGCTGGTGATCGGCATTCCGATCGGTCTGGTCATGGGGCTGTCGTCCAGTGCCGATGAGTTTCTGCGACCGATCGTGAAATTCATCATGGGCGTGCCGGCGCTCAACTGGGTGATCATCGTCATCATCTGGTTCTCCAGCACCGAGCTTCGCATCGGTTTCGTGCTGGTGGTGCTGTGCACGCCGGTGACGATCTATTGCGTCTATGACGGCGTGCGCGGCATCGATCGCAAGCTCACCGACATGGTGCTGGCGTTCGGCGCCAACCCGATCCAGCATGTGCGCCTGCTGCTGTGGCCCTATGTCAAGGCCTCCGCCTTCACGGCCGCCAAGCTCAATGTCGGCAATGCGGTGCGCACCGTCATCGTCGCCGAACTGGTCGGCGCGCCGCTCGGCATCGGCAAGGAGCTCGATCTCGCCAAGAATGTGTTCGACATGGCGACCGTGCTGGCCTGGACCATCATCCTGGTGCTGATGGCGCTGCTCATGACCCAGGCCATCGAATACGCCGAGCGCATCACGCTGCGCTGGCGCGGCGAGGGACACGGCCATGACTGAGAGGGAAGGGGCTCCGGTGACCATCGCATCGCCTGCAACGCAGACCACGGCACCGCCGAAGCTGCTGGTGGAGCGCGCCCGCAAGAGCTTCCGTCAGGCCAGTGGCAGCGAGGTGGCGGCGATCGCCGACCTCAGCTTTACCGTTCGGTCCGGCGAGTACGTCGCCATTGTCGGGCCGACCGGCGCCGGCAAATCCGTGCTGCTCGATTGCCTGCTCGGGCTGAAGCAACTCGACGCGGGCCAGATCCGCATCGACGGCCGCCCGGTGCAGAACTTCGTGCGAGAGAAAAAAGGCCACATCACGCGCATCTTCCAGGAAGACCGGCTGCTGCCGTGGCTCTCCGCCACCGACAATGCGGCGTTCGGACTGCAGATCCAGGGCGTGGGCGAGACCAAGCGGCGCGCGCAAGCGGCGCAGTGGCTCGATGCCGTGGGCCTGTCGGGATTCAAGAATGCATTGCCGCGCGAGCTGTCGGGCGGCATGCGCCAGCGGGTCAACATCGCGCGTGCGTTTGCCCCAGGCCCCGAACTGGTGCTGCTCGACGAGGCCTTCAGTGCGCTCGACGATGTCACCGCATCGCGGCTGCGGCAGGACTTCAAGACCCTGGCGCAAGCGCAGTCCACCACGTTCCTCATCGTGACCCACAGCATCGATGAGGCGATTTTTCTGGCCAACCGCATCCTGGTGTTCGGCGCACCGGCCCGGCTGATGGCCGATATCGCCGTGCCGCCCCATGCGTTCGAGGACCGCGAGCTGTCGGACCGGATCAAGACCGAGGTGAGGGCTCTCATCGCCGCCGGCGCGCGACCGCACTGATGCGGAATTTGTCGGACGCGTCGGATCTGAAAATGAAAAGCCCCGGAGCGATCCGGGGCCTTCGTCGTCGTCGATCGCGTGCGCATCATGGGATGATGCGGGCCACGTCAGTTGTCCATTCGCTTGCCGTTCGTGCGTTGCTGAATGGTTTCGATCGTCTGCGAGATCTCGAGACTGGCCATCGAAAGCAGATAGACTGCCATCTTCTGGTCGAGCTTTTCTGCAAGCTCCATCGTCGAGTCAATGCGGGTGCCAAGCTCTCTAAGTTCTTTGCGCGTGTGCATTCTTCACCACCGAGGACTGTTTATGGCGTTTGACAAGCGGAATGACGTGACACCCTTCTCCCGGACCGATCATGCGCGCGCATCCGATGCGGATGCGACGCTGGCTGCGGAGGGGCTGGAACTCATGCATGTCTTTGTCCGGCTCCCCGCCGCAGACGATCGGTTCAAGGTCATCGCGTTCGCCAAGCAGTTGCTGCGCAACGCTGAAAACTGACCCTGCCGGTCCACGGATGCTCTGCCCGGCCATGGCCTACCGGACATTTCGTTCTAACCCGCTGTCAAACCATTGATATTTGAACACGCAGCGGGGGTCTGACCACTGGCTATTTCTGGCTATTGACCATTTTTTTGTGATGCGTCCCTACCTCCGCAGGGCAAGGGTCCACCCGGATTTCGCGCGAAGTCATTGGTTTTAAAAGAAAAATAAACCCGAACAGGCCGCCGGCGTGGAGGCGTTGCCTGGGCCGGAACGGCTGAAGCCGGATTTGCGATCCGTCGTCCCGATGCCGTCGAGGCCCGCGGCTCCGACGAGACGCCGGTGATCGATCATCGCCGGAGAGGGGGTGGCACCGTCCAGGAGAAACGCGTCAATGCGTTCGGTCGTCGAGACGGCCTGTCCGACATAACACTTTGCACATTTATGCGACCAGACCCGCCCCCCTCGCAAATCCGCCATGAGCAATTGGCGGTTTCCAAGTCGCGGCGTGGATGCGCATAAAGCCGCAGATGTCCGCCTCATCGATTTCCTCGTCACAACTGGGTGTTTCCGCCGTTCCGCCGCGCCGACGCAGCCCGCGGACGGTCGCCCTGATCATCGCGAGCGCGATGTTCATGGAGCAGCTCGACGGGACCGTGCTCGCCACGGCGCTGCCGACGATGTCGCGGTCCTTTCAGGTCGATCCCCTGCACATGAATGTCGCACTCACGGCCTATCTGCTGAGTCTCGCCGTGCTGATTCCGGCGAGCGGCAAGGTGGCGGACCGGTTCGGCTCAAGGACCGTGTTCCAGGTGGCGCTGGCGATCTTCACCCTCGGCTCGATCCTGTGCGCCTGCGCCCAGTCGCTGGCGTTTCTCGTCGCCGCGCGCATCGTCCAGGGCATCGGCGGCGCGCTGATGATGCCGGTCGGACGGCTGGTGCTGCTCCGCGCCGTGCCGAAGAAGGATCTCGTCACCGCGATGGCGTGGCTGCTCGTGCCGGCGACGCTCGGCCCGATCCTGGGGCCGCCAGTCGGTGGCTTCATCATCACCTACCTGAGCTGGCACTGGATTTTCTATATCAACGTGCCCATCGGCCTGCTGGGGATCGTCCTTGCCGGCCGCTACATCGAGGAATTCCGTGAAACCGAACGCACGAGCTTCGATTTCAGCGGGATCCTGCTGTCGGGCGCGGCGCTCGTCTGCCTGATGAGCAGCTTCGAAATGATTGGCCGCGGTGTCGGCTCCCTGGCAACCGCGGGTGCGTTGTTGGCTCTCGGCGTGGCGTCGGCGCTGGTCTATTGGCGCCATGCCAGGCGCCATCACGCCCCGGTGCTCGATTTCCGGCTGATGCAGGTCCCGACGTTCCGGCTGTCGGTTGTCAGCGGAACGCTGTCGCGGATCTCGGTCGGCGCCATGCCGTTCCTGCTGCCCATGATGCTGCAGCTCGGCTTCGGTGTCTCGGCCGCCCAGAGCGGCCTGATTACGTTTGTGAGCTCGGGCGGCTCGCTGTTCATGCGCGCCTTGGCGCCCTGGTTCTTGCGCCGGCTCGGCTTCAAGAACGTGCTGGTCTGGGTTGGCCTTGCCGCCACGCTGCTGCTGGGCACCTGCGCCGCTTTTCGGCCGAGCTGGCCGCTGGCGGCGATCTACGCCGTGCTGTTCGTGCAGGGTTTTTGCCAATCGTTGCAATTCATTTCCTACAATACAATCGCCTATGCGGATGTGCGCAGCGACCGGATGAGCGCGGCGACGAGTTTCTACACCACGTTCCAGCAGCTCTCGCTCGCGCTCGGCATCGCCTTCTCGGCCGCGGCGCTGGCGAGCTCCACCCGGATGTTCGGACACGAGCAGCCGCAGCTGATGGATTTTTCCGTCGCTTTCCTCGCCGTCGCGGTGGTCTCCCTGTTCGCGCCCCTGGTGAGCGGCGCGATGGATTCACGCGCCGGTGCCCAGGTCAGCGGCCACAGGGCCGGTCCCGCGGCGCCGGTCGCCGTCGCGCCGGCCGAGTGATTGCTTCTTCGATCGGATGATCGCGATTAGGGCGTGGCGGGTGGTGGCAGCTTGGGATGAGCAGCCGGCAACGCCTCCAGTGTCACCCAGTTCGCATTGGCCCGCGCCAGCCGTGTGTCGAACTCCGACGTCCACTTCTCGAATGCGGACTTGGAGCACAGCAGATACAAGTGGCCTCCGGCGACTTGCCACAACTCCGGCATGCCTCCGCTCTTGCGGCCCTCGGACACCGCGTAGGCGCAATGGCCGTCATAGGCGGGCGCATAACGCGCCGGGTCTGCACGAAACAGCGCCAGATGCGCCGGGGTCGCGAAACGCCACGTCGCGCCGTTCCAGTCGGTGGTGATCGTCGTCTCGCCGTGGATCGCCGCGCCCTGATCCTGATAGGCGACGGCATCGTAACCCGACAGCGCCGCGCCATCGACGAATTGCGGCCCCGCCAAGCCGGGCGATGTCAGCAGGGTCATCACCACGATCTGTCCGATCATCTGCATCGTCAGCCGCATTCGGACCACCTTTGTTTTTGCACCCTTCGTCCCATCGACAAGCTGTCCCGGTGCCCGGCCCAAGACCGATGCCAAGATCGATGCCAAGATCGATGCCAAGACGGATGCCAAGCCCGATGTGTTGAGGTTGTGCTCGCGGAAAAATTGATACAGAGGGGACCTCGACGGTGGAAGAGGGGCAGCGAACGCGGCGCCGGAACACTTTGCGCATAATTTCATGGCCTGGTCCCTTCGAGGGGGCGCCGGCCGGTTGCATGTCGAAACAGGACAAATCATAGTCTCGTCGGACAGGCTTTCGGCGAGCGCCCCGTGCAAGGCGGGAATTGAATGTGTCGGACTGCGGGATTCAAATCATGGACTGGCCCGCGCTCTCGCCCGACCAGATCATCGTCCATCCGCGGTTTTCAGAGGCCCGCAGACATTACATTGAAGGCTTCCTGGCGGTTTACGACGGCGATCCGTTCCTGGCACGGCTTCTGATCGAGTCCGGACGGTTCTTTGTTCACAAGCTGATCATCCTGCTCAATGCGGCGCAGGACGATGGCGCTCCCGAGACATGGCTGACCATCGGCCGCCTCAAACGGGACATGGGGCAATTCGGGTTCGCAAGCGAGCGGCAGGTCGATCACCTCGTTCGCAGGTTGATCGCGGTCGGTTTTCTCGAACAAGTCCCGGCCGTGCAGGATCGAAGGGTGCGGATTCTGAAGCCAACTGAAAAAATGCTGGCGCACGATCGGGCCTGGCTTGTCGCCCACTATTTGCCGTTGACCATTCTGTACCCCGGAAACGACTACAGCCTCGCCATGCGCGGCGATCCGGTCTTCCAGATTGCGCTTGGGAGGACGGCCGTGGGAATGTTGCCGATGGTGGCGCAACTGATGGCAACGGTGCCCGACATGCTCTTGTTTTTCGATTATGCGGCGGGGCAATTGGTGTTGGCGGCTCTGTTGCAGGCAGCCCTCTCCGAGCCTGAGAGCGGGGGCGTGCGATTGTCCCTGACGTCGATATCCAGCCGTTTCGGTGTCTCCCGCACCCACGTTCGCAAGCTGTTGTCCGAGGCCCGGACAAACCGGCTCGTCCGACTTCATCGCGCCGGCGGCAATGCCGTCGAAATCCTGCCGCGCCTCTGGGCGAGCTATGATCGCAGCATCGCCATCGGCATGTCTCTTCACCATGAAGCTCATGCGATCGTGACAGGCCGTGCGGCACCGCCTGACGATGTCTCCGAAAGTCACGCCGACATGAACCGGAAGCCGGGATCGCCATAGACATCGGTCATCTGTGGTTCAGGAATGAACTTTTATCCTGAGCGCGCCCAATGGAAACCGGAGATCCCGGACGTGCAGGGACGAGCTGGTCGATGGTGCGTTTGTCGACGGCTACCAAATCGAGCGTTCTCGCTCCGACGCGCCAACTCTCCAGGCTGGGCCGTGTCGTGATCCTCTTGAACTGCTGTTGCCGCCCTATGCGGCTTTCGGGATTGAAGGAGTTGATTGTGCGCAAGTGGATGGTGCTGCTGGTGTCGTTGGCCGGTTCGGTCTGGATGTCGGGTGATGTCGATGCGGCCCAGCTCCCAAGAGAATCCCACGATCCTTATCGTCTGAACATCCTCGATTTCGGGCCGGTGGATCAAGCCGGGGTCCAGGATGACTCGGCCGCGCTCGCCAATGTCGTGACGGCGGCGAATCGTTATACGGAGGCCGGCAAGCCGGCTTGCGTCTACATTCCCGCGGGAATTTATCGTATCGTGACGCCGCCGCCGCCCTTTGCGCTTGCCGGTTGCATCGAGGGTGATGGGTCGGCCCAGTCCATCCTCAGCATCGACGCCAGATTCACTGGCGATCTGTTCGTCTGGTCCGAGGCCTGGGCCGCGACGACACCGGGGCCGATGGTCGTCGGCCTGCAGATCCGTGGCGACCGGACCGGCCAAGCCCAGCAGAACGCCTTTGTCTTCTATGACCGCAACGACAATGTCTACATGTCGGATGTCACGGTCAACGATCTCCATGGCAGGGTGCTCTACTCCGGCGTCACCAGGGCCAAGCCGCAGGCCTATATGCGTGAATCGCATTTCACGTCTCTCAGGTTCTTCAATGACGGCGCGCCCGGTGTGCCGGTGATCGAATTCAATTCGCAGGGCACGGCGGAGTCCGATGCGACCAACGAGATCCGCCTGTCGCAGGTCGACATCTACGGCGCGGCCGGTCCCGGTCTCGTGATCCGCAACAACGGCAGCTCCGGCGTGCGCAACATCACGTTCGAAGCGCTGCGGATCGAAGGCCTGCAGCAGAAGGTGTTCGGCGCCTCGCAAGGCGATCTGCTGGCCATCGGCGATCCCGTGATGGGCGGGTCGGTCAACAATATCCGGCTGACCGATGTCGAGCTGATCGATGCCGGGAGTGGGTATTGCGCCTTCCGGATGAGTGCGCCGTCTCCGGCGCAGGAGCCCTACCAGATCACGATGCAGGGGGCGATCGGCGGCGGTCAGCCCTATGGTCAGGGCCTGTGCATCTCGTCCGGGCGGAGCTCGGTCTTTCGGCTGTCCGGCATCCACAGTTTCGGGACGAATGTCGTTGTCGGCGCCAACGTCACGCAGCTCGTGCTGGACGGCGGCGGGCAGGAAGCCAGCTGGAGCTACAGCATCGATCCGACGTCGGTGAGAGGTGTCAGCTTTCCTGCCTTGTCACCTTACCACTAAAGCATGATGTGTTTTTGTTGAATCGATGCGACCACGTGCCCTCTTCACCTCTCCCCGTTGGGGAGAGGTGAACCTCTGATGCGGCGCCAATCGAACCTGACTTCATCACGCCTTGGCGATTCCGCGGGCTGCCGTGCTCTCCAATTCGGCGATACGCATCACATTTGGCCTCAATGCCCCATGTGGGCAGGGCCGCCGAGTTTGATCGTCCGTAGCATCAGCGCGAGCGGCACCGCGGACAGCGAGATCAGCATCAGAACCCAGAACGCATCCATGTAGGCGAGGTAGGAGGCCTGGCCCTGCACCTGCTGTCCGATCCATTGAATGGCCTGATCATGCGCCTGCGCCAGCGAGCTGCCCTGGGCCGTGAAGTAGGTCGTGATCTGTTGCAGCGTGTCCTGGTAGGTCGTGCTCGAGGGGATCACCTGCTCGACCAGCCGGCTCTGGTGGAACTGCTCGCGGTGCGTCAGCACGTTGGAGACGATCGAGACGCCGATCGAGCCTCCGGTGTTGCGCGCGGCGTTGATCAGGGCGGAGGCCTGGTCGGTCTTGGASGGGKCGATGCCGTCRTAGGAYGCGGCCATGATCGGCACGAAGATCAGCGGCAGCCCGACGCCGAGCAGCATGCGCGAGCGCGCCATGAACCAGAAGCCGAGATCGCCATAGACATTGGTCATGGTGTACATCGAGAACGCGATGACCGCGGCGCCGGCGACGATCAGGTATTTCGGCTGCACCTTGGCCGCCAGCCGGCCGACCACGAACATCATCGCCATGGTCACCACGCCGCCCGGCGAAAGCACGAGGCCGGCCCAGGTGGCGGTGTAGCCGAAATCCTGCTGCACCAGTTGCGGCAGGAATTGCGTGGTCGCGAGCAGGATCGCGCCGGTTGCCAGCATGACCAGGAAACAGGCGCCGAACTGGCGGGTCGCCACCATCCGCAGGTCGATGATCGGGTTGCGGCGGCTCAGTGCCCACGGGATCATCAGCGCGAAGGCGAGCGCGGAGATCGCCGAGACGGTGACGATGAAGGGCGAGCCGAACCAGTCGTCTTCCAGGCCGCGGTCCAGCACGAGCTCGAGTGCGCCAAGGAAGGTCGCGATCAGCGCGAAGCCGATGACGTCGAAACTGCCGGCCTGCTGCGGGGCGTGGCCGGCGCGCGCGGGCTCGCGCAGGACCACCGAGATCAGCGCCATGGCGAACACGCCGACCGGCGCGTTGATCAGGAAGCACCATTCCCAGGAGAGATTGTCGGACAGCCAGCCGCCGAGCGTCGGCCCGACCACCGGCGCCACCACCACGGCGATGCCGAACACCGCGAACGCCTGGCCGCGTTTCTGCGGCGGGAAGGCGTCGGCGAGAATGGACTGCGCGACCGGCACCATGCCGCCGCCGCCGAGGCCCTGCAGGATGCGGAACAGCAGCAGTGCATCCAGATTCGGCGCGAAACCGCAGAGCAGCGAGCTCACCGTGAACAATCCGAGGCAGATCAGGAAGAAGCGTTTGCGGCCGAGCATGCGGGCAAGGAAGCTCGAGGCCGTGAGGATGATGGCGTTGGAGACGAGATAGGAGGTGACCACCCAGGAGGCTTCGTCCTCGCTCACCCCCATCCCGCCGGCGATATAGGGCAGCGCCACGTTGGCGATGGTGGTGTCGAGCACTTCCATGAAGCTCGCGAGCGCCACCACGATGGCGATCAGCCATGGATTGGTTATTGGATTCGTCACTGCACTGGTGACCGCATTGGTCACCCCCTTGACCTCGGGGGCGGGCGGTCCGTCGGTTCGGATGGCAGCGGCACTCACAGCAACCTCCCGAGGCGTTCGACGATCGAAGCGGCGGCATTGACGCGCACCGTCGGCACCACCGACATGCCCGGGCCGAGCGCGACATCGGTGGGCGGATTGTCCATCACGATCTTCACCGGCACGCGCTGCACGATCTTGACGTAGTTGCCGGTGGCGTTCTGGGCGGGCAAGAGCGAGAACGCGGTGCCCGAGCCGGGCTGGACGCTGTCGACATGGCCGCGGATGGTGCGTCCGGGATAGGCATCGATCCGCAGCGTCGCCGCATCTCCGGGCCGCATGCGGTCGAGCTGGATCTCCTTGAAGTTCGCCGTCACCCAGATCTGATCGGGGACGAACTGGGAGAGGCTGGTGCCCGGCTGCACATACTGGCCGATGGCGGCGCCGAGATTGACGACGCGGCCGGGCTGCGCCGCGGTCACCACCGTGTAGGACAAATTGAGCTGCGCCTGGTCGCGCTGCGCCTGCGCCTGGGCGAGGCTCGCCACCGCGCTCGCGCGCTGCGCCTTGAGCGCTTCGACCTGGCGCTGCGCCAGTTTCACCGTCGCCTGCGCGCTCGCCAGTGCCGCCTGCTGCTGATGCAGTTGCGAGGTGTACTGCTGTGCGTTCTGCACCGAGCCGTAGCCGGTCTGCTCCAGATGCTCGTAGCGCTCGGCCTGCTGCTGCGCGAACACCAGCGAGGCCTGGGCCTGGTCCGCCTGCGCCTGGTTGGCGTTGATCTGGGCCTGCTGCACGTCGAGCTGCGCGTCGATGTTCTCGATGCTCGCCTGCGCGGAGGCCACCTGCGCCTGGGCCTGCTGCAGCGCGACGCGATAGTCGCGGTCGTCGATGCGGGCGATCACGTCGCCGGTGGCGACATGCTGGTTGTCGGTGACGGGAACGGCGGTGAGATAACCGGAGACTTTCGGCGCCAGCGAGGTCTGCCGCGTGGCGATGAAGGCGTCGTCGGTGGACTGGAAATGCTCCGCCTGGTTCACATAGAGAATGCCGCCGCCGACGATGGCGGCGAGCAGCACCGCGCCGATGGCGGAGATCGCCGGGCGGCGGCGCAGGAAGCTCGCCTTGCGCGCCTGGCCGGTCGCCTCCGGTGGCGCGGTGTCCGTTTGTGCGGGTGAGGCCGGCGCCTTGGCAACCGGGCGTTCGTGCGGGGAGGGCACCGGCGCGGTGACGTCCTGTCGATCGGACTCGACATCGCGATCGTGCGAGGCCGGGGCAGAGCGCGGGGTTTCGATGTCGTCGCGCGACCGTTCGCTCCGGTCCAGAATTTGAGTGTTGTCGTCGAACATGTTGGCCGCTCCTGCTGGAAGGCACGCTCACCGCTGTGTCTACAAAACGAGACTGAACTGTTCAGTTCAGATATGAAAATAGCCTGAAAACCGGATCTGTCAATGTGAACGAGACCGTTTCGTTCTCTTTACAGGCATCACACATGCGTGTAGATCAGAGGCTCAGCGGCAGCTCGAATCGATCGAAATCGCCAT
>BFBZ01000260.1_pt2 | contig 44562 bp, 45 predicted proteins | sample 1888401 | NCBI WGS metagenome assembly BFBZ01 (sample SAMD00112614, study PRJDB3348) | symbiont metagenome | host: Chara braunii | reverse complement strand
TCGCGTGGCTCCCCATCTCGTGATGATGGGTCTCCGCATGCCCTTGACCGAAGCGTTGCCTGCACGCGATTTCTCGCGACTCATCACGAACAAGCGGGATCCAAGGCGGACCTTATCAAGGTTGATTGGTCTCGACAGCGTTGCTAGGATATTGGTGTGAGATGCGACCAGCGAAATGCAAAAAAGGCTGAGGTGTCAGGTTTCCACCACCTGATACCTCAGCCTTTTTGTGTTCGGAGGGATGTTTCACGATCTGCGTGAAACGCCTGATAAGATGCTTTTATGTTCGATTGCAGCTTCGGCTCGGAATAGCGGACGGTCAAGAACCAACACGTTGCAGTGACGTTCAATCGAGTGATGCGTGGTCTGCAGAAGAAAACGCGTTCGCTCGTCTACCTGGCGAATGCCTACGTGGCTCCCGAAGGGGAGTGATTCCTCGTTCCCGCAGGCAGTCCGTGCAGGATTGTGGTGAGATATGACTCTAGCGGTCGGGTTAAGGAAATCCGCAGTGTCGCTTCGAAATCTCTGAGAATCGTGCGCGAATAACGATGCATAGCCGCTCTCGCCGTTATCATGAGAGGGAATCCGACCCCTCTTTCATGAAGGGAGGAGTGGGTACCGGACCGATCTCGGAACCACGAGTAACCGGAATCGTCGCCATGACATCCCCAGAGAATCCCAAAACGCTCGCGGAGCTATGTGAATGGCTCGAGGCAAACCGTAACCGAGTTCACGAGGCTATCAACCAGGTCTCTATTGATCGACGAAAGTCCGCGCGCGTTCAGTGGAGCGAGTTGTTGCACACTCTCGAAGCCGACGGCGATGCAAAGGTCTTCCAGGCGTTCCAATCGTTTCTCAGCACGCTCCTCGGCCTTCCGGATGTCGAATCGATCCTCCCATCGGGGTTCAGCGATTATCTCTTGTTGCTGGGTCGCCAGCCTACTTTGACCGCGGCGCAAGGGGTGCGTCAGCAGTTCGAGAAAGTGGTCAAGGTGCTCAACGAGTTCATCATGGCCGACGACGAGAATCCGAAGCCCGCCGGCTCCAGCAAGGCAACACCGCCCGCGGCTGCGCCTAATCCAGGGGAATGTTCATGATAAACCTGGAAGCCATCGAGCAGATCGCCTTGCGAAAAGTCTGCATTGTCCAGTACGCCACCTACCGGTTCGATCCCGAAGTTCAGGCGGAACTCGCGCGTTGGCGCGTCGACTTCGAGAAGGAGGCCGCATCTCAAAATGGTAGCGCTGCACCGGCGTTTTTGATGATCGAGAAGTTCAACGATGTGACAATTCTCTACGCTCAAACCAATATCTCCGGTGAACCGACGCCCGAGCAAGTCGCCGAAGCCCGTCCAAACCTCAAGGCCGTCCCGATTCAGGGACGCATCGGCTTGACTTTGGTAGTGCAGGCGCGTTGCCCGAGCGCAGCGAGCGCGACCGTCGCCCAATTGCTCCTGAAAGCCCTCACTGGCATCGAACACTGCATGACCTGCGGCGGGAAGGTTGCTCCCGATGTCGATCTCTGGGCTCGTCGATACGACCCTGCCTGGCTAGTGGTGCTCTACGACGACCTCGACACTGCCGAAAGCACCGCCGATTGGCTACTGCTGGGACCGCTCTGGAATCATGAGGTTGTTTGTCACAAGGCCCAGGATCAGTTCCACCAGTTCCAACACGCGCGGCGACGTTTCGTGGCGAAACGCCGCGCGCTCCGCGACGCGATCGATGAACTCAGCGCCATGCTCAACCGTCCCGGCCGCTCGAATCGCGCCGAGGAACTGCCGCGATACCGCAAGACCGTCCGCGAACGCCGACGGCTCAACGAGACGGTCAGCCGTCTCCGACGCATGAGCACCAGCCTCGAAGCCCACCGCGCCAACCTCCAGGCAATGCGGCTCCAGCTTGGCGCAAGCGCCGGGCTCGAAGCGCTCGAACTGCGTCGCCAGAATCTCAACCTGTGGATCGAGCAAATCTACGTCGAACAGCACTATGCCCAGCCCGAGCTCGAAGCGGCCCTCGACATCTGTTCGGAGCATCGCGACATGCTCCTCGACAACCTCAACGAAACCGAGAAGAAGGAAAATCGGCTTCGCGATCGCTCTAACAAGCTCCTTGCGCTCCTGGGTCTCTGGATCGGCCTGATGCAGCTCATTTCAAGCGTTTGGACAACCAACAAGGAGAGCCCCACATGGTCGGTGCTGATGGCACTCTGGACGATCATTGGTATCGTGGGCGTCTCTGCCTGGTGGCTCCGGGCCAATCGTGAAGCTAAGCGAGAAACTACTGACCGCTGCGCCAAGAAGTTAACTTTATTGAGCCGTAGAATAGGGTATGGAAACCCGACTGGCGGACTTCAGGGACTGGAAGGAATGGCGTCGGATGCGGGCGGTGAAGCTCAAACGTGAGGGCTGGTCTCAGCCTCAGATCGCCGAGGCACTCGGCGTCTCTGACCCTGCTGTCAGCCACTGGCTCGCCGTCGCGAGACGGGACGGCGCCGAGGCGCTTCGCTCCCGCCCCGCCGTGGGCCGTGTTTCGCGCCTCACCGCCTCACAGAAACGCCTCATCCCCGAATTCCTCTGGCATGGCCCGGAGGCATATGGCTTCCGCGGCCAGGTCTGGACCTGGGCCCGGATCGCCTTGGTGATCCACCAGGAATTCGGCGTCCGCAACCACAAAGATCACGTCAGCCGGCTGCTCAAAGAGCTCGGCTGGACGCCTCAGGTCCCGATCCGGCGAGCCATCCAGCGCGATGAGGCTGCCATCGAACACTGGCGTGCCGAGGTCTGGCCCGACCTCCGCAAGCGGGCATGCCGCGAGCGACGGGTGCTGGTTTTCGAGGACGAATCGGGGTTCTACCTGCTGCCGGGGTTGGTCAAGACCTATGCCCCGGAGGGATGCACGCCGGTCATCCGAAAGAAGCAGACCCGCGATCACCTCTCGGTGATGGGAGGGATGACGCCCAAAGGCAAGGTCTATACCCTGGCGCGGCAGGAGTCGCTCAACGGGTTGCACAGCATCGAGTTCCTGATTCACTTGGGCCGCGTCGCGGGAAAGCGGCGGCTGGTCATCTGGGATGGCTCGCCGATCCACCGCCGAGAGGAGGTCAAGGACTTCGTATCGAGCACGCGGGGCAAGGTCTGGCTGGAGGCGCTGCCCGGCGATGCCCCCGATCTGAACCCGTGGCATGAAAGCGGTTGGAATCTCCTGAAGCATGTTCAACTGCGGAACATAGTGAGCCGCGACCTCGAAGAACTGCACGAGCAGTTCCATCTCGCCATCTGTCGCCTGCGTCACAGGCCCGCAGTGGTACGTTCCTTCTTCGCTCAGGCGGGTTTGGCGCTCAACTGAGAGTTAACTTCTTTGCGCAGCGATCAGTAGAAAGGCTCTGCATGACCCTCGACCCCCACTCCCCCTACCTTGAGCAACTCGCCGGCGCTGGCGATTGGGCTGGCCTGGTCCGCTACTGGATGGTCCATGAGCTTCACGCCCCGGCCCTTGACCGAGCCATCGACCTTGTCCGGAACCATGCCTCGGCAGGTGGCGCCCTCTGGCCGGCGCTCACTGAGTTCCTCGAGGATGTCCACCAAGAACCAGTTTCTTTCGAGCGCCCCTCTCCCCAACTGCCATTCGACGAACTCGACGACGAGGAACAGGCGACGCTCGTCCTTCTCCTCCTGTTTCCGAGGATTCTTCTCTGCGCGTCGAATACTCAGATCGCTTCGGAATCTCAGTTCGACGTATTCCAAACGGGCATCGAAACGGTAGACCTGGCATCCGAGATCGCTCGCAATCTCGGCGACTCTCCTGTGATGGCCTTTTTGAATGAATTCAAAGCAAGAGCGCTGTATAAGTCAAAAGACCTTGAGTCGGCTCAGACGAGTTATCTAGAAGCGTTGAAAAACTACCGCGCGCTAGCGTTGCAGCGGCGCGAGGTCTACCTGCCGAAGGTCGTCACAACCCTCAACGCGCTGGGCAAAGTCCAGTACGACCTGAACGACCTGAAATCGGCTCTGGAGACCTACCAAGAGGCGTTGAAAAGCTACCGCACGTTGGCGTCGCAGCAGCCTGAGGTCTACCTGGAGGGGATTGCCGTGACCCTCAACGCCTTGGGCAACGTCCAAAGCGACCTGAAGGAAGTGGAGTCGGCTCTGGAGAGCTACCAGGAGGCGTTGAAAAGCTACCGCACGCTGGCGTCGCAGCAGCCTGAGGTCTACCTGCCCAATGTCGCCATAACCCTCTACAACTTGGGAAATCTCCACAACGACCAGAATGACCTGAAGTCGGCTCGGAAGAGTTTCCGGGAGGCATTGAAAAGTTGCCGGGCGCTGACGTCACAGCAGCTCGAGGTCTACCTGCCCGAGATCGCCATAATCCTCTACAACTTGGGAAACGTTCAGTACGAGTTGAATGACCTGCAGTCAGCTCGGAAGAGCTACCAGGAGGCGTTGGAGATCCGTCGCGCGCTGGCGTCGCAGCAGCCCGAGAACTATCTGCCCTACGTCGCCATGACCCTCTTCGACCTAGGCTGCGTTCAGAACGAGTTGAACGACTTGGAGCCGGCTCAGAAGAGTTTCCAGGAGGCGTTGGAGATCCGTCGCGCGCAGGCGTTGCAGCGGCCCGAGGCCTACCTGCCCATCGTTGCTGCGATCCTCAACAATCTGGGCGCCGTCCAGAGAGCCTTGAGCGATCTGGAGTCGGCTTTGGAGAGCTACCAGAAGGCGTTGAAAAGCTACCGCACGCTGGCGTCGCAGCAGCCCGAGGTCTACCTGCCATACATTGCCATGACCCTCAACAACCTGGGCAACAACCTGGGCGACCTGAAGGAACTGAAGTCAGCGCGGAGGATTTTCGAGAAAGCGTTGAGAAGTTACCGCGAGCTGGCGTCGCAGCAGCCCGAGATCTACCTGCACAATGTCGCCATAACTCTCAACAACCTTGGTAACATACATTACGAACTGAACGATATGGGGCCGGCTCAGAAAAGCTTCCGGAAGGCGTTGAGAAGTTACCGCGAGCTGGCGTCGCAACATCCCAAAGACTACCTGCCCTACGTCGCTATAACCCTCCATAACCTGGGCAATCTCCAAAGATCACTGAACGATCTGGAGTCAGCTCGGAAGAAGTACCAGAAGGCGTTGAAGATTCGTCGCGCGCTAGCGTTGAAGCGACGTGAAGTCTACCTGCCCCAGGTTGCCGCGACCCTTAGCGCTCTGGGCAACGTCCAGAGCGACCTGAACGATCTGGAGTCAGCTCGGAAAAGCTACCAGGAAGCTGCTGACCTCTATGAACTCGCTGCGCAGCGCCAGCCGACATCGGGACTCGTGGATCGGCAAGCTACATGGGCTAATCTCGGTCAACTCGTTAGCCGCGATCGGCCCGACTTAGATTGGCCAGATTGGCCAACGGCGCGCAAAGCCTTCGGCAAGGCCGTGGCCTGTGCCGAAGCTTTCCGGGAGCTGTTTCGCGACGAGACCCAGCGCCACCGCGTGCATTCAGAAAACCTGAATGTCTATGAGCGTCTGATCGAGGTCTGCGTTGATCTTTGGGAGATTCACCGCGATCCGACTGCGCTGGCCGAGGCGGTCGAGACGGCAGAGAAAAGCCGGGCACGGCGCCTCATGGAGCTACTGGCTCGCGAATCACTCCGGCCCGCGAACACTCCATCCGACCTAGTCGCGGAATTCCAGGCAACACGCGAGCAACTCCAGCGAGCGATCTCCCGATGGGAGCACGGGGGCCAAAAGTCAAGGGTGGGGCAGGCACCTCCCTCCTCTGACGGGAATAGAGACGGTCGGGGTGAAAACCCTCGTCGTATCAAGCGTGTCCCGAGCCTTGCCTCACTCCGATCGGAAGTGAATCGGAGCGAGGCGTCCTACCTCGAGATGCTGCGGCGGATTCACGTCTGCGATTCGGAGTTCAACCCAGATCGTCCGGTTTCCCCCATCGACGTTGAGGCGGTGCGGCGACTGATCCCGAGGGACATACCAACGGCCGTTGTTCAATATACCCTCACCGAACGCCGCAGCTTGGCACTGGTAATCACCGATGGAAATATCGAACACGTCCCACTTACTGACCTCGATAACACTCAGGCGCTGGAGATCGCCATAACTTGGTATCGGGGTTACCACGCCATTTGTCGGATTGATGGAAATCTCTCTGGCCCTGCGTGGTCGGCGTACATGGAGCCGATTCTGGCCGACCTCGGCCGGCGGGCAATCCAACCTGTGGTCGAGCGTCTGAAGGGAATCCAGAGGCTGATCCTCGTGCCACATCGAGTTATGCGTATTTTTCCATTACATGTATGTTATTTAACAAATAATTTATATTTATGTAGTGAATTTGAGGTGTCGTACGCACCGAGTCTCTCTGTATTAAATCGTTGCGTAGAACGCCAGCGCACCTGGCCTGAACGGCTCCTGAGCGTTGAGAACCCGACTGGCGACCTGGGGTTCACTGAATCGGAGTCGGCCGCGATCCGAGGGCACTTCTCGCCGGACGATACGATACGAAAGCAGGGGAGCGAGGCGAGGCGAGGCTGGTTGCTCGAGAACTCGAACCGGTTCCAGTCATGGCACTACGCGGGACATAGTAAGTTCGATTCTAAAGACCCGCTTGCGTCGGGTCTGGTCCTCGAAGGTATAAACCAGCCTGATCGTTGGCTGAGCCTCCGCGACATCTTTACTCAGTTGAAGCTGCCCGACGCTACCCTAGTGGTTCTCAGCGGTTGCGAGAGCGGAAGCATCCAACCCGACTGGGCCGACGAATGTGTCGGCTTGCCCAGCGGTTTTCTGTTCGCGGGGGCGACGTGCGTCATCGCCAGTCTCTGGATCGTGCCAGACCTGGCGACCTCTCTCCTAATGGGCCGGTTCTATGCCAATTGGCGTCAGAAAAACATGCAGATCGGGGCATCGCTCAGCGAGGCCCAGCGTTGGCTTCGCGATGACATTAAGACGGGAAGGCAACTCGTCGACCATTTCGCCACGGAGGAATTCCTTGGGCACATCACCAATAGCGATCGGCGCGAATTTTGCCGGAAGCATCGCGACTTATTAGCAGACAAGTATAAAGATTCTCGCCCTTTTGCCGGACTAGCGGACTGGGCGGCGTTCATGGCGATTGGCCTAGCCTTCCCGCAACAGCGGTGAGACGAAAAAGTTTTTCGACAGCATCTTCCGAACTCAAGGACAGACGAATTCGGGGCGAGCAACGCTGTATCGATACTTGCGAAGACCGCATTCGTCTCCGGAATCCGATCATCTCTCCAGAACATGCGACCCGTCCACCAAGCGGATCGTCCGCTGGGTCTACAGCCTGATCTTCTCGACCTCGTCGAGCGAGACCAGGTTGTTGGTGTGGTCGTAGAGCTTGGTAGTGCGCGGACTCTCATGCGCGGCCATCTGTTGCGCCTTCTCGAGTGTGTCGTCGTGCTCGAGGTAGTTGGTGATGCCGGTGGCGCGGGAGCAGTGGAAGTCGATCTAGGTGGGAATCACCTTCGTTGCCACTGGCTAAGAGTTTCGCATCCACGCCATCATTCATTTTTGCCCCTCATCTGTGTAAGATAACGTCCTTATCTTACGCAGAGAATAGACCACAAAGAGCAGGGGGCAACCACGAAATTCGCGGCGCTTTCTTTACGAATGCTCACGGGCATCGCTACTTCAGCTTATCGAAGAAACACGCATTCGTGCTATTTGGAACAATTATGGATTTTCGTGAACCGCCCCACAGTGGTCGATTTGTTCTGTTCGCGGGTTGCAACTTCGGGATGTCCGTCTTCATGGCTGAAATCCTTCTGTTTCGCTGGATTAGCGGGATTTCGGCGCAGTGATTTCGTCACTCAAGTGTCAAGTTACGAATCGGAGGTTCGGGACGATCCCAATTTTCGTTATTTCGTAGCGTGGCACTGGCGCGGGGTTGATCATGAGGAGAACTTAACAGGAAAATCCTGGAATCACGAATTCAAGCATTTGAAGGGATTCGGCCGTTGCAAAGTCTTGTCGGCACAGCAATCATATGTAATGGCTATCTCTTAGCTTACCGTCATCCAGCTTCTGATACAAAGTATAAATGGATGTTTACCATGGCGATATTTCTTTACGTCCACGGCATCGGGAATCGAACGGCCGCGGTAAATCACACGCTAAGTAAGCTAGAAAAGACACTTGCCTCTTCCGGTTTTCCCGACGAACACGAGCTTGATTTTTGCGCTTGGGGTACGCACCTAGGTACGGTCCACCGACCAGAGGGCTTCAAATCTATCCCCGGCTATGCCGATCGTGGGGGGGGACGTCCCGACCCTTCGGGTGACGCAGAGGAGGAAGTCAACCTCTGGGAGCTGCTTTACCGCGATGCGTTTTTCGAACTAAAGTTGCTTGGAGTACTGCCGAAGCTGCCTGCCAAGCCTGGCGGACCATTTGCGTCGGCCGGCCTCCCCGACCCGGCGACCACGTTGACGACGGCCGTCGAGGGGCTCAAGTCGAGCGACTTTCTTAACGATCTTCTCACTCGCGCCGGCCTCCGCGACGACTTCCACGAAGCAAAACTACAGGTCACTCGATCTCCGGATTTTAAAGAGGCAGTCCGCACCGCGAGAGACGCTTCCTCCACTAATCATCGCCTGGCGATTGCGAGAGCGATTCTCGCCAGGGCGGTCCTGATGGCCGAGTCCCGTGGTGAAACTCCGGCCTTCCTAGGCAACATACAACTGCGTCGGGATCTGATCGACGCGTGCGCCGCTGCGATCGGCCCGGCCGAGGGAACAGTTCCGCCTTGGCTGACCAAGCCGTTCATCGCGATAGACCGGTTCGCCAGAGGGGTCGCTGTTGCCGGCTTGGCAGCGGGGCAGGCGATCGTCTCCGCCGCCACAAAGGCCGGCGGGGCTGTTGTCGCAGACGTCGCCTCACGCCACGCTGGCCGATTGGTAGACCGCAGTTATGAGAGTTTCGGCGACATCCTCGTCTATCAGGTCAGAGGCAAGGAAATCCGTCAGGCCATCTCGGATGAAGTAGGTCGGGTCGCAGCGAAAGGCAAGAAGGTCGTACTTTTGGCTCACAGCCTCGGTGGCATTGCTTCATTCGAGATGTTGGTTGAACACGCATTTTTGGCCGAGGAAATGCGCCCTTGGGACATCCACGCTCTGGCACTGCTCATTACGGTCGGGTCGCAGGCGCCGTTCCTGTACGAGCTTGATGCCCTGCAGACACTCCGCCGGACAACGACAGGAGACGGAAGTCCTTGCTTATTGCCACCCGATTTTCCGGCCTGGCTGAATCTTTACGACCCTAGTGATCTACTCAGCTTTTTAGCCGCACCGATCTTCCCGGGGCGCGTCTTCGATGAGGAAATTAACAGCCGACAACCGTTCCCCGAGTCCCATGGGGCCTACTGGGATCACCCGAAGACCTGGCAGATGATTAAACAATATGCTGGACCACGAACGTTACCATGAGCCACACTAACGACCCCCAACCTCGCACCTCCGAACCGTCGCATATGGATGAGCGCAGTCTTCCTGATCCCGGCCTGGTTGAGCCAGCCCCAATCGAAATCGGGAGCCCCTCAGCAAGGCCGGAGAAGACTTGTGCCTTAGTTGTAGCGATCGAGGCTTACGACGCGGCAACTCCGATCCCGGGCCCAGCCACGGCGGCCGACCAATTCAGCTGCTGGCTTCTCCGTCGCGGCGTGCCGCTCAAGAACATTGCCCGACTGACTTCTCGGATAGCACCGAATCCGTCACCCGGGGAATTCCGGCTTATAGACGCCGACCCGGATGAAGCCGGCCGGCCCGCGCTCCCGCCCGACGGGGGTAGACCGACTCACGACAATGTCTGGCTTCTCTTAAACGAGGAATTGATCCGACTCGAGGAAAACACCCTTGGCTCCGTTGGGACGGCTTTCGATCCTAGCTCCCCGAATGACGAATTGCTCATCATCTACTGGTCGGGACATGGGTTGCTCGACTCCAGCGGATCTCGCAGAGTCTTCTTCGCAAACACCACGCTGCAGAACTGGCTATTGCTCCAGTTGTCAGAGCTACTGGACTACCTTAAATCGGCCTCCGTACGATTCCGCAATCAAATAGTCATTGTGGATGCGTGTGCCAACTGGGGGCCCATTCAGAAGGAGTATGTATTTCCCAAGAGTAACTTACCAAGGCGGCTCGGATCCGACGACAAGCCCCCACCTAAGTCACAGTTCGTGCTGTTGAGCGTCCAGGAGGGACAGGTTGCTCTGTTCCCCAACAATCGGTCGTCCTTCTTCGATTCCCTCCTTCCTGTGCTGGAGGAGACCCCAAGCGACTCCTGGCCACCACCGATGAAGCGAGTTGCGTTAGCGGTTCAAGATAAATGTCGGGCTAAAGCCGAGAAGACACATACATATATACCGATATTTTTACAAGATTGGTTGGGAAACCGTATCACGTCCCCCGCCGAACTTGCTACATCGCTCAGGAAACTGCGTGAAGCCCGTTGGAAGCCGCCGCAACTACTTCCGGCCGCAACCTGGGTTTGGGAAAACGTCGGCCAGGCGAACTTGCTGCCGAATTGGCTGAACCTCGCCCATCTCCAATTTTTTATCTCGCTCGGTATCCTGCGACCAAAGCCACTGGAGCGGCGGATGATAGCGGCTGCATGGAAGCACCAGGCTTGGCTATCGGTCCCCCCAGTGGCGTTCGTCGGGGCGGTGGCCTTCTTCGTCTGGTGGATCGTCTTCGCCGCCCAAGCACGCGATATCGTAACCAAATTGACGCGGCCCGGGGTCGCCGCCGGCCAGATCCGAGGGATCCTGAAGGACGATTACCGTGGCTACCTTCCATTCCTCCGAATCTGGCTGGCTGGTCGCCTCGACGCTGTGGCCTTCGACATCAAGCCCGGCTTATTTGAGGCCACTACGCCATCGCATCAGGCCGCTCCTCTGTCGGCGCACCGCAACGCGGCCATTCTAGCTCTGGCCGCCGCTGCAGCCGCCGAGCGTATACCGGCTCACGACTTCCTGACGTCGGACCAGCCGACAGCGAGGCAATATCTGATCGAGGGTTTGTCCGAGGTCTTTCCCCCTGAGACCCTTATCGCATGGCTCGTCAAAGCCCAAGCTGACGGGGATGCTGGTTTGGCTTGCGCCATAGCTTTAGCCCTCGATGGCTACGGTGCCCGGATGTTGTCCTCCATCCCTGTCGGTGATGAGACCTTTACGGAATGGCTGCTTGGCTCCTATGCATCTGACCCTGATCCTGGTGTCCATTCGACTTTCGGTTGGCTGCTCCTCGTCAAGCTAGGGATCCCCGAGACCACGATTCGCCGCACCGCCGAGAAGGCCGGAACACGGGTACCGACGACAAGTGTGGGGAGAAGATGGTGTATCACGCCCGAAGGCGTGGAGATGGCGTCCTTCCCGTTTGGAGCTCGCTTCATGATGGGCGATTACCAATCAGGCAATTCTCAGAACGATGCGCCTCGGCATTGCCACGAGATCGACCGGGCTTTCGCTTTAGGCATCAAAGAGGTGACTAACCTCGAAATCAGAAATTGTCCGGCCATTAAGGAGCGGCGCAATGACTCTCAAAGCCGCCGTCCGGAGCAGCCCGCGACTTTTAGCTCATGGGATGACGCGGTACGTTACTGCAATTGGCTCAACCATCAAGCCTTGCCGCCCCTTGAGGACTGCTACGAAGAGCAGCAATCATCGCCAAACACGCCGACCGCGACTAGGATGGTGCCCGTAGCAAACGCCCTATCGAAGAACGGTTATCGGTTGCCGACAGAGGCAGAGTGGGAATACGCTTGTCGAGCTGGTACGGAATCCTCCTTCTTTTTCGGCAATGATCCGCGGTTACGTGTCTTTTATGCTCTGATTAAGGATGGTGAAACCTCTCCGGTTGGCCAGTTCCGTCCAAACACCTTTGGTCTCTACGATACGTATAGCAACGTTACCGAGTGGTGTCATGACCCCAAAAGTCAGTACCAGCCTCGGATCGACGGTTGTGTGAATGATGATGGTAACCTTGGAGTCAAGCAAGCCTATCAAGTGCGTGGAGGGAATCCGTCAAGCTTACATTTAGCCAATTCTTTCGCCCGCGAAGATGTGAGATACAGTAACCGTTTAGCTTTTCGCGGTTTTCGCCTAGCACGCACTTTAGCCACTCCTGCGCCGGTTGATCTTAAGAACGACGTTAGTGATAATCCTAAGCAAGCAAGACGCGATTAAGAGGTTTGGTGTGTTTGACGGATTTGGATGAATTGGGTTGACTGGATAAATTTCACTGTGTATCTTTTATGCGAGTGGTACTAACGCGTCAGGTCAAGCCAGACGCTACACAGTTGCCTATCGCGGGAGATTCATCGTGAAAAGACTGATAGTCCTGTTTCTAATCGGAGCGTGTATTGGGGCACCGAAATGGGCAGCGGCCCAAGACCTCAACAGATCGTTAGACGAGGCCAAGGATCTGCTTAACGGAATGGCAAACGGAATGCTTAAAACCGACTTGGTGCAGGTGGGCCAGCGCAAAATAGCGGCTGTAAGGTTGCGGAAGGTCGCTGGCGACTTAGTACCAGCCGTTATCCCGACTCCCGCACCGCAGGCGCCCAGCAAAGTTGCCCCGGCACCTCAGGCGCCCAGTAAGATCGCTCCGGCACCCCAGGCGCCCAGTAAGATCGCTCCGGCACCCCAAGCGCCCAGCAAGGTCGCTCCGGCACCCCAAGCGGCCGCCGAGGCATTTTCCATCTTTTCTACCGAGGGGTTCACCATATCGGGAATTACCCGAGTGGCATTGCGGAATGTGTTACTCAGGATTGCCGACTCGTTAGATGACGAGCAGTTGGACGAAAAATCGCCTGGCGACCAGGAACAGATCAAAGATCGTGCCCTCCAGGCGTTGGGCCTAATATCGCTAATCCAAAATCCGGCATGACCGTGTAGTGCCTGACTGCTGCGATGTACTTCGACGGTGAGCCGGCCTGTTTAAAAATTGGCCGGCTCACGTTGCTCAGGTTACGAGTGATGTCGGAGACCTAGCTATCTGACCCGCTTCGGAAAGACGAAGTTTCTAAGATTGCCGATTCTGGTGTCCACGCCTAGAGACAATGCAGTACATATTTTTGTGACGGATATTGCCAGCGTTGAGCTTGTGCTGCCCGCCAACGAACGCGATTTTCGGACATCGGGCCATCGTGTGGAACTGAGCGCGAAAAAGGGACCCACCTCGGCCCAGTTCAGCGCTAATTTAGGGTACTACTCGATCTAACGTGACGACCGGACTGGCTTTCCAGACCATCACTGACAGCGCCTCGACTTCGAGGGAATTCTTTCCAGGAATCCCCCTTGCTCCGTTGCTTGGTCATGCCGACGAATGTCCTTTATCGTGCATCGTCAAGAAGCACAGGTGTTTTGCCTTTCTTCAAAACGCGCTTGAGGCTGCGTACCGAGTTGAGGCAAGGGCCAAGAGAAGGGGAGGTAAGGCAGTCTCTCTGATGGGGCCGGTGTGCAGTCAAGTCCGGTAATGGATGTTTCACGCCCTTTATGAAACGCCTGACAATAAAAGACATGCTTGATTGAACATATTTCTATTGACGTAACGCTAGGTGGCTGCTCAAGATCCGTCCAGAATCTTGAGAGGCCACTTTGTAATTTACGCTCTCGACTCATCAAACGAATAGGTCTTCCAGATCACCATGCGCCTGACGGAAGGCGTCCGCTGACGTCGCCAGCAGGCGGTCTAACGTCACGATCCTCGGATTCTCCCAGCAAGTGATAAGCTTAGGTCCGAGACCGTGATCCCTGGCGTAGGTGTGGACGCGAGTCGTGAACAGTTTGGCAAACCGATGGGCTTTCTCCGCGCTCTCGAATCCAATGGCCTGGGCCTCTCGATGAAGCTCAATGGTCAGCTCGTAGGCATCGGGTGCAAGGACCGCGAATTCCTTGAGACCATCCTGGCCGCTACCGTCGATGTAGTGCCAAACGAACTGATTGACGATGTTGTAAGTGATCAGGTTGTCACGGTCTTTAGTGGGGAGGGAATGCATCCAGTCCAACGATCTCTGGATGTCATCCCGCCAGTGGGTTGAGAAGTATGGGGCCATGTCCAGGCCGTACTCCTCGCGCATCCTGCGGAAGACCTCGGGATGCTGGAGTCCGTTGGTGAGATCCGCCGAATGGCGACACCCTGTATCCACGCATGGATATCCTTCCTCGAACAGGATCGCGTGAATCAGCTCGTGCATGAGCCCGTGTTCAGCTAATGTTGAAAATGGATCTAGCTTGATCACGTGCTCGTCGCCGCATGGATGGAGGACAGCCAGGTCTAGCGGAGCAAGACGCTCGAGGCTCACGGGCTTCGACGTAAGCTCAGCCAGGCGGCTGAGCGCTTGCTGAGGCCTGGGAAGGCCGCGGATCAATTCGAGCTGCCGCTTGATTAGCGTCATGAAACGTTCCCGCCGCCGGAAGTGGTGGACCGTTCCGCGAAGGTCCACCGACAATTTCTGCATAGACGATCGCTGGCGTGGCTGGTGTGAAGACACCTTGCAGAGCGGCGCACTATTTGGAGCGGAACATCGCAACGATCACCGTCCGCGTTCATCCGCTGCCGCAGCTGAGGAAGCTCCTACCCTGGAACCAGCAAGCGCAGACCGCCAGCTGGGTAGTCCGATCCTTTGGCGGTAGACCTCGTGTTGTACTCAACCCCGCGGTCCGTGACGCCCAGTCCTGACACATACCAATTGCCGGTGCATCCGGCCCTAACGACTCAGAAAAGTGGTCGAGGAATCAAGCAAGATCGTCCGTCCTGATGATGACAGATGGCTCGACTTCGTCTGGAAACGGTGCAGCCGTCTCCTTGCGGGGCGAGAAAAGCGGGGAAAAAGTGGTTTCGGGTCAATCTGGGATATCTGGCTCGTAGCCCGAAGTCGGAGATCCAGCAGTATTGGGAGCGCCTGGCCCGGAACGGTTCGCGGCTGAAAAGCGCGAACTGCCCGTGGTACTATCTATTGAGCGGCGCACGAGTCGACCACTTGCGATGGTTCCGACATACCGGCCATCGGTACCAAAAACCTTCTTGCCTTTGATACGGCCAACAACCATTCCAGAACAGCTGTAGACCATATCGCCGGAAACCCGAAGACGCCGCCCATTTTTCGTGTAGAGGGACATGGTAGGTCATCCCGTCGAAGTCGTCTATGTCTCCAGACTCCGCGTTGCCCAAGCAAAGCGAAATCACATCGCAACCAGTGTGGTGCGTGGCGAGACGTAAATCCCGAGAGTCAAAGCATCGTAGGAGTTAAAAAAAGATTCTATGGTAAATATGTGGTAATCACCATTCGAATCACATAAGATCACCTCACCATCACCAATCGGCCCACGAGATCCCCTACAAATAGCTCGTAGGTTATGTAGGATGTACATTCCAGTTACTCCGTTAAACCGATTGAGAAATGAGCGGGAGCGCACAAAATAGCGAATTGGTACTTCAGAGTGTTCCTCTCTCGGATGCTGACTCACGAGACCGAAGACCGGAAGATTCGACGTCTCGACAGTTCGCCATAAAGTGCACGTCAGAGTGTTTCCAAACTCCTTGCTGAGTTCTCTGACAGCTTGGAATGACAGTGGAGAGTCGCGAAGCCGTGTATTGAACTTGTCCCGAAGGAAAAGCAATTGACCAGCGGTAAAATTCGCTTCGGCTTCGATTTGTTCCTCGCACGCAAGGCTTAGCGTGTGTTTCCTATCTCCGTGCATCGCGGCTTCATGCCAGGGCAAGAGGCTATGCCCTATCTCATGGGCCTCACCCCATCGCTGCTTTGCTGTCGGAAGTTCCTTATCTATCAGAATCCGCTTGCGGTCCGGGATCCACAGAGCCTTGAGATCCCATTTCTGAACCGCCTCGAAAAGGAGGCTAGGACCCTTCAGAACCTGCTTTCCCGCGACCGTCAAGCGGTGAATGGTCTCGGCCAGAGCTCCCCCATCCGCAGAGGAATAGTAGGCCAAGTCCAGACTGTGTTGTTCGCGAACAACTTCAAGGCGAATCGGAGGTTCTGGGTCACCAAGATCCATAAGAACCTTTGCAACCCGGTTGTCGATATCGCGAACCGTTCGTTCGGCCAAGAAGCGGTTGTTCAACGAATCAGACTCCGTCAGATTTCTCGACAAGCACCCTCACAAATTCCTCTAATGCCTCTTGTTCTTCGCGGGTGAGGCTTGCAGTGGATTCGGAACGTGCGGCAAACCGCAATGCGGCGTCTCGGATTTGCGGCCGAGGGGTGGTTAGGCCCGCGACTTCCATCAGGGTACTTGGGGTTAACTTGAGAGTTTTTGCCAGTTGATATATCGTTCTTGCGTCAGGAATCACAGATGCCTCAGTCTCGATCTCGACAATCGATTCCAAGTCGACATCCGCCTGCTCTGCCAACCGCTCGACAGATAGCCCTTGCTTGCGTCGAGCGTATTCCACAAGCCGCGAGAAGGCTGACTTGATCCCCGTTGAGGCGGACGGCAGAAGGCCCAGATCGGCTGCGAATCCCCCGACCGAGAAAGATTTGCAGGCTTCCTCTGCTGCAGCAGCTCGTTTGAGCCATTCCTCCCGTGGCCCATTAGTACTGTTGGCGCGTGTCATGGTGCATCTCCCGTGTCGAGTATCTGTCGTGCCTGCTCCTTCGTGAGCTCAAGGTAGAGAAGATTTTGTTTGTCCGGGTCTCGTCCGATGGGCGTCATGCCGAAAGGATCTCCCGTGTAGAACCCCTCCGATTGGGGCAGGGCGTGAAGGCCGATGCGACCTTGGAAGCCTTCGTCATCACTCTGTTTCACCGCTCTCCAGAGCAGTGTAGAGCCAATCAGACGATAGAGACTCTGGCGGCCTATTTCCGGAATCGTCCAGTTCCAGGGAGCGGTTTCTAAGAAGTCTACATATACTAGCGGCTTTCCCTTATCCGTACCAAGTCTAGCCTTGCACGGTTCTGTCTTGGTTAGCATAACGCCCTGCCATTTCTGGTCGTAGACAATGCCGAAGCCCGACGCTGCCAAGAGTCTCAATTCCGGAGCCTTCCGGCTCCAGTTCCAATGAAGGCTTTGAGGCCACCTCTCTTGAAGCACCGATGCGGCAAGCAGTTCTTGCAAAATAACCGACCGCAAGGGATGCCATTCGGCTTCGACGAGCAGCAAATTTGACGGGCTCATACCCGTGAGTAGCTTGGCATCGACGAACTCCGTGTCCGTACGCCGTTGGATTTTGATGGCTTCGCTACTCACAGAACCATGACCTCCGCCTTAGCCTTATTTTCGTCCTCGAAAAAGAGTTTTTCACCGCGTTCCAAACGGAAGTCCACCACCTGATAAAGACGGAGGGCCTGGCGAAGCACGGCCGTCTTTGACAGGTCCTTCTTTTGACAAAGCTCTTCAAGGACATCCATCTCGGCCTCGGTCAAATTCAATGTCATCGTTCGCTTCGTGGACATTTGGCGATCTCCTCGTCTAAGCATTATGGAATATCCGACTAAAAAGTCAATTGACTTTGGCTGTTTTTTAGCTAATAGTTTCGTATCCCGATTCTGCACAACTCTTTGGAGAAAAAAATCGTGGGAAAGAACATTCACGTGGTCCCGAGAGGAAACAAATGGGCGGTGAAGCCGGAAGGAAGCAACCAACCGCTCTCAACCCACCTTACTCAACGGGCGGCAAGTGAGGCAGGACGGCGAGTTGCCCAAGAGAACCATTCGGAACTGGTGATCCACCGTCCCAACGGTCAGATTCGGGACAAGGACAGCTTCGGCAAAGATCCTTGCCCGCCCAAGGACGCAAAGCATTGAGCGAATGCTTGCTGATCTCTGTGCACGTGAGAAGGCTTAGAGACAACGTCAAATATCGATCCTCTCGACCTTGTCTTTCGTAAACTCCTCCCGGGTCCGGTTGTAGACCTGGGTAGTCTTGATGTCGCGTGGTTAGCTATTTCCTGAGCTTTGTTGATGTCGTCGCCATTAGCCATGTAGGCGGTGATGTCGGTGCCGCGGAAGCTGTGATTGCAAAGATGGAGTGAAAAAGTGACGCGGCGATCATCGTAGGTCATCAGAGTTTCGAGCTTGGCATGACGGCTGAACTTCTGGATGCCGCCCACATTTCCACCCGTGGCATCGAAAGCTTGGGTGATGCTCTGGGGCCAGAGTCCGTGGGGCCGTACAACCTTCCCGAATCTGGCTCGCTTGAGCTACTCGACGACGAGTGGTCAAAAACAGGTTTCACGGTGGGCGTGAAACGTCTGATAATAGAAACTATGTTCGATTACCCGGTATAACGATCGTCGTGGGTCATCAAAGCTTCGAGTTTGACATGTCTTGAGAACTTCTGAACGTCACGAATATTTTCGTTTGCGGCGTCGATGGCTTGGATGATCACTTGATGTCGGAGTCTGTGCGGACGCACAACCTTTCCGACTCCGAAGGAACAGCCCATTGTGCGAGAACGCTCGACGTCTTCGCCGTTGGGTTACCCACGAAGTCCTGCCCGCAATTCGCAAGACAGGCCGTTATGCGTTACCGGTTCAGCCGACAATCGAACGAGATCCTGACACCTCTAACCCTCTCCTCAATCTAGCGAAAATCTCGCTCGCCTTAGTCGAGCGCTAGGACGCAATGGATCGTCGCCAGCAGGATCTCGGCCATCACCAACTCGAGCACTCGCATCGTCTTGCCGTGTTGGAAGCCAACTACGCTAAAGTGGTCGAGCGAGAACGGGATCTGGACGAGGAGGTCGCCGCTATCCACCGACTGGCAATCCACGCAGTGAAAACCTCGGAGGCCGCGGTTGCGGCCAACGCCAGTCACGAAGGCTGGTTTGCCCTGTCGCCCTGGGCAAAAGAGCAAGGTGTTCACTTCAGAGATAACGAGGGAAAGAAAGAAGGGCGGATCATCTCGGCGATGTGCTGGGCTCATGGCGTTCAGCCCATCCGTTACTTCAGGCAGAAAGGGCAACCTGTGGTAAACGCCTACCCGCTCGAAATGCTTTGGATATGGCTTGCGAGCTACGGGGTGCGAAAGCGACAGGTGTCGCCAACATTGTTCATCGCGTAGCCAGAGTCTTGAAGGAAGTCCTTTGAGGACCAAGGCGTTCATCTGGACGTCTTGGTCCTCAACTCTTTTTGGGAAAATAAACAGCCATCTTGTGAGCTTGAGCGAAGCCCGGGTGTTTCATTCCACCCAGGCTCACAAAAGGAATCGGTCTCAACATCGCTTGCAGTCATTTGGAAACGATTATTTCTCTTTCTTTGCGATCGAGTCGACGTAGCACCAGCGTTCACCAGGACCCACCCTTAAGACTCGGGAATGAGGTGTAAGGATCTCCCAATCGGAGATTTCCATGTCCACCTCACCCTTTGCGGCTTGTTCTCCTTGTGACAAATATTCATACGTTTCTGGATTAGGCAGAATCATCGCGGTTGACCCGTCTGCGAAGACCAGATGTAGCGAGAATCCGTCTTGCAAACGCTCAGCTGTCGCTCTGACAACAACGATGCCAGGCGCGATGTATCGGCCAGTCTCAATTTGCCGGATGTCGACTTTCCTCGTGACCCGCACGGTATCCTGTGGAACAACCTTGATGCTGTCGCTTGCGAGCAGCGTGTGAGTTGTTGCTGACGAAACTATCCAAGATGAAGCGCGAGATCCGATGATGAAGGAGCCGCGCGTACGCCCTTTCGTCCTTGATCTGGAATAGTTGACCAAGTTTCCTAAATGCAATCTCAATTCTTCACCATAGGCAACCCGGAAAAACTGAAACGGTTGCCCGATCAATTGCTTTGCAAGCGCCTGAAGATCCTCCAGATCAGAGCTTTCAAAACGTATTTCTTTAAGATTCACCAAGTCGATCATAGATGCCTCATTTTGTGGTGTCGGAGGCTCAATCTTCACTTGTAAGACCGAGGAACTCTCGAGCCTTTGCTTTCAATTCGGACCAGGTGAAGTCTCCCCGATCATTCTTCGAACCTCGATCACCGTTAGCCTTGCATTCTTCCAGGAAATCGCCGAACTCAAACCGCTCCTCGTCGCTCATGCCGAAATCATCTGCGATCGCATCAACTTCCTTTAGGTCCGATTTGCGGCCCATTTTGATATCTCAGCAGCTGCTTCCGGAGGAAGCGCTTGACAAACAGGCAGATCCGTCAAAACGAACCTGCCAACTGGCAGCCGAGAGTGGTGCACTAATCACCACTTTATCCATTCGTACACCTACAAGAAAGACAGTGTCACGTGGGATATCCCACATAGTCATTATCGGCCTGATGGTCAATGCGAATCAAGCAGTTCGTTTTTCTCGGGCTTGCGCCCGCTTGAAGTTTCAGTCCAAATCGAAATCTCCGACCTTACAGCCAACACGTCGATAATTGTCCGCTGTTTGCGAAGCTGGTACTAGCTGCTTCCCAATTGGTCTGTCTTGCTGTACGCATGATAACTCGATACCATCAAATCATGACGACCACTCTTCTGCTCGCCACCATTCTCCTAGCCTCTGCTCCTGATACCCCCTACCAGGCTCGCGTGGTGGGAGTTGCCGACGGCGACACTCTGACCGCGCTCACCGCCCAGCATCGGCAAGTTCGCATCCGCCTACACGGCATCGACGCGGCTGAGAAGGATTAGGACTTCGGCCAGCGTGCAAAGCAGGCTGCGTCACGATTCTGCCCAGGAGCACGGATTGCTACCGCGGCGAGCTCGCGGCGGAGATTGTGGGTCGGAACCGAGCCGATCGCGTCATGGGCCTGGCGGAAGTGCCAAACCGTCGCCCCCCCCCAGCTTCGTCCCCACCAAAGGAAGCGGGCCGGTCGGTGGCCGATGCCAAGAAAGCGAGATACCGAAAGGCTCGGGATTGCCCCTAATTCCGACTGCAGCGGTTGGGAATAAAACAATGAAACGCTCGTAAAACGCGTTTCACGAGCGTTTCATTAGGCTGCGGATCTAATAGCCTTCCCTATACACCTTCTCCACTTCGTCTTTGGTCTCAAGATCTCGGTAGGGTCCTAGACCGTGACATTACAGCCTGCCATGGCCTGAATCACGGTATAGGTTGAAAGCGTGGGTACCTCGGAGACGGCCGGAATTACCGGGCCCTTATCGGATTCGAAGATGAACGCGGACGAGATCGATCCTCTTAGGAACGAACGAAAGTTGGCTAAGAGAACCAGGAACCGTTCGTGCCTCGAAAGATGTGACTGTTCCTGAGGCCGTTGCCTTCCATTCGTCATTCTGGTCGGGTACCGCTTTGCCGAACTTCGCGAGGTGCCACGTCTCTTTGGCGTTCTCCGCTTCATCCTTATAAAACACCGCCCAGTAGATAGCGGCACCGCTTTCGCCCCTAGGCGGGGCCGTAACCGGCGTCACGAACGTAGCCTTGAACTCACTCACGAAACCTTGCGCCGCTCGGCCTTTGTCCCATCCATCCCTATTAACATAATTGATTCGCTTGCCATTCTCGTCGTAGAAGCAGACGCTAACGCCGTGCTTGATGGGACCGAGGAACTCGATATCAAAGTGGCACCTCTTCCCGTTGTAGGGTCGTGTGTAAATCACCTCGGTGAGCGCGTCGCCATGAGGCTTCTCCGCTGGGTCGAGAGCGTAGACAGTGTGAGAAAGGCAAAGAGTCATGACCAAGGTCACGAGTCCTGAACTCTTCGTAATTGAACATAGCAACATAATTGAATCCTCATGATGGAAAACTAAGGAGTTTGTCCGTTCGTTCTGAATCGGAAAGCCAGCCGCGCGAGTGTGGCCGGCCTTGCTTACCATGAAGATCATCCCCAAACGCTCGACGCTACAATGCCATACAACCTCCTCCTCGTTAGTGTTACCCAAGGAATCAGAGCCTGCTAGGGTCGTTCGACCCGGATTGCCCCGGCCCCGTCGTTGACTGTGAACGTGAGTTTGCCGTTATTCCAAAGAGCGGGAACGCTGGAGAAGGAGTCGGAAGAATGTGCAACCCTATCGGTGTCGCATGTGAAAATAGGGGAAGCATGGCCGGGGTTTTCGAGGACAGGTCGAAAGCCATGCCCAAATCTGATAACGTGGATTTGCAGGTTATCACCAATCTGGACAGCCGTGCCTAGGGTTCCCTTGCTGTTTCTGGCGACCAAGATCCCGGGCGGCGTCAGCCCCTGGCCATTGGGCCGGCGGAGTTGAACGACGGGAATCCCGGCCTGGTGTCGACCGCTATTCGATATATAAACAAATATATATTCGCTGTCCAAAAGAAGGTTGACGATGTCGATTTGGGCGGTGCGAGCTTTGGCGGTATCGATCATCCTGACAGCAGGCTGGTAACAATTCGTTGCGCAAACCACGGCGATGGCCATCCCCACGAAGGTAGTTGCCAACCTGGATTTCGCGAGACCAGGGAGTCGCCGATTTCTCAGGAAGCAGACGAGTGCGGAGGTACGGTCGCGGAATTTCTCTTTGAGCCGCTCGATTGCTTCCGACTTGATCTGACTCACGCGGGCAGGTTTGAGACCCATATCCTCAGCAATATCAGAGCCCGCTTTCCCTTCGAAGAACATCTTCTGCAGAACTTGCGCCTGCCTCTGGGGTAGTCGCGAGATCGCCTCCCGTAATTCATCGTTCGAGACCAGAGCATGCCGCCCTGCGTCGAAGGCCTCACTGGCATAATGTGAATATTGGTATGTCTTTTCAAGGACAAGATCGTTAAGTGCGGCGAAATACCTTGCTCTCCTTTTCACAACGTTAGCTGATCGGTCGTGAGCCGCCTTCTTCAACAGACCGCGAAGGCTTCTACTATCGCGATATTTTGCAGCCATTACCTCGAAATATTCAAATATCAAAATCATCATTTCGATGGCATCTTCCTGATGACGGAGGTTGTGGAAGCAAACCTGAAACACCATCCGCTGATGCCGCCTCCGGAAGGTCTCACTCGCGCGTGCCTTCGCCGTGTCCGACTCGCTCGAACAGATGATTGCTAGGAGTTCGCCGTCGGTCTGGTTGGAAAGCTCTTGATCCGCCATGAAATTCAAGCCTCAATTGCCGAGCCATAGTGCACGCATGCATCAAGAGTCGCCATCGCGACCTATACTTAGTAGATTCAAAGCAAGGCCCTTGAAGTTGCGGGAAAAAAATCTGGAATTCCTCATTTTCACTTCCTATCGTTTCCCGTGTCGCGTCCGCATCCAGGGGAAATGATATATAATACACATTTGACCACTATTCTTGGTGGCTCCTTGCCGCACGGTGAGTGCAGGGCAAATCCTGAATCTTTGCGGGCCGCCTGAAATTTGCAGGCGTAGGTAGAGCCCGTCTGTTACTCGCCAGACGTAGCATGACGGCTGAGCCGACCGCCAGCTTCAGCATTACCAACTCGATGAAACGACAGGTCTTATGGGCGAACGACTCCGGAAGCAAGTTCTCCAACGGGGCGTGCGTGATCGCGCTATGGCTCACGTTGATTTGCTCGGCAAGTTCACGCCCGTTTGGCACGCTGGAGTCCGCGAGCGTCTGAACTGGGATCGCGACCTTCTTAGGACTGTCACTGGTCAAGGTAGGGAGCAACTGGGGAAGGTGTCGGCCGAAGACCCGGAGAATTGGCGTCAACGTCCGAGTACCCAGCGATACCTCCGAACATCAGTCCAAATCCAATCAATCTTTTGTATTTAAATATTTATGAAAATAACCAGAAACGGAACCCATCCCTGAATCGGGGAGTGGGCAGCCCCGAGGGTGCGGTCGCGACGTCTCTTCGGGACCAAGGTTGTGCGCGACACGTCGGGCTTATGGCGGCGACGCTTCCCAGACCAGTGCCAGGCGATCGCCATCGCTCAGGTAGTCGCTCCACGAGACCAGCACAGTCCCACCGCGTTGGAAAGCCAACCCCGTGACGGCTCCCTGATGGCCACGCAGGCTGAGCGATTGCACCCCGGTCGTGACGTCCCAGAGCTTGATCGTTCGGTCGGCTCCGCCGGTCGCCACGAGGGATCCGTCGGAGCTGAACGCCACGGACCGCACGGGCTCGGAGTGACCAAACAGGGTAGTAAGCACCTTACCTGTGGTTGACGAGTGGAGGCGGACTTCATTGGCGTGCGTCAAAGCGAGGATCGAGCCGTCGGGGCTGACTGCAGCGACATGACCGGTCAGGCGGAGTTGCTCCCGACCGGTTTCTGGGTCGCGGAGTGAGGTGCGTCCGCTCGCGCGGACCGTGATCAGCAGGTGACCTCTCCTCGCGAACGAGACGGACGAGACATTTCCCTCGGAGGACGGCTCGGTCCACAAAACGTGGCCGCTCCCGGCGTCGCGCATGACGACCGATCCGTCATCGCTACCCGTGGCGAGGCGCAACCCGTCGGGTGAGAAGGCCATCCCGGTGATCTTCCCACGCTGGTCGCCGAGGGGCGTGATTTTTGCCCCGCGTGTGACGTCCCAGAGCCAGGCCTTCCCGTCGTCTGTGGCCGTCGCGGCGCGGCGCCCCTCGTCCGTGACCGCCGAGCAATAAACGGTCTTGTCGTGACCCCGGAGGACACCGACTCGCGCTCCATCTGAAGTGCGGACGACCTCGACGGAGTGATCCTCAGGTGACGTGGTGACGTATTTCCCGTCGCCACTGAAGTTCACCGTGCCGGTGCTCCCCGAATGGTAATCCGCCACCCGCTTCCCGGTCGCCGGGTCGATCAGACCCGGCCCTGGTCCCATAAGACCTCCGCTATCGATCAAGACCGACGCGTCGGGCGCGACACCTTCCATGCGAGCCCCGAACATCCCCTTGCTGCCGAATGAGCGTGTGATCGGGGCGGGCGTACGTTCCGGATCCCAAACCTTGACCTGGCCGTCGGCCGCGCCGGTGACGACCCGGTAGCCGTCGAGGCTGAAGGCGGCGGCCGTGATGGGTTGAGCGTGGCCAAGTAGCGTCGTCTTGAGAGTGGCATCAGCGAGGTTCCAGACCTTCGCAGAGCAGTCCCAGCTCCCGGTGACCAAGGTGCGGCCGTCGTAGAAGTACGCGGCGCATGTCACCGGCATCCGATGTCCCTTCAGCTCCCGCTCCTTCCCCCCGTCGACAGCGATCAGCAGGACGTCGCCGCTGTGATCGCCGTTTTCGTGGAAGAGCACTGCGACCTCCTTGCCAGCCGGACTGAGCACCACCGAACCGAGGGCCTTGTCCGAGAACAGAGTCGTGCTGAATTTCTTGGATAATAGTTCCTTGCTTGTCTGGTAGTCGGTGACCGTCACGAGCGTGTCCGTGAAGACGAAGTTCGTGATCGTGGCCACCCTCGGGGCGAACGACGCAAGCGACACGCTCGTGGCAGGCACAACGGTGCCGAGAAGCTTGCCCGACGTCGCGTCCCAAATGGAAGTACGTTCAACGATACCTAACGCGGCCACCCGTGGGAAATTTTCCGAACGCGTGTCGACAGCCACACCCTCGATCGACTTGCCGCCGGCCTGGACGATCCGATGCTCCTTGCCAGTTGCGGTGTCCCAGAGACGGACCGATGCACCTCCGGCGGGGATAGCGAGGATCGACCCGTCCGGGCTCAACGCAACGTTGCGAAACCTGATCGTCTCGCGGTCCGGCGCGCTCGAGGAGACGGCCTTCTGGTCGGCGAATCGGAACGAGCGGATTGGTCGACCGTCGCGGGCGTCCCAAATCCTAACTAGACCGTCGGCGCCACACGTCACCACATGCCGGCGCCCGCGGGTCATGGCGACGGCGAGAACCTGGCCGTGGTGGGCATCGAGGGAGAAGAGCTCAGTGCGGCAAAGCCGCTGCACGTAGCGCCAATCCCAACCGCGGACCGCAGGGTCACATTCGTCGAGGAGCCGGCGAGCTGTCGCGACGTCATTGTGGCTCCAGGCTTCGTAGGCGAGAGCGATATTGCGGCTGGCCAGAGCTCGCGCCAACATCCGGCGGGCTGATCGCTCACCGTCCGTCGCTCGCACCGCGGCGTCCTCAGCTCGCCGAGCGTCAATGGCGGAGTCCTCTGCGCGTTTGCGGGCCGTTTTAGCTTCGGCGTAGAAGTACTCAATGCGGTGTCGCGCGCGTCTGGCCTGCACCGCAAAAGCTCCTAACAGCAACGCTAGCACGACCGCAATGGTCAGGAACACCTCGAGTCGGTGTCGGCGCAGGGCTTTGCCGAGCAGGTAGCCCAGCGTCGGCGGTCGGGCCTTCACCGGACCACCACGGAGCCAGTTCTCCAGGTCGTCGGCCAGCGCGTCGGCCGTGGGGTAACGTCGACCTGGGTCCTTCTCAAGGCATTTGAGACAGACCGTTTCGAGGTCGTGATCGATGCGGCCGTTGATCAATCTAGGCCGGCGCGGCTCCTCGGCCTGGACCTGCTGTAGGACGACGAGGCGAGGGCCACGGAACGGCGGCACGCCGGTTAGCATCGCGTAAAAAACGGCCCCGAGGCTGTAGATATCAGCGGCCGTGGTCAAGCCCTTGAACTCACCCCCCGCCTGTTCTGGGGGCATGTACTCCGCAGTGCCGCCCCAGTCGTTGAGGCGGGTGAGCTCGCGACCGGCTTCGACGCGTTTGGCGAGGCCGAAGTCCGCAACGTATGGCTCGCCCGCAGCGTCGACCAGGATGTTGTCCGGCTTCAAGTCGCGGTGCAGCACGCCGCGTTGATGAGCATGGTGGACCGCATGGGCCACTTTGGCCATCAGACCGGCCGCCGCACGCGAGTCCTTCCCGAACCGGGGCAGCGCGCGGGTCAGGCTCATCCCCTCTATGAGCCTCATGCTGTAGTAGGGTCGCCCCAAGTGCTCACTCACCTCGAAGATCGGCACGATGTTCGGATGGCTGAGGTTGGCCACTGCCTCGACCTCTTGGCGGAACCGTTCGGCCTGGCGGAATCGTTCGGCGAGGGTATTAAACGACTCTTGCGGGAGGATCATCTTGATGGCGACTATACGGTCGACACCGACCTGCCGGGCGCGGTAGACAACCCCCATGCCGCCGCGACCGATCTCTGCGATCAGCTCGTAGTTGCCGACGACCTGGCCCGGGGCCGGGGCGTCCGCCGCTGGAGGGACCTCCCCGTCCGCGGGCCCGTCCGCCTCCCCGGCACGGAGCACCAGATCCATCTCGACCAGAGCCTGGATCCGGCGTCGGAGCTCGGAGATCAGTTCGGGGTGACCATCGCAGAGCTCGTCGGCCGACAGGTCTTCGCCCCGCTCGCGTCCCTCTTCCCAAAGCTGGAGGCGTTCATCGATCGGGTCGTCTGGGCGTCCTGGAGCCATGCGTTCGCCCCTGGGATCGGGTATGGTTCGCGGCATTGGTCAGCAAGCGAACGCTTTGGATCGGACTAAGTACGTTGGGACGGACCCCAAACCCACTCCCGCCGCGAGATCGGCGACGCCGTCCGTTACCGCCGACGTCACCCCCGGGATCCTTGCCCGCGATGGTGTGAATCGGCTGACATTTTACAGAACCCGCCATGCGTGCCCAATAAATACACGAGCACTTGTGCAAAGTCACCGACGAGCCTGTCAGAGGCAGGCAGTGAGAATGCACAGATGCGGGAGACGTTGGAGGGTCACGGAGATTCTCCTCCACTTGGAGGATGCGTGGTGTTCGAGAGGTTGGGTTCATGGAGTTTGAGACGACACCGCGGTAGAGAGCGCCGGCGGATGGCCGGGACGCCCCCTCCCGCTGGTGGGCCCTCGCCTTGAGTGTTGGGAGGACGGGCTGCCCTATTCCTGTCTCTTATACACATCTAGATGTGTATAAGAGACAGGTGTTGGGAGGACGGGCTGCCCTATTCGGTCCACCGACCTGTGGCGAGCTCGACCCAGCGGTCGCTTCCGTTGGTCGACTTCTTCTCCAGACGGTCCGAATACAAGCGGATCCGATACTCGGGGCGGCCGGTCATCTGCAGCTCAATAAACGCGGCCGTGCGGGTGACCTCCCGGTAGGGAATGCGGTCGCTCTGGCCCCCCGAACGGACAACCTCAATCCAGTCATCTCCCGCGACGTGGGCAAAGTTGGCTCGCTCGGTCTCGCTATACTTGCCCTGCCAAATCGTCCGGTCCGCCGTGACCGAGTTGCCCGACGCAAGCGGGCCCAGCACCGCGGATGCAAACGCGATTAGTGCAAATGTGTTCATGGAACGTAGCATAGTTCAGCTCCTGTGTTGAGCGGAGTCAGACGGCCCCGCGCGTGTTGAAAACCTTGCGACGAAGAGGGCGGCAAGCCTGTGGCGACGTGACCCTGCCGCCGGATTACGCGGAGAAGGGCTTTCATTGCGAGGCGAAGCCCAGCCCGCTGCACTCCTTGCACGTCTTCTCCCCCGAGCAAACCGGGCATTTAAAGATGCCCCAAAGCCCGTCCCCACCGCAGACGGCACAGAGGCCATTGCCGTGGCACGACTTACACTGGATCTTCTCGACGGCCAGGTTGGCGTACCCGCAGCCGGGTAGCGACGCCGAAACGGTCAGCAGGACCGAGGTCAGGGCCAAGAAACGGGCCAGGCGTTGGAACGTCATCACGCAACCTTTCTCATCAGGGTGAAGCGACGTTGCGGAATGGAGCACACACCGGTCAGGCGGGGCCAGCAATCAGGTCCGCCTGCCCTCTATAAAGACAAGCGGGCGCGGACTGGCCCGGGGGACAGGCTGGAACACCATCGTCCCTGAATTTCACGCGGCGCCGGCTCGAGACACCTCGACCGGTTGGGGTGGCTGAGTGGTGGGTGTAGGCGACCGACGCCGGTCGAGCTCCGCGGCTTCCGCCAGGAGGAGCGCGGGCTCTCACCGAGACCTTAGGTGTGAGGACGATCCAGTGGGGCGACGAGGTTGGGTACAGCGACTGACGATCGACTTGAGTTTCGAACGGGGACGGGCTGGTCGCGGAATCACACGGCGCGGCCGTCGTGTCGGCGAGCAGCAGCAACCTGCCGCGGACGCGATGGTCGATCGCCCGCGCGGACGTTTTCCTCTCACCGTCGAGAGCACGGAGATGTTTCGGTCACGGATGCGTGAGGGCGACGCGCCGGGGCCGCGGTGTGCTCGCGTCAGATCCCGGGCAGCCGCCCGCCGAGGGCGTTGTAAAGGGCCAGCTTCGCGTCGCGCCATCGGCGCTTTACCGTCTTCTCCGAGACGTCCAGCAGCCTCGCTGCCTCGGCCTGCGTCAGGCCATCGTAATAAATTAGGTCGAACACCTCGGAGGCTTCGTCGGGGAGGGCCCCGGCCTGCTCATGGAACACCGTCCAGTCGGTCAGCCGGGCCGGGTCGTGGGTTGAGTCCGACGCGTTCTCGACCGGCGCGAGCCCACTGGCGGGGTCGTGGGTCTCGTGGTGCGCCGCCAATCCCTCCGGCCCCGAGTGCTTCCGTGCCAGGTCGATCAGCTCGCGTCGGATTTGCAGCGCGGCCAGCCGGAAATAGTGCCGAGCCGTCTTCGGCCGCGCGGCCTGGAGGGCCCGAAGCAGGCGCATCGAGGCCCCGCTAATGATGTCGTCGGTCCCCTCCCACCGCCGCACCACCGGGTAGCTCTTGAGCATGGCTCTAGCTAGGCGGGTCAGCCGCGCCTGGGTAAAGGAGAACAGATCGTCGAATGCCTGCGGTTCGTCGCTGTTGAAGCGACTAAGGAGGTGCTGGACGCGAACGACTTGGCTGTCTTCGGACATCGCTAGGCCCTGAAATGGTCCCGAGATGGGTCGATATGACGTACAAGGCCGTCGACCCGGCCGATACCGGGTCTAGCGCGACCGAACGGAGAGGCCTTTCCGTGAAGGGAAGCGGCGTCGCACGGCGACGCGGCCCTCCGCACAGACGGAGGACCGGGAGGGCGTGGCCGATGCGGTGAGTTCAGGAGAGGATTGAAGGGTCGCCGCTCGATCCGGTCGCGCTACCGAAGAGGCTGCCGATCATCGCACCCGGAGGACCACCCAGGAGCCCACCGATGACTCCCAGGACGATCGCCCCGCCCACCGCACCCGCCGTCGCCAGGGCCACGCGCTCCACGGCCTGTTCTCCGAGGCTCTTCGTCTGTGGCTCGTTCTGGTTGTTCACGCTCATTCCGGATCCCCTTTCTCGGTTTCGTGGAACCGTGCCCCTCGGAAACTATTTCTCCCGGCGAGGCCGTCGGAAATGAGGGGCTCATGATTGTCCCCCTCTACCACGATCAGCGAGTGTCCGGCCCTCCGGGGGACACGAGTTGTCAGGAATTTTGTCGACCTCGATCAACTGAGGTTGTCGGATGACTTCAGAAGATCCGCGCAATCGGGGTCAGCCACGTCAAACACTCGCCCTTACCGTCCATGCGGGGCCCTGCACGTCACACCCAAGCTTCATCCCCACGAAGCGGCATCCCCTTATGATCGACCAGGAAGGGCTAGGCGACCGGGCCAGACGCTAGTTGTACCCTTAGAGCGGCAGCTTGCGAGATCGTTCGCCCTTGAACACAATACATATTCGCGTTTGGATCAAAAGAGATTTTACAAGAAGGGACAACGTCCGTGTGTCCTGCTGTTTGGGTCGTTTTCGCGATCCAAAGAATCGGGGTAGTCAGTTCGGACCGAACTGGGCCTAGAGAGCTTTTTTCTTTGTCGTTGATGGTGTCTTCTTTGATTCCATCACCAACTCGCCCAAGTCGCCACCGACGGAGAAGAATCCTCGGAGCATTTGGTCGAGCGTAACGTCGGGCGCGCACGCTTCGATCTTTGCCACCCGAGGTTGTGTCGAGTTGAGCCGCGCCGCGACTTCTTTCTGGGTCAAGCCCTGGTTGAGGCGCCGGTCTTTCAGCTGTCTGGCGATCTTCATGCGAAGCTCCAGAACTTGCCGCTCCGGCTCGCTCATTTCCAGGAAATCCTCAGCGTCGCCAACGCGATAGCCGGCCGCCTCGAGGGCAGCCTGTTTCTTTGCATCCATAGCGACTAACCTCTTTGCTGGTTCCCCTTGATAACGTTATCGTAAGCCATCAATCGGGCTTGACATATTGCTATGAAGCTCTTTGGAGTCTTGGACGTGTCCTTATCGAGGACGCCCGCCAGCACGATCGCGTCAGGATCGATCCTATACACGATCCGCCAAAGGGCTTTGGCGTCCCTTGCCCGGATCTCGTGGCACCGCTTGCCAATGCTGGGCATCAGGCGCGAGTGGGGCATCCCGAGATTCCCCCTTGGGCTTCCGATAGCAACGGAGAATAAACAACGATCTTTACCGTACATGATGTTCAGAAGGTGGGCGGAGGGGCAAGCGGGCGCGGCTCGACTTCATCGTCGACTCCCGAAGCGGACCATGGTGTACGCCGCGACGGCCCAGGAACTCCCCTTACGCTGGGTCGAGGACCAGGGAGCCGACTCTCTAGCCCTGGAGATGCTTGGCCAGGAAGGCCAGAATGTGACCGCGGATGTCGGCGAGGACCGCCGGGTCTGTCCCGGCCAACCCGTGTGCCCCGCCCGGGACCGTGATGAGGTTGTGTTCGACGCCCTTACGGGCAAGCTCTCGGTCCATCAACTCCGACTGCTCGCAGGGCACATCCGTGTCCTTGGTTCCGTGGATGAGTAGCGTCGGAGGATAGACGGCCGTCACGTTACGCAAGGGGCAGAATGAGTCGAACGCCATCGGCTCGACGACGGGGTCGTGTCCGGCCACTTCCTTGGGCCAGAGCCCCTGCTGTCGGCAATATAGGTAAAACCGTGAGCGATCGTTTTTGCCGGGATCCTCCGAGATGACCGTATGGCCGACGGCGCCCCGCGCTTCCTTCTCCGAGACCAGGGCCACGCTGCGGTAGAACGGATCGGGCCGACTGTACCAGGCCCCGGCGATGTCCCCGTAGCCATAGAACGAGACAAGGGCCTTCGGACGAGGCTCGACCTGGAATCCCGTCATCAGGGTGAGATATCCCCCCGCCGAGGCTCCCATCACGGCGAGCCGCTCCGGCGCGATGTGGAACAATTTCGGCCCCCGCTCGCAAACCCAGCGGCAGGCATCCTGAACGTCCTCCACAATGGCCGGCAGCTTCGTCTCGGGCGCGAGACGATAGTCGATGGAAACGACAACATAACCGGCCCCGGTGAGGGCGCCGAGCAAGGCGCGATCACTTCTTCCTTGGGCGATGCCCCCGCGATGGCCGAAGATGAGCGCACCGCCGTGGATCCAGATGACCACCGGTCGGGCTCCGTGCCGCGGGGCGCCGTGAACATCAAGCTTGATACGACAGCCGTCGACGACCTTGTAATCATATGTCTCGCGGCGCCCGTCCTCCTCGCCATCAGATGCCCCGGTCGGCATCGGCCAGGAGGTCGCCCCCAAGGCCGACAATCCGAGAAAAACCCGCCGGTTGAGGCGATGTCTCATAGCTGACCTCCTTTACGAAGGGGATGCGACGGCGAAAACCATCTGGTTATCTCATGCCACCGCGAGCTGGAGATGGGCTTCGTGGACGAGGGCCCTGGCTTGGAGGGTCTGGCCTGGTGCCTCGCGGGCGAGACGATGGGCTGCCAGGCGCCGTAGAATCGGACAGGAGTTGCTCGGCCACCTGTGCGTCACCGCAGTCGATCGCCGAGAGGATGTGGGTGACCTCGTTCATCGCCATGGGTTGCCTCCGCTGCTATCGGAAGCCCCCCCTTCCTGGATCCGCCGGAGCAATGTCCCCCCTTCCAAGCGAGCCTCCGAAGAAAACAGAGGAGTCTTGATTTCGCCGTGCAGCCAGACCAACGGCTTACGAACCGGCTCCTCGCCCTCCGGTTCTGGTTCATCGATCCGCTTGGCGTTCATGGTTTCACCGTATATCCGATCCAATATAACGTCAATGGGCCTTCTGAATCGTCTCAGAAGGCCCATGGCGATATCTCGATCGAACTAACAAGCCCCTCGGACGTTCTCCCGGCTCTGTTTGCTTGGTGCCGTGACCTTGTTGCCCACACGCGGTCGGTCTCGCTATGCCGCCTCTTGTGCTTCCCCGTGGGTCACCCCCAACTCGTCTTCGAGGGTTCGAACGAGTTCCCGAGCCATCTCGAGATAGACGAAGGGATCGGTTGCCTTTCGCGGTGGTTCAAGGCCTGCCTTGGCGCCGCCCGAGAGGCGAAAGCTACGGGGTTTGAGCGGCTTCAGATTCGATCCCCCCTGCCCTTTGCTCGTTGGCTTCGCCTTGCTGGTCACGCGTCGAACTCGCTCGGCCGTCTCGGCCCGCGAAAGATTCTTGGACACGACCTGCTCGGCCAGGTCACGCTGTAGGTCGGGATCGGGAACCTTGGAGATCTCGTAGGCGGTCGACGCCGGCAGCCTGCCTTCTTCGACCTTGGTCTGCACTTCCACAGGGAGTTCGAGCATCCGGAGCGCGTGAACGACCGATGATTGATCGATGCCCAACTCCTGCGAGAGCCGATTGCCGGACCATCCATTCCGGTCCATCAGGGTCCGGAAGGCTTTGGCTTGCTCGATCGGCTTGAGATCTTCCCGGAGGGCGTTCTCGATCAGTTGCAGCGCGAGCAATTCTTCGGCGCTCTCAGGGGCATCGGCCACCACGCAGGTCAACGTGGGCAGCCCCGCCATTCTGGCCGCCCGCCATCTTCGCTCGCCGCAGATCAGGACGTAGACCCCCCTGCTCTGATCTAGCCGAACCCGCACGGGTTGGAGCTGGCCCCGCTCTTTGATGCTCGTCGCCAACCGTTCCAAAGCCAGCTGGTCGAATTCCTCGCGAGGCTGCGCGGGGTCGCGCTCGATACGATCGATTGGGATCTCGAACGCGTTCTTGCTCCGGGTAGCTCCGTCGGAGCGAGGAGCGAGCGCCGGTGACAACACAGGGGCCGGCGTGACGTCACGACGCGAGGATGACTCGGCAATGTTCGCGCCCATCATGCGGCGAAGTTCGTCAGCCTTGGCCATTATGCTGCCTCCTGGGTGCGCGGCGAGGACGATTCATCGATCCTCGAGATCAGTTCCTCGGCGAGCGCCTTGAACGCCTTCGTCGAGGCTCCCTTGGGCTTGTAGTGGCTGATCGGCCGGCGTTGGCTGATCGCCTCTTTGATGTCCGTCGCGAGTGGGATCCGGGCCTCGAGGACTCCGCGGCCGTGCTGCTCGCGCAAGCTGGCTTCGTAGAGTTGGTGCACGGTCAGGCGCGGTTGCACCATCGACAGAACCATGCCCAGGAGATTCAAGGTCGGGTTGGGGGCAGAGCGAACCAGCGCGATGGACTCGAACACAGGACTGAGCGAAGCCGCGCCGTAGTCTTCGGGGATCACCGGCACGAGCACGTGATCCGAAGCAATGAGGGCGGCCCAGCTGGCGGCATTGAGGTTCGGGGGATTGTCGATCAGGATCAGGTCATAGGACCCGCGGACTTCGTCGAGGAAGTTCCGCACGCAGAGCTGCACGTCGACCGGCGCCAGATGGGGTTCCGGGACATTGAACCGGGCAGCCGCCATGGATCCCGCCACGATGTCCATACCATCGATGCCGGTGGCCCGGATGACCTGCTCGGGCAGCGGATCGAGACCACCGTACAGGGCCGCGATCGTGCCGGACGGGTCCATCGACTCGACCGCCGTTGGCCCGAAGATTCCGGAGGACAACGACCCCTGGGCATCGTTGTCGAGCAGCAAGATCCGTTTCCCGGCAAGCGCGAGAACCCCCGCGAGATGATGGGTCAGGGTTGTCTTGCCAACCCCCCCCTTGAGCGCGATAGAACTAATGACCGGCATTGAGGAATTCCTCCCTGGGTGGTTGACCGCCCAAGACGGATATCGGTCCAGTCATGAACGGTTCATAAGCGCGACTCTCGCGAAGCGCCGGCGTGCTTCGCGCAGAGCCCTATGATCGGTTCATCGCGACCCGCTGGGGGGTTCAACGGCCACTGAGTCGGCACCGATGAACCGTTCATAAGCCACCGGGCGCTTTTGCCGGCCGGGCCGGCTTGCTCGATTGCTATGAACGGTTCATAAGCTACCGGGCACCCCAGTCTGCGTTTCGGGTTCGCTTGAGCATTATGAACCGTTCATAGACCAGGCCATGTCTATCGCGGGGCTCCGCCCGGTGCCCGTTATGAACCGTTCATAGGCACTCCCACGTGATGGGCCCTGCACGGCAGAAATGCCTATCGGGCGACACGTGGGGCCATCCCCCGCCCTGCCCCGTGGCATTGGCCGTGGAGTTGTCCGGAATCGTCGACGCTGTCCGTGGGGGCGTAGTCGATGTAACGATCGCGTGATCTTGTCATAGGCACCGCCGACTACGCCGGCATCCCCAGTGCCCGACCATCGGATCGCGCGATCATGAACCACTGGACTTGTGTCCGTCAGGACTCGCGCCCCTGCTAGCTGCCGCCCTGCCGATGGCGGCCGAGACCGCCTACCGGGGCCTGGAGAACCTCGGCTTGGGAACCCGCCACATCTAGAGGATCACAGCACGGGAACGACGGTCGGTTTCGTGGTCGTCCAACTCGCGCTCATGCGTCACGCCCGGGTTGTGGCAGCCGCCGGCGATACGTACGCCTAGCAGCTTCGGGAGTCCGGCGTGACCGTGACCGCATATGGTGACGGAATGGTCGGACGCATGCAGGACATTGTCGGCCGGTCCCCGGATCTGATTCTCGACGCGGCACCGGTAAGTAGTGTCCTGCCCGATCCGGTCCAGATCGCTGGCGGCGACCCTCGACGTCTCCTCACCATCACGGACTTCGCCGTCACGGCCGCGCTCGGCGTCTGGAACAGTCTTGGCGAGGACATAACGCTCCGCTTCGAAATGCTCACCGCGTTCGACCGCTGGGCGGCGGAGTACCGACCCACCGTTCCGAGCGCCCGGATCTTAGTCCTCAACGAATGCTCTGGCACGCGATATCGGCCGCAGCCGGCAGGCCAGGGGCAAGCCTGTACTACTTCCCGGCATCTTGGAAACCGATGAATTAGGTCTGGAACGTCACCAAGAAACCCAGCCGCAAGTGTCGCAATTTCTGATCGACCAACGACGCAGTCCAAGACAAGCACGACGGCCTATACGGTGTGCAGTTCGTCGCTGGTCCGCGCTCAATCCTGTTCCGGCGGAAACTTTTCGCTGTACCTGGATCCGACACGGCACGCAGTACGAGACAACCGTTTGGTGAACGGTTCACCAAACGGAAACGAAGGTCCTGCCTGAGTATTGAGACAAATGGATTCCCACACGGGCGAAGCGATCTGTGATGTGGTCGTAAAAGTTTCAGCCAATATAGAGAATGTACGGCCCGAGATCCCCCAACAAGACGAGTGCCATTAACGGGTTGCGCCAAATGGGTCTTGTTTCCAAACACCCATTTGCTTGTTTCCAAACACCCACCCGCTTGTGTCGAGACACCCGGTCTCTTGCTTCCAAACACCCGGCTGACTTGTTTCCAAACACCCACTTGGCTTGTTTCCAAACACCCAGAAGGTCCGCCGTCCAGGTCCCCCGCTTGTTTCCAAACACCCACCTGGCCGGTTGAGCCACCTGACATGGAAAGGGCTCGGTCGGACAGCCGAAGAGGTCCTCGGAATAGACGTCTTGGGGAAGGGGATTCAGTCGACGGACTTCTGGGAGGAAGCCGGCACGGCGCCATCGCCTTCACGCCGGCGAGCCAACTCGGCGAGACAGAGCCGATCCATGAAGCGAGGGATCGAGCGAAGGAATTCGTGCTCTCCCGTGACGGTCCGTCGGATGTCTTCCTTGTCGTCCTCAGAGAGCGCATCCCAGACGGGCTTCCATGTGGTTTCGATGCGCGCTTGCTCGTGAAGATCCCGTTCCTTGGTCTCACGGTCTTGCTGGCGGCGAGCCTGCTCTTGCTGCTCACGTTCGATGCGGCTTTGATCTCGATCGTATTCGCCGGCAACCTCCGGTAGATACTTCATCGCGGCGCCGAACGTCTTGGCCTCAGGCCAGCGGAGTTTCAATTTCGCGACGACCCGCGTGACCAACTCTTTGGCCTTTCGGGGACCGTGTTGCTCGAGGACTTGGCGGGCCTGCTCGATCTCTTTCTTGGTCGGCCGATGGGTCTCGGCGTTTGACCAGAGCCGATAGAACTCATCGACAATCGTGCGCTCGGGGGGCTTGAGGTTCCGAAGCTCTTTCACCTCGAGGCCGCCCACGTAATCGTCTTCCGTGAGATGCAAGGGCAGGGGGGCCTGCACTCGTGCCGGCGCGAGCTGTTCACCGCGGCGGATGTGGAGTTGGGCTAGGCCGCTCTTGCTATCGGTCCAGGACGTCCCCTCGATGACGTCCGCCAATGCGAGCAACTTGAACGCGGGGTCGAGTTGTCGCCGCGCGCTGGAACGATATCGTTCTTGCTTGACCGGGAGGAACTGGGCCAGCTTCTCGTAATTGATCCGGAGGACTGGCGTGCCGCTGTAGAAGTTGACCAGCAGGAATTCATACAGGCGACTCGCGATTGAGCTCTGGCGATCGAGCCAACGCCACAGCTCGTAGTCGAGCGGCGCCGTGAACATGGCGTTGAGGTTGTCGAGGTACCATCCGGATAACCAGAGGTAGTTCGCCTCCGCCTGGGTGCCGTCCGGCAGTTCGCTTCCAACGAAGCTGTAACGCTCGTAGAGCCGCAAACCTTCATCCTGGGTCCGGATCATGCGGCCATCGGGCTTCGAGTAAACCGCGTACTGGCTCTCGATCGAGAGGAACGACGTGGCCTTGATGGCGGCCTTGAGTTGCAGGACCTCCCGGCCGGAATATGTGATCCCCATGCGGCGGCAGAGATCGCGCCAGCCCCACGAGATGGGATTAGCAAGCGGGAACCCTTGCTCGGTCGCGAGGCTCAGGAACGCGAGATGAGCCGAGCGGGACAGGGGACCCGGGTAAAGCGTCGCGGTGCTGCGCGAGGCCCGAAAGACGAAGTTGTGTGTCTCGTCGTTGCGCGTGATGCTGCCGCGGCACTCGATGCCGTCGAGGGTCCGAAGTCCCTTGGTCTGGAGCGCGAAGAGAGGCAACCGTAGCAGGTTGGCCTCGGCCTTGATGAAGCGCGGGGAAAGCTGCTCCGGCTTGGCATCAGGAACCCCGACTCCATCCGCGTCGGCGGTGCGGTCAAGTCGGAAGGTCGGATCTGACGGAGCACTCACGTCCCATCCTCCGGGTACGGTGCGGGCTCCGCCCTGTTCGCGAGAGATGATGGCCTCGAACACACGGACACCACTGTACCACAGGACATCGCTCGAGCGAATAGCCTCTTGAGAGCAGTCCGCCGAGCAGGCTACTCGTCATCATGGACGATCCGGAGTGAGTGGTTGACTTTTCGCAAAATGCGAAAACAGGAGTTGACTTTTCGCAAAATGCGAAAGACAATTCAAAAGTGGTCTCGTTCGGAAGACCATGCCTAAGGATGTTCCTCTGACCAGATGTCGAGGAGAGGACCGATGAACATGCGCCACTTGCTAGCTTCTGCTTCAACTGAAGGGCGACAGACTGATGCACGTCATCTCCGAGAAAAAGCTTCGGGACTTTTGGGGGCAACATCGTGAGGCCGAGACTCCCCTGCGAGCCTGGCACCGTGTTGCCAAACATGCCACGTGGGAGAAATTCGCGGATGTCCGTGAGGTTTATCCTGGTGCTGATCAAGTCGGCAAACTGACAGTGTTCAACATCGGTGGTAACAAATATCGACTGATTGTTGCCATTCATTTCAATCGTGGAAAAGTGTACGTGCGGCAGGTACTGACGCACGAAGAGTATGACCAGGGGAGTTGGAAGAAAGCACCGGCCAAGAAGGATCAATCTGACCATGGCAAAGGCAAAAAACCACGCGATCGCGGGCCAGAATGACGGGACGGCGGACCTGTATTTTGAATTGGTTCGGAAGTTTCCTCTCCGTCCGATTCGCTCCGATGCTGAACTCGACGCCGCCATCGCGGTTGTTGATTGTCTGATCGATCAAGAAGACCTCTCAACCGATGAGGCTGACTATCTCGAAGTGCTGAGCGATTTGGTCGAAAAATACGAAACGGAGCAACATCCCATGCCGGATGTGTCGGATGCCGATATGCTGCGTCACCTCATCGAGTCGAGGGCCACGACCCTTTCAGCAATCGCGGCCGCGACTGGTGTTGCGGTGTCGACGATCTCGGAGATCCTCGCAGGTAAGCGTCGGCTGAACCGGCGCCACATTGGTGCCTTTGCCGATTACTTTCATGTCAGTTCTGCAGTCTTCATCGGTGCTTGACCGTGGGGGCCCATCGAGTCACTCGAAGCACTGGCCGAGGTACCACATGAGGGCTGCCCATGACGTCGCCCGTCCGCTTCCGTGGTTGGCAGCACGACGAGATACATGTGGCGATCATGGCCGATCGGAAACCCGGCCCGGGCGAGCTACGCTGGGGCGTGGTTTCGAGATGGGATATGGCCGGGTTTAGCCGACGTAGATTCGGCCGGCCGGGCTACGGCTTCGCGCTCCTTACTTGCATCTGATCAGCCCGGCGGAGATAACAAGTGTGGAAACGGGCTCACTTCACCCGGCTCTGCGAGAGGGAGGCTCCAGATGTCAATGATCATGTTGCTGGCTATGGTCGGTTGTTGGGGCGAACCTGCGGATCAAGGCAAGAGTGGGACATCAGGGAATCAGGCGAAGGCCAAAGCTGCGGAAGCCGACTTGATCGTTCACGGTGTGGTGAAGGAGATCAAGGAGGGGGTCGCCACGGTTTCGGTCGACCGTGTCGTGAAGCCGGCCGAGGACGCCGGATCGGCGCGTCGGGTCGCAGAAGGGTTCAAGGTCGTGAAGGTCGAACTCCGGGAGCCGGCATCGGTGAAGCAAGGCCAGCGGGCGACCTTCTTCCTCTATGGGGGCATCGCCTCGAACGATGGGTTCGAGGCCGAGGGAGAGGCCATGCCCGATGAGGAGGGAGCATTGGCGAAGGCTGCTGCACCCGAAGGGCAGCAGCAGGCCGACCTCCGCAAAAACATAGGTGAGTCAACCGCTGTCGTAGCCGGTGTGGTGACCAAAGTCGATCCAGCACCACCGCGTCGGGCCTCTGAGCATTCGCCCGAGCTCCGCCGCGCCGTGGTCAAGGTCAGCGAAGTGGGGAAGGGGGAGCAGGCCTTGGTCGGTCAGGAGGTCCAGGTCCTCTTCTCCAACAGCCAGGATGTCCGTTGGATCCGCGCGCCGAAGTTCGGCAAGCTGGCCCGGGGCACGTTTCTTCTGCACAAGGACCAGATGAGCGACGAGCCCCGCGTCCGGACCCACGTGGCTGCCGCTGCGGCGAACCTCCAAGGCGACGTCTACTCAGCTCTCGATCCGGGCGATTTCTTCGAGCAGAAGTCCCCGGCGGTGCTGACGGCGGCGCCCGAGAGCGTCAAGCTCGACCCGCTCGTCAAGGCCGCGCTGAACGCCCAGAGGTGAGTGCGAGATCGGCCCGGTTCGCCGGGCCGGGGATGTGCCATAGGATCGACGTCCCGGGCAGGCGCCCCGGCCGGCGGTGATTGACCGTCTCTATTGCTTATCAACCAGGGGAGGTTTCGGCGATGCACGGCGAGCGACCCATCGTAAGCAAGTGGCTGTTAGCCTTCGGTTTCTTTCTTTTGACCCCCTCCGTCCCGACCGCGGACGCCCAGGAAAACGGCCAGTCGGACAAGCTGCTCGTGGTTAACATGATCCCGAAGTCGGTCAGCGATGAGACAAGCCAGGATAGCGAGCCGAACTTGGCCGTCAACCCGGCCAACCCCAAGCAGATCGCCGCCTCTGCCTTCACACCCAACCCGGTCGGCGGTCAGCGGGCGCCGATCTTTATCTCCCGCGACGGGGGCGAGACCTGGGCGCTCAACGCGATCCTGCCGGGGGCCGCGGCGGGCAGCGGGACCTTCGATATCACGCTCAAATTCGGCGGGGCCTCAAACGTCCTATACGCGGGGATCCTCCGCGCTCCCGACGGCCAGTTCAATATCCTGCGAACCACGAATTTTGCGTCGCCCCAGGCGATGACCGTGTTGACCTCGCGTGGCAATGTTGATCAGCCGTACGTCTCCGCTGACACCGTTAGCGGGAAGGACCGAGTCTTCATCGGTGACAACGACTTCGGGGCCGCCGCCGGAAAGACCGCGACCGCCGACCGCTCGCTCGACGCCGGCAAGGCGGCCCCGCCCGCCGGGTTCGACCTCGCGCGGATCGAGGAGCGGGACACAGAGGGCCAAGACGGGCCGCAGATCCGGTTCGCCATGCACCCGAAGGGGAAGATCTATGGGATCTTCGTCAGCTGGACTGACTTCACGGGTTCCTTAGCCACCGCCGATATCGTGGTCGTGCGCGACGACCACAGTGGCGTGGGGGGGAACGCTCTCAAGGACCTCAAGGACGGGGACGGGAAGGCCGGAGTGCGGGTGGCATCCAGCGCGAAGATCCCCTGGGAGATGCCCGGGCTTGGCCAGGAGCGGCTTGGCGGCGACCCCGCGATCGCGGTCGATCCGAACGACGACCAGCATGTCTACATCGCCTACGGAAGCCGTGACGGGAGCACCGATTACACGCTTCATGTACGCCAGTCGACCGACGGGGGAAAGACTTGGTCGACTGACTTGGTCACTTTCATCGATTCGAAGAACCCTGGGCTCGCCGTCAACAGCCAGGGCAAGGTCGGTCTCGTCTACCAACACCTAGCGGGCACCGGCGTCGATCAGGAGTGGCAGACGCGTTTCGTCCGGACGACGGATGCCTTCAAGACCACCGAGGAGTTGATGCTGGCGCGGATGCCGGCCAACGTCCCGACGAGGACGTTCTTCCCCTACCTGGGCGATTATCTCCACCTAATGGCCGTTGGCAAAGACTTCTACGGCGTCTTCTCGATGGCCAACATCCCGGACCCCGAGCGCTTCCCGGCCACGCTGCCGAAGGGCCCCGTCTTCCAGCGGAACCACGACTTCACGGCCAAGAAGCTACTCGGCACGGACAATTCGACCGAGGTCCAACCCTCGATCGACCCCTACTTCTTCCGGTATACCGAATAAGGGGCTGCCGTTAACCCAACCTCCGCAGTTGGCCCATCGAAATGACCTCGCTGATAGCGGAGAAGTTCGTCCCACAGGGAAGCCCAAATCTGGTGCGGAACGCTTAGGCTTGTTTGCCATTGAGCCTTGCTTTGCGGCCATCCCTCTTTCGTGATCCCAGTGCACGCAAGCAACGCACACGCCATACGGGGATCGTAATAATGGTCCGGTCCCAGGACGCCCCGAGCAACCGGTATCCTTCGCTGGCCCGAAGACCATGTCCCTGGGGGCTACCGGCGTGGGACCACGCCGCACGGGCAAGCCACGCAGAAGTGGTCCAAATGCCGGCCGCCGATGCTCGATGAAACGGTATGGTAACGTTTCAAAAGCGTTTCATGCCGCGCCGTCCTGCAAATGAAACGCTACCCTAATCGCAGATACTGCATGGGTTTGCATCGAGGTGAAGCGCCTGAAACGCGTTTCATGTCTGATGAAACGCTTGTGAAACGCGTGAAACACCCCGTGAAACGCGTTTCAGGCAGCATCTTCAGACAAAATGAACCTATCGCGACAAACAATAGGCTCCGACAGTAAAAGTGGCTGGCCCGCGAAGCCAACTCGCTACGGCCGTCCTCGATGAGGGCCGTAGTAGGCAACAGGCATTCGCGGGTGTACCACCAACCAGGGTGCTCGAGTGTCGTGAGGATGAAACCAGAAAACCGCATGAGGTTCACGTCGGTGAAAGGGCCGGATACTGGACGCTGCGCGGCCTCCGGCTTCGCCCACGAGAGCGACGGCGTGATTGCTACTCCCGACCTAACGGTCCACCTGGAGTTGAAGCACCTGACAGAAGAGCTGGGCAAGAACGACCTGCTCATCTTCAACCAGAGGGGCCTCGACTTCCTGGCCGCCGACAGCGCCGCGGTGCGGACCAAGCCGCTCTACCGGGTCATCGTCAGCGGCACGCCGCTGCGCCCCGAGGCAAGGCGGTTCGCCGTCCAGTGGGGCATCCTGGCAATCGAGCCGGAGCGCCTACCCCTGCTGGTCGTCCACTGGCGCGCGGGCCTGCACCTGGAGACGCTCGCCGGCGTCAGTCCCGAGACCCGGGACGCGATCTGGAACGAGGTGCCGCACTTGGTAACTCCGCTGCAGGACCGTGTGTCTCGTCTGTGCGGCCTCTTGCAAGGGGCGGGGAGTTCGTGAGCGACCGCCGCATCGAGTGGGCGATCAACGAATACCAGCATGTCACCGGCGATCAGTATTGGATGACCCTGGAAGAGGACGAGCCGACATGGCTAGCGGACCGGTACGACGCCCTCCACAAGGACCTGGGTTTGGATTGAACACGAACCGGAGGAACCGAGAGTGCCGACCTGCATCTACTGCACCAACAAGTTCGAGAAAGCCAACCGGGAGCACGTCCTGCAGAACTTTCTCGGCGCACGCTGGGACACGCCGCTCATCGCGTGCAACGACTGCCAGCAATATTTCAGCGAGTCGGTCGATGTGGCCTTCGAGCGAGGTCTGAAGCCCGTCCGCAACCTCCTGGGGACGCGCGGCGGGCGCAAGGGTGAGGCGCCGCCCCTCAAGCGGGTGAGTACTTCGGCGGGCGAAACAGTCGATCTCGCACCTGGGCTGAAGCCTAGCCTCAGCGAGCCGGAGGTGACGGTCACCCCCCGGCCGGATGGCCGCCACGACGTGAAGATCCGCCTGTCCCGGCCGGAGCAACTCGGATGGGCGCTGGCCATGGTGCGCAAGAAACTGCCGCACGCCAAGGTGAACGAGTCGATGGTCCGCGCGATCATGCAGACGACGGAAGGGTTCCTCGCCGGCAGCATCAACCTCGAGCTGAACATCGGCGGTCTAAATTTGTTCCGCGGCGTCGTCAAGGCTTCTTTCAACCTCCTCGCCGCTCACGCCGACGACGGGCCGGCCATTGCCTTGCTCCCGCAGTTCGACGCCGTCCGGGCCTTCGTACGGCACGGCACCGGGACGATGTCGGACTTCGTCCGCTGGGCGACCAAGCCGGACTACACCCAAGGGCCGCCCCTGGGGCCGATCGATCACGTCGTCGGCCTGCAGTCCCGTGATCGGCTGGAGGGCTTCGTACAGGTCTTCGGGCACATCACGATCCCCGTCCGCCTGTGCGACGGGGGAACCCCCAGGAACGTGAGCTATGGGTACTTCGTCGATCCCTACAGGAGGGCAGACCCCGCCGAGAGGAGGGCGAATGGCATCGACCCCGAGATGGTCCCTCACTTCGGGCAGGAGTCCCTCCACAACAACCCGGTGGTCCAGGACATCTTCATGGCCCGCCTACAGAGGATCTTCGACCACTTCTACGACAAGGCCCGCAACGAGATCATCAACACCACGGTCGAGGAGATCTTGAAGCCGAGGATGGGTGAGCCGTTCACCGAGGAGATCGCCTCCCGCCTGGCCTCGCGGCTAGTGGAGAAGATACGGCCGTTCCTCGCACGCCCTGATGAGACCCACGAAGCCGATTGACATGCCCGAACGTCGGCTTGCAAGACGGGGCCGGAAGGCGGCTGCGGGTATCGAGGCCCATCTCGACGGGAACAGTATAGCCCGAACCGCAAGGCTCTCCGATCCACCCGCAGCCTGCTTATAGTGGACACGGCCTTAACCCGGATATTTCATCTGCGGACGAGATTTGAAATGGCGCGATGGCCTTACTCATTGTAGGGTTTGGGTTAACACACAGCCCCAGCCCTCCA
>BFBZ01000407.1_pt1 | contig 44575 bp, 35 predicted proteins | sample 1888401 | NCBI WGS metagenome assembly BFBZ01 (sample SAMD00112614, study PRJDB3348) | symbiont metagenome | host: Chara braunii | reverse complement strand
CGGCTGATCTTGCGTAAGGGGGCTCGTCGGAAACACCGGCGGGCCCCCACCAATTTCAGAGACGTGACTACTTCTCGCCCAACGTCTTCCAGACACCTTTGGCGGTCGCAACGACACGGTCTCCGACGACAAGCTCGCCTTCCATGAAGACGAGCGCGCGCGTCCGCCGCACGACCCTGCACTTCGCCTCGACAAAATCCCCAATCTGAACGGCATCGATGAAATGCATATCGAGCTGCACGGTCGCCTGCGGCCGCTGACCGTTCGCGTACCAGCAGGTCATCCCCATCGAGCGATCCGCGAAGGTCATCAGCATGCCGCCTTGCACGACGCCGCGGCGGTTGTGATGCTTGTGATCCGCCTTGAACGCATAAAGATGGATGTCGCCTTCCACAAGCGTCCACAGCGGCCCCACGAGACCGATGAAGCCTTCATCGGTGTAGGGCTTCCACCCGTTGGCCGCGGGATCGAACGGGATGATTTCATGCTTCGACATAGAGACACTCGCATCGACGGCAGGCCGCGGATGCGACGTGCGCCCGGCTCTTAGCATCGCGCGGCTGCCGCTTCCAGAAGCGCTTCGCACACCGAGATTGCACACTGATAAGCCTTTATTTTCCCAGTCGTCCTGCCATGATCTTCGGAAAGCAGGAGCCCGCAATGCTTTGCCGTATCCTTCTCTCGTGCTCGCTCGTTGCCGCAACATTTGCGGTATCCGCTCAAGCCCAAACGCTTAAGAGCGGCACCCTCTCGCTGGTCGTGCCCTTTGCGCCCGGCGGGCCGAGCGATGTCGCAGGGCGCATCCTCGCGCAAGGCTTGCAGGACGTTCTGGGCCAAACCGTCGTCGTGGAAAATCCGGTTGGCGCCGGCGGCACGGTCGGCTCGCTACGGGTGTCGCGCTCGACACCCGACGGTTCGCAGTTCGTGCTCGGCAACAACGGCACGCACAGTTGGAGCCAGTCGCTCTACAAGACCCCGCCTTATGAAACGCTGCGAGACTTCACGCCGCTCGGTCTCGCCATCGAATCGCCGCGCGCCATCATTGTGCCGAAGGATCTGCCAGCCAACACGCTGCCGGAGTTCATCGCTTATCTCAAAGCGAACCAGGACAAGGTCCAGTTCGCCTCCGCGGGCGCAGGCTCGGCATCGCACGTGAGCTGCATCCTGCTCAACGCTATGCTCGGCATCAACGTGACGCACGTACCCTATCGCGGCTTGGGCCCCGCGATGCAGGATTTGATCGCGGGCCGTGTGCAATACATCTGCGACTCTGTCTCCACCTCGAAGCCGCAGATCGAAGGCGGTCATGTCAAAGCAGTCGCAACCACGGGCCTCAAGCGCTCGCCTGCGCTGCCGAACATCCCGACCGCCAAGGAGCAAGGCATCGATTTCGACGTGCTGACCTGGCAGGGTCTGCTTCTGGCGAAAGACACGCCTGCGCCAATCGTCAAACAGCTCAGCGAGGCCTTCATCAAGGCGCTCGACCTGCCGTCCGTGAAAGGCCGTTTCGAGCCCATAGGCGAGGAAATCCCCTCGCCCGACCGGCGAACGCCGGAATATTTCTCGAAGTTCATTGCCGACGAGATCGCGCGTTGGAGCGGGGCCATCAAGGCGAGCGGCGTAACCGTCGAATAGGTCTATACTCGGCGAGATGACGCCGGCGATCTCCTTCGACAACGTCTCCAAGCGCTATGACGCCGCCGCGCCGGTGCTCGACCGCGTGTCGCTCGACATTCGCGACAAGGAATTCCTTGCCATCGTCGGCCCTTCGGGCTCTGGCAAGAGCACGCTTCTTCGCATGATCAACCGCCTCGCCGACCCAAACGAAGGCATTGTGCGAGTCGAAGGCGAGGATGTGCGGTCCATCGACGCGGTCGGGCTACGCCGTCGTATTGGCTACGTCTTTCAGGGCATCGGCCTATTTCCGCACATGACAGTCGCGGAGAACATCGCCATCACGCCGAAGCTACTCGGCTGGACCGAAGCACAGTTGTCCGCGCGCGCCGATGAGCTGATCGACCTTGTCCGTCTCGACCGCACAAAACACCGCGACCGTTTCCCCGCGCAGCTCTCAGGCGGCGAAGGCCAGCGCGTCGGCGTTGCGCGTGCACTCGCGGCGAGGCCGAAAATCGTACTGATGGACGAGCCGTTCGGCGCGCTCGATCCGCTGACGCGCGACGCTCTCGGCGAGGACTACCGCCGTCTGCATGACGATCTCGGCCTCACCACCGTGATGATCACCCACGACACGCTGGAGGCCGTTCTGCTCGCCGACCGCATCGTGGTGCTGCACGGCGGCCGCGTCGCCGCCGACGGCACGCCGCACGATCTGATGAACGGCCCGCAGGACGGCTACGTCCGCGAACTGATGGCAACGCCGCGCCGCCATGCCGAGCGGCTGAACGCGCTCGCGGACCGGGCCTGACATGAACCCACAGGTCACCGAAGCCATCGCGCGGTTACCGTCATATCTTGGCGGTCATGTCGCCGTCAGCGTCACCGCGCTGGCGCTCGGCCTCGCGATCAGTCTGCCGCTCGCGCTCGTTGCCATGCGCCATGCCGGTTTGCGCCGCGTTCTGCTCGGCTTCGCCAGCATCGTGCAGACCATTCCTAGTCTCGCGCTGCTTGCCCTGTTCTATCCGCTGCTGCTCGGCCTCGCCGCCATCTTCGAACGCATTGTCGGCGCGAGCTTTTCTGCTCTCGGCTTTCTACCGTCAGTCCTCGCCCTGACGCTCTACTCCATGCTCCCCGTTTTACGGAACACCATCGCCGGATTGCAGGGCGTCGCCCCCGCGATCAACGAGGCTGCGCTCGGCGTCGGCATGACGCGGCGGCAATCGCTGTTCATGGTCGAGCTGCCGCTTGCGCTGCCGGTCATCATGGCCGGTATCCGTACCGCATCGGTCTGGGTGATCGGCGCCGCGACGCTGTCCACGCCGATCGGCCAAACCAGCCTCGGCAACTACATCTTCACCGGATTGCAGACGCAGAACTGGGTGTTCGTGCTGTTTGGCTGCGTCGCTGCCGCGATCTTCGCCATGCTGGTCGACCAGCTTCTCGCGCTGATGGAAAATGGCCTAACGAAGCGCAAGCGCGGCTGGGTCGCCGCCGGAGGAGCCGGGCTTCTCCTTGTCACGATCGCCGCGCTCGCCCCCGGTTTCTCGCAATCGCGAGCCACTTACGTCATCGGTGCAAAGCCTTTTGCAGAACAATACGTCCTTGCGGCCCTCATCCAACAGCGCCTGAACGATGCCGGGCTATCCGCCACCACCCGCGACGGGCTCGGTTCAAGCGTCGTCTTCAACGCACTCGGCGCAGGCGAGATCGACGCCTACGTCGATTATTCCGGCACCATCTGGGCCAACCAGATGCAGCGCACCGACATCAAGCCCCGCGCCGACGTGCTGAAGGACACCGCCTCGTGGCTCGCTCAAAGGAACATCAAGCTGATCGGTGGTCTCGGCTTCGAGAACGCTTATGCGCTCGCGCTCTCCCGGCAACGCGCCAAAGATCTCGGCGTTCGCACGCTGGCCGATTTGGCAGCGCGCTCGTCGAACCTGACCATCGCGGGCGACTACGAGTTCTTCGGCCGCCCCGAATGGGAGCTCATCAAGAGAGCCTATGGCCTTGCGTTCCGCGAACAAAAGACGATGCAGCCGGAATTCATGTATGGCGCAGCCGCCAACGGCGATGTCGATGTGATCGCAGGCTACACCAGCGACGGCCGCATCGCGCAGTTCGGCCTCGTGGTGCTCGACGATCCAAAACACGCCATTCCGCCTTATGACGCGATCATCCTCCTCTCGCCAAAGCGCGCGAATGACGAAGCGCTCATTCGCGCGCTTCGCTCGCTCATCGACGGCATCGACGTGGATTTGATGCGTGAGGCCAATCTGCGGGCAGCCAGTGGCTCGCCCGCGCAGGCCGCACGCTGGCTATCGGACGAGATCGAGAGGAAGCGGCGCTGACTGTCAGGCCTTGTGCGTCAGCACCTGGACCGAGAAATACTCATTCTTGTCGGTCCAGACCGTCGTCGGTATCCACCCCGATCCGCGCGCCATGCAGCCGAAGGTTTCGACCGTGTACTTGTAGCTGTTCTCGGTGTGGATCGTCTCGCCAGCGCGAAAATCGAAGCTTTCGCCCGCGACAGTGATACGCTGACGCTTCTTGCTCGCGAGATGCATCTCGATGCGAGAACGCTCGCGATTGTAGAAAGCATGATGCTCGAATGTCGCAAGATTGAAGTTCGCACCGAGCTCTCGGTTCATCCGAGTCAGCAGATTGAGATTGAACTTGGCCGTGACGCGCTGCGCGTCGTTGTATGCCATTTTCAGCACTTGCGGATCCTTCACCAGATCGACACCAACGATCAGCATGGAGCCGTCGCCGAGGATGTTGCTCGCATCCTTCAGAAACGCCGCCGCCTCATGCGGCTCGAAGTTTCCAATGGTCGAGCCTGGGAAGAAGCCGACGCGAGGCTGATTCTGGATAGCCGCCGGCAGTTCGAACGGCTGAGAGAAATCCGCCGCCACAGGCAGCATCGCGACATGTGGGAACTCGCGTTTTAGCCGCTTGGTCTCCTGCGCAAGGAAATCACCGGAGATATCGACCGGCACGTAGGACGCAAGCCGTGCCGCCCACATCACGATCCGGGTCTTGGTCGATGCGCCGCTACCGAACTCAATCAGCGCCGCGCGCTTCGGGATGAGCTTCGCGATGTCCTTGGCGTGGTCGTTCAGAATGCCGATCTCGGTGCGCGTCGGATAGTACTCCGGCAGCTCCGTGATCTTCTCGAACAGCTCCGAGCCTGTGCTGTCGTAGAAATATTTCGGCGGCAGTTTCTTCGGCATCGCCGAAAGACCCGCGACCACATCGGTCGCAAATCCCGTCGTGTCGAGCCGGGAAGACTCGGTCAGAAGATCGGCACGTTGTAACGCGGTGCTCACGATGGGGCCTCTCAGTCGTAATCGACCAGTCGCACGCCGCTGAATTGCCAGCGCGCAGGCGGATGAAAGAAGTTTCGATAGCTGGCGCGGGCGTGGCCTTCGGGCGTCGCGAGCGACGAACCGCGCAACACCATCTGATTGATCATGAACTTGCCGTTGTATTCCCCGAGCGCGCCTTCGGCCGCGCGGTAGCCTGGATATGGGGAGTAAGAACTGCGAGTCCACTGCCAGACCAGCCCGAAAGCGTCGTCGAGCAACCCTGCGTTCGCTGCAACCTCCCACTCCATTTCGGTCGGCAGGTGCTGTCCGGCCCAGTGTGCGAAGGCTTCTGCTTCGTAATAGCTGACATGACAGGCGGGCGCGCCCGGATCGACCGGTTTCAGGCCGCCGAGCGTCAGCGTGAACCACGCTCCGTCGATGTTCCGCCAGTAGCCCGGCGCGTCCCAGCCTTCGGCTTCGGCCTTCGCCCAGCCGTCCGAGAGCCAAAGTGAGGGCGTGGTGTAGCCCTTGTCGGCCATGAATTCGAGCCACTCGCCGTTGGTGACGAGTCCGCAAGCGATGCGGCCCTGACGCAACAGGGTCTGATGGCGCGGCAATTCGTTGTCGAAGCAGAAGCTGTCGCCACGGTGGCCGATCTCGTGGATGCCCTCCGGCAGCTCGACGTAGTCGCCGTCCGATTGCGCGAGCGGCGGCTCCCATTTTGGATCGTAGGTCGGATTTGTCGGGTTTAGCGAAAACGCATGCAAAATGTCGGTCAGCATCAGTTCCTGATGCTGCTGCTCGTGATGCAACCCGATCTCGATGATCGGCGTGATCTCGCTGCGCGTCTTGCCTTTCGCGTTCGCGATCAGCTCCGTCACCGCCGCATCGACATGCGCGCGATAGGCCGCGACCTCTTCCGCGCTGGGTCGCGTGATCAGCCCACGCTCGGGCCGCGCGTGCCGCGGACCCGCCGCCACATAGTAAGAGTTGAACAGGAAGGCGAAGCGCTCGTCATAGGAACGATAGCCCTTCGCGAACGGCTTCAGCAGGAATTGCTCGAAAAACCAGGTGGTATGCGCGCGATGCCACTTGATCGGGCTCGCATCCGGCATCGACTGGATCACCTGGTCTTCCGGGGAGAGACGAGAAGCGCGACGCTCGGTCTCCGCGCGCACGTCGCGATAGGCCTGCGCCCAGTCGCGGGCCCAGACCTGCCGAAGGCTCGGTCCCGGCTCGGCATCCTCCCGCCTGAGCAGGGACGCGGTGGCACGCGGCATTCAGAATCTCCGCACTGGCGAGAAAATCTTGCGCTGTGACAACCAGAAAAGAGGTTTAACGGCTAAATGTTCCCCGAGTTCCCCAACGGATGCAACCGGGGCAGGACGCCCTAAATGGGCTTGGACCCGCTGAGTACAAGCCCCCGATTGAAGGGAGGCCAGGATCAGGGTGTAATCCGGTCAAAGCGGCCGGGAGGAAGCCCAAATCACAGCAGTTTCGCGCAATCGGCGCCTTGCGCCCTCTTCCGCGCACCAATCCGACATATCAATTCAGAAAAAGGGACCGGAGATCGGTTGCAAATGGGACGTGAAATCAAGGTGCTGAGCACCACGGCGATGAAGACGACGTTGGATGATCTTCTGCCGGAATTCGAGAAGAACACCGGAAACAAGGTGATCGTTCACTTCGCGCCGTCGGCGAAGATCAAGCAGCGCGTGGCGGATGGAGAAGAGACCGACGTCGCGATTGCGACCGCCGAAGGTCTCGAAGATCTGGTCCAGAACAGCAAGATCGTCGGCAGCTCTCGCGCTGATCTCGCGAGATCCCGGGTCGGCCTCGCCGTTCAGAAGGGCGCGCCGAAGCCGGACATCTCCTCGGCGCAGAACTTCAAACAGGCGCTTCTCAATGCGAAATCCATCGCCACCAGCAACCCGGTCGGCGGCGGCGCCAGCGGCGCGCATATCGCCAAGGTGTTCAACGACTTGGGCATCGCCGACGCGGTCAAATCGAAAACCACCTACGGCCCCGGCGGGCCGGCGGGGCTGATCGGAAATTACCTGGTCCGCAAAGAGGTTGAGATCGGTTTGCAGCAGATTCCCGAACTCATGGCCGTTCCGGGCATCGATATCGTCGGGCCGCTGCCGGACGAGATCAACGCGATCACCGTGTTCTCCGCGGGTCTTTCGACGCGAGCAAAGGAAGAACAGGCCGGTTCTGCGTTGATCAGGTTCCTCACCACGCCGGATGCGAAGGCGGTGCTGAAGTCGAAGGGCATGGAAATCAAATGATACGCGCCTTCCTCGCGTTCATCGCGCTGATCTTCTCGGTCGTATGCTCGTTCGTCGGCGGCGCAGAAGCCACCGAGATCAAGGCGCTGATCTCGACCGCGATGAAGACTTCGGTGGAAGTTCTAAAGCCCCAGTTCGAGCAGAAGACCGGACACACGGTCATCATCGACTACGGCCCCTCGGGCAACCTGACCCGGCGGATCGCCGCCGGAGAAGCCGTTGATCTCGCGATCCTCGGCGGCGAGGGTGTCGTTGATCTGACGATCCGCGGCAAGCTCGCGCCGGATTCCGCGCTTGTGCTTGCTTCCTCGATGATCGGCGCCGCCGTTCCTCGCGGCGCCCCGAAACCCGACATTTCGACCGAGGAAAAATTCCGCGCCGTGCTCGAACAGGCCAAGTCCGTCGCCTACACCGACGGCTCGCTCGGCGGCTCGAGCGGCATCTATCTCGGGCGGCTGTTCGACAAGCTCGGCATGACCGCGATGCTGAAGCCGAAGGCCAAGCTCGCGGCCGGCGGGGCGAACGGCTACGCCGGCACGTTCGTCGCGAAGGGCGAAGCCGAGATCGCGCTGCAACCGATTCCCGAATTGATGGCGGTGCCAGGCATCGACATCGTCGGCCCCCTGCCCGGCCAATTCCAGAACGCGACCTCCTATCGCGGCGTCGTGCCGATCGCGGCGAAGGAGAAAGAGGCTGCGCAGGCGTTCCTGGATTTCCTGAGAGCACCGCCCGCCACATCGGTCTATCGCAGCAGAGGCCTGCAAGCATCGGTGCGGGTGCTGATCGATCCGGGCAAGCCCGAGATCAACGCGCTCATCACCACCGCGATGAAGGCGGCGGTCGATGAACTCCTGCCGCGCTTCGAGCGCGAGAGCGGACACAAGGTCAACATCACCTACGGCCCGTCGGGCGGGCTCGCGAAGAAACTCGCCGGCGGCCAAGCCGCCGATCTCATCATCCTCGGCTCGAACGAACTCGGCGATCTTGCGAAGCAAGGCAAGGTCGCGGCTGCGCAAACATCCATCGCGAGCACCGGCATCGGCGTCTGCGTCCGCAAGGGCGCGCCGAAGCCCGACATCGCGACGGCGGATGCGCTGAAGCGCGCGCTGCTCGCGGCGAAGACCGTCGCCTATGTCGCGCCCGAGAGCGGCGGCGTCACCGGCGGGCATCTCGTGCGCATGTACGAGAAGCTCGGCATCATGAGCGAGATCAAGGCGAAGCAGAAGCTCGCGGCCGGTGGGCCGAACGGCCGCGTCAGCGCGATCGTCGCAAGCGGCGACGCAGAGATCGGCTTGCAGCAGATTTCGGAGTTGCAGTCGAACCCCGACGTCGATGTTGTCGGCTTGCTGCCCGCGGATTTGCAGCAGATCACGACCTACACCGCAGGCATCACATCGAACGCGAAGGACACGAACGGCGCGAACGCGCTGATCAAGTTCCTGGCGTCGGCGGAGGCGAAGCCGGTGTATGAGAAGAAGGGGCTGGCGCTGCGATAATTAAAGCGAGTCAATTTAGATGACGACCACTAGCGAAGTTCGTTTCAAAATTCACAGACATTCAACTGATTTTTGCCGACGGAGAAAACAATGAAAAGCATATTTCCAGGGTCTTTTGTAACCTTCGACGCGATGAAACCCGGCACAGCCTTTATGTATCGCGACGATAGCGAACAGATACAGTTTGCCATGAAGGCGCACTACCCGGCACCAAAGAAAGATTACGCAATTCGCTTTATCAAAGGCTCGGACGCAAAGCCTACAAGTGTACTCCTTAGTCTAAACCCTGGATTTGCGCGCGCACGCACATTGCTGTCGATTGACGGGCTGGAGATTGCACCTGTCGATCGCTACAGTTTTGTTGGTCCAAGTGAACTCGATGACAATCCAATCGAGAGCGGTTGGCTCGGCGTCGCGGGAAAGCGCTCCATTTTGACTTTTACGATCCAACCGCCTGCAGATCAGAAGATCGGATACATCGATCTTGAGACGGGCGAATTGTTTGACGAGCTTCCCATAGCCGTTTGGTATCAGAGTTGGCGCATTACGTTGCCAAACAAGTCTGACAGCGAGCTCATTTTTGAGATGAAGGCTATGTAGTTAAGGCGATTGAGCGTAGCCCGGATGGAGCGCAACGCAATCCGGGTTTGCTATACTGGCGGCAAAACCGCCCCGGATTTCGCTTCGCTCCATCCGGGCTACTTACTTCTTTGCGCCACACACCTCCCTCACACACCCTCTCAGCCATCGATGCGCCGGATCGGCGTCGAGCCGCGGATGCCAGAGCAATGACACCGTGAATTCCGGCAGCGCGACTGGAAGCGGGAAGCTGTGCATTCCAACGCGCAGCCTTTCGGTGTTGCGTTCGGGAACGGTCGCGATCAGATCGGCGTCGCGGGCAAGCGCCAGCGCGGTCGAGAAACCGCCGACGACCGCCACGATCTCGCGCGTGAGCCCAAGCGGCTTCAGCGCCTCGTCGATCGGCCCTTCTTCCATGCCACGCCGCGACACCAGGATGTGCTGACCGGCCGCGTAGCGCGCGGGCGTCACCTTGCCCTTGCCGAGCGCGTGCCGCTTCCGCACGACGCCGACAAAACGGTCGCGGAACAGCGCCTGCGCGCGCACCTCGGGGCCCGTCGCCTCCCCCACAACACCCGTCTCCAGATCGACCGTTCCGTCGCGCATCGGCGCGCTGTCCTTGTCGAGCTTCGGCACGAAGCGCAGCCGCACCCCCGGCGCTTCCTTGCCGACCCGGGCGAGCAGACCGGGGCCGAAGGTTTCGACAAAGCCCTCTCTGGTGCGCAGCGTGAACGTGCGCACGAGCGTTTTCAGATCGAGTGTCTCGACAGGACGCAGCACCGCTTCACTATCGTGCACCAGTTGAGCCACCCGCTCGCGCAACTCCAGCGCCCGCGGCGACGGCACGAGACCGCGCCCGGCGCGGACCAGCAGCGGATCGCCCATCGCATCGCGCAACCGCGCCAGCGCGCGGCTCATGGCCGACGGGCTCAGCCGCAAGCGTTTTGCCGCGCGCGCGACGCTGCCCTCCGCGAGCAGAACGTCGAGCGTGACAAGCAGGTTGAGGTCTGGCCGCGCCATGCGGAGACCATGCTAGCACCGTTCGGACGGCATGTGGCGTTGAACGCACGGATACAATGCAAATCGTGCATCTACCGCCATGAATGGTCCTGGGCTACGTCTCGCCCATGCCCGTGAACGACATTCCAGCGCCCCCTGCTCCGACGCCCCCCGCCCCGCCTGCATCGTCACGCTGGGCGCTCGCCGGCCTTTCGCTGTCGATGCTGGTGTTCTCGCTCAGCACCAGCATCCCCAACATCGCATTGCCGGCTCTCGTGCAGGCGTTCGGCGCCTCCTTTCAGGCGGCGCAATGGGTCGTTCTCTCCTATCTCCTCGCCATCACCACGCTTATCGTGAGCGCCGGGAGGCTCGGCGATCTGATCGGGCGACGGCGCCTGATGCTGGCAGGACTTTTTCTGTTCACGTCGGCATCGATCCTGTGCGGTGTCGCGCCGACACTTGAACTGCTGGTCGCGGCCCGCGTGGCGCAGGGCGTCGGCGCGGCCGTCATGATGGCCCTCACCATGGCTTTCATCGGCGACGCGGTGCCCAAGGAAAAGACCGGCGCCGCCATGGGCCTGCTCGGAACGATGTCCGCGATCGGCACCACGCTGGGCCCGTCGCTCGGCGGCGTTCTGATCGCGAGCTTAGGCTGGCGGGCGATCTTTCTCGTGAATGTCCCGCTGGGCCTCGTGACATTGCTGCTCGCATACCGCGCCCTGCCTGCCGATCGCCGCGAACCCAACGCCGCCCGCCCGCGCTTCGATATGCTCGGCACCCTGCTGCTGGCGCTGACGCTTGCGGCCTACGCCCTCGCAGTGACGCTTGGGAAAGGCAGCTTCGGCACACTCAACATCGCGCTGCTGCTGGCCGCCGCCGTGGGCACCGGTCTTTTCGTGGTCGCCGAAAGGAAAGCCGTGTCGCCTCTGGTTCAACTGGCGACGTTCCGCGACCGCGTTCTCAGCGGAGGCTTCGCCATGAGCGCGCTCGTCTCGACGGTGCTGATGGCGACCCTGGTGGTCGGGCCGTTCTATCTCTCTCGTGCTCTCGGGCTCGATGCGGCGGCTGCCGGCCTCGTTCTCTCGGCCGGGCCTTTCGCCGCCGCGCTGACGAGCGCGCCGGCCGGCCGTGTCGTCGACCACTTCGGCGGCCAGCGCATGACGGTTGCAGGACTCACCGGCATCGCGGCCGGCTGCCTGATGCTGTCCGTGTTCCCGTCGACGCTTGGTATCGCGGGCTATGTCGTGCCCTCGATCATCATCACGCTCGGCTATGCGCTGTTCCAGACCGCGAACAACACCGCAGTCATGTCCAACGTCCGCGCGGACCAGCGCGGCGTCATCTCCGGCATGCTGAACCTGTCGCGCAATCTCGGGCTCATAACCGGCGCATCCGTGATGGGCGCGGTGTTCGCGCTCGCATCAGGAACGATCGACGTGACAACCGCAGGACCGGAAGCGGTGGCCGCTGGCTTGCGGATCACGTTCGCAGTGGCGGGATTTCTGATCGCCACAGCGCTCGTCATCGCGATTGGCAGCCGCGCGCCCGCGCGAGCCGCTCCGCATTCTTAAGCTGGATCTCTTTCAGCGCCCCACAAACGACGGCGGGTCGCTGGCAGGGAAAGTTTCTTCCAGAGCTTCGTCGATCTTCCGCTCGCGCTCTTCTTCCGGCGAAGGGACCTTGTCTCTGGCGAGCCGCTGGGCTTTCAGATCGGCCATGCGCTTCAATGTCTGCTGTTGATTCTGAAGATAGTCCCGCATCGCGATTTTTCCTTCCTCGCGTTGACGGAGAAGCCGTGTTTCGCGATCTTCGGTGTGCGGCATGAAAACCTCCGGATGAGGATAACTCGCTCGCACGCCAAAGGTTCCCCGCAAGCAAGCTCACCAGCTTGCTCTAAAGGATAAATGGCGACGCCGATGTGTCAGGCAAGGGGCTCGCGCGCTGACGCGAGTCCGGCAAGTCATCCATCGGACGGATTACCGCGTGCTCAGCGTCATGCCGGCGACGCCGAGCGATGGCTGCGAGCGATACCTTGAAGCCGATCCGCGCGCCGCGAAGCGAGAGGACTGCGCCTCTTTCATTTTGCAGGGTGGCAACCTGCCTGCCCTCTTTCTCGCTCACGAACACGAAAACCGTATCGCTCTCGGCGACATGCTTGCCGCCGTACATCGTCTTTTGCCGGACAACGCGAATGTCTTCGCGCGCGGATCGCCAACCTCGGCCTTGATCGCGAGCGCCATGCCTTCCGCTTTCCGCCAACGTCCCTGACACACCCGCCGCGCTTCCGGTCATGGTGAAGGCAGGGTTTACGACCTCGCCTTGCCGGGCGAATAGTACATGAGAATCCATATCGTGGCGGCGATGGTTAACGACACGGGAACGTTTGAGATCACAACACAATAATCAAATGTTGAAACGTACCGCGTAGTCTGCGCGCCGAATTGACGCATTCGAGCAAGCATTTTCAGTCGATCATCGAGAGGCGCGCATGTCGGCAAAAATCTCAGCAATCGCAGGAGCCTTGTTCGGCGCCGCGATCTTCGCGGCCAGCTTCATGTCCGGCGCGCACGCGCAGGACAACGTGTGGCGCGTCAGCAAGGCCTCCGGCGACATCTCGATCGAGGCCCCCGGCGCGCAGCCGGTTGCGCTGACCGCGACCGTCACGATCAACCCCGGCGACACGATCCGGACCGGCGCGAATGGCCGCGTCCTGCTCGAGCGCGGCGCGGAGACCATGATGATCTCCCCGAACTCGGTTGTCGGCATCCCGAAGCCGAAGGACGGCAGCGCGATCACGACCACGATCCTTCAGCAGTCCGGCTCCATTCTTCTCAACGTCGAGAAGAAGAACGTGCAGCACTTCGAAGTCTCGACGCCGTATCTCGCGGCCGTGGTGAAGGGCACCGAATTCCGCGTCACCGTCGGCGAGAAGACGAGCCGCGTCGAGGTGTTGCGCGGCCAGGTGCAGGTTACCGACTACAAGAGCGGCCAGCGCGCGCTGGTCAATCCTGAACAGGCCGCCGCGGTCACGCGGCAGGGCGCGCCCGGCCTGTCGCTGAGCGGCTCGGGCCGTCTCAACCTGATCGAATTCGGACCGCCGCAGACGCCGCCGGCGATGCCTTCGAGCGTGCCGGCGATGCGGACGGCGTCGGCCACCCAGCCCGGCGCAGCGCCGAGCGCAGGCGCAGGCGCAGGTGCACCCGCAGCAGCATCCGGTGCGGCGCCTGCAAAGGCATCCGCCTCAGCCGCGGCGCCCGCGTCCGCGCCGGCCCTTTCGCCGACGCTTCCGCGCCGCATGGAATCGAGCGACGCCAACAAGAACACCGGATGGGCCGAGGCTCTCTCCGCCTGGATCAGCAACATGCTCAAGTCAGGCGGCCGCAAGAACAACGGCGAGCTCGATATGACGTTCGTGGCCATCCCGATGGCGGTCGGCCTGTCGGTCGCCGCGGGCGCGATGGTCATGCGCCGGCGCCGCAAGTCGCCGGAAAAAGACAAGAAATGATTTTGCCGGCCGCGGTCACGCCTCCGGCGTGACCGCGAAAGGCGCCCGAGGGGGAGCGGGTGAAAGGTCATCGGTCGCATATCCTGGTCGCCTGCGTGCTGGCGATCGCCATGCTCGCAGGAGCGCAGCGCGTTCTCCAGAACGCGCTGACGGATTTGCGTTTCAACTGGTTCCCCCGCGAAGCCAGCGGCAGCGTCACGCTGGTCGCCATCGATGCGCCGTCCATCGACAAGGTCGGCGTCTGGCCGTGGCCGCGGAACAACCACGCCGCATTGATCGACAAGCTCGCCGCCGCCGGCGCGAACGACATCGTGTTCGACGTCGACTTCAGTTCGCCATCGACGCCGGAAGGCGACCGCAGCTTTGCCGACGCGCTGCAACGCGCGGGCGGCTCGGTCGTGCTGCCGGCTTTCAAGCAATGGGCCGACGTCAACGGCCGCAAGACTCTCCACATCAACCGCCCGATCGCCGAATTCGAGAAGAATTCCTGGTCCGCCATCGTCAACGTGAACGTCGAGACCGACGGCGTGGTGCGCCGCTATCCGCTCGGCGAGACCATCGAAGGCGCGTTCCTGCCGTCGATCGGCGCACTGCTCGCGGGCCGGCACGAGCCCGCCGGAAAGCCGGTGTGGATCGACTTCAGCATCCGCGTCGACTCGATCCCCACCGTTTCATACGCGGACGTGCTGCGCGGCGACCCGGCGACGCTCGCGCGGCTCAAGGGCCAGAAAATTCTCGTCGGTGCCACCGCGATCGAGCTGGGCGACCGCTTCGGCGTGCCGAACGGCCGCATCATCGCGGGCCCGCAACTCCAGATCCTTGCAACCGAGTCCATGATGCAGGGCCGGACGCTGCATCCGACGTCCGAGGCATTGACGGCCATCGGACTCGCCATTCTCGCACTTGCGATGGCGTGGATGTGGCGGCGGCGCTCGGTTCATCTGCGCGTCGCAACGCTGATCGGAACGGCCATCGCGCTCGAAACCGCCGCAACAATGTTGCAGGTCCGGTATGCTATCGTCGCCGAAACGGCGCTTTGGCAGATCGCCATCGCGGCCTATCTCGCCGCGACGGCGCTCGACGAGATCGACATCCGAGGTCTTATCGGCAGCATCGCGGAGCGGCGCTTTCAGCAGATCGCCATGTCGCTCGGCGACGGGCTGGTTTGCACCGACAGCCGCGGCGTCGTCACGATATGGAACCCCGGCGCGCAAGCCATCTTCGGGTATGCGGCGGCCGAGACGATCGGACAGCCGCTGGCAAAGCTGCTTGTTTTCGGTCACGGCACCTCATTGATTCAAGACTTGTTCTCGATTCAGGATGTGTCGTTTGAAGGATCGAAGCACGACGGCGGCAAGCTCATCGAGCTGGACGGCCGCCGCAAGGACGGCAGCACCTTTCCTGTCGAAATCAGCCTGTCGCGCTGGCAAGGCATCGACGGCTATCAGTATGGACTGCTGCTGCGCGACATCTCGGTTCGCAAACGCGAAGCGGAGCGCGTGCGCTATCTGGCCGAACACGACACGCTGACCGGCCTCGCCAACCGCCACGCCCTTTACGAGCATCTGCACGCCAGGCTCGCCAGCGCGAGGGAGCGCGGGAGCAAGATCGCGCTGCTGATGCTCGATCTCGACAAATTCAAGCAGATCAACGACACCCACGGTCATGCCTATGGCGACCGGATCCTCTGCGATGTCGCCAAGCGCTTGACGATGATCGCCGATGGCGAGGGTTTCGTCGCGCGGCTTTCCGGCGACGAGTTCGCCGTCGTGATCGACGGCGACGACGTTGCCACCAAAGCCGGGCGTTTCGCGGAGCGAATCTCGCTCACGTTCCGCAAGATGTCGCTGTTCGTCGAAGAACGCGAATTCCGCGTCAACGCCAGTATCGGCATCGCGATCCACCCGGACTTTGGCATCACGGCGGACGAACTGTTCGGCAACGCAGACTTGGCGCTCTATCGCGCCAAGGCCGCCGGCCGCGGCCGTCATTGCTTCTTCGAGCAATCCATCCGCGAAACGGTCGAGAAGCAACTGACGATGGAGGCCGAGCTCACACAGGCGCTCGGCAACGGCGAGCTGGAACTGCACTACCAGCCGCAGGTCATGCTCGACGATGGCGCATTGTCCGGCGCGGAGGCGCTGATCCGCTGGCGTCATCCCCATCGCGGAATGCTATCGCCGTCGGAGTTCATGGCGATCGCCAACAACTCGCCGGTGTCCGGGCCGATCGCCCGCTGGGTGCTGGAGGCGGCGTGCGCGCAAGGCCGGCGCTGGGAAGAGCTGGGCCATCCGGTGCGCATCGGCGTCAACCTGTCGCCCTCGCAGATGAAGTCCGACGATCTGGCGGGAACGGTCGCCCACATTCTTCACGAGACCGGGTTGTCGCCTCACTTGCTGGAACTCGAGGTCACCGAAAACATCCTGCTCGATGACGACCAGGCCGCGCAGGCAACCTTCCGCAAGATCCAGGAGCTTGGCGTTCACATCGCGTTCGACGATTTCGGGACGGGCTACGCGAGTCTGACCTATCTGAAGAAGTTCTCGCTCGACCGGCTGAAGATCGATCAGTCGTTCGTGAAAAACCTCAAGCCCGGCACGGACGACGCGGCGATCGTCGGCTGTGCGCTGGAATTGGCCGGCGCATTCCGGCTCGGAAGCATCGCGGAAGGCATCGAAAGCGCGGAGGTCGCGGCCTTGTTGCGGTCCATGGGCTGCGAAGAGGGCCAGGGCTACCACTATGGTGCGCCGATGGCCGCGAGCGAATTCGAGCAGCGTTTCCTGGCCGGCAAACCAGCCGCGACCGCAGCGGCCTGAACAGGCCGCGCCGCGGTCGCGATTGCCGTTGAAGGCCGGACGCTCTTGAGCCGCCGGCTATCGCCGCATCGAGATCGTCATGCCGCCGACGCCGAGGTTCGCCTGGAAGCCGACCTGAGGACCCGACAGGCGCAACACCACGCCCCTTTCGTTCTGGATGGTGGCGACCTGTCCGCCGCCGACAAAGCTCGCACCCGCGCCTGCGGCGCCGTAGGTGCCCACGATGTCGGACGCCGTGCGCAAATTCGACGCCGTGCCGCTCAACCGGACGGACGCCAAGCCAATGCTTCCGATGCCGATGCCGCCGACGCTGAGGCGATAGGTCTTGCCCCTGAACGTCAGCGTGCCGTTGCCGCCGCCCATGCCGACGATGAAACCGGCCCTCACGATGTTGAGGCGGACCGTGCCTGACGCCGTTTGAGCCGATGCGGGCGCTGCGGCGAACGCCACCGCGGCTGCGGCAAGGGCGGAAGCGAATTTCGCTGTGCGAATCGTGCTGGGCATTGCGGTTCTCTCCGATGCAGATGTGCGCAACGCGAGCGACCCGGCGCGCGTCGGTCGTCGATCTGAGCAGAGGATGGGCGCCGCAGGCTATTGGACCGAGGGCCAATAGATAAACGGTGTTAGCGGCTACGCACTGGCGTCATTCCGGGTTCACTCGCGGAGCGAGTGAACCCGGAATCCAGAACGACAAACAATCCCGATGTGAGTGGATTCCGGGCTCGTCGCGCCTTCGCCCTTCGGGCTGCGGCGGACGCCCCGGAATGACAGCGGAGTGGTATTGCTGGCATTTGCGGGCGTGGTCAGTCCGTAGCCCGGGTGAAGCGCAGCGAAACCCGGGGCGGCCTATCCAATCGTTCCCGGACTACCTGTTCGATTCCGGGTTCGCGCCCCTACAACTCCGGCGCCACCACCACGCCCTTCGCCTTCTCGCCCATCGCGTCGAGCGACTTCTGCACGAAGCCGGATTGCTTCACGTCCGACACGAACCGCCGGGTGAAGTCGATCACCACGTCGGGCTGGCCTTTCTGATATCCGATCGCGGTCGGCACGTTGTAATAGCTGCCCGGCAGGATGCGCGAACCCGGCAGGCTCGCCTGCGCGTTCACCAGCATCGGCACGACGTGGCTGAACACGTCGGCCTGCCCGGATAGGATCATCTCAACCGCCGTACGCGGATTCTCCACCGGCACCGGGATCATCGTCGCCTGGGTGATGATGGCCTTCAGCTTCGCCTCTTGCGCGCTGCGCTGAGGCACGACGATGCGCGTGCCCGGCCGGTCCACCTCGCCGATGGCCTTGATCGGCGACTCCGCGGGCACGAGGAACGTGGTTTGCAGATCGAGCACCACGGGACCGTAGTCGAAGGCCGCGGCGCGGTCCGCGGTGATGCCGATGAAGGTGACGTCGAGCTTGTTGGTCCTGAAGCCCTCGATCATCTCGGCCGGGTTCTTGATCTTGACGCCCTCGTAGGGGACGCCGAGGCGTTTTGCCAACTCCTGGCCGAGATCGGGCATCACGCCGGTGATCTGGCCGGTCGCCGGGTCTTCGTTCGCGAAGTAGGTCAGCATCAGCAAACCGACGCGGAGCTTGCCGGTCGGCGCGAGCCGCGCCACCACATCGGGATTCGGCTGCGGCTGCGCGCGCACGTCAGCGCCGAATAGCGCGACGGATGCGGCGATCGCAAGCGCCAGAGTTTTGAGTTTCATGCACGCCTCCCACTTTCAGAATCGGCACGCCTACTTTGCCAGCAGCGAGCCGGTCTTCGCCAGCTTGTCCCACTTGGCGATCTGCTGCGGCAGGAATTCCGCGAGCTTTTCCGGCGGCCCGCCGATGAAGCGATAGCCGAGCGCGAGCTCCTTCTCGCGCATATCCGGCATATCCATGACGGTCTGAAGATCGCGATTGATCTTGTCGACGATGGCCTTCGGCGTACCCTTCGGCGCGAAGAAGCCGTACCAGCTCGACTCGTCGGTCATGTCGACGCCGGCCTCCTTCATGGTCGGCAGCTCCGGCACCAGCTTGGAGCGCGCCGGACCGTTGACGGCGAGGCCGCGCACTTTGCCGGACTTCAGATGCGGGAGCGAGCCGCCTGCGGTGGTGAACCAGACCTCGGTGCGGCCGGAGAACACGTCGGCATAAGTCTGCGACATCTGGCTGTAGGGGACGTGCTGCATGGTGATGCCGTTGACGTCGTTGAAGATCACCGTCGCCAGATGCGCCGACGAGCCGATGCCGACCGAAGCATAGTTCAGCTTGCCGGGGTGAGCCTTGGCGTAGTCGATCACCTCGCGCACCGACTGGAACGGCGTGGCGTTCGCCACCATGAAGATCTCGAGCGAGGTTGCGACCAGCATGATCGGCTCGAAGCTCTTCACCGGGTCGAAGGCCGTGCTCGGGGCGAGCGTCGGATTGGTGGAGAGCGTCTGCGCGCCGAAGTGCAGCGTGTAGCCGTCGGGCGCGGATTGCGCCGCGGCGGCGGCGCCGATGTTGCCGCCGGCGCCGGGGCGGTTCTCGACGATCACCTGCTGGCCCCACATCGTGGAGAGCTTGTCGGCGATCAGGCGGCCGAGCACGTCGATCGCGCCCGCAGGCGAAAAAGCGATGACGATGCGGACCGGGCGATCCGGGTAGTTTTGCGCGCGTCCCGCGGATGGGAACAGCACAAGAACCGTAGCCAACGCCAGCGCGGCGAACCCCTTCACCCTCATCACGTCCTCCCGGTCCTTTAGTCTCTTCGCTGCCTTTTCGGCGTTGCGGGAAGCATGGCGGCGGGCCCGCGCGAAATCAACGGACCTGATATGCCTCTCGCGCGGGTTGCAGCCCCGTTGCCGCCTGCCCCGCGACTCCGCTAGCCTTGACGCATTCCAATCTGTGGAGCCGGGCTATGGCAGAGTGGTTCGTCGCGAAGTCTTCCGAGATGAAGGACGGCGATCGCCGCATCGTAACCGCGGGCAAGCGCGAGATCGGCGTGTTTCACAAGGGCGGCGCGTTCTACGCCTACTCCAATCAGTGCCTGCATCAAGGCGGTCCGGCCTGCGAAGGCATGATCACACAGAACGTCGTCGATGTGATCGACAAGGACCGGCTCTATCAGGGGCAAGCCTTCGGCGACGACACGCACTTCGTCTGCCCGTGGCACGGCTACGAATACGATCTGAAGACCGGCGAATGCATCGGCGACCGCAAGCTGAAGCTCCGCAAGTTCGAGGTGGTGGAGCGCGGCGGCGACGTCTACGTCGTCGCCTGAAACTAAAAAACGAAATCCAGGGAGACTTGTCATGGACATGCCGCGCAATGACGTCCGTCCCGTCGATCTCGAGATGTTCGCGACGCCGAAGCATCTCGAACACGCCAGCGAGCAGGCGCGGCAGAGGAACTATCAGGACTTCCTGATCGTCGATGTGGACTCGCATCACTACGAGAACGAGCACTACGACGAGGTGTTCGACTATATCGACAGCCCGGTGATCCGCCGTGAGGCCAAGGAGGGCAAGGGCCGCCGCACCGGCTTCCTCAACTCGCAGGTCGGCTATCAGAACACCGGCGGGCGCATCCACCGCTCGAAATTCCGCGGCAAGGAGAAGGCCGCCCCCGGCAAGCACAAGGACATCACGCTCACGCTCGACTGGATGGATGCGATGGGCGTGGATTACTGCTGCATGTTCCCGACGCCGATGCTGTTCCTGGGGCTGCATCCGCAGATCGAGGTCGAGGCCGCGATGTGCGACGCCTACAACGCCTGGCTCTGCGAGCGCATCCTGGCGCAGGAGCCGCGCATCGTGTCGATGCTGTATCTGCCGTTCAACGATCCCGAAGCCGCCTACAAGACGGTGAAGCGGTTCGGCGACAAGAAGGGCGTCGTCGGCTTCATGGTGACCTCGCCGCGCTACCGGCCGGTCCACGACAACGCCTACATGAAGACCTATGCTCTGCTCGAGGAGATGGGCAAGCCGATCTCGTTCCACGCCGCCTATTCGTGGGACGATCGCGCGCTCCAGATGACCAACCGCTTCATCTCGGTGCACGCGCTTGGCTTCATGTGGTTCAACATGATCCACATGACCAATTGGGTCATCAACGGCCTGCCGGTGCGCTTCCCGAAGCTCAAGGTGATGTGGATCGAGAGCGGTCTCACATGGGCCGCCTCGCTGATGCAGCGGCTCGACCACTCCTTCATGATGCGCACCTCCGACGCGCCGCTCCTGAAGGAGAAGCCCAGCCACTACATGAAGCAGATGTATTACTCGACGCAGCCGATGGAGATCCCGGAGGACAAGTCGGTGATGCAATCGACCTTCAAGATGATCAACGCGGACACCCAGCTCGTGTGGTCGTCGGACTATCCGCACTGGGACTTCGACCTGCCGTCGACGATCTACGACCTGCCGTTCCTGAACGAGACGCAGAAGCGGAACATCCTGGGCGCGAATGCCGCGCGATTGTTCAACCTCGACCTGAAGCCCGTTAAGAAAATCCCATAAAACGGGCACGCTCGACCGGCGGCGTTAAAGACCTGTCAGATGCGGCAGTGTATGGTTGGCTCATGGCCGACGAGCCGAAGGGGAGCCAGAACCTATCCCGCGCGCAGGATCTGTCGAGCGTCAAGAACTCGACGGGGGCCGTGGACTATTATTCGGTCCTGACCAACGTCATCCAAATGATGATGAAAGACCCCGCGCAGATGCGCGGCCTGGTCTACGAGATGGCCCGCATCACGCTCCGCCGCGAGGCCTGGAACAAGTTTCCGCCCCTGCGGGGCGACGCGCTCAAGCAGCATCTGAATACGCTCGAGGACGCCATCGCCCGCGTCGAACTCGACGCTCAGGCCAAGGCGCTGGCGGAACGCCAGGCACCGCAGCGCATCGCCTATGAGAAGGATGAAGTGAAAAGCCGCGAGGTGGTCCCGCTGTCGGAGCGGCCGTCGCTCGCGGAGACCACCCGCGTGTTCCATGTGCAGGAGGCGCCGCGCACGGTCTGGACGCGGAGCGACGCCCCGGCTTCCGGGCGGCGCAGCGGCTTCAATCTTGTCGCCATGCTGCAACTGGTCGTGGCGTCGTTCATCGGCGTCGCGATGTTCGCCTTCCTCACCGGACAGGTGGAAATCGGCGGCTGGTCGAAGCGCAAGGCTGAACAGAAGGCAGAAGCGCCGGCCCCCGCCGAGCCGGTTCAAACGCAAGCGGCGGCGGAACCGGCCGCCGCGGCCGCGCCCGCCGTTGCCGTGGCGAGCGCGCCGCCGCCCTTCCCGCTGCCGCAAAGCTACGGCGTCTACGTGGTCAACGACGGCCAGCTCGTCGAGCTGGAGCGCATGACGCTACGCGTGCCCGATCCGCGCGTCTATTTCTCGCCGGACATCGCGACGCCGAGCCGCATCACGCTGTCGAACGGCAAGCCGACATTCGTGGTGTTCCGCCGGGAGCTTGCGAACGGCGCACCGGAGAAGGTGCCGGTGCGCGTCATCGCCCGCATTGTCCGCGAAACGACGTTCAAGAACGGCAAGCCGGTGACGGCCAACGTGGATGGCATTTGGCGCATCCGCAACAATGCGCACGATCTGAAGGTAGGCCCCATCGCCGACCAGCGCGAAATGATCTCGATTGCGCCGGAGGCGGATTTCGAAATACCGCCGGGGCGGTATGCGCTCGTCATCAACGGCGTCGGCTACGACTTCAACGTCGCGGGCGCGATCACCGCGGCGGAGCAATGTCTGGAGCGGATGCAATCGGTGAACGGGGACGTGTTCACGGAGTGTAAGAGATAGCACTGGTTGCTAACTACCCCTCCTTGTTCGCCCCGCGGAAACGGGCCCCAGGGGATCGCCCCTGTTGCCTCTTGTCATGGCCGGGCTTGTCCCGGCCATCCACGACTTACTTTACTTAAGGAAGGGAAGACGTGGATGCCCGGCACAAGGCCGGGCATGACGTGGAGAGAGCAGTGCGTCAATTTCCGCTGTCAGTTTTGGTGAAGGCAGTCTCACTCACTCCCTGCAATCCCCGCCTTCGTCACCACCGCGCCCCAACGCTCGATCTCCGACGCGACGAAGATCTTCATTTCCTCCGGCGGCGGCGACACCTGCGGGATCGTGCCGTCGTTGGTGAGCAGCGTCTGGATTTCCTGATCGGCCATGATGGTGCGGATTTCCGCCGACAGCTTATCGACGATCTCCTTCGGCACGCCGCCGGTCGTCGTCACCGTGTGCCAGGATGATGTGTTGTAGCCGGGGATGCCGGCCTCGGCGAGCGGCGGAATGTCGGGCGCCGCCTTCACCCGCTGCGCGGTCGTTACGCCGAGCGCACGCAGCTTGCCAGACTGGATGAGCGCGACCGCCGGCGGCAAATCGCTGAACATGAACTGGATGTGGCCCGCGACGACATCCTGCAATGCCGGCGCAGTCCCCTTATAAGGAACGTGCACGAGATCAAGGCCGAAGATGTTTTTAAACATCTCAGCGTTGAGGTGATGCATCGTGCCTGGCCCGACCGTACCAAACGAAAGCTGGCCTGGCTTCTCCTTCGCCATCTTCACGAGGTCATCGACGGAGCGGATCGGCAGATCGGGATTCACCACCAGCACGAAGGGCACGCGCGCCAGCAGCGCGATCGGCGTCAGGTCCTTGCGCGGATCGTAGGGCAGCGATTTGCGCACCGTGACGTTGATCGCCATCACCGTGCTCGACGCCATCATGACCGTGTAGCCGTCGGGCGCGGCGCGCGCGACCGCGTAGGCCGCCGTCACCCCGCCGCCGCCCGGCCGGTTCTCGACCACGAACGGCCTGCCGAGCTTGTTCTCCAGCTTCTGTCCGATTAGCCGCGCGAATACGCTGGTCACGCCGCCCGCTGCGAACGGTACGATGAAACTCACCGGACGGTTGGGATAGTCGTTGGCCTGCGCTGCGGCAGGCGCGGGCCGCAAAACCGACAGACAAATCGCAACAGCGACGCCGATATTGGCCAGCGAACGCATTCAACACCTCCCCCGACGGAATTTGGAACCGGCCGCGGCGTTGCCTCGTTAACAGCAGCAACACCTGGGGAGCGACATGGGTGGAGTTGCCATGACCGCCTTTACGGTGCGTTCCGTTTTGTTGCAGTTCGTGCTCATCCTCGCCATCGGCCTTTTCATCGCGCCGACCGCCTCCGCCGAAGATCATGACCACGACGGCTATCATGGACAAGGCCATGCCCAGTGGCATGACAGCTTTTATCAAAAGCTTCTGATCCCCGGCACGAAGAGCTCGTGTTGCAATCTCGCCGACTGCCGGCCCACACAGGTCCGCCCCAACGGCGATCACTACGAGATCATGAAGGACGGCCGCTGGATCAGGGTCGATCCGGAGAAGGTCGTGAAGGCCGAAGCGCCGGATGGTGGCGCACACATCTGTGCGCCCCGCCTCGGCCCCGGCACCCGCGATCCGGACCTGGTCTACTGCATCATCATGCCGTCGGAGATTTAGCCCCATCGGCCTTTCCGATCCCGGACGTCAGCGGTCTTGAACCCGTTGGCCGATAACTTGCATCGTGGCTCGTTCCGCCGCGGCCGAGGCCGCGACATACGAACCAGGACCTATCGGCGAGACCATCGATGACGAGCGATTCCAAGGCCCAGCCCTCTCCCCTGCTGCTCCAGCCGATGAAGCTCCGCGGCCTCACGGTGCGGAACCGGATCGTGGTGTCGCCGATGTCGCAATACGCCGCCGTCGACGCCGCACCGACCGACTGGCATCTCGTGCACCTCGGCAAGTTCGCGATGGGTGGCGCCGGCATCGTCTTCGTCGAGGAGACCGCGGTCGAGGAGCGCGCGCGCAAGACCTATCACTGCCCCGGCATCTACAACGACGCACAGGCCAAGGCCTGGCGGCGCGTCACCGACTTCATCCGCAGCCAGGGCGCGTTGAGCGCGATCCAGCTCGGTCATGCCGGGCGCAAGGTCGCGACCAAATCGCCGTGGGAGGGTTTCGCGCCGCTGACCAAGGCCGACGCCGCGCATGGCGAGCCGCCGTGGCAGGGCATCGCGCCGAGCCCGATCCCTTTCAAACCTGGCGCGATGGTGCCGCTCGAAATGGATCGCGACGACATCCGGCAGGTGATCGCGAGCCACGTCGAAGCGTGCCGCCGCTCGCTCGATGCCGGCTTCGACATCTGCGAGATCCACGGCGCGCACGGCTACATCATCCAGCAGTTCCTCTCGCCGATCACGAACAAGCGCACCGACGCCTATGGCGGCGACATCGCGGGCCGCATGCGCTTCGCGCTGGAGCTGGTCGAGGCGGCTCGCGCAGCGTGGCCGCAGGACCGGCCGCTGTTCTTCCGCGCCTCCTGCGTCGACGGCAAAGGCGGCGCCTGGGACATCGGCGACACGGTCGTGCTGGCGCGCGAACTGAAAGAGCGCGGCGTCGATATCATCGACTGCTCGTCGGGCGGTATCGAAGGACCGCTCACGCTCGCCGTGGTGCCGCGCGTGCCGGGCTACCATGTGCCATTCGCGGAGCAGATCCGCCGCGAGGTCGATATCCCGACCATGGCCGTCGGCCTGATCACCGATCCGGTGCAGGCGGAAAGCTATCTCGCCGCAGGAAAGTGCGACCTGATCGCGCTGGCGCGCGAGATGATGTGGAATCCGAACTGGCCGGTTCACGCTGCACAAGCGCTCGGCGGCGGCGACCCGCTGACGCTGCTGCCGCCGTCCTATGCATGGTGGCTGCGCCGGCGTGAGGAGGTCCGCACGCTTTATCCGACCGGAACCGAGAAGGTTTAGCGCCTCGTTTCATCGACGAGACAAAGAGCGAGCAGAGGCAGGCTGATTTTTGTTCGGCCTGCTTCTTTTTTCGCACTGGCCCGGAAGTTGCTCCGCCCATCTCGCCGGCAACATCGCTGCGAGTGGAACGACGATGCAACATGAGCGGGAACACAATTCAGGCACGGGCGTCGCAATCTGGGCGGGCCTGACACGGCGCGCAGCATGCGCACTGGCGCTGTTCGCCGCGATTGCCGGAACACCGGCGCAAGCAGCGTCTCAGACGGCTTCCTGGCCGACGCGGACCGTCACCGTGGTTGTCCCCTTCGCGGCCGGCGGCTTCACCGACATCCTGGCGCGGCTGGTCGCAAAACACATGTCGGAGAAATTCGGACAGCCGGTCATCGTCGAGAACCGCGCCGGCGCGGCGGGCGCGATCGCCGCGAACTATGTCGCTGCGGCGGCGCCCGACGGATACACGTTGTTTTTCGCATCGGCGTCGCAGATCAGCGTCGCGCCGCTGTGGCAGAAGGTGAACTACGACCCGGATGCGTTCGCACCGGTCGCCATTTTCGGCACCATCCCGTTTCTCATGGGCGTCAAGGCGTCACTGCCGGTGAAGACCGTGGCCGAGTTCGTCGCCTATGCGAAGGCCAATCCCGGCAAGCTCAACTACGCGACCGCGGGCCAAGGCTCGACCAGCCATCTGATCGGCGCGGGCTTCACCGCGATCAGCGGCATCGACATGGTCCATGTGCCGTTCAAGGGCTCCGCACCCGTCACCGCGGCGCTGGTTCAGGGCACGATTGAAACGGCGTTCGGCGGCGTCTCCGAAATGGCCGCACAAATGAGCAACGAGAGCGTCCGCATCATTGCGATCTCTTCCAAAGAGCGGCTGCCGAGCCTTCCCGACATTCCAACCATCGCGGAGACTTATCCAGGATTCTCGCTGGAAACTTGGAACGGCTTCGTCGCGCCGCGCGGGACGCCAAAGGAGATCGTCGACAAGGTCGCGCAGGCCACGATCGAGGCTGCGAAGTCGCCGGAGATCGCCCAGCGCCTGCTCGATCTGGGGATCGCCGCCACGACGACGACGCCGGAAGAGATGGCTGCCGTCATCAAAAGCGATAAGACGAAGTATTCCGAGATCCTGAAAGCGGCCGGCCTGATACCCGAGCCGTCGAACTGAGGCCGGTCAGGGTGGAGCCGCCAAAATAGCGGTGACCGGCATTTTCCCGGTCACCGCTCTAAGGTTGGCGGCTCCCCGACGAACACCTCCTGCTGGGCTTTGAGGCAACTGGAAATCGCCTTGGGAAGCGTCCGTCGGGGAACTTGGTGCATCATCCGCAGACTGAGGGGGGCCGGCCACTGTCAGTTCTGACAGGTGCGGGTTTCCCTGACAGCAGGCAGCGCTTCGGCGTGAAGTCTCGCGGCTCAGGCCGGCCTCGCGCTCGTTCCGTCCACTTCATAACCGGCTTTGCGGATGCCCCATTCGGCGATCCTCAGCGCAATCGGCCATGCGATGCCGAACGCGGCCATGAAGATGATCAGGAAGGCCATCAAACCGAACGACGGCCATTGATATTCGACGATCCTGCTGACGAGAAAGCCGATGAGCTGAACGACGGCCGCCGTCAGAATGTACACGAGCATGAGAAAAGCAGACTGCATTGAACTTCTCCGCCGGACTTCGGTGCGTGAAGTTCATTGCGTGTTTTGCACACGCGCACACCTGTGAGCCCTGACAGCTCCGTGCAAAAAAACTCCTTGTGTTTGGCGCTTACGGCTCGATCAAACCGAGCAACGCGCATTTGACCGCGGCCTGAATGCGCGTCACGGCGCCAAGTTTGCGCATGGCATTATCAATATGGAAATTCACCGTGCGCTCGCTGATATTGAGGATCGTCGCGATTTCGCCGGACGCCTTCCCTCTCGCTGCCCATGTGAGCGCTTCGCGCTCCCGGTCGGTGAGCCTGATATCGGTCTCGGGGCGGAGCGCCGCTGTCGACAACCTGCGACGGATGATGGCAATCAGAAGCTCGAAGTCGATCGGCTTCGTGATGTAGTCGTCGCATCCCAGTTGCCGCGCCTGCATCTGATAATCGCGCTGGGCAAAAGCCGTGACGAACAGGAACGGCACCGAATGGGGCAATAGATTTCTGCTGCGGATGCTCGCCAGAATCTGCAAGCCCGTGACATCAGGCAAGTCGATATCGCACAGCACGATGTCGGGTTTGGTTCCGAGCGCGTTCAGCCCCGAGAAGCCATTTTCTGCGATGGCGACCTTGAACCCCTCCGCCTCGAGCACCTCGGAGATGAGCGCGGCGGTCTCCGGGTTGTCTTCAATGAGTAGGATCTGCGGTGACTGTTTCACGTCGTCCTCCCGGCGAGAGGCGCGGCGATCGGGATTTGAAAGGTGACGGTTGTTCCCACACCGAGCTCACTGGAGATGCCGATCGAACCGCCGTGGCTCCTGATGTAGCGCTCCACGACGTAAAGACCGATCCCGGTTCCCTGAACATTCCGGCTGTTGCTGGCCCTGTAATAGGGCTCGAACAGCTTCGCCCGTTCTCCTTCGGGGATGCCGCGGCCGCGGTCGCTGACCGACACCACCGCCTGATCGTTCTCGACGCGGCCCCACACTGAAATCGCCGCTTCCGCGGGCGAGTATTTGATGGCGTTGGAAAGGAGATTTTCCACGACCTGCTGCAACATGCCGGCGTTTCCGCTGATCTCCGCCGGAAGGGCATGCGTGTCGATGTGAATCGATTCTCTCCCGCTCTGAATGACAGCCTCGGCGATGACGTTGCGCAGATTGACGGACTCAGGCTCAAGCTCGTCCATCCCCCGATCGAGCTCCGAGGCGACCTGAACCTGCCGCACGACCCGCTCGATGTGACGCACGGACTGGCTGATTTTTTCCGCTCGCGAATGGCCATCCTCGGGGCCAGCGGCCGGCATGAGTTTCTTCAAACGAAAGGCCTGACCTTCGATGATGGTAAGCGACGTTCCGATTTCGTGAGTCAGCACGTCGACAAAGCGTCGGCTCGTCTCGGCTTTTTTTCGCTCGCCCTCATATTGCTGCTGAATTCGCTGCTGGGCGTCCTTGTGAAGCACGATGAGGAATGCGACGAGCCATTGCGCGGTCACAGCAATCGCGCGGTTCGTGAAGAACACGACGCTGAGCGTGTCGCCAGGGGTCTGAAAGAATGCGCCGGCCCAGGATAGAAACGTCGCCACCGCCGCGCAGATATAAGGCGATCGACGGAACGAGAATACAGACAGCGAGATGAGAACTGCGTAGATGAAGCAAATCGAAACGTCGTCGGGCGGCGTGTAGATGTCGAAAATGAAGACCCCGACCATCAAAATCGAGATCAGCGCGAGGACCGCCATTTCCTGAATCGGATAGTTTTTGAAATGCGTCTTTGTCTGCGTCACAGATGCGTCCGAACCTCCGGCCTCGCCTGATCGAGCCATTTCCTTAGCGCTCCGCATGCCCGATGCGCCAGATCAAAGCGCAGCGACAAAATTTGCGCACGTCGACGATCCTGTCAGAACTGACAGGTATTCACGTCCGCCCGAATGGGAGAGTGACGATTTGCCCGCGCCAGGCAAGCCTCAAACAACTCCGAAGGATTGCGCAGGTGCTGGACCGCAGAAACGGCGCCTCCCCATGCCGCGACAAATGACTGCAGACGACTACAAGAAAAAAGCCGAGATGTGCCGGGAGCACGCGCGCCATGCGCGAAATCCTGAGCATCGGAAAATGCTGCAGGAGATGGCCGATATCTGGGAGGAGCTTTCAAACTCCGCCAGCAAGACACGCCCGCACACCGTACGTCTCCAGCCCGATCGAAAATAAGCCAGGACACGGCTTGCCGCACGGACCTCTTGTCCTCAAATTCGGCACGGAACCGTAAGCGCCCCAAGTGGTTGACACAGAGCGCGATTCCCCAGCGGGGAATGGCGCTCTTTGCCGTGAACCGCGGGGAATTTGGGATGGCCGTCGTCCAACGTCTTTCCAAGACTGGCTTGGATTCGGATGCCGCCACTTTTGCCGATCAAATCTTCAAGAAGCTGACATATTCGCGCGGCAAGACGCCGGATGAAGCCGTCGACAACGACTGGCTGCAAGCCGTCTCGCTCGCGGTGCGCGACCGCATCGTCGATCGCTGGCTGCCTTGCGACAAGCAAACGAAGCTCGACGCCAAGAAGCACGTCTACTACCTGTCCATCGAGTTCCTGATCGGACGAATGCTGCTCGACGCGCTGACCAACCTGCGGATGCGGGACACCGCGCGCAAGGCGCTCGCGACGTTCAACGTCGAACTCGATCATCTGCGAAGGCTCGAACCCGACCCCGCACTCGGCAACGGCGGCCTGGGCCGCCTCGCCGCCTGCTATCTCGACAGCATGGCAACGCTCGGCATTCCTGCCTACGGCTACGGCATCCGCTACGAGCAAGGACTGTTCCGCCAGCAGTTCGCCGACGGCCGGCAGATCGAATTGCCTGACGATTGGCTCGCCTTCGGCAATCCGTGGGAGTTCGCGCGGCCGGAGATCGAATATTCGATCCGCTTCGGCGGCACGGTCGAATATGTCGGCGGCTCCGACACCGCGCGCGGCATCTGGTACCCGGCCGAGCGCGTGCTTGCGGTCGCCTATGACACGCCGATCGTGGGCTGGCGCGGCAAGCATGTGAACACGCTGCGGCTGTGGTCGGCGCGCGCGACGAACCCGGTTCATCTCAACATGTTCAACCAGGGCGACCATGTCGGCGCGACGGCGGCGCGCGCCGAGGCGGAAGCGATCTCGCGCGTGCTCTATCCGAGCGACGCGACGCCGTCAGGCGTCGAGCTGCGCCTGCGGCAGGAATACTTCTTCACATCGGCAGCGCTGCAAGACATCGTGCAACGGCACGTCCAGCGGTTCGGCGACGTCTCAACGCTGCCGGAGCACGCCTCGATCCAGCTCAACGACACGCATCCAGCCATCGCTGTCGCCGAGTTGATGCGCATCCTGATCGACGAGCACGATCTGAACTGGAGCGACGCCTGGTCGATCACGAAAGCGACGCTGAGCTACACCAACCATACGCTGCTGCCGGAGGCGCTGGAGACTTGGTCAACAGGGGTGCTCGGCAAGCTGCTGCCGCGGCATCTCCAGATCATCTATCTGATCAACTGGCATCATCTGAAGGAGGCGCGCGAGGCGGGCTTCGACGATATCGCCACGCTCGCCAATATCTCGTTGATCCAGGAGGACGGCGACAAGCGCGTGCGCATGGGCAATCTGGCTTTCGTCGGCTCGCACAGGGTCAATGGCGTGTCGGGCCTGCACACCGAGCTGATGAAGCAGACGGTGTTCCGCGATCTCACGGCGCTCTACCCCGGACGGGTGGTGAACAAGACCAACGGCATCACCTTCCGCCGCTGGCTTTACGAGGCCAATCCGGGGCTCACGGCGCTTCTGATCGAGCGCCTCGGCGACGGCTTCCTCGACGATCCGACCGCGCTGCGGAAGCTGGAAGACTTCGCTGACGATGCGAATTTTGTTGCGGCCGCGGCGGCGGTCCGCATGGAGAACAAGCGGCGGCTCGTGCGCCGCATCCGCCTCGCCACCGGATACATGGTGAAGCCCGAGGCGCTGTTCGACGTGCAGATCAAGCGCATCCACGAATACAAGCGGCAGCTCCTGAACATCCTGGAGACGATCGCGCTGTTCAACGCGATGCGCTCCGAGCCGGACCGGCCCTGGGTGCCGCGGGTGAAGCTGTTCGCCGGCAAGGCCGCGCCGAGCTACGAGCGCGCCAAGCTCATCATCAAGCTGATCAACGACGTGGCCCGGGTGGTGAACGCCGATCCGGTCGTGGGTGATCGGCTCAAGGTGATCTTCATGCCGAATTACGGTGTCAGCCTCGCCGAAGAGATCATCCCAGCGAGCGACCTCTCCGAGCAAATCTCGACCGCAGGCATGGAGGCCTCCGGCACCGGCAACATGAAGCTGGCGCTCAACGGCGCGCTGACCATCGGCACGATGGACGGCGCCAACATCGAAATCCGCTCCGAGGTCGGCGAGGACAACATCTTCATCTTCGGCATGGCCGCTGAACAGGTTGAGCAGCGCAAGCGCGAGCACTTCGTGGGGCGGCAGGCCGCGCACGCCTCGCCGCGGCTCGAAGCCGCACTCGACGCCGTCGCGATGGGGCAATTCTCGCCGGAGGAGCCGACGCGCTATCATGCGCTGGTCGATTCCATCCTGCACTTCGACCCGTTCATGGTCGCGGCCGACTTCGATTCTTACTGGAACACGCAGCGCCGCATCGACACGGCCTGGGGCAATCCCGCGACCTGGTGGCGCGCGAGCGTGCTCAACACCGCGCACATGGGCTGGTTCTCCTCGGATCGCGCCATCCGCGAATACGCCGAAGATATCTGGAACGTCGACGCACACACGCCGGGAACGAATTGATCATGCAAGCGCTCTTCATCGGACAGACCTATATCGACATCACGTTTCTCACCGACTCGATGCCGACCGGTGACGAGAAATCCGTCGCCGACGAATACGCCGTCTCGTTCGGCGGCAACGCAGTCACCGCGGCGTTCTGCTGCGCCAAGCTCGGCATCAAGCCGGACATGATCGCGACTCTCGCGGACGACTGGCTCGGCCGCATGTTCCTCGACATGGCGCGCAAGTATGCGGTGACGCTGCACGGACGCAGCGTGAAGAAGTCCTCGCTGTCCTTCATCATGCCGAGCGGCGGCAAGCGCGCCATCGTTCGCTGCCGCGACGACGACTACCTCGAGTCCTATCCGAAGCTTCTTCTCGGCGGCTGCCGCGTGCTGCACACGGACGGCCATCAGACCGACGCCACGATGCACTATGCCCGCGAATGCCGCAGCGCCGGCATCCTCACCTCGCTCGACGGCGGCGGCCTCCGCAAGAACACCCACGAGTTGCTGCCGTTCATCGACATTGCCATCGTCGCGGAACGCTTCTGCGAACAGATGCATCTCTCGCCGCCCGAAATGCTGCAGTATCTGAAGGAGCGCGGCTGCAAGATCGCCGGCGTCACGATGGGCGAGCGCGGCATGCTCTGGTACGACGAGAGCAGAACCATCGGCACGCTTCCGGCGCTGCGCGTGCCGGAGGACCGCATTATCGACACCAGCGGCGCCGGTGACGTGTTCCACGGCGCCTATGTCTACTCTTATCTGGCCAAGCCCGAGTTGCCGTGGGCCGCGCATTTCGAATTCGCCCGCGCGGCGTCGGCGCACAAGATCCAGCATCTCGGCAACGAGGCCGGCCTGCCCGCGCTGATCGACGTCGCGACTGCGATGCGTGAGTTCGCTCAACCCGCGCCGCGCCCAGCCCTCGCCAACGCGGAAGCCAGCGCCACGAGCCGCTGATCGCCCTCCAGATCCTCGACGTTCACCGGCAAGCGCCGCCGCCAGTTCGGATGCTGGCTGGAGGTGCCGGGAACATTCACCTGATCGCGCAGACCGAGAACGTCCTCGATGCCGATGGACACCATCCGCGACGGCGTGCGGGCGAGAAATTCGGCGACCGGAATGAAGCTGCCGCCATCCGAGCTCAACACCACGCGCAATTCGTGCCGCGAGCGCTCGCGCTCCGCGTCGCTCTCGCCCGGATCGACGCCGATCGAGCGCTTCAACGCCAGATCGTGTCCGCTCATCCAGCCTGCGAAGGTCGGCAGATCGTGGGTGTTGAAGGTCGCAAGCGCCTGTACCGGATAGCGGTTCGGCGCGCGATAGGTGCCGTCCCAATCGCGCTCGAACATCATGACGAGATACGACCAGAGCCCCCAAGCCGACAGCCGCTCCACGAGGCCCTCCGGCACGGTGCCCAGCGCTTCACCGATGACGATGCATTTCGCACGGCGGCTTTCGTCCGCCACCACCGAGAGCATGTGCTCGAACGGAAATCGGATGTAGGCGCCGTTCTTCGGGCCCAGATCGCCGGGCACGAGATAGAGCCGCATCAGCCCCATCGCGTGATCGAGGCGGATCGCGCCGGCATGCCGCATCACCGATTGCAGTACGGTGCGCAGCGGCGCGAAGTGCCGCGCGGCGAGACCATTCGGGCTGTAGCTCGTCAGCTTCCAGTCCTGCCCGGCCGGATTGTAGATGTCCGGTGGCGCACCGATCGACAATCCGTTGAGGAAGATGTCCTGCTCGATCCACGCGTCGGCCCCGCCGCCGTCAACACCAACCGCCATGTCGACATAGAGGCCGACCGGCAGGCCGCGCTGCCGCGCGATCTCGGCGCAGGCTGCGAGCTGGCGGTCCGCGGTCCATTGCAGGAATTCGTGAAAGCCGAACTCGTCCGCATCGCTCTTGCGCAAGTCCGCGATCGCTCCGCTGCTGGGCCTGCGCCACTCCCGCGGCCACTCCCACCAAGCGCCATGAAATTTCCGCCGCAAGACCTCGAAGGCGACAAAGCGCGCCAAGGTCTCGCCGCGTTCATCGCGGAACCTGTCCAAATCCGCGGTTCGTTCATGACGCGCGCTCTCGCGGAAGTTCCGGTACGCATGCCGAAGTGCCGCATGTTTGATCCGCGCCACGCCTTCGTAGTCGACCAGGTCGGTTTCGCGCAGCCGCGCGACCTCGTCCACCAGCGAAAGCTCCGGCATCCACTTCGGGATCGCCTCGACATCGATGTAGAGCGGATTGAGAAACAGCCGCGAGCTCGGCGAATACGGGCTCGCATGTCCCGGCTGGTCCCAGATCAGGGCGTGCAGCGGGTTGAGTCCGATTCCCGCCGCGCCGATCTCCGCCGCGAGCCGCACCAGCGCCGCGAGATCGGTGAAATCGCCGTGGCCCCAATTGCGCCTCGAGCGCACCGCGTAGAGTTGCACCGCAAGCAACCAGCCGCGCCGGCCATCGCCCTGATATGCGGGCACGACGTGCGGTGCGGCATCATTCCATGCGGCACCGTCGCCCGCGGCCTGCAACGCCTCCGCGATGCGGCGGATCGCCTCCGGCGTCGCCGCACGCGTTTGCCCCTGCGCGTCGACGAAACTCGCGCAGATTCCCCAGCGCTCGGCGAGTTCCGTCCAGTCTTTCATGCATTCGGCCGCGTGCTTCGACTTCAATTCCGGTCGCACATGCCTTGTTCCATCTCATGGAACCAATGACGGGCGCCGGCGGTTCTCATGATGCTTACGCGCGCACGAAGGATCACGGGATGAGGCAGTTCCAGACCGAACCCCAGTTCGGGGATCAATCAGGTATTTGGGACAGGGCCGAAACGAGTGATCCGACCGGGCCGCGTTTCGTTGTGGAAGACGTTTACCCGGCGGTCGATGGCGGCCGATATCCGGTGAAGCGTGCCGCGGGCCAGCCTGTCGACGTCTGGGCCGACATTCTGCGCGAAGGCCACGAGCAGATGGCGGTCGCGCTGATCTGGCGGCGCGAGACCGCTACCGAGTGGAACCGCGAGCCGATGACGCTCGACAACAACGACCGCTGGCACGGCCGTTTCACGCCGCCGGCGCCGGGGCGGTATTTGTTCGCGATCGAATCCTGGAGCGACCCCTTCGCGACCTGGCGCAAGGACACCGTCGCCAAGCGCGCCGCCGGGCAGAACATCGCGCTCGAGTTGCGCGAAGGCCGCGCGCTTCTCTCCGACATCCTCAACGGCGCGCCTCCCCATCGTAGCGTCATCGAGCGTTGCATCGAGGAATTCGACCGCACCGGCATCTCCGATCCGCTGCTGACCGACGACCTCGTCGAGGCGATGACCGAGATCGAGCCGCACGACGACGTTTGCCGCAGCGCGTCGTTCACGCTCACCGCCGACCGAGAGATCGCCATCGCCGGCGCGTGGTATGAGATGTTCCCGCGCAGCCAGAGCCCGGCCGCTGGACGCCACGGCACATTTCAGGACTGCATCGACCGGCTGCCGGACATCGCGGCACTCGGCTTCGATGTCATCTATTTCCCGCCGATCCATCCGATCGGAATGACGAACCGCAAGGGCCGCAACAACGCGACGACCTCGCTACCCGGCGATCCGGGTAGCCCCTACGCCATCGGCTCGGCTGACGGCGGACACAAGGCGGTGCACCCGGAGCTTGGCACGCTCGACGACTTCCGGCGCTTCATCACCGCCTGCCGCTCGCACGGCATGGAGGTGGCGCTCGATTTCGCAATCCAATGCTCGCCGGATCATCCCTGGCTGAAAGACCATCCCGACTGGTTCAACTGGCGGCTCGACGGCAGCATCAAGTACGCCGAGAACCCGCCAAAGAAATACCAGGACATCGTCAATCCGGATTTCTATTGCGCGGATCGCATTGCGCTGTGGGAGGCGCTGCGCGATGTCGTTTTGTTCTGGGTCGACCAGGGCGTGCAGATCTTCCGCGTCGACAATCCACACACCAAGCCGTTTCCGTTCTGGGAGTGGCTGATCCATGAGGTGCAGACCAAAGACCCGCGCGTCATCTTCCTCTCGGAGGCCTTCACGCGGCCGAAGGTGATGAAGCTCCTCGCCAAGCTCGGTTTCACCCAGTCCTACACCTACTTCACGTGGCGCACGCGCAAGCCGGAGATTCAGGAGTATCTCAGCGAGCTGACCGGCTTTCCCGAAGTCGAGTACTACCGGCCGAACTTCTTCGCAACGACGCCGGACATCCTGCCGGTACAATTGCAGAAGGGCGAAGCGTGGATGTTCAAGTCCCGACTCGCGCTCGCGGCCACGCTTTCGTCGAACTACGGAATGCTCGCAGGATACGAGTTGCTCGAACACGAGCCGCTGCCGGGCAAAGAAGAATACATCGACTCCGAGAAATACGAGCTGAAGACCCGCGACTGGAACAAGCCCGGGAACATCAAGGATTTCGTCTCGCGCCTCAATCGCCTGCGGCGCTCCAATCCGGCGCTGCTGCAAACCCGCAACCTGCGCTTCGCGCAGGTCGACGACGGCGAGGTGATCGGCTTCGTCAAGGAGTCGCATGACGGCCACAACACCATCGCCGGGGCAATCGCGCTGACCGGCCCCGAGCCGCGGCAATTCTGGTTCCACTTCGGCGAAGTGGAGATCGGCCCGCCGAATGCGCGCAAGGCGGTCCGCGCGATCGAGAACCTGGTGACCGGCGAGCGTCATACGCTCGAATGGGGCGGCGTGCGGCTGACGATCAATCCCGCCGACGATCCGTTGCTCTTGTTCCGCTGCGCCACCTAAGGAGGGCTCGGGTGAACCTTGTCTCTCCCATCGAGATCGAGAAGACGCTGACAGCGGATGAGGTCTGGTACAAGGACGCCATCATCTATCAGCTTCATGTGAAGGCGTTCGCCGACAGCAACAACGACGGCATCGGCGATTTCGAGGGCCTCACCGAGCGGCTCGACTATCTGCAAGACCTCGGCGTCACAGCGCTATGGCTGCTGCCGTTCTATCCGAGCCCCGGCCGCGACGACGGCTACGACATCGCGGACTATCGCAAGATCAATCCAACCTTCGGCACGATGAAGGACTTCCGGCGTTTCATGAACGAAGCGCACCGGCGCGGGCTGCGCGTCATCACCGAGCTCGTCGTCAACCACACCTCCGACGAGCACCCGTGGTTCCGCCGTGCACGCCGCTCCAAGCCCAGCTCCGACGCGCGCAACTGGTACGTCTGGAGCGACAACGACCAGAAATATTCAGGCACGCGCATCATCTTCACCGACACCGAGAAATCGAACTGGACGTGGGACGCGGAGGCCGGCGCGTTCTACTGGCACCGCTTTTTCTCGCACCAGCCGGACCTCAACTTCGACAACCCGCGCGTGGTCGGGGCGATGCTCAGCGTGATGCGCCGCTGGCTCGACATGGGCGTGGACGGATTCCGGCTCGATGCGATCCCTTATCTCTGCGAGCGCGAAGGCACCAACAACGAGAACCTTCCCGAGACCCACGAGGTGATCAAGACGATCCGCAAGGAGATGGATGCCTACGCACCCGGTAAGCTCCTTCTCGCGGAGGCCAATCAATGGCCGGAGGACGTCAACGCATACTTCGGCGCTGGCGACGAGTGCCACATGGCCTACAACTTCCCGCTGATGCCGCGCATCTACATGGCGATCGCGCAGGAGGACCGTTTTCCGATCGCCGATATCCTGCGGCAGACGCCGGACATCCCCGACAATTGCCAGTGGGCGCTGTTCCTACGCAACCACGACGAACTGACGCTCGAAATGGTGACCGACATCGAGCGCGACTACCTGTGGTCCACTTATGCCAACGATCCGCGCGCGCGCATCAATCTCGGCATCCGGCGGCGTCTAGCGCCGCTGATGGACAATGATCGCCGCAAGATCGAGCTGATGAATTCGTTGCTGTTTTCGCTGCCCGGCACGCCGATCGTCTACTACGGCGACGAGATCGGGATGGGCGACAACATCTATCTCGGCGACCGCAACGGCGTGCGCACGCCGATGCAATGGACTCCGGACAGGAACGGCGGCTTCTCACGCTGCGATCCGGCCCGGCTCTACGCGCCGATGATCATGGACCCGGTGTACGGCTACCACGCCGTCAACGTCGAGGCGCAGACGCGCAGCCTGTCGTCGCTGCTCAACTGGATGAAGCGGCTAATCGGCGTGCGGAAGTCGACGCAGGTGTTCGGTCGCGGCTCGCTGAGCTTTATCAGGCCAAAGAACCGCTGCGTGCTGGCCTATGTGCGCCAATACAACGACGAGACGATTCTCTGCGTCGCCAACCTGTCGCGCGCCGCGCAGGCCTGCGAAATCGACCTCAGCCCATGGAAGGGCCGCGTGCCGCGCGAGCTGCTGGGCCGCGCGCAGTTCCCGCGGATCGGCGACACGCCATACGTCGTGACGCTCGCGCCCTATGGCTTCTTCTGGTTCCGTCTGAGCGAGGAAATGGACGAAACTCGCGTGCTGTCGCACGAGTTCACAACGCTCGTGATGGGCCAGAACCTGGATTCGCTGATCACCGGACGCATGCTCACCGCTCTGGAGCGCGACGTGCTGCCTGGCTTCATCCAGGACCGCCGCTGGTTCGGCGACAAATCCGGGCGGCTCCCCGTCACGCATATCCGCAGCGCCATTCCGCTCGAGGGCAACGGCGTCCAAGTCCTGCTGACCCTGGTCGGCGTCGGCGACGACGTCAATCCCGAGAGCCGCTATCTCGTCCCATTCACGGTGAAGTGGTCACGATTCGACCGTATCGGACCGCTGGTGTCGGACGTCGCGGCCACGGTGCGCCGCGGCCCTCGCGAAGGAACGCTGCTCGATGCTGCGCGTGACAAGGAAATCAACTCGCTGCTGTTGAAGGCGATCCACGCCGGTACGACGATCGAGACGTCGCGGGGCAATCTTGTGCACAAGCCGACCGCGGCGTTCAAGGCGATGCCCGAGCCCGAGATTGAAGACCTCATCGTCACCGACCGTGAGCAATCCAACACCACCGTCATCGCGGACGAAACCTTTGTCATCAAGCTGCTGCGCCGCATTCGCCCGGGAATCCACCCTGAGATCGAGATCGGCGAATTCCTCGTCGATGCCGGCTACAAGAACGCGCCTGCCCTGCTCGGCTCCGCGGAGCTGATCGAAGGCGACCAGCAGAGCGCCATTGTCGCCGTACACCGCTACGTCGAGAACCAGGGCGACGGCTGGGCCGTCACCGCCGCCTATCTCGATCGCTTCGTGGACGAACAGCGCGTGGTGGTGGACGACGTCGCGGGCGAAAGCGACGAGCTGTCGTCGTATCTGCGCCACATCGCGCTGATCGGCCATCGCACCGGCGAATTGCATCTCACACTGGCGTCGCGGCCGGATATTCCGGCGTTCGCAAAGCAACCTGTCGTCGCCGCCGACATTGCGGGGTGGACCGAGCGTCTTCTCGAGCGCGCCAACCACACCTTCGGCCTGCTCGACGAACGCCGCGCCGATCTCGGCGAAGGCGCCCGTGCGCTGATCGAGAAGCTCCTCGATCAGCGGAGAAACATCACGCCGCATCTGCATCAACTGTTCCCGGAGGGTGTCGAGGCGACGAAGATCCGGCACCATGGCGACCTGCACCTCGGCCAGGTGCTGATCGCGAAGGACGACTGCTATATCCTGGACTTCGAAGGCGAACCGGGCCGCAACCTTACCGAACGGCGGCAGAAGGCGCCCGCCGCGCGCGACGTTGCGGGTCTGATCCGCTCGATCGACTATTCGGCGACCGCCGCGCTTCTCCGCGCGCACAGCGTCACGCCGGAACAGCGCGTGCTGCTCGAACCGAAGCTGCGCGTGTGGCGTGAACGCTCGAGCGAGGAGCTTTGGAAGGCGTATCGCGAGGTCGCGGGCGCCGAGCTTTGGCCCGCCGACCCCGAAGCCGCGCAAAAATTGCTCGATTTCTTCCTGGTCGAGAAGGCGCTCTACGAGATCGAATACGAGCTCACCAACCGTCCGGCGTGGTGCCACGTCCCGCTCGACGGCTTCTCCCGCATCATGATCCGCCATGGGGTGGTGACGCCATGAATCTTAACGAGCACCGCATCTCCGCCTCTGGCTATGCCGTCATCGAGGGCCGCCACCACGATCCGTTCCATTATCTCGGCTATCACGTCGAGGACAACCGGCCGATCGTCCGCGTCTTCCTGCCCGACGCACAGAAGGTCACTGTCGTCCAAGGCTCGCGGGAGACAGAGTTGCCGCGCATTCACGACGCCGGCCTGTTCGCCGGTCTCGTGCCCGACCAGAGCCCACGCTATCGGCTACGCGCCAAATACGAGCGCGACGAGATCGAGATTGAAGACCCTTATCGCTTCCCGCCGATCCTGTCCGACTTCGACCTGCATCTGCTCGGCGAAGGCAATCACCTCGAGCTCTACAGAAAGCTCGGTGCGCATCCTCTCGAACTGGAAGGCGTCCCAGGTACTACCTTCGTCGTGTTCGCACCCAACGCCAAGCGCGTCAGCGTGGTCGGCGACTTCAACCAGTGGGATGGCCGCCGCCATGCGATGCGCGTGCGCGGCAATGGCTATTGGGAAATCTTCATCCCCGGCGCGCATGAAGGCCAGAAGTACAAATACGAGATCGTCGGCCCCAATGGCGCGCTGCTGCCACTGAAGTCCGATCCCCTCGGTTTCGCGGCCGAGGTCCGCCCCGCGACCGCCTCGATCATCATCGACGACCGCCGGCTCCCTCGCCCGATGCCGCTCGACCGCGCGGTCAACGCGCTCGACGCGCCGATGTCGATCTACGAGATCCATCTCGGCTCGTGGCGACGCAAACCGGATGAAGACAACCGCTGGCTCACCTACCGCGAACTGGCCGAGCAACTCCCCGCTTATGTCACTGACATGGGTTTCACCCACGTCGAGCTGCTTCCCATCGCCGAACACCCGTTCGACGGCTCATGGGGCTATCAGCCGACCGGGCTCTTTGCTCCCACGAGTCGTTTCGGCACGCCACAGGATTTCGCCGCGTTGATCGAAGCGCTGCATAAGGCCAACATCGGCGTCATCCTCGACTGGGTGCCCGGCCACTTCCCCGACGATCCGCACGGTCTCGCCGCATTCGACGGCACCGCACTCTACGAACACGACGATCCGCGCCAGGGCCGCCACCTCGATTGGGATACGCTGATCTACAATTACAGCCGCACCGAGGTGCAGAACCTCCTCCTGACGAATGCGCTGTTCTGGCTCGACCGCTACGCCATCGACGGGTTGCGCGTCGACGCGGTCGCCTCGATGCTCTATCTCGACTACTCGCGCCCCGAAGGCGGCTGGATTCCAAATGAGCACGGCGGCCGCGAGAACCTCGCCGCCATCGACTTCCTCCGCCGCGTCAACTGGCACGTCTTCTCGCGCTTCCCACGCGCCACCACCGCCGCCGAAGAATCCACCGCCTTCCCGATGGTCTCGCGCCCGACCGACTGGGGCGGCCTCGGCTTCGGCTACAAGTGGAACATGGGCTGGATGCACGACACCCTGGAATACATTTCCAAGGAGCCGATCCACCGCAAGCACCATCACAGCAGCATCCTGTTCGGGTTGCATTACGCGTTCTCGGAAAACTTCATCCTCCCGCTGTCGCACGACGAGGTCGTGCACGGAAAGCGCTCGATCCTCGGCCGCATGCCGGGCGACCGCTGGCAACGCTTCGCGAACCTGCGCGCCTATTACGGTTTCATGTTCGGTCATCCCGGCAAGAAGCTGATGTTCATGGGCGGCGAGTTCGCGCAGGACACTGAGTGGTCCCACGATCACAGCTTGCCGTGGCATCTTCTCGCACAGCCCGAGCACGCCGGCGCACAGACGCTCGTCCGCGATCTCAATCGCCTCTATCGTACCCTGCCCGCGCTGCATGCGCTCGACTGCGATCCCAACGGCTTCGAATGGCTCGTCACCGACGACGCCAACCAGAGCGTCTTCGCTTGGCTGCGCAAAGGCCGCAACACGCGCGAGCGCTGCGTCGTCGTTGTCAATTTCACGCCAGAGGTTCGCTACGACTACAGCGTCCGTGTGCCGTTCGCGGGCAACTGGCGCGAGGTGCTGAACACCGACGCTGCCCTTTATGGAGGCAGCAACGTGGGGAACGCGGGGGCCGTTTCGGCGGTTGTCACTGCGGAGAGCCCGGAGCTGCGTCTTGTCCTCCCACCGCTTGCTGCCCTCTATCTCGTTCCTGAGGCCTGATCGTATCCAGCCCGGGAAAACGCATCCGCTTGGCGCGACTTGGGACGGCCGCGGCACGAACTTCGCGCTGTTCAGCGCGCACGCTGAGAAAATCGAACTATGTCTGTTCGACAAGGAAGGCAAACGCGAGATCGAACGCATCGCGCTGCCGGAGCGCACCGACGACATCTGGCACGGCTATCTCGCCGACGTCATCCCCGGCCAGCTCTACGGCTATCGCGTGCATGGACCTTACGATCCGGAGAACGGCCATCGCTTCAACCCCAACAAGCTGCTGCTCGATCCCTATGCCAAGAGGCTCGGCGGGCATTTCATCTGGACCGAGGCCCACCTCGCCTATCGCCTGCACCAGAAGCGCGAAGATCTGACCTTCGACCGCCGCGACAACGGCCGCGCAATGCTGAAGTCCGTCGTCGTGGACGAGGCCTACACCTGGAGGGGCGACCGGAATCCGCAGACACCGTGGGAGGACACCATCATCTACGAGGCCCACATCAAAGGCCTCACCATGCAGCGCGACGACATCCCCGAGAGCATGCGCGGCACCTATCGTGGCCTCGCTTCGCCTGCGATGATCGAGCACCTCACCAAGCTCGGCGTCACTGCGGTCGAACTGCTTCCGATCCATGCGCTCCTCGATGAGCGGCATCTGATCGAAAAAGGCCTCAAGAATTACTGGGGCTACAACTCCATCAACTTCTTCGCCGCCGACCAACGCTATTCGCACGACGACGCGCAGAACTCGCTCCGCTCCACGGTGTCCGCGTTGCACAGCGCCGGCATCGAGGTGATCCTCGACGTCGTCTACAACCACACCGCGGAAGGCAATCATCTCGGGCCGACGTACTGCTATCGCGGCATCGACAATGTCTCCTACTATTGGCTCACGCCCGACAATCCGCGCTACTACGAGAACTTCACCGGCTGCGGCAATTCGCTGAAGCTGACGCATCCGCGCGTGCTCCAACTGGTGATGGACTCGCTCCGTCACTGGGTCGAGGTCTTCCACATCGACGGCTTTCGCTTCGATCTCGCGCCCGTGCTCGGCCGCACGCCGGCGTTCGACCGCAACGCGCCGTTCTTCGCCGCGATCTGCCAGGACCCGGTTCTCGCCGACGTCAAGCTGATCGCCGAACCGTGGGACATCGGCCTCGGCGGCTATCAGCTCGGCGGCTTCCCCGCCGGATGGTCGGAATGGAACGACGTTTACAGGAGGACCTTGCGCCGCACCTGGCGCGGCGACAGCAACGTCCTCGGCGATCTGGCGCACGCCATGACAGGATCGTCAGTGCAGTTCCGGCACGACGCCCGCGCGCCGACCGCAAGCATCAACCACATCACCGTGCATGACGGCTTCACGCTGATGGATCTCGTCAGCTACGAGCAGAAGCACAACGAAGCCAACGGCGAGAACGGCCAGGACGGCTCGAACGACAACGAAAGCACCAATTGCGGCGCCGAAGGACCGACCGACGATCCGGAGATCAACGCCAAGCGCACCAAGCTGCGCCGGGCGCAGCTCGCCTGTCTCCTTCTGGCGCAAGGCGTGCCGCTGATCCTCGCGGGTGACGAGGTCGGCAACAGCCAGAGCGGCAACAACAATGCCTATTGTCAGGACGATCCGATCGGCTGGGTCGACTGGTCAGGCCGCGAGAAGAAGAACCGCGACCTGACCGAGTTCGTTGCCACGCTCACGCGGCTCCGCAAGCAATATCCGCAACTGCGGCCGCACCACTGGCTGAACGGCAAACGCGACGACGGGACGAACGACGTGCTGTGGCTGACGCCCGGCGCGACCGAGATGAACGAGCAGGACTGGAATTTCGCCGAAGGCCGTTTCCTGTCTTACGTTCTCGCAGGCGACCAACAGCACGCGCCGCTGTTCATCGTCATCAACGCCGCCGGGAATGGTGTTGAGCTGATATTGCCGGGCTGGACGGGCATCGGCGGCTGGTCGCGCCTCCTCGACACATCAAACGACGATTCTTTTCAGGTCAGTGACGACCTGACACCGGGCATCAGCCTGACGGCGCCGCCGCTCTCTGTTCTCGTGTTCGCGGGTAAGCCGTGAACCCTCGGGAGTTTGTTTAGCCGCCCATCGCCAATGGCGGGACCGCCGAATAGCTCCGCGTCTCATTGGCCGGAAGCCTTTTTCTTGCCGGCTCGTCCGGCAATCCCCTCTTGAGCGAAGCCACGAAGCTCGAGAACCAATGATGCAGCGACGTCTCGCGCAAGGCCTTCATCATCGACTCCCAGCGCTCGATGCGCTCCTCGCGCGGCATCTTCAGCGCCACCGCAAGCTGATCCGCGATACCGTCGATATCGTTCGGGTTGACGAGAAGCGCCGCGTCCAACTCCTTCGCCGCGCCCGCGAATTCCGACAGCACCAGCACACCGGGATTTTCCGGGTCCTGCGCCGCGACATATTCCTTCGCGACCAGGTTCATGCCGTCATGCAACGGCGTCACCAAACCGATTTGCGCGGTGCGATAGAAGCCGGCCAGCACTTGCTGGCTGTAGCCTTTATTGAGATAGCGGATCGGCGTCCAATCCGGCTCTCCGATCCGGCCATTC
>BFBZ01000406.1_pt1 | contig 44582 bp, 41 predicted proteins | sample 1888401 | NCBI WGS metagenome assembly BFBZ01 (sample SAMD00112614, study PRJDB3348) | symbiont metagenome | host: Chara braunii | reverse complement strand
GGCCCGGGACAACATTCCCGCGGGGTGGAGCAGCCCGGTAGCTCGTCAGGCTCATAACCTGAAGGTCGTAGGTTCAAATCCTGCCCCCGCAACCAGCTTAACTTGCTTGGTAAGATCCGCAACAAAGGCCGCTCCCTCACGGGGGCGGCCTTTGTTGTTTTGGCACACGCGAAGCTGGTCCCTGGTATCTGCGCCTTCGCTAATCTCGCTCGACAGGGCATTCGCTTGGGTGATCGTCAGGATACCGGCGAGGTCACCGTGTACGTCGATCGTTAGTTTGCCGTCCGCCGGCGTCAGCACGATTTTGCTGACCAGCGATCGTAGGCGCTCGGCCGCTTCGGTGCGCGACCCGTCTTCGTCGCCGCGAAGCGCGGCGGCCAAGCCTGTCACCTGTTCCCGATAGAAGTCCGCCATCTTGGGATGAAGAAGCGGGGGCGGCTCTTCCGCATGAGCAAGCTCGGCCTCGAGCCGCGCCTTACGACGTTCGAGCCCGTCCATCTTCGCCTTCATTGACGGGTGGTACATACCGTCAGCAATGGCGTCGACGGTGGATTTGATCTGCTTGTCGATGCGGCCGAGCTCCGTCCTGGCTGCCTCCAGTGAGGCGCGCCCATCCATCCGCAGCCGGTTCATTTCCCGCGTGAACTCGTCGCAGAATTCCCGAAACAGGGCCGGGTCCATGAGCTTGCTTTTGAGCGCGCCGAGAACCCGCTCCTCGAGCTCCGTCCGCTTGATCGCCAGCCGATTGCCGCAGGTGCCCTTATTTCGGGCGGTCGAGCAGCCGACGTGGGTTGCCGAAATCATCGAGTAGCCGCCGCCGCATACGCCGCATCGTGTCAGGCCCGACAGTAGATAGCGGGCCCGGCGGCGTTCCCAGATGCCATTTGCCTCGCCGGTCTCGGTGTTTTGCTTGATGCTCTGTTGGCGCACCTTCGCCGCATCCCAAAGTTCCTGCTCGACGATGCGAAAATCCGGGGCTTCCTGAATTATCCATTCCTCGCGAGGATTGAGGCGTGACACGCGCTTGCCGTTATCTGGATTCTTGATGAAGCGCTGCCGATTCCAGACGACCCGGCCGATATACATTTCGTTGTTCAGGATGCCGTTGCCGCGTTTCGGGCTGCCGTAGATCGTGGTGAAGCCCCAGTCGCGGGCTGCTGGCCCCGCGATACCGTCGCGATTGAGCCCTACCGCGATCTGCTTAGGCGAAGCCCCGGACACATATTCGCGGAAGATGCGGCCCACGACCTCCGCTTCTGCCTGGTTGATGGAGCGGTCGCCTCGGATCGGCTCGCCCTTCGCGTCGAATCTCTTCACCACGTCATATCCGTAGGAGTTGCCGCCGCCGGATTTGCCGGCCTCTACCCTGCCACGCAGCCCGCGGCGGACCTTGTCGGCCAGATCCTTGAGAAAGAGGGCATTCATGGTGCCTTTCAGCCCGACATGCAGATGCGTCACGTCTCCTTCGGACAGCGTGACCATCCTCACATTGGCGAAGGCAAGGCGCTTGAAGAGACCGGCAATGTCTTCCTGATCGCGCGACAGTCGATCCATCGCTTCCGCGAGAACGACGTTGAAGCGTCCGCGAAGCGCGTCTGCGATCAGCGACTGTATGCCGGGCCGCAGCAGGGAGGCGCCGGAGATCGCCTGGTCGGAGTATTCCTCGACGATGTGCCAGCCTTGCTTGTCGGCATGGATCCGGCAAATGCGGAACTGATCGACGATCGACGCTTCACGCTGATTGTCGGAGGAATAGCGGGCATAAAGGGCGACCTTCATCGGACGGCGCTCCTCGAGAGGGTCAGGAGCGACCCGCGCGGCGCTCCTCCATCATCCTTTCGTACCATTGCCGCGCCGCGCGGCGCGCGAGCAGTCGTACCAACTCGACCAGCCGCGGATCGGGGTCGCCGCGGCCCGGCACGGCCTTCGTGTCCGGTTCCGTGCCCGGCACGACCGTGTGGTCTCCGTTGGGCGGTCTCTGCAGCATGGCGCCGTCCGTGGGGAAAAGCACTAGTTTCGGCGCTAAGATCGGAGGCCATGTGACCGCAGACAATTTGGTTGTGAGGCGTAAGATCGGCGGTGCCAGGCAGGTGATCGCGCAGGCTTTCGGAGGAACGCCAAGCCTTTCGCAAAGGAGCGTCGCACAAAGACCTGTGCGTTTCGGTCTGGCGACCGCTCGCTAAGCAGGATCGAGGTGTTTCCATGCAAGGAATGATGATACCTTTACAGGGCTAATGTCAATATACGCCTAGTATAGGTAACATGCCTTCTACTTCCTCAGCACTGAAAACGCGCGCTCTTGCCCTCGTCCGGAAGAGGGGGATTGCCCGTGCCCGCGATTTTACCGCCGTCGGCGTTCCCCGGGTCTATCTGAAACGGATGCAGGAAGAGGGGCTCCTGATTCAGCGGGGCCGAGGCCTCTACCAACTGGCTGACGCCAAACTCTCGCCAGCCCACAGCCTTGCCGAGGCTGCCCGAATCGTCCCCCACGGAGTCATAAGTCTTCTTTCGGCGCTGCAGTTCCATGAGCTGACGACCCAAACGCCTCACGAAGTCTGGATACTCATCGGATGGAAGAAATGGGCTCCGACGCGACCACCTGTCTCGCTCCGGATCATTCGGGCCACCGGAGAGTCGCTCACCGCCGGCATTGAGCTTCACAGGATTGAGCAGGTCCCGGTTCCGATTACCGTCCCGGCGAAGACGGTGGCCGATTGCTTCAAGTATCGAAGCAAAGTTGGACTGGACGTTGCGATCGAAGCCCTGCGCAACTGTCTTCGCAATCGCCGAGCTACCGCCGACGAGCTCTGGAAGTACGCCACCATTAATCGAGTGCAGAACGTGATGCGACCGTATCTTGAGGCCCTCTTGTGAATCGAAAGGGACGCGCCCGAAATGTCGCCGCATCGGTGAGGGCGCGGTTAACGCAGCGCGCCCGCGATAGGCAAGAGAATGTCCAGTTGGCGCTGATTCGCTACGCAATCGAGCGGCTGCTGTACCGACTCGGTCTTTCTTCCCATCGTGAAGAGTTTGTCCTCAAGGGGGCGATGCTCTTCAGTCTCTGGGCGCCTACCCCTTATCGCTCGACCGGCGATCTTGATCTTCTCGGATTCGGCGACCCGACACCCGAACGCATCGTATCGGTGTTTCGCGAAATCTGCTTGCTCGTCGCCGCCGATGATGGCGTTATCTTCAGGCCGGAGACGATCCGGGCGCAAGCGGCGCGCCTTGAGGAAGAATACAGTGGCATCCGTCTGACGCTGGACGCGGAAATCGCTGGGGCGCGGTTGCCGCTGCAGATCGACGTCGGCTTCGGCGACGTCGTCACCCCCGGCGTCCAGGACATCGATTACCCATCATTGCTAGATATGCCTCTGCCACATCTGCGAGCCTATCCGCCGGAAACCGTGGTCGCGGAGAAGTTTCAAGCGCTGGTGGCTCTTGGGCTGCTCAACAGCCGGATGAAGGACTTCTTCGATCTATGGGCCATCTCAGAGACCTTTGCCTTTGCCGGATCGACGCTGACCCATGCCATTCAGGCGACATTCGAGCGACGTGCAACAGCTATTCCACTGGAAACACCTACCGCCCTGACAGCGAGCTTCTCCAATGATCCGACGAAGCAAGCACAATGGCGCGGCTTCCTGCGTCGCACTGCCATCGCTCTTGCGCCAGCTCCATTGCCGGATCTCCTTCATCGCATCGGAGATTTTGTAATGCCTCCGCTGGAGGCTTTGCGAGGAGGCGCCGCGTTTACCAAGAATTGGACGCCTGGAGGGCCCTGGAAGTAGGTGCTCGGTCGTCAGGTGATCCCACAATTATCTTCGCGGAAGAGAGTGAGAGGGCTGCGCCGATTTCCGTGACGGATTGGAGGTCGAGAGAGAGTCTCCCGGCCGTCCGTCGCGGAGTATCCCTCATGGCAAAGGCCGTTCAGAAGATCATCCTCAGCGCCTCGCGCGACATCCCCTTCAACAAGCTGGTGCTCAGCCAGTCCAACGTCCGACGCCTGAAGGCCGGCGTCTCTGTCGAGGACCTGGCCGAGGACATCGCCCGGCGCGGGCTCCTGCAGAGCCTCAACGTCCGGCCGGTCCTCGATGCCGCTGGCGCAGAGACCGGCACGTTCGAGATCCCGGCCGGCGGCCGCCGTTACCGGGCGCTCGAGCGGCTGGTGAAGCAGAAGCGCCTATCGAAGACAGCGCTAGTCCCCTGCATCGTGCGAGATCCCGGCATGGAGGTGTCGGCGGAAGAAGATTCGCTGGCCGAGAACGTCCAGCGCGTCGCCCTGCATCCGCTGGACCAGTTCCGCGCCTTCAAGTCGCTACGCGACCAGGGGGCGGGCGAGGAGGAGATCGCTGCCCGCTTCTTCGTCGCGCCCGCCGTGGTGAAGCAGAGGCTGCGCCTCGCTGCCGTGTCGGAGAAGCTCCTCGACATATATGCCGAGGACGGCATGACTCTGGAGCAACTCATGGCCTTCACCGTCACCAGCGACCACGCGCGGCAGGAGCAGGTTTGGGAGGCGCTTCAACAGTCCTACAACAAGGAACCTTACCTGATCCGGCGCCAGCTCACCGAGAGTGCCGTGAGGGCTTTGGATCGTCGCGCACGGTTCGTTGGTCTTGAGGCTTATGAGGCAGCCGGTGGTGTGGTCCTGCGCGATCTGTTCGAGGACGACAACGGCGGCTGGCTTGAGGACGTGGCATTGCTCGACAGGTTGGCGACCGAGAAGCTGGCGGCGGAGGCCCGGAAGATCGCCGCCGAGGGCTGGAAGTGGATCGAGGTCGCCGTCGATTTCCGCTATGGCCATACGAGCCATCTTCGGCAACTCGACGGCGTGACGCTCGAGCTCACTCCGGACGAGCAGACGACCTTCGACGCGCTCATCGCCGAGTACGCCAGGCTCGAAGCCGAATACGAAGGCGCCGACGAGCTGCCGGACGAGGTCGATGCCCGACTCGGTGAGATCGAGACGGCGCTTGCGGCCTTCGAGAATCGTCCGGTTTGCTATGAGCCGGCCGAGGTCGCGTGCGCCGGGGTGTTCGTCAGCATCGACGCCGATGGACACCTTGCTGTCGATCGAGGCTTTGTTCGGCTGGAGGACGAGCCATCGATGCAAGCCAGTGGCGAAGACTTGACGGAAGGCGAGACCCGTGAGGTTGGCGGGGCGGTACCTGCCGCTTCGGATGTGCAGCGCACTGTCATCACCATCGGTGGGGGAGAGTCGGACGATGACGACGACAGCGATGGCGCCATCAAGCCGCTGCCGGAGCGGCTCGTGAGTGAGCTGACGGCCCACCGCACCCTTGCGCTGCGGGATGCGGTGGCAAACAACCCGCAAATCGCCTTGGCGGCGCTGCTGCACAAGCTCTGCCTCGATACCTTCCAGCACAGCGCGCCCGGCGCCTGCCTGGAAGCCTCGGTGCGGCACGTCTTCTTCCCCGCCCAGGCCACCGACCTGAAGGACAGCCTTTCGGCCAAGGCGGTCGCCGCCCGCCATGAGGCCTGGAAGGCCGAACTGCCCAAGGACGACGACGCGCTGTGGGATTGGCTCGCCGCGCTCGATGCCGGTCGCCGCGCCGCGCTACTCGCGCATTGCGTCTCATTCGGCGTGAACGCTCTCTATGAGAAGGGCGACCGCTACGGCGGGCCGGGCGTCTCCGCGCATGGCGTGCAACAGCGTATCGTCCAAGCCGACCGGCTGGCGCGCGCGGTCGGTCTCCACATGGTCGAGGCCGGCTGGCGGCCAACGGTCGACAACTACCTCGGCCGCGTCACCAAGCCTCGTATCCTCGATGCGGTGCGGGAAGCCAAGGGCGATCAGGCCGCACAGCTTATCGATCACCTCAAGAAGGCAGAGATGGCGAAGGAGGCGGAGCGGCTGCTCGACGGCACGGGCTGGTTGCCCGAACCGCTGCGGCTCGCCGACAACGGGGACGTGTCGGACACATCCACCGAGACTGAGGAGCTTCCCGCCTTCCTCGCCGACGGCGAAGGGCAGGATTCCGTGACGGACGTGTCCCAGCCGACTGCCATTGCCGCCGAATAGCGCGAACACCGCGGGGCGGCTTCGGCCGCCCTGCGTTATCGTCGCCAATCGTTGGGTAAGCCCGGCCGCCGTGCCGGGCTTTTTCCATTGAGAGATCCGCCGTGACTGATTCTCAAGGGAGAGGGAGAGGACGGCCGGAACGGGTTTGAGCCGGCGGGTCCCAGAGAGAGCGCCCTTCGGTTTGGACCGTTCCTGCTCTCCTGAGGTCTCCTCCATGTCGAAGCTTTCCCTCTCGGCCGCCTTGTCCGAGCCGCTGGGCTCGCACGCCTCCTCCACTGCCGATCCGTCCGGCGGCATCATCGCTGCCGCGCATTATCTTCTCCCCGATCTCGAACGTGGTCGTCGCATCGATGCGGTCACCCTGCGGGCCGCCATGGAGCACGCCTTCGGCGGCTCCGACGCGGCCGGCGCCTGGGACTGGAAGACCGCCTATGACGCCTGCGAGGCGGCTGCCATCCTGTTTCTTCGCAAGTACGGCCCGGTCATCCGGGCGCGGGCTGGGGCGCCGGCTGCCGAACTCTCCCTGCTTGAGAAGATCGCGGCGCTTCTTCCCACCCATACGCGCCGGTCCGAGGAGAGCCAGGCGTTGCAGCAGTTCTCGACGCCGCTGGCGCTCGGATTGGTCGCCGCCAGCGCTGCTGCGATCACCCCGGCTGATCTCGTGCTCGAGCCCTCGGCTGGGACGGGCCTGCTCGCCATCTTCGCCGAACTCGCCGGCAGCGGACTGGCCCTGAACGAGCTGGCGGAGACTCGCGCGGCCTTGCTGGGACAGCTCTTTCCTTGTGCTGTGACGACTAGCTACGACGCGGCTCACATCCACGACCATCTTGACGATGCTGTGCGCCCGAGCGTCGTGCTGATGAACCCGCCGTTCTCGGCCGCGGCGCATGTCGACGGCACCGTCGCGGACGCCGCCCTGCGCCATGTCGCCTCTGCGCTGGCTCGCGTCGCCGAGGGCGGACGGCTGGTCGCGATCACCGGCGCCAGTCTCTCGCCCGACCATCCGTCTTGGCGCGAGGCCTTCGTCCGCCTCCAGGAACGCGGCCGTGTCGTGTTTAGTGCCGCCCTCGACGGGCGTGTCTATGCCCGCCACGGCACGACGGTCGAGACCCGCCTCACCATCATCGATCGCGTACCCGCCGATGATCCGAGATCGTTTCCGGCATCACCGGGCATGGCCTCCGACGTCGCCACGCTGCTTCAGTGGGTGACGTCCCATGTTCTACCGCGCTTGCCTGTGCATGGCACGGCAGCCCTTCCTGCACCCGTCCATCCCGTCGCGGTCAGACCAAGCCGTAGGCCCGCACGAAAGCCGCACGCCGTTGCAGATAGTTCGCTCGAACGAGTGGGCACCGAACTCGCCTACGAGACCATCGACTGGAAGCCGGCCGAGGGCGGCCGCCTCACCGAAGCGCTGTACGAAGGGTACGACCTGCAGTCGATCCGGATCTCCGGCGCGCGGCCGCATCCGACGCGGCTTGTGCAGTCCGCGGCCATGGCCTCGGTCGCTCCACCCAAGCCCGCCTATCGGCCTCACCTTCCAGCCGATGTCATTAGCGCCGGCCTGCTGTCCGATGCCCAGCTCGAAAGCGTCATCTATGCGGGCGAGGCCCACAACGGGCATCTCGCCGGATTGTGGGCGGTGGACGAGACCTTCGACACCATCTCAGCCGCGCCCGACGACGCCGAGAACGCCGTGCGCTTCCGGCGCGGTTTTATGCTGGGTGACGGCACCGGCGCCGGCAAAGGACGGCAGGTCGCAGGCATCCTCTTGGACAATTGGCTAAAAGGTCGCCGGCGGGCGGTGTGGATCAGCAAGTCCGACAAGCTGATCGAGGATGCGCAGCGCGATTGGTCGGCGCTCGGTATGGAGCGCCTCCTGATCACGCCGCTCGCGCGCTTCCGCCAGGGCACGCCGATCCGGCTGGAGCAGGGCGTCCTTTTTGCCACCTACGCCACGCTACGGACCGACGCGCGCGAGGAAAAGGTTTCGCGGGTCCGCCAGATCGTCGATTGGCTGGGATCGGACTTCGATGGAGTGATCGTGTTCGACGAAAGCCATGCCATGGCCAATGCCGCCGGCGGCAAGGGGGAGCGGGGTGACCAGGCGCCGTCGCAGCAGGGCCGTGCCGGCCTGCGCCTACAACATGCGCTGCCCAATGCGCGTGTCGTCTACGTCTCGGCCACGGGCGCGACCACGGTGCACAATCTTGCCTACGCCCAGCGGCTGGGCCTCTGGGGTGGCGAGGACTTTCCCTTCGCCACGCGCGCCGAGTTCGTCCAGGCGATCGAAGCCGGCGGCGTCGCCGCCATGGAGGTGCTGGCCCGCGACCTCAAGTCCCTCGGCCTCTATGCCGCCCGGTCGCTGTCCTACGAGGGCGTGGAATACGAGTTGCTCGAGCACATGCTCACGCCGGAGCAGGTCCGCATCTACGACGCCTATGCCGGCGCCTTCCAGATCATCCATAACAACCTCGACGCCGCCCTCCAGGCCGCCAACGTCACCGGCGAGCGCGGCACGCTCAACGCGCAGGCTAAGTCCGCGGCACGGTCGGCCTTCGAATCGGCCAAGCAGCGCTTTTTCTCACACCTGATCACCTCGATGAAGACGCCGACGCTGATCGCGGCGATCAAGCGCGACCTTTCGGTGGGGCATGCCGCCGTCGTGCAGATTGTTTCCACCGGCGAGGCCCTGCTGGAACGCCGGCTGGCCGACATTCCGACCGAGGACTGGGGTGACGTCCAGGTCGACATCACCCCGCGCGAGTATGTGCTGGATTACCTGGCGCACAGTTTCCCGACCCAGCTCTTTGAGCCCTTCACCGACGGCGAAGGCAATCTCTCCTCGCGGCCGGTCTACCGCGATGGTCAGCCCGTGCAGTGTCGAGACGCCGTCGAGCGCCGCGACCGACTGATCGAGCGGTTGGCCTCGCTCGCTCCCGTCCAGGGCGCGCTCGATCAGATCGTGCAGCGCTTCGGTACCGACCTGGTCGCCGAGGTGACGGGCCGGTCGCGGCGGATCGTGCGCAAGAAGGAGCGGCTCTGCGTCGAGAACCGGCCAAGCTCCGCCAATCTTGCCGAGGCGCGATCGTTCATGGATGACGACAAGCGCATCCTGGTGTTCAGCGACGCCGGCGGCACCGGCCGCTCCTACCACGCCGACCTTTTAGCCCGGAACCAGCGCCTGCGCGTGCACTACCTGCTGGAGGCAGGCTGGAAGGCCGATACCGCCATCCAAGGCCTGGGGCGCAGCAATCGTACCAACCAGGCTCAGCCGCCGCTGTTCCGGCCGATCGCCACCGATGTGAAGGCCGAGAAGCGCTTTCTCTCAACCATCGCGCGCCGGCTCGACACGCTGGGCGCCATCACCAAGGGCCAGCGCCAGACTGGCGGCCAGGGCCTGTTCCGGGCCGACGACAATCTCGAATCGCCCTATGGTCGGGCGGCTCTGCGCCAGCTCTACCTCCTGCTGTTCGCCGGCAAGATCGAGAGTTGCTCGCTGCAGGGCTTCCAGGCGGCCACCGGACTGCATCTGACGGACCAGGACGGCAGCCTGCGCGAGGAGCTGCCACCGATCACGACATTCCTCAATCGGCTGCTGGCGTTGAGCATCGAGTTGCAGAACACGCTGTTCGGCGTGTTCGAGGAGCTTCTGCGGGCGAAGATCGAGGGAGCACAGGCTTCCGGCGTCTACGATGTCGGTGTCGAGACGCTGACGGCCGAGAGCCTGGCAGTGACCGACCGGCGGGCGCTCTACGTCCATCCGCAGACCGGGGCGGAGACGCAAGTGTTCACCATCCGCCGGCTTGAGCGCAATCGGCCGTTCACGCTGGCGGAGGCGCTGGAGCGTGCGGACGATCCGCGCGCCGTGCTGCTGGTGAACGCCCAGTCCGGCCGCGCGGCCGTGCAGGTTCCGGCGTCCAGCGTCATGCTGGACGATGGCGAGGTCGAGCGCCGCGTCCGTCTGCTGCGGCCAACGGAACGGACGGCGATGCCCTTGGCCGCATTGGACCAGACGCACTGGGAACGGGTCGATCGCGCTGTCTTCACCCAGGCGTGGACGAAGGAACTGGCCGAGGTTCCAACCTTCACAGAGAGCGATCTCCACATCGTCACGGGACTGCTGTTGCCGATCTGGAAGCGCCTGCCGGACGATTCCATGCGGGTCTATCGCCTGCAGACCGATGCGGGCGAGCGCGTGATCGGCCGGCTGGTCTCGCCGGCATGGGTGGCGCAGGCCGTCAGCGCCGACGGCGTGAGCATCGCACCGGCGGAGGCCTGGACGGCCGTGTTCGACGGTCGAACCATTCTCGAGCTGCAGGACGGGCTCAGCCTGCGCCGCGCCAGGGTGATGGGCCTGTTCCGGGTCGAACTCTACGGCTTCACCGACGGCATGGTCGACCGCCTGAAGGCGATGGGGCTGATCTCCGAGATCATCGCCTGGAAGCTCCGCATGTTCGTGCCGACCGGTGCCGACGGTCCCGCGATCCTCGCCGGGCTGATGGGACGCCATCCGATCGTGCGTATTGCCGATCGGGCTGCGTCATGAGGCGCGGCCATGTCGTCGCCCGCCGCCGACCTGGCCCGCCGCCTCGCACGCAATGCCGAGGCGGTGTGCCGCCACTATCTTTCGAACGGCCATCGCGAGGGTCGCTACTGGCTGATCGGTGATGTCGTCAACACCCGCGGCCGCAGCCTGTTCGTCCGCCTGAGCGGGCCGGACCATGGCAAGGGCGCCGCCGGTAAATGGACCGACGCCGCCACCGGCGAGCATGGCGACCTTTTGGACCTCATCGCCCTCAATCGCGGTCTCGATCGCCTGCGCGATACCCTGGACGAGGCACGCGCCTTCCTCGCCTTGCCGCCGGACCCGCTCGATCGACGGCGGGATCATCTTCCCGCGCCGCGCGGTTCACCTCAGTCCGCCCGGCGTCTCTACGCCATGTCTAGGCCGATCACGGGCACGCTGGCGCAAACCTACCTGCTCAGCCGCGGCATCGTGACTGTGCCCGACGGCGATCCGCTGCGCTTCCATCCGCGCTGCTACTATCGCCCCGACGACGACAGTCCGACCGAGACCTGGCCGGCCCTGATCGCCGCGGTGACCGATCTTGGCGGCAGGGTCACCGGCGTGCACCGCACCTGGCTCGATCCTTCAGGCCGTGACAAGGCGCCGATCGATACACCACGGCGGGCGATGGGCCATCTCCTCGGGCACGGTGTTCGCTTCGGCGTCGCTCGCGACGTGATGGCCGCCGGGGAGGGGATCGAGACCATGCTGTCGCTGCGTAGCGTGCTGCCCACTCTGCCGATGGTCGCCGCGCTCTCGGCTAACCACCTCGCCGCGCTGCTCTTTCCATCGACGCTGCGCCGACTCTATGTCGCATGCGATGCCGATCCGGCGGGGGACGCCGCGATGGCGAGCCTGTGCAACCGCGCCGAGGCCGCTGGAATCGAAGTGGGGAGCCTGTCGCCCTGCTTCGACGACTTCAACGAGGATCTCCGGCGCCTGGGGGTCGACCAGCTACGGGAATCCGTGCGCCAGCAGCTCGCCCCGCAGGACGCGGTTCGGTACCTGGCCTTGGCGACGGCCGCGACGGGATGAGCACGGGTAGAGGAACTGCTCTGTCGCCGGTCGCTCTGTTGCCCTTCAGATCGAACCGGAGCGCGCCCCTGGCCTTCTAGAGGGGCGATCTGACGGCAGTCAGCCCGGTCCCGCAACGGCGGGCCTACGGCTTTCTTCCCCTGCCGGCTGAGGCCGGCATTCCTCGCGAGGCAAGAAAGCCTCGGCCCGCCGTCCTCCGCTCTGCTCCGGCCGCAAGCGCGGTGCGGGCCCGTTCTGCCCACCGTCTGTCGACGCCCACGAAGGCCGCGATGGGCGCGGCCGATCCGACAAAGGACATCATCATGGCGACCAACGACGATCCCGAATTCGAGCCCGTGCACGCGTCATCCCCCACCGATCACGTCCTCACCGAGCTGCAGCTCTACGGCCACCGTCCCTTCCAGGACGAGCCCGATCCGAGACCGCTGCCCGAAGCCCTGACCATCGCCGGCGCCGTCGCCGACATCTTCGATGCCTTCGTCGCCACACTCACCGACACCCGCCTAGAACCCGATCTCGAGGAGCTGCTGTGGGCGACCGTCAACCTGTTCCATCGCGCCACCGACCGGGTCGAGCGCGAGCTCGACGGCAACGAGCAGGCGCAACGCCGGAGCCAGAAGGAGCAGAACGGCTCGGAGGTCCGCTCGGTCGAGCTGGAGCGTCTCGTCGCCGAGGGCCTGACCCTGATCGAACGCCGCAATGCCCTAGAACTGTTCCGCGATCAGGCTGCCGATCGCTTCGAGGTCCATACCGGCTCGGCCTGGAGGCCGCGCACCGGATCGATGGTCAACCATCGGGCGCTCACCGCAGCGATGATCGACAGCCGGGACTTCCTGGCCGCCCGGCGCCGGGCCGAGACGGAGCTGCTGGTGCCGGCCGGTCCCAAGATCGCCTTCACCGGCGGCATGGACTTCAACGACTATCGGTTGATCTGGAACACGCTCGACAAGGTCCACGCCAAGCATCCCGACATGGTGCTGCTGCATGGCGGCTCGCCGACTGGCGCCGAGCGCATCGCCGCCCGCTGGGCCGACGACCGCAAGGTGCCGCACATCCCGTTCAAGCCGGACTGGACCCGTCACGCCAAGGCAGCACCCTTCAAGCGCAACGACCAGATCCTGGAAGTCCTGCCGATCGGCGTCATCGTCTTCCCGGGTTCAGGCATCCAGGAGAACCTAGCCGACAAGGCGCGCAAGCTCGGTGTCCCGGTCTGGCGCTTCGGTTCGGGCGGCGCATAAGCGCCGCCTTTTGGCCAACTTCACAATCGACAGTAACGATTGCGCCATGGTGGTGGTGGAAGGCGCAGCCGTTCGACCTTCGTCACGGAGATCCACCATGCTTGTCATTGGCCTCATCCTCAGCATCATCGGCCTCGGTTTCTTCTGCTGGCTGCTGTTCACGCTCGCCGTCTATGCGCTTCCCTTCCTTGCCGGGCTGACGGTGGGCCTCGCTGCCTTCCATAGCGGCGCTGGGGTCGTCAGTGCGCTCATCGTTGGGTTTCTGGCGGGTGGCGCGACCTTGGCGTTCGGGCAGATTGCCTTCGCTACCACCCGTACACCGCTGATCCGCGCCTTCATCGGCCTGCTCTACGCCGTGCCGGCAACGGTCGCAGGCTATCAGGTGTCGTTGGCGCTGGCAGGCATCGGCATGTCCGCCGGTGGATGGCAGACGGCATTCGCCGTTGTCGGCGCCGTTCTCTCTGGTTTGACGGCCTTCTCGCGCATGACGCTGTTTGTCCCGCCGTCGGAGGGACAGGGCATCAGGGGAACTCACTCGCCGATTGGCTGGCGGCCGCACGACCAGAGTCACTGAAGTTCCTGGATCCTCATCGTCGGGATTGGCGAAGATGGGTGGTGAAAGCTCGTGGTGATGCGCTGGCAGGAATGCGGCCCTCGATAGCCCTTCGATGAACCCCGGTCTTCGGTACAGCCGACAGGATGCTGGCGAGGGCACTGTCTAGGACCGGTTGGGTTGGGAGCGATGCGGTCCTTTTTCTACGCCACGGCCGCCTTCTCTTCGCCCTGTAGGCCGGACGTCTTGTGCAGGACCCTTCAGATTGGCCACGACTTCTCCCGAGGATGCTGCTTTAGCGCACGACCCACGGCCTCTCTTTGGCTGATCTGGCCAGAGGACGGCTGCGCCTCGATCGCCTGAGCCGCAACGGCGGCGGTTCGACTTTCTTCCCCTGGGCTTCGCCCATTCCTCGCGCGGCAAGAAAGTCGCCCCGCCGCCATCCTCCGCTCTGCTCCGGCCCGTGAACGGGTGCGGCGTCGATCGCCTCCGGCCTGCAGATCGCCATCGAGGCCGCGATGGTCGCGGAGCTCGAAACAGCAAGGAGAAGTCACATGGCCAACATCGGTTCCTTCAAGAAGTCCGGCAACGAGTACCAGGGCGAGATCGTCACCCTCAGCGTCCAGACCAAGGGCGTCCGCATCGTCCCCGAGGTCAACCGGTCCAACGACAACGCCCCCAGCCACCGGGTCTTTGTCGGCCGCGCCGAAATCGGGGCCGCCTGGTCGAAGCGCTCCAACGAGGGCCGCGATTACCTCTCGCTCAAGCTCGACGATCCGAGCTTCAACGCACCGATCTTCGCCAACCTGTTCGACGACGAGGACGGCGAGGGCTCTTCCCTGATCTGGTCGCGCAGCCGCAAGAAGACCGGCGAGTAAGCCTGCGCCCCCGAGGCCCCGCCCGGTCCGCCGGGCGGGGCTTTCTTTGGCTGCCAGGCGCGTTAAGGCCGTGGTGGCTGCATGAGGAGCAAGGCTCCGCCGTCAACGCGGTCAGGTTTGAATGTTTCTCCGTGTGCCCATGACGGTCGACGTCTGCCGGGTCGGGATTCAATGTCGTGCACTTGGGCGCGTCCGGCTGCGCCGGACCGGGCTCTATGCGGCCGCTTGGGAGGGGTTTGGCGGCCGCACGAAGCCGCCCTTCGGTTGAAGGGAGGGAAGGGCGTCTTCGCCTTGCGGTAACGATCCCTCGCGCGATATCAGCTCTTCGCGTTAGGTACGTCATCCTCGAGCAGTTCGGCGGGTCGTACACTCAGCGCCTGCGCCGCCTGTAAGATGGTCAGCAGGGTTGCGTTCTGCAGGCCGCGTTCGATCGCGCTGACATGAGCCCGGTCAACGCCCATACGCTCAGCCACTGCCTGTTGGCTGAGACGCGCCGCTAACCGATAGCGACGGACGTTGGCTCCGAAGACCCTGCGAATATCCATCCGCAGGATAGGAGGCGGTCGCGTATTCTGGCGCTACGTACTATAATACGCGGTCATTTTGCTGGCAGGGCCATGTCTCTATGCTTTCATGCACATCAGGCTTCGATTGCCTCTAACGCGGCCTTGGTGGGCGCACGAATTGGTTGACGCGATGCGCTGCGTGCATCGCCACCGACCCACCGTGCTGCGACAATGCGGTGGCTGGGTTCCCGCGTATTTCTTCCCTCGCTTGCGAGCCGCCATGACCACACCTTCGTTCGACGATAGCCCACCCGCAAGCGCCCGGGTCACGCGCTATGACGAGCGGCATTTCGTGACCTACCTCCGCCTGCTTGACGCTGCGGACGAGGGCGCTGATTGGCGCGAAGCCGTGCGGATCGTCTTTGGCATCGATCCCGAACGCGAACCCGGGCGCGCCCGCCTGGTCCATGACAGTCATTTGGCGCGCGCGCGTTGGATGACGGAAAAAGGATTTCGTCATTTGTTACGTCCGCCGCTGAACTGACCGGTTCGATCAAAGGGGTCGTCGTCAGATAGGCATTTATGGGCCGCCACGCGCGACATCGCGCGTTTCACGTTTGGGTTCTTCCACAACCAATGGTCGCTATGGAAAGGTCGGGTGGCTCAGCCCGTGCAAGCTCGCGTTAGTCGGAGGTCGCGTATGAGGAAGAGGCCGGATTGGAGGTCGCCAGACTATGCCAAGGTCCTGAAGGACCTCGATCGTGCTGGATTCGCCTGGGAGTTCCTGCGGCGCAATCCGGCCTACCGAAAAGACTACGACGAAATCTCCGATGATGTCGACGACGGTGACGCGAATGCAGACGCGGCCTGTGAACGATGGGGGCTCTCCTTTCGCATGTGATCCCGCGCTCGCTGCCTCCATCGCCCCCGTCGTCTGGCGGCCGGAACTCATGCCCCATGCGGTGATTCTGGTTCCGGCACCGGATGGATTTGCAAGCGCTCACCGCCTGCAGGCCTTTGCCGACGAGGCGCGGCCGCCAAGCTCACGAAGCGGCAGCTGCCATTACGTCTTGAACGACGCCGAAGGTGCCCATCGCCTTTGGCTCCGAGACCTGAGTTCGGGAATGCCGATCGCAGCGCTCATTCCCCTCGATGAAAGCGTGCTGCTGCGCCTTGCCGGCTTGCTGCGTTTCCTGCGCCATCTCGACGGTCGTCCGGCTGGACCTCTTCCGCGGGCTTGGGCGATCACCACGCGCTTGCGCCGACGCCTGATCACAATGGTGCGGGCGCTGGACGGCCATCTGGCTGGGGCGAGCTATCGCGAGATTGCCGTGGTGCTTAATGGCCCGGACGCTATCTCGAAGTATCCGTGGAAAACCTCGTCTGTTCGAGGTCAGACAATCCGCCTCGTCAGAGATGCGGTTGCGACCATGGAAGGCGGCTATCGACAATTGCTGCGGGCAAAGCGCTAGCAGGGTCGCGTCCATGGCGCGCACTCGTCGCTCCAAGGGTGCCGTACCCGGAACCTCCCACTTCGTCATCCCCCCGCGCCGTCGTTCTCCGCCACCGTGGTCGCTGTCCCGCTGTCGCCGCCGACAGCTTTCGCCAGAACCACGGAGCCTCTCGCATGCCCTATCCCACCGCCGGTCTGCCGCCGCGCTTTCTACGCACCCCTGAAGCTGCACGCTTTCTCAGCCTTTCGGGGCGCACCCTGGAGAAGCACCGGACCTACGGCACGGGGCCGATCTACCGGAAGATCGGCGGCCGCGTCGTCTATGCCGTCGAAGATCTCAAGGCATGGGCCGATCGCGGCGCCAAGACCTCGACCTCCGATCCCGGCGTCGGGACCGTGCTGCCGGCCAGGCCGCACCCGGTGCCTCCGCCCGCCTATGCCGGCCGGAGCCGGCGGTGATCGGGGACGGAGCGTGACGTTTCGGCATAGGCGGACCAGCGAACGGGACCAGCTCGATCTGTTCCGGGCACTGCCGGGAGACCTCGCGCCACGCGACGCGCAGGACCTCATGGCCTATCCGTTCTTTTCGCTCGCCAAGTCAAAGCGCGTCCTGCCGATCGATTACCGCAACGGCGCCGTCGCCATCCGGGTCGAGGCTGTGCCCGACCACGGCATGGCGACGATCTGGGACGCCGACGTGCTGATCTGGGCCGCCTCGCAGATTGTCGAGGCGAGGGATGCCGGATTGAAGACGTCCCGCCTGATGGCCGCGACGCCCTACGAGATCCTGACCTTCGTCGGCCGCGGCACCGGCGCGCGGGACTACGGTCGCCTGAAGGCTGCGCTCGACCGGCTGCAGTCGACCACCGTGCTGACTTCCCTCCGCCAGCCGGCAGAACGGCGGCGTCATCGCTTCTCCTGGGTCAACGAATGGAAGGAGACCGCCGACGCGAACGGCCGGCCGCTCGGGCTCGAGCTGATCCTGCCGGACTGGTTTTATGCCAGCGTGCTGGACGATGCGCTGGTGCTCACGATCGACCGGGCCTACTTCGATCTGACGGGCGGGCTAGAACGCTGGCTCTACCGCGTCGTGCGCAAGCATGGCGGCCGCCAGGCCGGGGGCTGGAGCTTCGATTTTCTGCACCTGCACGCCAAGTCCGGCAGCCTCTCGCCGCTAAAACACTTCGCCTACGACGTGCGTGAGATCGTGCGCCGCCAGACGCTGCCGGGCTACCGGCTGGTCATCGAGCGCGGGCCGCGCGGCGCTGAACGCCTGGTCTTCACACCCATCCTGCGCGAGCCGGTCGTGACGACGTTGCACCGGAACAGGCGACCCGCTCATCCTGGGGATAAGCTGTGACTCGCCTCGTGCTATCGGGGACGGCGACCATCGTGCCATCGGGGACTCGATCCTCGTGCTATCGGGGACCGCAATCGCGGAAAAGTCCTTGGCGCTCAACGTGTTGGAGCAGCCTTAACTTCCCTAACTCAGATTCCTTCGGAATCTGTCTAACGGACCCTACTCATCCACCGTCGGGGATAACAGGCTGTCGGTTCCCCCAAAACCGTGGACTGGGGCCGATAAATGAGTGACCGGCTCCTTAAATCGTGGACTCGTGTCCCCTTAATCGTAGACCGGCGCAACGCTGAGCCTCCTCTTCTTGAGGACCTTCCGCCGACGCCAAGGACCATGCCGGCGCAGCAGGCGGTCAGCGACGTTGATGCTGATCTCGGTGCCGAAGCGACGCAGCGCTTCGCCTTGCACGCGGTTGGAACTCCAGCGGGCCCCATCGGGCGGAGCGGCGGCAATCCATGCGGCGAGTTCCATCACCTGCGGCTCCGTGAGGTAGAGCCACCTGGGCCGTTCGAGCGCGGCATTGAGGCCATTCGCGGCGCCGTGCCTCAGCCAGATGTAGATGGTTCGTGCGATCACGCCGGCAGCCTCGGCGGCCACCTCAACGGGCAGGCCATCGCGCACATCGGCGAGCGCCAGCAAACGGGCGCGCCGATGAGGCAGCCGCTCCCGAGCAGCCTGGGCGCGCAGATCGTCCCCCGTCTCCGGCAGGCTCTCAATCCATTCGCGCCACCATGCCCGATCCGCTGGGTGCTGCTGATTCGGCCATACTGCGAGCAGGAGCGCTTCAACCTGGGCGTGGACATCAGTGTCGAGGCTGGGCCAGCGCTGCATTTGGCGTCGCGCTCTCACCGCGCCCAGGATCGCGAGAGCGGCTTGCGCGCGCATCGGCCACGCCTCGAACATCCAGGCGAGGACCGCCAGGCCCTGATAAGCGTCGGCGATCTCTCTGAGTGGCTCGGTGCCCAGATCACGGGCGATCCGCGTGAAGAGCCGATCGCGACCCACCGGTTTCGTGTCGATCCAGACGGTGCCGAGCAGCACGTCGAACAGCGCGACGGCGACGGGCCAAGCGAGCACACCAACTTCGGGCAGATCGACAATCCCCTTCGGCCGTCCGCTGAGCACACGCTGCTGGAAGCGCACCACAGGCTCCGGCGCGGCCCTGGTCGAGGTGCGGGCCAGCCGGAACGCGCAATGCGGACAACGATCCGGCGCGAAGTGATCGCGAGACGACAAAGCGGGCAACCGCAGCTTCTTCCCGCATTCGCGACAGGCGCGCACCAGCACCGTTCCGTGGATGGGACAGGCAGCCAACCAGCCGAGCGTCCACGTGCGCCTGACGTAAGGGATGTCGTCTTCGGCGAAGCAGTCTGGGCAGACGCCAATGCGGCGCGGCTGGTGCGCCGGCCGCTCGACCGTAAAGCGCTGACGGCTGAACCGTTCCGGCAATGCGTCATCGCGCCCGTCATCCGGCCAGTCGGCAAAGGTCAGCGCGCGAACATCATCGTCCGACACGCCGGTGCCGCGCGCGACCGCTGCGATGAGGAGCGGATCAGGCTTGCGCCACCATTCCGGATGCGTTGCGAGGTCCGCCTCACCGTCGCCGAGCAGCAGGGCTTTCGGCGAGACGCCGAACGGATCGGCGAACCGCAACAGCCACGATGCCAGCGCCTCATCCGGGAACGGCGTCACACGCGCCGGCAGGCGCGGCGCCTCGACGACCTCCGCGTCGAGGAACTCGACCTCGTATGTCTCAGCCGGCGACACGCCGGCGCTCCGTGGGAGGGATGAAGCCGATGTCGTCGATCCTTTCGATGCGAATGCGCTCTTCGCTGGCGGCAACAGCGGCCACCGCCGCCGCCGTCACCAGGTTCACGACCTCGCCGAGGATGCCCTCGGCCGCATTCAGGAGCTTCTGCGCGAACGCCGGCTCCTCCAGGCCCGATCGTTCGCGCAGCGGAAGCATCGCCTCCAGCGTGTTGAGCAGCCGCAGATACTCGGCGTCGTGCCGCCACGACGGCAGGCTGAACGGCGTGAACCGGTTGGCGAGCTGGTCGTCGCTCTGGATGGCGCGCAGCGCCTCCGACGTGCCGACCGCGACGAGCGGGATCTGTAACTCATTGCCGAGCCAGCGCAGCAGGTTGAGGAAGCGGCGCTGCTGGTCGCGCGAGCCCGACAGGATGTTGTGGACCTCGTCGATGACGAGCAGCCGCACATTGGTCGCGCGGAGCATCCGCATCGCCATGTCCTGCTTGGCGGCCAGCCGATCGTTGCTGCGATCGGGCGCGCCTAGCGCTTCGAGCACCGCCGAGAAGAAGCGGCGTTCGTCCGGCGCCGGCGGCATCTGCACCTTCAGGACCGGGATAGCGATCGCACCTTCGCGGAGATCGGCTTCGGCGCCGCGCAAGTGCTCGCGCCTGAACTTCTCGACGATCATCGTCTTGCCGTTGTTGCTGGGGCCGACCAGCAAGAGGTTCGGCATTCGCGTCCGCTTCGGGAACGTCAGCAGGTCCTCCATAGCCGACAGGGCGACTTCTGCCCGTGCATAGCCAATCCACCGATCTGCACGGATGCGCCGGATGCGCATCTCGGCCGGTGCATCGGCCAGGGCGCGTATCTGCGGGAGCAGATGCGGATAGGACGAGTCCGTCATGTCCACTCCTCCACGTTTTTGAACAGCCGCTGATCGGCGGGCAATGGTTCGATCTGTGGAGCTGGTTCGGGCAGTGTCGCGACAGGGCGCCGTTCGGCCACGACGCCGTCGAGGCGCAGCCGCCGCTCCCGTTGGCGGCGTGCCACCTTGCTCTCCACGCTCGCGCGTTCGGCAATGCTGCGCATGGCGTCGATCGCCGCGAAGATCGCCTCCTCGTCAATCTCGGCGCGCCCTTCCTCGCGCAGCCGCTTCAGCGCCAGCCGATGCTCCCACAAGCTGATCGACGGCCGTCGCAGGTCGCAATAGCTGAGGTCGTAATAGCGCCCGTCGGGCGCGAGCAGGTGGATGCGGCTGAGGTCGCGCGGATCATAGCGGACGATCATGCGCTCACGTTCACCGATCCAGGTGCGCACCACGTCGGACCAATAACCGATCGAGTGCAGGAACACGCCTTCGCGGCGGACCAGGCGGCGCTCCATCGGCAGAAAGTCGATCAGGAAGTGGCGCGGATCGGCGACGGCGGTCGGCGTGCCGCGTCCCGGCGTCTCGCCGTCGCCCAGGATTCCGCGCTCCCAGGCCGCGAGCGGCGTGGTGCCGATGCCGCGATGCAGATCGCGGTGATAGACGCCGACAATGGCGTGGGCGAGCCAGCATTCGATCTCGTCGAGCGTCATTGCCGCGGTCGTCTCGGGCTTCCAGTCACCCTTGGCACGCACGTCCGAGAAGGTGGTGCCGGGCAAGAGATGGACCTTGCCCATCATCGTGCCGATCAGCCGCTCGATGTGCCCGCCATAGTGCGGTGTGCGCACCGGACGATAATCGACGGCGATCCCGTACTGCTCGCAGCCGCGCTTCAGCGCCTCGGAGTGGAACTCCTTGGCGTTGTCGAGGTGCAGCCGCTCCGGCAGGCCCTGGACGGGCCAATCGCCGGCGACACCGCGCGCCATCAGCCAGCCGGCCTTCGGCAGAGCAGCGTGGGCGATGCACAGCGCGACCGACGTCGCGGACGGTGGCTCGAGCGCCAGGTGGAAGCCGGCGACGCATCGCGAGTGGACGTCGATCGCGATCGTCAACCACGGCCTCTGGATCGGTTGCCGCGTGATGCTGTCGACCGCGATCACGTCCACCAGCGTGTGGTCGATCTGGATCAGCGCCAGCGGCCACGGCGCCGTCAGCGAGCCGGTCGCCGGTGCGAAGCGGTCGCGTGCAGCCTTGCGGCCGGCGCGCTTCGCCAGGATCTCGCCGGACGCTCGCTGATTGATACGCAGTTCAATAGCCTTGCGGCTCGGCTTCGCCAGACCCAGCGTCCAGCAGCGCCGCCGCGCCTCGGTCACGAGATCGCTGACGCGCGGCCGTTGCCGGCTGAGGAAGACCTCGTCGATCGTGGTCTGAACCACCTCATCGACCTCGGCCGGCAGAAGGAGCTGACCGTGCCGTCGACCGCGCCGACGCGGCAACAGGCTGGTGACGCGCGGGTCGGCGAGGTAGCGCGCCAGCAATCGATAAACGAGGGTGACGCTGTATCCGAGCGTCTCAGCCGCCACCTCGGCATCGCGGCGCGATCGTTCCGGCGACTTCGCCAGAACACCGATCACCTCGAAGCGACGGCGCGCCTCATGCCAGTCGACGGCAGGCACGTCCGCGAGATCGGGTGTGCCGGCCGCGCCGGTCATGCTGACCTCACCGGGGAATCGAGCCTTATCGGCACTGCGAGATCGGTGCTGAGCGTGCCGCGCGCGATGAGCCGCCAAACCGCGCCGAGCGCCGAAGCTCTCTCGCACGACATCGCGTCGACGATCCGCCCGAAGGTCGGATCGCTGAGCGATCGTGCCGCGCGCAGAGCATGTTCTGATGCGGCCGGATCGAGTGGCGCCTCGCGCAACGGCAGCAGTCGCCTTGCATTGTCCAGCAGCGGACCGCGGATGCCGCGTTCGGTCGCGATGCGGAAGCGGCCGCCGCTCGCGGTCGCCTTGGCACGCGCAGCGACAAAGCCTGGCCGAAGCTGCGCCCATTGGGCGCGCAAGTCGGTGCGGTACTTGACCTCGACCAGCTCCGAGCGGCCGTCGCTCCAGATCACCCGGAAGTCCGGTGTGTACCGGCGCAGCCGCGGACCGTCCTGGTACTCGATCGTCAGCGGCTGCGACGCGATCTCGGTGCCGGCGTCGAGGAAGCTCACCAGCAACACGAAGTCTCGTTCGAGCGCGCTCTCGTGCTCGACCGCCTCTCCGTCGAGAGGCTGGAACCCTGTGACGTGCGAACGCCGACTGAGCGGGATGCGTCTCATCGCTCCCTCCGACTCACAATCGTGCGAGGTGAGTGTACGCCCAGATGTAGGGGGCAGTCCACGATTTAAGGACCAAATCTATGATTCAAGGGAAATCCGGCGATGCCCAAGCCCGCACAAAGACTGGAAAACCACGAGCCGCCCAGGCTCCGATTCAAGGGAAAACGACAGCCGCGCCGGGAAGGGACCGGCCAAAAGGCGCGGGCCCGATTCGGCCACGAGGTCGCGCATGACCGATCTCACGCATGTCGAACTGCTGTGGCTCGAGAAGCAGATTGAACGATGGATACGCTTCGGCCGGCCGGCAGACGAACAGATCCTCGATCGGCGACGGCGGATCCTCTCGTTTCCCCCCGGCAGTGTCTTCGGCTTCGTCCGGTGGGCTGCCAACGACTACGGCACGATTGCTTCACGCATCGACATCCTTCGTGCCGTGCGCCCGAGCGAAGCCTGCTCGACGATCCCATACGTGCGGCCGGGGGCGGACATCCTGCTGCGCGCTTCCGGCTGGCCGAAGGTCAAGCATGTGTTGCAGATGATCGATATCGTCGAAGGGCTGGGCATCGATCCCGTCCACGCGGCCCCGGATTATTGGCGCCACGTCCACAGTCGTCTGGCGGTCGGGGAAGCGCTGAGGCCCTACACGATGGCACGCCACAAAGCTTGGCTACTGCGGCAGAGACTCGAGCCGTGACGCGCCGTGTGTGCGTTTCGCTGATTGGGATGGGAGTAGGCCTCCTGCTGGCGCCGACCCTCTTGCAGTCGCATCGCATGCTTCTGTGGAACGCGTCGGCCAGCGTGCCCGTCGGGCTTTACTTACTCGAGACCACCGACACTCGGTATGTTTCCGAACTGGTTGCTGTCCTGCCGCCGGACCCGCTCGCCCGCTACCTTGACGCCGGCAACTACCTGCCGCGCGGCGTTCCCATGCTGAAACATGTCCTGGCGCTTCCCGGTCAGACCGTCTGCCGAGAAGGTCTGGTCATCACCATCGATAAGGTTGCTGTTGGAATGGCGCGCGAACGCGATCGGCGCGGGCGCTCTTTGCCAGTCTGGCAGGGCTGCCGCGTCATCTCGCAGGACGCGCTCTTCCTGATGAATCCGCAATCGGCCGACTCGCTGGACGGGCGGTATTTCGGGCCACTGCCGCAATCCGCCGTCCTTGGTCGCGCGCACCGCGTTTGGACAAAGGAGGACTGACCGTGCCACGCCCCCGCTCTGAACTTCTCGCAAGCGTGTTCACGGCGCGTCGCGATCCTTCCTCCTTCCCGGCCAGCATCTGTCACAAGACCACCGGGTTGATCGTGATACTGGCTGCCCTGCTGCTCATGTCGGCTGCCGTCTCATCCGCTGGCATGCTCCGTGCCGAGCCAGCCACTGCAGTCACTCCTAAGACCGCAGCGGACGATGCTCCCTATGCAGACTTCGTGCGCGAAGCGGCCCAGCGGTTTGGTTTACCGGCATCCTGGATTGGAGCGGTGATGGCCATCGAAAGCGGTGGTGACGTGCGGGCTCTTTCTTCTGCAGGGGCGATGGGCTTGATGCAGGTCATGCCCGAAACCTGGGCTGGTTTACGTGTCCGACATGGTCTCGGTTACAATCCGTATGATCCGCGCGACAACATCCTTGCGGGTGCGGCCTACTTGCGCGAACTTCACGAGCGCTACGGCTCGCCCGGTTTTCTGGCCGCCTATAATGCAGGTCCCGGACGTTACGACGAGCACTTGGCCACAGGCCGAGCGTTGCCGTACGAGACGCAACTCTACGTGGCCACGCTCGCGCCGCTCATCGGAGAACGGCAGGCCAATGACATTGTTACCGCCAGCCGTCGCATCGTTCCCTGGCAGGAAGCGCCACTATTCGTAACGCGCGATCAGGACAATTCCGCAGTCACACCGTCAACGCCCAAGACGACAACTGAGCGGCCATCAGGCGGCCGATCTGCCGAGGGCATATCGCGGTTAGAAGCACGGACTGACAGCTTGTTTGTTCGCAATGGAAACGCAGTGCGTTTGCCCTGATGCGGAGAGCAGACGACTGGATCATCAAGCTGTGCTCGTGAGAGTGCTCATGAGGGTCAGCGGCCCAGAGACCCAGATCATGGACGGCAAGATAAAGCGGGTTACCCCGCTGCCGTCGCTGCGCTCCTAAGGGCTTGTCTGCACGTTGTTTTTTGAAGGGCGCAGCGCCATCCCCTTGTAAGGTGCATATGGCGCTTGAAGCATTTTCTTGTTTGTTTTCAATCGTCCAGGCGCCATCGCTCTTGGGATAGATCGTCCGACGGTACGCTGGAGACGACTTTTGTACGCCGCGCAGCGAAGCGCGTGGTCTGACGCTTGCAAGTCTGTATGTCGCTGCCAATCCTTATGCGATGGCGCGTGACGACGACGATTTCCGTCTCCGGCCCGGCAGGATCCGGGATCGTGGTGGCGCGCGGATCGGCAGGCACCGCACCGGTCGCCGGGGCGACCGCGCATCCAGTTTCAAGGGGCAGATTCAGCAAGCCATTCGAAGGGCTGGCGGCAATCCGTCCCGGGTGAGCGAGGCCGGAAAGGGAAGTGGCCGGTTCAATGAACGAGGGCGTGGTGCCTCGGTGGCTGCGGCGCTGAAGAACCGGAATCCATGGAGCCGCGAGTCTGGAATGCGAACGCGGTCACGGCGGGTCGCCGTCAAGGCTCGGGTCGTGAAGCTCAATTCCCAGTCTGGTGCTGCCCGGGGGCGGCAGTTCGTCAGTGGCAAGGCCGTCGACGCGCATCTTCGCTATCTGCAGCGCGATGGCGTGACAAAGGATGGGGAGAGGGGGCAAGTCTATTCGGCCAACCAAGATGCCGAGGATGGCCGCGCGTTTGTGGAACGGGGCCGTGGGGATCGCCATCAGTTCCGCTTCATCGTGTCGGCCGAGGACGGTGTCGAACTCCCGGATCATCGCGCGACCATCCGCGATCTCATGAAGCAGATGGAGGCCGACCTTGGCACCCGGCTGGACTGGATTGCGGTCGATCACCACAATACCGGTCATCCTCACACGCACATCATCGTCCGCGGCGTGACCGACGACGATAAGACGCTCAACATCGCGGGCGACTATATCGCTTATGGTATCCGAGAGCGGGCTAGCGAGGTCGCGACTCGTGAGCTTGGCCGCCAGACCGAGCAGGAAGTGTCTCGTGGCCTCGAGCGGGAGGTCGATGCCGACCGCTTCACGCGACTGGACCGGATGCTGCTGGAGGAGCAGGGGAGTCGCAATGAGTTCGCCGACCTCAGGCCAGATCCTGACGTTCTTGAAACTCTGAGGCAGAATCGGGCGCTGCTGATCCGGCGGGTGTGCAAGCTGGAGCGAATGGGCCTGGCTGCTGAGGTTGAGCCGGGACGGTGGACGGTATCCGCCAAGGCCGAGTCCGTCTTACGAGACGTGGGAGAGCGGGGTGACATCATCAAGACCATGCACCGGGCACTGGAACGGGAAGGGTTGGCCGGCGCGCGCTCCATCGGTGGCTATATCGTTCATCGAGACAAGATCACCGAGCCGATCGTTGGCCGGGTGCTCGACAAGGGGCTGAGTGGTGACGAGCTGAGTGAGCGGGTGAGGCTGGTCGTCGACGGCGTGGACGGGCGTGTCCATCACATCGAGGTTGATCCTGCCCGAGTAGAGGCTGTTCAGCGCGGCATGATCGTGGCCGCTGGTGCCGAGGTGGGACCTCGCGCTTCGGACTGCAATATCCTGGAAATTGCCGGAGAGGAGGGGATCTATCGGCCGGCCGCGCATCTGGAGCAGGTTGTCGGCACCGTCGAGCGTCTGGGCGGGGATCCTGCGGCCTACGTCCGATCCCATGTCCGGCGACTAGAGGCGCTGCGACGGGCCGGCCATGTCGAGCGGATCGACGCCGACCACTGGCGCATTCCCGCTGACCTGGCCGAGCGGGGGCAGGCCTACGACCTCGCACGGGCCGGCGCGGCCGGTCGGGTGACCGTGCTCTCGCCGTCGGGCCTCGAGCAGCAGGTCGGTCATGATGGCGCAACGTGGCTCGACCGTGAGCTGGCGTCTCGTCGACAGACTGTATTGGCGGACAGCGGATTCGGCCGCGACGTGGCCGCAGCGCTGGTGGGGCGGCGGCGATGGTTGACTGACAAAGGCTATGCCTCGGCCATCGGCGACGGGCGGATCCGGATTTCCAGTGACGTGGTGCAGCGGCTTGAGGCTCGCGACGTCGAGCGCTCCGGTAGGGCGATGGCGGCGGCGCGGGACCGGGAATGGCGGCCCCCCATTCCGGGGAACCACGTAGCCGGGACGCTGGTTGGATCCACGCAACTGTCGAGTGGACGTTTCGCCATGATCGACGACGGGCTCGGCTTCAGCCTGGTCCCGTGGCGACCTGCACTCGAACAGCATGTCGGCCGATTGGTTTCGGGGGTTGCCCTGCCCGGCGGTGATGTCAGCTGGTCTTTGGGACGACATCGAGGCTTGGGCCTCTAGGCAGAGAGCTTGACTGCTCCGATGGTCCACCGAATTGCACGCCAGAGCCGCCGCGCGAGCGCTCTGCGCGTCGTCGGCATTGAACAGGCAGCAAGTGACCGCTTGATCTCGTCGTTATGTCCGCGACCAAGATCCTCTGGGGGCAAATCACCCTCGTTTTCGCAATCGTGCTCATCGCTCTGTGGGTATCGACGCAATGGACAGCGTGGCGGCTGGGTTATCAGCCCCAGCTCGGGCCACCCTGGTTCGAACTCGCCCAGGTACCGATCTATTTTCCCGCGACTTTTTTCTGGTGGTGGTACGCCTTCGATGCCTATGCCCCGGGGATTTTCGTGGAGGGCGCCTGCATTGCGGCGTCGGGCGGCTTTGTCTCGATCGGGGTCGCGATCGGCATGTCGGTCTGGCGCGCGCGCGAGGCGAAGAACGTGGCGACCTACGGATCGGCGCGTTGGGCGACAGCACCGGAAGCTCGCCACGCGGGATTGATCGGCCCGGACGGCGTCGTGTTGGGCAAACTCGGCGCCGACTACCTGCGGCATGAAGGACCAGAACACGTTCTTTGCTTTGCCCCGACGCGAAGCGGCAAGGGCGTCGGCCTGGTCGTGCCGACCTTGCTGACCTGGCCGGGCAGTTCGATCGTTCACGACATCAAGGGAGAGAACTGGGAGCTGACCTCTGGATTCCGGTCCCGGCATGGTCGCGTGCTGCTGTTCGATCCGACCAATGCGGCATCGGCGGCCTACAATCCGCTGCTCGAGGTCCGGCGCGGCGAGTGGGAAGTCCGCGACGTCCAGAACATTGCCGATGTGCTGGTGGATCCAGAAGGGGCTCTGGAGCGACGGAACCATTGGGAGAAGACCAGTCACGCCCTGTTGGTCGGGGCCATCCTGCATGTCTTGTATGCCCGTGAGGACAAGACGTTGGCGGGGGTGGCGGCTTTCCTGTCAGACCCAAAACAGCCAATTGATACGACGCTTCGGACGATGATGACCACCGCGCACCTCGGCGAGGCGGGCGTGCATCCGGTCATCGCCTCGGCGGCTAGAGAATTGCTGAACAAGAGCGAGAACGAGCGCTCGGGTGTGCTCTCGACCGCCATGTCGTTCCTCGGCCTGTACCGGGACCCTGTAGTGGCGCAGGTAACGCGTCGCTGCGACTGGCGCATTCGCGATCTCGTCGAGAACGAACGGCCGACGACCCTCTACCTCGTGGTCCCGCCGTCCGACATCAGCCGGACCAAGCCGCTGGTGCGGCTGGTGTTGAACCAGATCGGCCGCCGGCTGACCGAAGAACTCCACGCCAAGGGGCGGCGGCACAGGCTGCTGCTCATGCTCGACGAGTTTCCTGCTCTGGGGCGCCTGGATTTCTTCGAATCGGCGCTGGCCTTCATGGCCGGCTACGGATTGAAGAGTTTTCTCATCGCTCAGTCCCTCAATCAGATCGAGAAGGCCTACGGCCCGAACAACGCCATCCTGGACAACTGCCATGTCCGTGTGTGCTTTGCCACCAATGACGAGCGTACCGCCAAGCGCGTCTCGGATGCGCTCGGTACTGCCACCGAGATTCGGGATGCCAGGAACTACGCCGGCCATCGGCTCAGTCCGTGGCTCGGGCATCTCATGGTTTCTCGGCAGGAGACGGCGCGACCGCTGCTGACCCCCGGAGAGGTCATGCAGCTGCCGGCGAGCGACGAGTTGGTCCTAATCTCTGGCTGCCCGCCGATCCGGGCCCGGAAGGCCCGGTACTACGAAGACCGGCAGCTGACGGAGCGTCTGCTGCCGCCGCCCCAGTTGGAGCGGCCGAGACCTTCCAGCGTCACCCACGATGACTGGAGTGGCGCGCCTGTTCCCTCAGCTTCGACGGGTGAGGCAGCGAACGGGCTTCAGGAAGGGCAGCCGATTGACGATCCCGCCAATGGCGGCATTCGGCGGGAGCCGGAGCTTGCCGAGCACGAAGACATCGTGCCCGAGCCGGTCACGCCTTCGCCCGAGTTCGAGTTCGCCGAAGACGAGGCCGATGACGACGTGGTGCGCGCCCGCCGCTTGCGCGCGACGGTTCGGGGATTAGCCCGCCAGGCCGCGATGGACCCTGGCGATGGCATCGACCTGTGAGCCGATAGATGCGTACCAAGCACACGTTTCGCCTGCCACCCGATCTGGCGCTGAGGCTTGCCGACTACGCTTCGCGCAAACGTGTGCCGCAGGCACAGATCGTGGAGACGGCACTTGCTTCGTTCCTGTCGCCGGATGCCTCCGAAAGATTGGAAGGAGCGCTTGGTCGCCGGCTGGACCGGCTCGTTAGACAGGTCGAAAGGCTGGAACGCAATGTCACCATCTCGAATGAGGCGCTCGCGCTCTTCGTACGCTTCTGGCTGACCACCACGCCCTCTTTGCCTGACGGCGCTCAACAGGCCGCGCAAGCCAAGGGCCGCGAGCGGTATGAGGGCTTCGTCGATGCTCTTGGCCGGCGCTTGGCGAAAGGCCGGACGTTCGCGGAAGAAATCGCGCAGGACATTGAGCCAGGTGAGGGCACGGAAAGCGCTCCGCCCCAGGAGCCTGTGTGAGCAGTCACGCGTATTCACACGACGTTCCACGCCTGAGTACTACGATCCCTTGGTTGTTGTTGCGCCGAGCTTATTGCTCCTTCTTTTAGTCGACCCGTTCGACGGCCGCTGTTGCGGCGCTGCAGATCGGGGTGACGATGACGGTCCATTCCTTCCAGGCAGAGGTCATTTCCCGGGGCGCACGCATGCTGCGCACCGCGCTCGGACCGGCGATCGCGACCTGGCTCGAAGACCCGACCGTCGTCGAAGTGATGCTCAATCCCGATGGTCGGCTCTGGATCGACCGGCTTTCGAGCGGTCTGGTCGAGACGCAGGAGAGACTGGCGGCCGCCGAAGGTGAGCGCATCGTACGGCTGGTCGCTCACCATGTTGGCGCTGAGGTCCATCCCGGCAGCCCGCGCGTTTCGGCCGAGTTGCCGGAGACGGGTGAGCGGTTCGAGGGGCTGTTGCCGCCCGTCGTTGCGGCGCCGACTTTTGCAATCCGTAAGCCGGCGGTCGCCGTCTTTACCCTCGATGACTATGCCGCCGCGAACATCATGACGATGAGCGAGGCCCGAGCGCTTCGGGAGGCCGTTGCCGATCGCCGCAACATCTTGGTGGCCGGCGGCACTTCGACCGGCAAGACGACTCTCGCCAACGCGCTCCTGGCTGAGGTGGCCAAGACGGCCGACCGGGTGGTTCTGATCGAGGATACCCGCGAGTTGCAATGCCGCGCCGCCAACCTCGTGGCCTTGCGTACCAAGGATGGCGTGGCGTCGTTGTCCGAACTGGTCCGCTCATCCTTGCGGCTGCGGCCCGACCGGATCCCAATCGGTGAGGTGCGGGGCGCCGAGGCGCTCGACCTCTTGAAGGCCTGGGGCACTGGTCACCCGGGCGGCGTCGCAACGATCCATGCCGGAACGGCGATCGGGGCGTTGCGGCGCTTCGAGCAGCTCATCCAGGAAGCCGTCGTCACGGTGCCGCGCGCCCTGATCGCCGAGACGATCGATCTCATTGCCGTGTTGTCGGGTCGGGGGAGTGCCCGGCGGCTGACGGAGCTCGCCCGCGTCGAGGGTCTCGGCGCCGGCTCGGACTACGCCCTCTCACCCGCAGGAGAACGTCGATGAAGTGTTTTGCAGTGCGGCGCGCCGTGGCGGCGGCCGGGGTTCTGCTATCGAGTGTTTTGGCCCACTCCTCGGCAGCGTTTGCGGCAGGTTCCAGCATGCCCTGGGAACAGCCGTTGCAGCAGGTTCTGCAATCGGTCGAAGGGCCGGTCGCCAAGATCGTTGCGGTGATCATCATCATCGTCACCGGTCTTACATTGGCGTTCGGCGACAGCTCTGGTGGCTTCCGGCGGTTGATCCAGATCGTGTTCGGCATCTCGATCGCCTTTGCCGCCTCGAGCTTTTTCCTCTCGTTTTTCTCGTTCGGCGGTGGGGTCCTGGTCTGATGACCGAGCCCGTTGCCGGTTTCGTGGTGCCGCTCCACCGCGCCCTGACCGAGCCGATCCTGCTGGGCGGTGCACCGCGCTCGATCGCGATCCTCAACGGCACGCTGGCGGCGGCCATCAGCTTGGGACTGCGCCTTTGGGTGGCTGGCCTGCTGATCTGGCTTGTCGGTCACGGTTTGGCCGTCTGGGCCGCCAAGCGCGATCCACTCTTCGTCGATGTGGTGCGCCGCCACCTGCGCATCCCGGGCCGGCTCGGCGTCTGAGGGGGCAGTCATGATGAATCTCGCCGAATACCGGAGCTCTGCCACGCGCCTTGCAGATTTCCTTCCCTGGGCAGCACTGGTTGCTCCCGGTGTCGTCCTGAACAAGGATGGCTCGTTCCAGCGAACGGCCTGTTTCCGCGGCCCCGATCTCGACTCGGCGGTGCCGTCAGAGCTGGTTGGCGTCGCTGGACGGCTGAACAACGTCCTGCGGCGCCTTGGATCGGGCTGGGCCCTCTTCGTCGAAGCGCAGCGGTTGCCTGCCAGCATCTACCCGGAGGGAAGGTTTCCGGATGCGGCATCGGCACTGGTCGATGCCGAGCGCAAGGCGGCCTTCGAGGAGCAGGGGGCCCACTATGAGTCGGCCTACTACCTGACCTTCCTCTATCTGCCGCCGGCCTGGGAATCGGCCGGCGCCGAGCGCTTTCTTTACGGAGGCCGCCACCGCGCCGCGGGAACGGATGCTCGTGAGATCCTGGCCGGCTTCACCGATCGGACCGACAGGGTCCTGCAGCTCCTCGACGGCTTCATGCCCGAGTCCCGCTGGCTCGATGACGCCGAGACCCTGACCTATCTCCATTCCTGCATCTCCAGCCGGCGCCAGCGCGTGCGGGTGCCAGAAGTACCCATGTATCTCGATGGTCTGCTCGCCGATCAGCCGCTGACCGGCGGCCTTGAGCCGAAGCTCGGCGATTGCCATCTGCGGGTTCTCACGATCGCCGGCTTCCCCGGAACGACCACGCCGGGAGTGCTCGATGAGCTCAATCGCCTGGCCTTTGCCTATCGCTGGTCGACGCGGGCCATCATGCTCGACAAGACCGACGCCACGCGGCTGCTGACGCGCATTCGCCGTCAGTGGTTCGCCAAGAGGAAGTCCATCGCGGCCATCCTGAAGGAGGTGATGACCAACGAGGCCTCGACGCTGATGGACACCGATGCTCACAACAAGGCGATCGATGCCGATGCCGCCTTGCAAGAGCTCGGCTCGGACGCGGTCGGCGCGGCCTACTGCACTGTGACCGTCACGATATGGGACGCCGACCCGCGCGTCGCCGATGAACGGCTGCGTCTTGTCGAAAAGGTGATCCAGGGCCGCGACTTCACCTGCATGGTGGAACGGGTCAATGCCGTCGACGCGTGGCTCGGCTCTCTTCCGGGGCATGCCTACGCCAATGTGCGCCAGCCGCCAGTCTCGACGCTCAATCTGGCGCACATGATCCCGCTCTCGGCAGTCTGGGCCGGTCCCGCGGCCGACGAACACCTCGATGCGCCGCCGCTGTTCTTCGGCAGGACTGAGGGGGCGACACCCTTCCGGTTCTCGCTTCATGTCGGCGATGTCGGCCATACGCTCGTTGTCGGCCCGACGGGCTCCGGCAAGTCCGTGCTGCTGGCCCTCATGGCTTTGCAGTTCCGGCGCTATGACAAGGCGCAGGTGTTCGCCTTCGACTTCGGCGGTTCCATCCGTGCCGCGGCGCTTGCGATGGGTGGGGATTGGCACGACCTCGGCAGCGCGCTCGGCGAAGAGGAGAGGGAGCCCGTCGCCCTCCAGCCGCTGGCTAGCATCGACGATGTCGCGGAGCGGGGTTGGGCGACGGACTGGATTGCCGCCCTCCTGGCCCGGGAAAAGATCGTCCTCACGCCCGAGGTGAAGGACCATGTGTGGTCGGCCCTCGGGTCGCTGGCATCGGCGCCCGTCGAAGAGCGCACCCTGACAGGGCTGTCGGTGCTGTTGCAATCGGCCAACCTCAAGCGGGCTCTCCAACCCTATTGCCTGGGAGGGGCCTATGGCCGTCTGCTGGATGCAGAGGCCGAACAGCTCGGCAGCACCTCGGTGCAGGTCTTCGAGACCGAGGGGCTGATCGGTACCGGTGCCGCGGCTGCCGTGCTCGCCTATCTGTTTCATCGAATTGAGGCGCGTCTCGACGGCAGTCCAACCTTGTTGGTCGTCGACGAGGGGTGGCTCGCCCTGGACGATGAAGGCTTTGCCGGCCAGTTGCGCGAATGGTTGAAGACCTTGCGCAAGAAGAACGCCTCTGTCGTTTTCGCGACGCAATCGCTTTCTGATATCGATGGCTCCGCGATCGCGCCGGCCATCATCGAGAGCTGCCCGACCCGGCTCTTCCTGCCGAACGAGCGGGCGATCGAACCGCAGATCACGGAGATCTATCGCCGCTTCGGTCTTAATGACCGTCAGATCGAGATTCTCGCCCGGGCGACGCCGAAGCGTGACTACTACTGCCAGTCCCGCCGGGGTAATCGGCTGTTCGAACTCGGCCTTGGCGAGGTCGCGCTTGCCCTCACGGCGGCTTCGTCGAAGGCCGACCAGGCTCTTATCGAACGGATTCTCGCCGAACACGGCTGTGAAGGCTTCCTTGCCGGCTGGCTTCAGGCCCGCGGCGCGCCGTGGGCTGCCGATCTCATCCCCGACCTCAGCACAGGAGACTCGTCATGACGTCTATCCGTGGTTACGGCGTTACACTCGTGGCCTTCCTCGCTCTCTCCGGCGGTGCGTTGCCCGCCGCGGCGCAGATGCACGTGTTCGATCCTACCAATTATTCTCAGAACCTGCTGACCGCGGCGCGCACGCTCGAGCAGGTCAACAATCAGATCGTGTCGCTTCAAAATGAAGCGCAGATGCTGATCAACCAGGCCCGCAATCTCGCGAGCCTGCCGTACTCTTCACTGCAACAGCTTCAGCAGTCGATCGGGCGGACCCGCCAACTGCTGAGCCAAGCCCAGAACATCGCCTATGATGTTCAGCAGATCGATCAGGCCTTCTCGACGACCTATGCGCCGGCCTCCGCAAATCAGTCGGACCAATCGCTGATCGCCAATGCACAGACCCGTTGGCAGAACTCCGTCGCGGGCCTGCAGGACGCTTTGCGTGTCCAGGCGACGGTCGTCGGCAATCTCGACACCAACCGTCAAGAAATGTCCGCTCTTATCGATGCCAGCCAGGGCGCGGCGGGGGCATTGGAGGCGGCGCAAGCCGGCAACCAGCTTATCGCGCTTCAAGCGCAGCAGCTCGCCGATCTCACGGCGACGGTCGCGGCGCAAGGGCGGGCACAGAGCCTCGAGGCGGCCGCGCGCGTCGCGGCGCAGGATCAGGCGAGGGAGCAGCTTCGTCGCTTCCTTGCGCCCAACGCAGGCTACCAGCCGTCGACCGTCCGCATGTTCAACGAATGAGACTGCCGTATGGGCAGAAGGCACGGAGTGAAAGCCGATGGGCGGCACAGGCGTTATCGACCGATTCCTCGCAGTCTTTACCAGCTATATCGACAGCGGTTTCGGATTGCTGGGCAGCGAAGTGGGCTTCCTGGCCGCCACCCTGGCTGCCATCGACCTCACGCTGGCCGCGCTGTTCTGGGCCTGGGGCCGGGACGAGGATGTCATCGCCCGGCTCGTCAAGAAGACCCTGTTCATCGGTGTCTTCGCCTACCTCATCGGCAACTGGAACAGTCTGGCCCGCATCGTGTTCGACAGCTTCGCCGGCCTTGGCCTGAAGGCCTCCGGCACTGGCCTGTCGGCGGCGGATTTTCTGCGGCCCGGGCGGGTTGCCCAGGTCGGTCTCGATGCCGGACGGCCGCTCCTGGAGTCGATTTCGGGACTGATGGGGTACATCAGCTTTTTCGAGAATTTCATCCAGATCGTGGTGCTGCTGTTCGCCTGGGTCGTGGTCCTGCTTGCGTTCTTTATCCTCGCCATCCAGCTCTTCATCACCCTGATCGAGTTCAAGCTCACGACACTCGCCGGCTTCGTGCTCATTCCCTTCGGGCTCTTCAGCAAGACTGCGTTCCTGGCCGAGCGGGTGCTGGGCAATGTCGTGTCTTCCGGCGTGAAAGTGCTGGTGCTGGCGGTCATCGTCGGGATCGGCTCCACGCTTTTCTCTCAGTTCACCTCGGGCGCCGGCGCCCAGCCCTCCATCGAAGATGCCATGGCGCTGGTGCTGGCCTCCTTGGCCCTCCTGGGCCTCGGCATCTTCGGGCCCGGGATCGCCAATGGCATCGTTTCGGGCGGACCCCAGCTGGGCGCCGGTGCGGCGGTCGGGACCGGGCTAGCGGCCGGGGGGCTTGCCGCCGCAGGCGGAGCCCTCGCGACGGGCGGTGCGAGCGCGCTGGCCGGTGCTGCGGGCGCGGCCGCCCGGGGCTCTGCGGCCCTCGCAGGTGGCGCCGCAGCCGCCTACCGCGCCGGTGGCCTCTCGGGTGTGACCGGGGCAGGTGCATCCGCCGCCGCCAGCCCGCTCCGCCGGGCGGCAGAAAGCGTTTCGAGCAGCTTTGCAGCCGGCGGGCGCGCCGCTGCAGGCGATGCCAAGGCCGGCGCTGCGGCGGCTTCGCCGGACGCGCCCCCCGCCTGGGCGCGGCGCATGAGGCGGAGCCAGGCCGCAAGTCACGGGGCTTCCGCGGCAACACACGCGATCCGCTCCGGCGATCACGGTGGTGGCGGCTCCTCCATCGATCTTTCTGAAGGGAACCACTGATGTTCAAGCGTTCGTCGGTCCGTTACGGCCACACACCCGTGCCGGAGACGCCCTACCAGAAGGCCGCGCAAGTATGGGACGACCGCATCGGCTCAGCGCGCGTGCAGGCCAGAAACTGGCGTTTGATGGCCTTTGGTTCCTTGGTACTGGCCGCCAGTCTTGCCGGTGGGCTCGTCTGGCAAGCGGCACGGGGGACGATCACACCCTGGGTCGTCCAGGTCGACAGGTTCGGCCAGGCGCAGGCGATCGCGCCGGCAGATGCCTCCTACCGGCCGACCGATCCGCAAATCGCCTTTCATCTGGCGCGTTTCGTCGAAGACGTGCGCGGTCTGCCGTCCGACGCGGTCGTGCTGCGTCAGGGCTGGCTACGGGCCTATGAGTTCACGACGGATCGCGGGGCGGCGGCGCTCAACGACTATGCGCGCCGCGCTGATCCTTTCGCCAGGCTGGGCAAGATGCAGGTCTCTGTTGAAGTCTCGAGCGTCATCCGGGCATCGCCGGACAGTTTCCGGGTAGCCTGGACCGAACGTCGCTACGAAAGCGGCCAGCTCGCCGCCACCGAGCGCTGGACAGCCATCCTCACCATCGTGATCGAAGCCCCCCGCGACGCCGATCGCCTCCGCAAGAATCCGCTCGGGGTTTTCGTCAATGCCATCAACTGGTCGAAGGAGCTCGCACAATGAGGTACCGCCGGATGAGGCCAGCCATCTTTGTTTCCCTGCTGACGATCACCGGATGCGCGTCAGCGAAGCCGCTGCAGATCAGCTACGACGAGAGCGTGCCACCGCTTCCGGTGTCCGCCGCGCCCGCCGAGGATCCGCCGCCACGGCCTCTGCACGTTCCACCGGCTTGGACTCCTGCGCGCGGAGGACCGGGCGATGCAAGGGATCCGGTGGCGCGCGTCGAGGCTGCCAATGGCGCCGCGCGGGTGGAGCCGCGCCGCGAGGGCTACTTCAACGCCGTGCAGGTGTTTCCCTATAGCCCGGGAGCTCTCTATCAAGTCTATGTCGCCCCAGGACAGGTCACCGATATTGCCTTGGAGCCTGGCGAGCAGCTCACGGGCTCAGGTCCGGTGGCGGCCGGCGATACGGTACGCTGGATCATCGGCGATACGGAGAGCGGCAACGGCGATACCCGGCGCGTTCATATCCTGGTCAAGCCGACCCGGCCTGCCATCGAGACCAACCTTGTGGTCAACACCGACCGGCGCACCTATCTCATCGAACTGCGAGCGCACGAGCGGCCCTATATGCCATCAGTCGCCTGGTTCTACCCGGAGAGCCGAGGCAAGAGCCTTCGCGCTCTGCCGCCGGTGCCGGTCCTCCCGGAGATTGCCCAGCGCCGGTATCGATACTCGATCGAGGGCGATAAGCCCGCCTGGCGGCCGGTCAATGCCTATGACGATGGGCGCAAGGTCTATGTCGAGTTCTCACCCGGCATCGTGCAGGGTGAAATGCCTCCTCTCTTCGTCGTCGGCGCGGACGGCAAGCCGGAGCTCGTCAACTCCCGGGCATACGGCAACGTCCTCATCGTCGACCGCTTGTTCGCTGCGGCCGAGTTGCGACTGGGCGGCGAGAGCCAGCAGATCGTCCGGATCGTCCGTACGGACGGAAGACGCTAGCGATGACCGATCAATCTCAGTCGGATTCCACGCAGTCGGCGGCCACTCAGCCCTTCAGGTTGCGATCGGAGGGACCTCGCGTCACGCGCCTGTCGCGCACTGTGCTGATCGGCGGGACGGCGCTGACCCTGATCCTGGTCTGCGGCGCCGTGCTGTGGGCTTTGCAGAGCGATCGGCTGCGCAGCGTCACGACGCAAGAACTCTACACCACCGACCGGCCGCGCGTGGCCGATGGTCTGGCGGCGCTGCCGCGGGATTACACCGGGGTTCCCCGGGATGTCCCGGCGATCGGGCCGCCGTTGCCGGGCGATCTCGGCCGGCCGATCGTGGCAGCCCAAGGTCAGCCCGCCCCCTCATCGTCCGACGCCGAGCAACAGCGCCGGGCTCAGGAGACGGAAGCGGCGCGCGTCAGCCGCCTGTTCGCTCCCGGCAATCGTCAGACGCAGCCTGGTGCCCCAAGTATTCTCCCCGTTCAGCCATCAATGTCGGCAGCGGCGTCGCCGACGGATGAGGCCTCGATCCAGAATGGACAGGACCGGAAGCTCGCCTTCATGAATGGACTTGTCGATCGGAAAACCACCAGCTCCGATCGGTTGGCGCGGCCCCAGTCACCGTTTGTGCTGCAGGCCGGCGCTGTCATCCCTGCGGCGTTGATCACCGGCCTTCGGTCTGACCTGCCGGGACAGATTACCGCCCAGGTGACGGAGAACGTCTACGACACGCCGACGGGCGGTGCGTTGCTGATTCCACAAGGGGCACGCCTGATCGGCGTCTACGACAGCCAGGTTAGCTTCGGGCAGTCACGTCTTCTTCTGGTCTGGACGCGGCTCATTCTGCCCAATGGCTATTCGATCGTGCTCGAACGACAACCCGGGGCGGATGCAAGCGGTCAGGCCGGTCTGGAAGACGGTGCCGATCATCATTGGGGCTCACTGTTCAAGGCCGCGCTTCTTTCCACCATCCTGGCAGTCGGCACCGAACTGGGCTCGGACCAGAACGATAGCAATATCGTTCGTACCCTGCGACGCGGTACCGGCGACACGCTGAATCAGGCCGGACAGCAAGTGGTGCGGCGCAACCTCAACATCCAGCCCACCCTGACCGTCCGTCCTGGTTACCCGGTCCGGGTCATCGTGACTCGCGATCTCGTATTCCGCTAACGGAATACCAAGTCATATGCCGAGTTTGAAACTATGCCGGCTCTGGGATGCATTTCGCTTTCTCCTCTGGCAAATCTGTCAAAATCACTCGGCATAGTTCTGTCCGATCAGAATTTGCGGCTGTGGTTTTGGTCTATGGACAGAGCAGGTCGAAAGAGGCGCTCTCGGCTTCGGGTCGAGGGTCCGCTGGCTCCTTACTTCGAGCCATATGCTGAATACCTCGCTGATCGCGGATATTCGCAGGTCTCCTACTGGAAGAAGACCTTCCTCATCAGCGAGTTCAGCCGGTGGCTGGGCGAGGAGCGGATTGCGGCTGGCGAGATCACAGCCGAACATGAAGCTGCGTTCCTGCGCGACCGCGCCCGGTACCGCATTCTCAAGAACGGCGACACGATCTCCCTGAGCGGGATAACGAGCTGGCTTCGGGACAAGGGAGTCATCGACAATGAGCTTGCCGTTTCGACGCAGCCGTCGGGCATCGAGGCGATATTGCAGGAATATGCGGGCTGGCTGCGGGAGGACCGTGGCCTGGCGCCGTCCACGATAGAGAACTACGCCGGTTATGTAAGGCGCTTTCTGACGAGCATCTGCGGTGTTGACGAGCCGCGCCTGGCCGACATCAGTGCCAGCCAGGTCACCGACTATATCCGGCGCAACGCGCCGCGCGACCGCACCTTCTCGCAAGCCAAGAACATCGTCACGTCGCTGCGTTCCTTCTTCCGCTTTGCGCGCTATCGCGACTACATCCAGACGGACCTTGCAGCGGTCGTTCCTAGCGTCGCCGGATGGTCGATGGCGTCGATCCCCAGGGCGATGCCGGCCGACTGCGTTCGCCGGCTTCTGGACGATAGCAAGACGTGGCGCACTCCGGCGGGGCTGCGCAATCGGGCCATCCTGTTGCTGCTGGCGCGGCTGGGGCTGCGTGCGCGGGAGATCGTCCGGCTCGAGCTGGACGACATCGACTGGTCGCAGGGCTGGCTGCGGGTGCATGGCAAAGGCGGCCAGGAACGGCCGCTGCCGATGCCGCACGACGTTGGCGAGGCCGTCGCATCTTATCTGAAGAACGGGCGGCCGGAATCGACGTGTCGCAGGGTATTCCTCCGCTCGCGGGCGCCCTTCGATGGGCTGAGGACGCAGAGCGACATTTGCCAGATCGTCCACCGCGCGATCGACCGCGCTGGGATCGAGGTGAAGGTCACCGGCTCGCATCAACTGCGTCATGCGCTTGCCGTCGACATGCTGCGCCAGGGGATCTCGCTGACGGAGATCGGCCAGGTGCTGCGGCATCGCAGCCCCGAGGCCACGCGGCGATATGCGAAGGTCGATCTGGACAGCTTGCGCGAGGTCGCCCTCCCTTGGCCGGGAGAACTGCCATGATCAGCTTGCGCGAAGGCGTGACCGAATATCTGGAGCTTCGCCGTTCCCTCGGCTTCCGGCTGAAGAAGGATGAGCTTTACCTTGGGGACTTTGCCGGCTTCATAGAACGGCGTCACGCCACGCACATCACGGCGAAGCTGGCGGTAAAATGGGCGCGGCAGCCGGCCTCGACCGACGCGAACTATCATGCCGGACGGCTGCGCGCGGTGCGCAGCTTCGCGCGTTACCGCATCCTGAGCGATCCCCGCACCGAAATCCCGGCCACGGACCTGCTGCCGCGGCGGAGATCGGCCTTCCGGCCCCACATCTTCAGCGCGGAGGAGATAAGGCGCATTCTGGCGGCAAGTCTGCGACAGTGGGGCGGAGCGACCCGGTTCTACTGCCTGGGGCGCTACACGATCTATGGCCTGATCAGCGTCACCGGGATGCGCGTCGGTGAAGTCCTGAGCCTTGATCTGGAGGATGTCGATCTCGACCAGGGCGTAATCACCATCCGCAACGCGAAGTTCGGCAAGTCTCGGCTGGTGCCGGTCCATGAGACGACCCACATCGCCCTGCAGCGCTACCGCGCCGAACGTGACGCCTTCCTGGCTGGCAGCATCGTCAAAGCCTTCTTCACATCGACGCACGGCCGTCGCGTCGGCCACACAGCACTGGATCGCGCGTTCCGGCGGCTGACCAAAAGGCTCGGCATGCGGGGCGCCTCTGACCCTACCGGGCCGCGCCTGCACGATCTGCGGCACAGCATGGCGGTCGAGGTCTTGCGGCGATGCTACACCGCCGGTGCGGACCCGGAGCGCCGGCTGCCGGCGCTGTCCACCTATCTCGGGCACACCTATCTCAACTACACCTACTGGTATCTGCACCAGAATCCGGGGCTGATGACGGAGGCGGTGGCGCGGCTTCAGCATCGTTGGGAGGCCCCCGCATGAAGCCCGCGATCCCAACCTTCCCCATGCTCCTTCAGCGGTTCTTCACTCAGCGCCTGATGCAGGAGAAGCGCGTCAGCGCGAACACGATCAGCTCCTATCGCGATACGTTCAGGCTGCTGCTGCGCTTCGCACAGAAGCGCCTTCGCACTGCCCCCGACAAGCTGGCCTTCGAGAAGCTCGACGCGCCGCTCATCGCCGCCTTCTTGACCGAGCTGGAGAAAACGCGGGGCGTGACCGTCCGCACTCGAAACCTGCGTCTCACCGCGATCCGCTCGTTCTTCCGCTTCGCCGCCTATGAGATGCCGACGCACAGCGCCCAGATCCAGCGTGTCCTCGCGATGCCGGCCAAGCGGTTCGAGCGCCAGCTGATCCACTTCCTGACGCGTCCCGAGGTCGATGCGCTTCTCGCGGCACCGGACAAGGCCACCTGGACGGGCCGCCGCGATCACGCGCTGCTGCTGACGACCCTGCAAACGGGCCTCCGCCTGTCGGAGGTGACGGGTCTTCGGCGTCGGGACGTGACGTTCGGCACCGGCGCTCATGTCGAAATCCTCGGCAAGGGCCGCAAGCAGCGCACCGTCCCGCTTTGCAAGCCGGTCGCCGATGTCCTCGAAGCCTGGCTCGACGAGCTAAACCCCGCCCAGGATGATCTGGCCTTCCCAAGCGTGCGCGGCGGCCGGCTGAGCGCGGATGCCGTGGCGAGCCTCCTGAGAAAGCACATCGCGGTCGCCAGCGATGCCTGCTCATCCCTGAAGCAGAAGAACGTCACATTCCATTGCCTGCGCCACACGACGGCAATGGACCTCCTCCATGCCGGGGTGGAGCAAACCGTCATCGCGCTGTGGCTGGGGCACGAGTCCATCGAGACCACCCAGATCTATCTCGACGCCGATCTGGCGCTGAAAGAGAAAATCCTCGCCCGCACGATCCCGTTCGACAGCAAGCCGGGAAAGTTCCGACCCGACGACAAGCTGCTGGCGTTCCTCAACCAGCTATAGGAGGCAGGACTATGCCGATAACATCTGCATCCAAATCCCATCATCTTCATGCCTTTACGCTGCTTCGAGGTCTCTTTGTCGGCATAGTCTCACACGCGGCATATGATCTCGTGCTTCGGCCCTACCGCGGATAGGAGAAACCCGATGTCCAAGCTCAAGCTCGGCGCCATTCTGGACGAGAAGCCGGTGAAGCTGACGGTGGACTTGCCGGCGGCCATCCACCGAGATCTCGTCGTCTACGCAGAGGCGCTTGGCCGCGAAACAGGTCAGGCGATTGATCCGGCCAAGCTCGTTGGGCCGATGTTGGCTCGGTTCATGTCGGCCGATCGAGCCTTTGCCAAAGCGCGGCGTTCAGCAAAAAGCCTCCGCGCAGAAAGTGGAGGCTAGGTGAGGGTGGTTGGATAATGCGCTTGGCGAAGTGTTTCCAGGAAGCGGGCGAGAGCCGGGCTCCGGTTGTGCTCTTCCCAACATGCGGTGAAAGTGATGTGGCTTGGACCCGACGCGTCACGTATCTCGCGAAAGCGGACTCCCGGATAGGCGAGGCTTGTCCATGACTCGCAGTGAACGCTGACGTGAAGTCCTGCTTCCACCATTCCGAGAACCTTCTCATTGCTGGTGTCCCAGGTTTCTATCTTTGGGGCATCGCCCGGCGCTGCGAGCTTCTTCAGGATCAGGTTGCGCAGGTCCAAGCCCGGATCCCATTGGCTGAGAAGGAATGTTTCGTCCTTCAGATCGCTCCATTCGATCACCTCGCTGTTCGAAAGCGGGTGCCGCGACGACAGTGCCGCCACGATGCGCTCCGACCACAGCGACATCGAAGGTCCGCTATGTTGCCGCGCTTCTCCGGCAACGATGGCCACATCCACGTCTCCCGTTCCAAGAGCAGCCGCCAGGTTAGCGGGCGATCGCTCGGTCACCTGAATCGCGATGGCGGGGAATGACCTGATATGTTCCCCCAGCACCGTACGTACTTTGCTCGTGGAGACGGCGGTTCCGAAACCGGTCTTCAGCACGCCTGCTTCTCCCCGGTCGGCCAACTGCGACGCCCGGACCATGTCGTCGATTTCTTCGAACAGACGGCGGCCTGCTTGTGCCATGCTTACACCGGCTGGGGTGAGGCGCACGCCTCCACTGGATCGCTCGAATAAAGAGGCGCCAATCTGCTCTTCGAGATGTCGTATGCGGCGGCTGAGTGCAGACTGCTTGATGTTGAGGGCTGTCGCGGCTTGCCGAAAACTCCCATGCTCGGCAGCCGCGAGTACGCTTCGCAACGAACTGAGATCGAGGTTCATTTTCTGACCGTGTGTTTGCCGCGATCTTGGCAGTGATATCGTTGGTCCTAAATAAGGCATGCCCGGTTGCTTGCGTATTTCGACGGGCTCACATCTGTGCAATCTCGCAAGTCTTGTCATCGCCGTTGATCGTCTGGAGGCCGGGCGGTTCAGTCTTCGCTTAGTATCTGACATATATTTGGGAAGACTAGCTGGACAGGTTGTCGAGGATCACCACGTCGCCAGGCTGCAGGGTCGGTGCCAACTGGGTCTCGACGTAGGTGTCGAAGATCTGGCGGTTCATGGGTTGATCGATCACCCACGGCGCGACGAGGCCATCGCTGCGCAGGCCTGCGATGAAGGTCTGCGTCGCCCAGTGTCCGAACGGCGCCCCGGCCTTCAGGCGGGTCCCGCGGCGCGAGCGCCGCGCAGACGCGTCATCTTGGTCGTTGTGTCAACGCCGAGGTAATTCTGACCCACCTTTGACGGAAGTCGCCGAAGTAAAACTGACCCACCCGGACGCTCGATGCGCAGGTCGGGTGCGGAGGGCGTAGCCCGCAGCAGCCGACCTGCGCGGCGTTCCTATTTGTCGGCCGTCGTCACCTTCCTGGCCGCCTGGCCGGCCTTTCGTTTGTCCTTCAGGCGGTAGCTCTCGCCGCTGATCTGTACGATGTGGGCATGATGCAGCAGCCGATCCAGCATGGCCGCCGTCAGCGTCTGGTCCCCGGCGAAGGCCGATGCCCACTGCGTGAACGGCAGATTGCTGGTCAGTACGATCGAGCCGCGCTCGTAACGCTTGGCCACCACGTTGAAGAACAGATTGGCTTCCTCCCGCCCGAACGGCAGGTAGCCGATCTCGTCGATCACGATCAGCCTGGGGCCGACCACCGCGCGGTTGAAGTACTCCTTCAGCCGACCCTGAGTGCGCGCCGCAGCCAGCTGCAGCATCAGGTCCGCCGCCGTGATGAAGCGCACCTTGTGGCCCGCCATGATGGCACGATAGGCCAGCGCCAGCGCGATGTGCGTCTTGCCCACGCCACTGGGCCCCAGCAGCACCACGTTCTCCGCGCGCTCGACGAAGCTCAGATGGCCGAGCTCGAGGATCTGCGCCTTCGGCACTCCGCCGGCAGCATTCCAGTCGAACTGCTCCAGCGTCTTGACCGACGACAGCGTCGCCAGCTTCAGCAGAACCGAGCGCTTGCGTTGCTCACGGGCTGCCAGCTCGCAACCCAGCAACTTCTCCAGGAAGTCGGCGAAGCTTGCTTCCTCCTGGGCCGCCTTCTGCGCAACCGCCGGCCATTCCGTCGACAGGCACGCCATTTTCAGCTGCTCGCACAGCGCGCCGATCCGCTCCTGCTGCTGGATCATGGCCGCACTTCCAGCAGCGCGTCGTACACCGCCAGCGGATGCTGAAGGCTCTCCACCGGCACCGGCAGCGCCAGCCCCATTG
>BFBZ01000404.1_pt1 | contig 44622 bp, 34 predicted proteins | sample 1888401 | NCBI WGS metagenome assembly BFBZ01 (sample SAMD00112614, study PRJDB3348) | symbiont metagenome | host: Chara braunii | reverse complement strand
CCCCGTCGGCTTGTCGTGATGATCGGACGGTGACGCCATGGATGAACCCGCCGTTTATGATTGTCCGATCGACAGTGCAGCGAAAGCTATTCGAATCCGTTCGGCATGTTAGCCTTCGCCAGCGCGTCCGCACGCGCTTTCATCCAGCCTTCGAGGAATTTGTCGGCGTCGGCGGGCGCGTTTGAGGTGTTGTACGCCGTCCACGCCGCAGTCAGCACGCCCTGACGCTTAATCAAGTCATCATTCCATTTCTGGTCGGCGTCGGTCCAGTTGCCGGCTTCCTTCAGGGCTTTCGCGGCAGCGGGGTGGAAGGGAACGACCCATTTCATCGTCTGCTTCTTGGCTTCGAGCCCCAGCGCGCCGGGAGCGGAATCCTTGTAGGCATCGAAACCGTCGATCATCGATTTCGTCAGCGAGTAGACCTGATCCGCCGGTTGTGACGCGTAGACCGACGCGATCGGATATGGATAGGTGCTCGACTCGATCGGATTCTGCGGCGTGATACCGGCGCCGCAAGTGGCAAGGTGCGGATTGAAGAAGGGCGCGACTTTCTTCACGCGCGCCCATGCTTCCTTGTCACCGGGAGGCATCGGCGGCCAGACGATGCCGCGCGGCGAAGTCTCGGCTTCCTTCGCGGGGCCGGTGATCGTCGTGCCGAAGGCGGCGTCGACATCGTTGTTGATGAGGCCCTTCCACATCGCTCCATAGCTGGCGAATTCGACGATTTTCACGTCTTTCTGGGTGAGCCCGCCATAGGCCATGATGCCGAGCGCATTTTGATTTAGCGCAGGCGAGCCGACGACAAAACCGACGCGCTTGCCACGAAGGTCTTTCAACTCTTTCACACCCGTATCTTTCGCCACACCGAGCGTGCCGGCGTTGCAGTCGATTGTGCTCAGTGTGACCTGGATCGCCTGCGGGCCCCATTCCTTCGCGCCGAACTCGAAAACGCCTTCCTGAGCGAAATAGATTCCGGATCCCATCCAGGCGACCTGCGCGCGTCCGGCACGCAACGGCGCGAGGCGTGCGACGTCGTTGCCGGCGGGAAGCACGCGCACATCGGTGTTGTATTTGTCCTTCATCATCTTGCCGACGCCGACCGCGATGTTGAATCCGGCGGTACCCGTATCGTAGGCAGTGAACGCCAGTGTCGGCGGCAGCTTCACGTCGTCTGCGCGTAGGGACGACATCGAAAGCGTCGCCACGGCGGCGGACATTGCGGCAAGCGTGATGGTGCGGCTCGTCATGGACATTTTCTCCCGGATGCTTTCGCTATGCGAAATGCGTTTTGATTTTGCCGGATCATGTCATCGCACATCTGCAAGCGCAACGCCGCGCGCCGCTCGGATTCCGGCCATGACAGTTTGTCGCGCTACGACTTACGTCTCAAGAACGGCGACGGTTTGCCCCTCGGCCACGACATCGTCCACCGCAACGAGCATCGACTTGATCGTTCCGGCAGCGGATGACGGCACCGGAATTTCCATTTTCATCGCCTCGATCAATACGACGTCATCGCCGGTGCTCACGCGCGCGCCCTTGTTCGCGGATATGGCGCAGACGCGTCCGGCGAGTTCAGTGACGAGCTTGATTTCCGCCATCTAAGCTCCGCGTGCATCGCATCACGAATGGACACCGGGCGCGGGTCCGCCGTGTTGTGGCCCAAGATTGCGCGGGGTAACTTCTGTCGCAAGTGAAAATTCATTCCGTACAACAGAATGAAGAAACGGCGGCTTGCGTTGCATTGCGCAAGGCAGAGCGGAGCAGACCGATGAACTGGAAGCCCGAACTTGACGAACTCGCGCGCCGCGAAGTCCTCGCAAGGGAAATGGGCGGCGCCGACAAGGTCAAGCGGCAGCACGATCAGGGGCGCCTGACGGTTCGCGAGCGCATCGACAGGCTCCTCGACGGCAACAGCTTCCATGAAATGGGCGCGGTTTCCGGCATCGGCGAATACGACGAGAGCGGCGAACTGAAAACCGTGACGCCGGCGAACTGCGTATTCGGTCGCGGCACGATCGACGGCCGCACCGTTGTCGTCGTCGGCGACGATTTCACCGTGCGCGGCGGCTCGGCGGACGCATCGATCGCCGCGAAGCCGATCATGGCCGAGCGGATGGCTTACGATTTGCGTCTTCCCATCATTCGCGTGATCGAAGGCTCCGGCGGCGGCGGGTCGGTGAAAACCATCGAGACGAAGGGTGCCGCGAACCTTCCCGGCGGCATCGGTGGCAACGAATGGTACTGGTACACGACGTCCAATCTCGCGCAGGTGCCGGTCGTCGGTCTCGGACTCGGATCGGTCGCCGGCCTCGGCGCGGCGCGTCTGGCATCGTCGCATTATTCGGTAATGACGAAATCGTCGGCGATGTTCGTTGCCGGTCCGCCGGTCGTCGCGGCCCTCGGTCAAAAGCTCGACAAGCAGGAGCTTGGCGGCTGGCAAATCCAGACACGCGCAGGCGGCGTCGATCATGCTGTCGATACTGAAGACGAAGCGTTCGAGTGCGCGCGACGTTTCCTGTCCTATCTGCCGCAATCCGTGCATGAACTGACGCCGGCGATTGCTTGCGATGACGATCCCGAGCGCGCGGACGAGATGCTGCTCAACGTCGTGCCGCGCAGCCGCAAGCAGGTCTACAAGATGCGGCCGATTATCGAGTCGGTCGTCGACAAGGGCTCGTTCTTCGAGATGAGCGCGAATTTCGGCCGCTCGATCATCGCAGGCTTCGCGCGTCTTCAGGGCCGGGCGGTGATGCTGCTCGCCAGCGATCCCTTCATCTACGGCGGGTCGTGGACGGCGGACGCGTGCCAGAAGGTCGTGCGCTATGTCGATCTCGCCGAGACCTTTCATCTGCCGATTGTCTACCTGATGGACTGTCCCGGTTTCATGATCGGGTTAGATGCGGAAAAGACAGGGACGATCAAGCACGGCGTGCGTGCGATGGCGTCGGTCAATCAATCGACGGTGCCGTGGTGCACGATCATCGTGCGTAACTCGTTCGGCGTTGCAGGCGTCGTGCATCAGCCGGCAGGGCGGTTTTCGCTGCGCTACGCATGGCCGTCGGGCTATTGGGGATCGCTGCCGCTCGAAGGCGGCATTGAAGCGGCCTATCGCGCGGACATCGAAGCGGCGGACGATCCGGTGGAAGAGCGCAAGCGGATCGATGAACGTTTGAACAAATTGCGTTCGCCGTTTCGTTCCGCGGAAAAATTCTGGGTCGAGGAAATCATCGATCCGCGCAAGACCCGTTCGTTGCTATGCGAGTTCGCGCGATTGGCCGAACCGCTATGCAAACCCGGCGTCGCGAATTTCACCGCGCGACCTTAAGCGGATTTCGCATCTTCCAGAATCATCGCAGCACCCTTGTGGGCGATCATCGCGGTCGGCGTGTTGGTGTTGCCGGATGTGATCGTCGGCATCACCGACGCATCGACGACTCTCAGTCCGCCGATTCCATGAAAGCGCAGCCGCTCGTCGACGACGGCCATCGGATCGGTTGCGGCCCCCATCTTCGCCGTGCCGACCGGATGGAAAATCGTCGTGCCGATGTCGCCTGCGGCTTTGGCGAGCGATGCATCGTCATCGCCGACCGAATGTCCCGGCAGATATTCGTCCGGACGATATTTCTCCAGCGCATGCTGTTTCATCAGCCTGCGCGTGACTCTTATTGCATCTGCCGCTACCTGACGGTCGTCGGTCGTCGAAAGATAGTTTGGCGCGATGCTTGGTTTGTCGTCCGGCACGTTTGAGATGATGCGAACCGTGCCGCGCGATGTCGGGCGCAGATTGCAGGCGCTGATCGTGATCGCGGGAAAGCGATGCAGCGGATCGCCGAATTTATCCAGCGACAAAGGCTGGACGTGGAATTGAATATTCGCGCGCTCCTGATGTGGATCGGAGCGCGTGAAAATTCCAAGCTGCGACGGCGCCATTGTCAGCGGGCCGCGACGGCGCAACGCGTAATCGACGCCCATCATGCCGCGCTGGAACAGATTGTAATAAGTCTCGTTCAGCGTGCGGACGCCGCTCACCTTATAGATGGCGCGCTGCTGCAAATGATCCTGCAAATTTCGTCCAACGCCCTGGCGGTCCAGAACGGTGTCGATGCCGAGCGGCGCGAGCCAGTCCTGCGGGCCGATGCCGGAACGATGCAGCACCTGAACCGATCCGATCGAGCCTGCGCATAAAATCACTTCGCCTTTCGCGCGTGCTTCAATCGTCTCGCCGTTTTGAATGAAACGAATGCCGACAGCACGGCCATTCTCGACAATAATTCGGTTCACCAGCACGTTGGTTTCCAGCCGAAGATTTTGTCGCGACAACGCAGGCTTCAGAAAACCTCGTGCCGCCGACCAGCGTCGTCCGCGCTTCTGGTTGACGTGAAAGTAGCCAATGCCTTCATTGTTGCCGGTGTTGAAATCGGACACGCGGCGGATTCCCATTTCTTCGGCGGCGTCCGCGACCGCATCGAGCACGTCCCATGACAGGCGCGGCGCTTCGATCCGCCAGCCGCCGCCGGTCGCGTGATGTTCGCTGTCGCCGAGGAAGTGATCTTCGAGTTGCTTGAATGCGGGCAGCACGTCATCCCAGCCCCAGCCTTTCAAGCCAAGCTGCCGCCAGTGATCGTAATCCGCCGATTGGCCTCGCATCGAGATCATCGCGTTGATCGCGGACGATCCTCCGATCACCTTGCCGCGCGGATAGGACAGTGCGCGTCCGTTGAGGCCGGCTTCCGGCTCGGTCTTGAACATCCAGTCCGAGCGCGGATTGCCGATGGCGAACAGATAGCCGACCGGAATGTGAAACCAGATCCAGTTGTCCTTGCCGCCAGCTTCGAGAATGAGCACCCGCTTTGTCGGATCGGCTGAGAGGCGATTGGCAACGATGCAGCCGGCGGTCCCCGCGCCGACAACGATGTAGTCGAAATCTCCGTCGAGCCGCGTCGCCATGTCGGGGTCCGTTTCGCAATTGCTGCGCTGGTTTATGGCCATTGCCCGTGTTTTCGCAAGCGTCGGCGTATTGGGCGGCGGAAAACCCTATGCTAGCGTTACATCCGTCAGCCTTTAGCGTGAGTTTTTCTCCATGCCCATCGTCAATCGCGTCGCCGATCTGCAACCCGACATCATGGGCTGGCGGCGCGATCTGCACGCGCATCCCGAATTGATGTACGACGTGCATCGCACTGCGGCATTCGTTGCGGATCGCCTGCGCGAATTCGGCTGCGACGAAGTCGTGACCGGAATGGGCCGCACGGGAGTCGTCGGCGTCATCAAAGGCCGTAAGAAGGTCAATGGCGGCGATCTTCGCGCCGTGGGTCTGCGCGCGGACATGGATGCGCTGCCGATAGAGGAAGAAACCGGCGTCGATTATCGCTCCACCGTTCCGGGCAAGATGCACGCCTGCGGCCATGACGGTCATACGGCAATGTTGCTGGGTGCTGCGCGCTATCTCGCCGAAACGCGCAATTTCGCCGGCGATGCGATCATGATTTTCCAGCCGGCCGAAGAAGGCGGCGCCGGCGCGGCCGCCATGATCAAGGACGGGCTGATGGATCGCTTCAAGATCGATCAGGTTTACGGCATGCACAATTCGCCGGGGATGGCGATCGGAACTTTTGCGACGCGTGTCGGTCCCGCGATGGCGGCGACCGATCACATCCGAATTCATATCGAAGGCGTCGGCGGCCACGCCGCGCGCCCGCACAAGAGCATCGATTCGATTTTGGTGGGTTCGCAACTCATCACGGCCCTACAGCAGATCGTCTCGCGCAGCGTCGATCCGCTGGATGCTGCGGTGATTTCGATTTGCGAGTTCCACGCAGGCAACACCAACAACGTGATCCCGCAGACGGCGCGGCTTGAGGGGACCGCGCGTTCGCTGACCGCCGAAGTGCGCGATCTGATCGAGCAGCGCGTGAAAGAAGTGTGCGAGGGCGTCGCGAAGCTCACGGGTTCTAAAATTACGCTTGATTACGAGCGCAGCTATCCGGTGCTGGTCAATCACGCCGAGCAGACTGAAGTTGCGGCTAAAATCGCCACCGAGATTTCCGGCGAGGCCAATGTCAGCCTGGATATTCCGCCCGTGATGGGGGCAGAGGATTTCGCCTATATGCTGGAAAAGCGTCCCGGCGCTTTCATTTTCATCGGCAATGGCGAAAGTGCAGGGCTTCACCACCCGTCCTACAATTTCAACGATGATGCCATTGTCTATGGCTCGTCGTACTGGATCAGGCTGGTCGAGACGCAGCTCGCCGGTTGAACCGGGATTGCTGCTGAAATGGCGAGCTTGCTTTGAGCGTCTAGCCTCGAATCTTATTGTTTTTATTACCGAAAAAGCCATGAAAGAGTCCGGTTGACTCTCCTCTGTCTGTTAGCTTTATATTAGAACATATCATGAACAAATGACCGCGTCATTGGTTCTCTTAAAACCGGACGGGTTATCGAATTCAGGAGCGCCGCATCATGAATGCGCGCACGAGAACGCTTGCGGCTTTGCGCGGAACCATCGATCGCTTTGAGGGCGATGTGGACGGGCTGTCGCGCGTGGCGCTCGGCCATGCGGGTGCCGACGCGATGCTTCAGGGCGGACTGGTTCGCGGCGCGCTGCATGAAGTGTTTGCGGAGGCGGGGCGGCACACTGCTGCGGCGACCGGTTTCGTTGCGGCTCTTGCATATCGCGCGGCGAGGTCGCGTCCCATTCTGTGGGTGCGGCAGAATTTTCTCGACATTGAATCCGGCACGCTGTCGATGCATGGCCTCTCTGAACTCGGTCTCGATCCGCGCCGCCTCGTGAGTGTGCATGCGGCGGATGCAGAGACCGCGCTGCGTGTCGCTGCCGATGCAGTCGCCTGCGATGCACTCGGTTGCGTCGTGCTCGATGTCTGGGGCGAAGTGCGCGCGCTCGATCTCGTCGCCAGTCGCAAATTGACGCTCGCCGCGCGTTCATCCGGCGTCACGGTTTTGATGTCGCGCATCGCCGCGATGCCTTCGCCCAGCACGGCGGAGACAAGATGGATCGTGCGCGCGGCGCATTCGCCGCCGAACTTTGAAGTGTGGGGCATGCCGATGTTCGCCGTTGAACTTGTTCGCAACCGTCATGGCCAGACCGGCCAGTGGATCATGGAATGGAATTGTGATGCGTGCCTCTTCCGTGAATCGCAGACGCATTCTCAGCCTGTGGCTGCCGCGCCTGCCGATCGACCGCTTGAAACGCCAGCTTTCATCCAGCGGCGCGCTGGATGACGCGGAGCCTTGCGCGGTTGTCGCCAAGCTCAACAATGCGCTGGCGATTGTCGCGCTGAACGATGCGGCTGCGCGTTTCGGTCTCGATGCCGGTCAGCCATTGGCAAATGCGCGCGCGATTTGCCCCGATCTTCAGGTGTTCGACGCGGACGAATTTGCGGATGCAAAATTGCTGAGCGGCATCGCCGACTGGTGCGACCGCTTCACGCCGCTGGTTGCACTCGATCCGCCGCACGGCCTGTTTCTCGACGTCAGCGGCTGCGCGCATCTGTTCGGCGGCGAAACGAAGATGATGCAGACAGTGTGTGCTTCGCTCATCCGTCAGGGATTCGCCGTCAATGCGGCGATTGCTTCCACGCCCGTCTGCGCCCGCACATTAAGCCGTGCCGTCAGCGGCCGCATCGTCGCCGACGGTGAGGAAACGGATGCCGTCACTCCCTTGCCGCTATGGGCGCTGACATCGGATGAAACAATCACACGAGGTCTGCGCCGCGCCGGATTGAAAACCATCGACGATGTTGCCTCGCGCGCGCCGCATGAAATTACCGCGCGGTTCGGCACGGAGTTCACGTCGCTGTTGCAGCAGGCGTTGGGTCAAAGCGATGCGCCGATCTCGCCGCGCAAGCCTGTGCCGGATTACGTCGCCGAAAAGCGTTTCCCGGAGCCGGTTTCGACCGACACAGTCATTGCATCGGCGCTTTCAGGTCTGGCGCGCATGCTGATCGCGGCGATGGATCGCGCAGGCAAGGGCGCGCGGATGCTGGAGGCGAGTTTCTTCCGCACCGACGGCGCGGTACGCAGCATGTCGGTTGAAACCGGTCAGCCGGTGACCAAAGCCGATTTCATCGACCGGCTGTTTCGCGAACGGCTCGACGCGCTGGCCGACCCGCTCGATCCCGGCTTCGGTTTCGATCTTATTCGCCTGTCCGCGAGCCGCACCGAGATTGTCATTCAAGAGCAGCGCGATTTCGATACGCGCACGCAGGAGAGTGACGATGTCGCAGCATTGATCGACCGCATTGCCGCGCGGATCGGCAGCAGACGCGTCGTCGTGCATCTGCCGCAGGACACTCATATTCCCGAACGCGCCGAGATCGCATCGCCGGCGCAGCATTGTCTCGCTACGGCATCGCAGACCGCATGGCCGGATCGCTGCAAAAGCGAACCGCCGCTGCGGCCTCTGCGGATGTTCGAGCGGCCGGAGGAAGTCAGCGTCATCGCGGATTTTCCGCACGGGCCGCCCGCATCTTTCAATTGGCGCAAGGCCCAGCATCGCATCGTTCGCGTCGAAGGGCCCGAGCGGATCGCAATGGAATGGTGGCGGCAGCCTTTCGGCACTGACCCTGCTGAAAATCGCGAAGCTCGAACGCGCGATTATTTTCGTATCGAAGACGGCGAGGGCTGCCGGTTCTGGCTTTACCGCGAAGGCATTTACGGGCGGGAAGTTTCGACATTCCGCTGGTTCATGCAGGGCGTGTTCGCATGATCTATGCGGAAATCGGCGTCACCACGAATTTCTCGTTTCTACGCGGCGCGTCGCATCCTCAGGAATATGTGCACAAGGCCAGCCGCTATGGCCTCTACGCCATCGGGATTGCCGATCGCAATACGTTGGCTGGCGTGGTGCGTGCCTATGCGGAGCTTGGAAACAAGGATCGGAAGGTACGTTACAACCCCAAACTATTGATCGGCACGCGGCTGGTGTTCGAGGACGGCACGCCGGACATTCTGGTCTATCCGCGCGACCGGGAGGCTTATGGACGTCTGTGTCAATTGCTGAGCAAGGGAAAGCTGCGCGCTGAAAAAAGCGAATGCCATCTGCGCTTCGGCGATCTTGCCGAATTCGGCGAAGGCCAATTATGCGTTGTGATCCCGCCTTACAGGCTGGACGCAGGCAAAATCCTGCACACGCTCGAAGCTCTTGAAAAATTGCCGGTGGAGGGTGTGTGGCTGGCAGCCACGATGTTTTTTCACGGCGATGACAGGCGGCGGATGCGTCATCTGGAGAATGTCGCTTCGACCGGGCGCGTTCCGCTGATTGCGACCAATGACGTGCTTTATCATTTTCATCGCCGCCGCCTGTTGCAGGATGTCGTGACCTGCATCCGCGAGAAAACAACCATTCACGATGCAGGCAAAAGACTTGAGGCGCATGCGGAGCGTCATCTGCAACCGCATAAGGACATGGCGCGTCTCTACAAGAATTTTCCGGGCGCACTTGCGGAAACGATCCGTTTTGCCGATCGCATTTCCTTCTCGCTCGATCAGTTGAAATATCAGTACCCCGATGAACCGGTGCCGCCGGGCAAGACGGCGCAGCAGCATTTGCGCGATCTGACCGAGGCGGGAATCCGGAAATACTTTCCCGGAGAGATCGACGAAAAACTTCGCGCGACCATCGACAAGGAATTGCGCCTGATCGATGAACTCAACTACGCACATTATTTTCTGACCGTGCACGATGTCGTGCATTACGCGCGCACTCAGAAAATTCTGTGTCAGGGGCGCGGGTCCGCCGCCAATTCCGCCGTCTGCTATGTGCTCGGGATCACGTCTGTGAACCCGGCGGAGACGGATGTCCTGTTCGAGCGATTTATTTCCAAGGAGCGGCTTGAGCCGCCCGACATCGATGTCGATTTCGAGCATTCGCGCCGCGAGGAGGTGATGCAATATGTCTATCAGCGTTACGGCCGACACCGCGCCGCGATTGTCGCAACCGTCATTCATTATCGTCCGCGCAGCGCGATCCGCGATGTCGGCAAGACGCTGGGCTTGACCGAAGACGTGACCTCGGCGCTTGCGGACACGGTATGGGGAAGCTGGGGCAGCGGTCTCAGTGACGTGCAGGTGAAGCAGGCGGGATTCGATCCGAAGAATCCGATGGTGCTGCGCGCTGTCGAGCTTGCGGCCGAACTGATCGGGTTTCCGCGCCATCTGTCGCAGCATGTCGGCGGCTATGTGCTGACCCAGGACCGGCTCGACACTTATGTGCCCATCGGCAATGCCGCGATGGCGGATCGCACTTTCATCGAATGGGACAAGGACGACATCGACGCCTTGCGGATGATGAAGGTCGATGTGCTGGCGCTCGGCATGCTGAGTTGCATCCGCAAATGTTTCGATCTGATCGCGAAGCATAAGGGTGAGCATTACGAACTCGCGGACATCAAGTCGCAAGACGACGATGACGTTTATAAAATGCTTCAGCGCGGCGAATCTCTCGGCGTGTTTCAGGTCGAAAGCCGCGCGCAGATGAACATGCTGCCGCGCCTGAAGCCGCGCACGTTCTACGATCTGGTTATCGAGGTTGCGATCGTGCGGCCCGGTCCCATTCAGGGCAACATGGTGCATCCGTATCTGAAGCGCCGCCAGATGAAGCCGGAGGAGATCGCCTATCCTTATCCGAAAGGCGGCAATAAAAACGAATTGAAAGACATCCTGACCAAAACGCTCGGCGTGCCGCTGTTTCAGGAGCAGGCGATGCGCATCGCGATGGCGGCGGCTGAATTCACTTCGGAGGAGGCGAATGGGTTGCGGCGTGCGATGGCGACATTCCGCAATGTCGGCACGATGCCGAAATTCGAGAAGCGCATGGTCGGCCGCATGATCGAACGCGGCTACGATCCGGTGTTCGCGCAAAGCTGCTTCGACCAGATCAAGGGCTTCGGCAGCTACGGCTTTCCGGAAAGTCACGCGGCGGCATTCGCGCAGCTTGTCTATGTGTCGTCATGGCTGAAACACTATCACCCCGATGCATTCTGCTGCGGCTTGCTGAACTCGCAGCCGATGGGATTTTACGCGCCTGCGCAGATTGTCGGCGACGCGCGTCACAACGGCGTCGAAGTTCGCGAAATCGATGTGTCGTTCAGCTTCGGGCAGAACGCGCTGGAGGAGCGGACGGGCAGCCATCACGCGGTGCGGCTCGGTTTCCGTCAGATCGACGGCTTCGAGGTGTTCGAGCCGGACGATCAGCACATGATCGACAAGGGCATCGGCGCGCCGGCGCGCGGAAAGCCGCCTCAGCATTACTGGGACACGCGCATTGTCGCTGCGCGCGCACAGGGGCCGTTCGTGTCTCTGGAGGAATTTGCGCAACGCACCGGATTGCCGAAGCGCGCGCTGATCCTGCTGGCCGATGCCGATGCGTTTCGCTCGCTGGGTCTCGATCGCCGCGAGGCACTCTGGACGGTGCGGCGCTTGCCGGACGATGTGGCGCTGCCGCTGTTTGAGTTTTCCGCCGCGTGCGAGCAGCCGGACGAAGCGGCGCAGCCTTTGCCGCTGATGCCGCTGCATGAACAGGTCGTCGCGGACTATCAGACCATCCGTCTGTCGCTCAAAGGCCACCCGATGGAATTTCTGCGAACGAAATTCGCAGGCGAAGGGGTCGTGTCTTGCACTTACATTGCTCACGATAACGACAGGAAACGCGTGCGTTGTGCCGGTGTCGTGCTGGTGCGTCAGCGGCCCGGCAGCGCCAAGGGCGTCGTGTTCATGACGCTGGAGGATGAGGGCGGCATCGCCAATGTCGTGGTGTGGCCGAAGGTGATGGAAAAATTCCGCAAGGAAGTGATGGGGTCGCGGCTGATCGAGGTCGAAGGCGTCATCCAGAGCAGCCCGGACAAGGTCGTTCACCTGGTTGCGAACCGGCTGATCGACCGCTCCCATGAATTGCGCGCCCTGTCGCACGACCTCGTTGTGCAAAAATCCGTTCTGCCGCCGAAGACTGCGGCGCTGGAAACGATGGACGGCGAAATCCATCAATATCAGGATGCGCGCACCCCGAAAGCGCGCCATCCGCGCAATGTGCGTATTCTTCCGCGCTCGCGCGATTTTCACTGATCGTCTTGCAAGTGCCTATGTTCCGCGCGATCTTCCGGTGATTATGCAAACACCGCGCGAAATTCTTGCAGATGTGTGGTCGCTTGGCGGCGGCGATCCGTCTGCGCTCGATGATGTGAAGCTCACAGGTGTTGAGCCGATTCTGCCGTCGTCGTTTCGTGTTGCTGCGGCGGCGCAGGTTTCAGTGGCTGCGGCCGGACTTGCCGCCGCACAAATCCGGAAAATTCGCAGCGGCGAATCCCAGGCGGTGTCCGTCGATATGCTGCATGCGTCTATCGAATGCCGCTCGGAGCGTTATCTTCGTGTCGAGGATAAGCCGCCGCCGCCCGCGTGGGATGCGATTGCGGGCGTCTACAAAACGGGCGACGGCCGTTTCGTCCGTCTGCACACAAATTTCCCGCACCATCGTGATAATGTCTGCAAGGTGCTCGGCTGCAAGCCGGAGCGCGATGACGTGCAGCGCGCATTGATGGATTGGGAGGCAGAAAAATTCGAGACGGCGGCCTATGCCGGCGGTTGCGTGGTATCGGCGATGCGTTCGTATGACGAGTGGATGGCGACATCACAGGCGCAGGAGATCGCAAAACTCCCGCTGCTCACCATCGAGAAAATCGGCGAAGCCGACCCAAAACCCTGGCCGAAGGGGGATCGCCCTTTGTCAGGCGTGCGCGTGCTCGATCTGTCGCGTGTCATCGCGGGGCCGGTCGCGGGACGCACGCTCGCCGCGCACGGCGCCGATGTGATGCTGATCGCAAGTCCGAATCTGCCGACGATCCCCTGGCTCGTGATCGACACCGGGCGCGGCAAATTGTCGGCCTTCGCCGATCTGAAAACCGCGCAGGGCAGGGGGACGCTGCGTCATCTGCTGGCAAGCGCAGATATTTTCTCGCAGGGCTATCGGCCGCAGTCGCTCGCCGCACACGGCTTCTCGCCGGAGGATGCCGCGCGTATCAGCCCCGGTATTGTCTATGTGTCTCTTTCGGCTTACGGACACGAAGGCCCTTGGGCCAACCGGCGCGGCTTCGATTCCCTTGTGCAGACATCCACCGGATTCAATCATGCCGAGGGAAAAGCCGCCGGTTTGGACGGGCCGAAGGAATTGCCGGCGCAAATGCTGGATCACGCGACCGGGTATCTGATGACGTTCGGCGCAATGATGGCAAAGGCGCGGCAGGCGCGCGAGGGCGGAAGCTGGCATGTGCGCGTCTCGCTCGCGCAGACCGGACGGTGGTTGTGGAATCTCGGCCGGATCGAGAACGGATTGTCATTTCCGGATATGAAGGGCGACGACGTCAAACCGTATATCGAAAATATTGAGTCTGGTTTCGGCGCGATGATCGCGGTGCGTCATTCCGCCATCATGTCGAAGACGCCTGCGCGCTGGGCGCGGCCCGCAGTACCGCTGGGCTCGAATCGTGCGTTGTGGCCCTCACCGGAAGTTAACTGAAATTGTATCCACGCCTGCGTTTTTAGATTGTCCGCAAGACTAAAGTGGCACTATTAGCGGGACAGTTCTGCAATCACGGACGGAATCGCTTCAGTGCTTCAATATAAGGCCAAAGCAAACGAATTTATTCAGCGATTTCAGTCGCTTAATAATCGTCAAAAAGCGGTGGCTGCGGCAGTCGCGATCCTCGTCGGCGTCTCCGCGATCGGCCTCGTCAGGATGGCGATTGGATCGAAGGAAAATTCGGAAGTTTCAAGCCAGTCTCGCAAGGGTTTGCAGACCTATACGCCGACCCCGGCGGAGTGGGCGAGCCTCACGGTGCAGCCGGTCGTCGAGCACGCTTTCCGTGCCGAACTCATCACCGAAGGCAAGATTGCCGTCGATGAAGATCGTGCGACGCCTGTGTTCTCCCCCTATGCGGGCCGCGTCACCAAACTCCTTGCCCGGCCCGGCGATCAGGTGACGCAAGGCCAGCCGCTCTTCGTGATCGAGGCGGCTGACAACGTGCAGTCGCAGAATGATTTCATCGCAGCCGCGACCGCCATGAACAAGGCGAAATCGCAGCTTGAGCTTGCGCAGATCCAGGACAAGCGCGCTCGCGATCTCTACGAAGGCAAGGCGATTCCGCTGAAGGATCTTCAGACGGCGCAGGCCGCACTCGTCACGGCGCAGAACGACATGCGCTCGGCGGAGACGGCGCTGGGCGCTGCACGCAATCGCCTGCGCATGCTGGGTCTTTCCGAGGATGCGATCTCCGCGTTTCAGGAAAAAGGCCAGATCGATCGCGAAACGACAATCGTTGCGCCGATTGCCGGCACTGTGGTTCAGCGCAAGGTCGGCCCCGGCCAGTATGTCAACGCGGGCGCCAGCGATCCGGTGTTTGTGATCGGCGATCTTTCGACGGTCTGGATCACCGCATTCGTTCGCGAGACGGACGCGCCGAATGTGCAGGTCGGCCAGGAGATGGCATTCAACGTTCTGGCCTTTCCCGGCCGTACCCTGAACGGCCGTATCAATTATGTTTCGGCGGCCATCGATGCCACGACGCGGCGCTTGATGGTGCGCGCCACCATCGACAATCGCGACGGTTTGCTGAAGCCCGAGATGTTCGCCAACGTGACGATCTATTCCGCAGGCGACCGGCCGGCGCTCGGCGTTCCAAAGCAGGCACTGATCTATGAAGGCAGTCAGGTGCGCGTCTGGATCGCGCATGACGACAAGACCATCGAGTTGCGTCAGATCAAAACCGGACTGGCAAACGGCGATCTCGTCGAGGTGAAGGGAAATCTTCAGGCCGGCGAACAGGTCGTCACCCGAGGAAGCCTGTTCATCGACCGTGCGGCGTCCGGAAGCTAGGCTTGCTTTCCCTTTTTGAAAGATCGCGTCCTTGATCGACCGTCTCGTCGCCCTTGCCGTCCATCGCCGCTACCTGATGGTGATCCTGTTCGCGGTCACGATCATTGGCGGCGTCATCGCATTCGCGCAACTTAACATCGAAGCCTATCCCGATCCGACACCGCCGATGGTCGACATCGTGACGCAGAGCCCAGGGCTCTCGGCGGAGGAAATCGAGCGATACATCACGATCCCGATCGAGACGCAGGTCGCGGGCATCAAGAATGTCCGCACCATCCGCACGATTTCCCTCTACGGCTTGTCGGACGTGAAATTGCAGTTCTCGTTCGACTACACCTATGACGAAGCGTTGCAGCAGGTTCTCAATCGGCTGTCTCAGCTTGCGCCATTGCCGGGGAACGTCCAGCCGCAAATCTCGCCGCTCAGTCCGATCGGCGAAATCTTCCGCTATCGCCTGGTCGGGCCGCCGAACTACAGCGTGATGGATTTGAAGACGCTACAGGACTGGGTTCTGCAACGGCGTTTCAGGTCGGTTCCGGGCGTGATCGACGTGACCGGATGGGGCGGCAAGACCAAGACCTACGAACTTCAGGTCGATTTCAACAAACTGGTCGCCTACGGCCTGACGCTGCCGCAGGTTTTACAGGCCGTCGGCAACGCCAACATCAATGTCGGCGGCAACACGGTGAATATCGGTTCGCAATCCGCCGTGGTGCGCGGCGTCGGCCTGATCCGCTCGATCGACGATCTCGCGACCACGATGATTTCGCAGAGCAACGGCAATCCGGTGCTGGTGCGCGACATCGCCAAGGTGACTGTCGGTGAAAAACCGCGGCTTGGCATCGCCGGCATGGACAATGACGACGACATCGTTCAGGGCATTGTGCTGATGCGCCGGGGTGAAAAGAGCACGCCGACAATCGCCCGTGTGGAGGAAGCGGTTCAGGCGATCAACAAAGGCGGTATTTTACCGCCGGGTGTGCGCATCGAGCGTATCTACGACCGCAAGGATCTTATCGACACCACGACGCATACAGTTCTGCACAATGTCATCGTCGGAATTGTTCTCGTTGTATTTTTGCAGTGGATTTTTCTCGGCAATATTCGCAGCGCCGTCATTGTCGGCGCAACGATCCCGTTCGCATTGCTGACCGCTGTTATAGTTTTGGTGCTGCGGGGTGAGTCAGCCAATCTTCTTTCGGTCGGCGCCATCGATTTCGGTCTGATCGTCGACGGCACAGTGATCATGGTTGAGGCGATCTTCCGGCGCCTCACCCAAACAACCGAATTGTCTCCTGCCGAGGAGGTTGCGATTTCGGAAGACACCGTGATGGGCATGAAGAGCCACGCCATCCTCAGCGCCGCAGCTGACGTCTCACGATCGATTTTCTTTGCTGCAATTATCATTATTGCCGCGTTCCTGCCGCTGTTCACGCTGAGCGGCGTCGAAGGCAACATCTTCGGACCGATGGCGCGCACGTATGCTTACGCCTTGGCCGGCGGCCTTCTCGCGACATTCACGATCATTCCGGCGTTGAGCGCAATTATTTTACCAGCTCATATGGAGAACACTGAGACGCAACTAATGAAGTGGCTGCATCGGAGTTATATGCCGGTCATCGAATGGGCAGTCAGTAACCGCCGTGTTGTTATGTCAGCAGCTGGTGTTATCCTCGTACTTACTTTCATTGGCAGCCGTTTCCTCGGTTTGGAGTTTCTGCCTAAGCTCGAGGAGGGCAATCTCTGGATCCGTGCAACGCTCCCGCCAACAGTTTCGCTTGAAGAAGGAAACTCTTACGTCAATGAGATACGAAAAGTTATTCGCTCGCGGCCGGAGGTTGAATCGGTGGTGTCGCAGCATGGGCGGCCTGACGATGGTACCGATGCCGCCGGTCTCTTTAACGCAGAATTCTTTGCTCCCCTCAAGCCCGCGAGCGAATGGCCGACGACTAGCGATAAGGACAAGTTGACCGCTCAAATTCTGAATGATCTGCAAAAAAAGTTTCCGGGCGTCGAGTTCAACTTTTCCCAATATTTGCAGGACAACGTCGCCGAGGCGGTGTCGGGCGTAAAAGGCGAAAATTCGATCAAGCTCTACGGCAACGATCTCGTCGCACTCACCGAGACGGCCAATCAGATTAAGGCGCAGCTCGCCACCGTGCGCGGTATCACGGATTTGGCCGTGTTTATATCGCTCGGTCAGCCAACGATTCAAATCGATATCGACCGTGCACGCGCGGCGCGCTATGGCCTTGCGCCCGGCGATATCAATGCCACGATCCGTGTCGCTATTGGCGGCGACAGCTCCGGGGATCTTTACGAGCCCGGAAGCGACCGGCATTTTCCGATCATTGTTCGCCTCGCGCCGGAATATCGCAAGAGCGCGGAGGCGATCCAGAATTTGCGCATCGGCGCGCAAGGCCCCAACGGCATCACGCAAATTCCGCTTAGCGATGTGGCGTCGATCAATCTCGTCTCGGGTGCCGCCTATATCTATCGCGAGCAACAGGAACGCTATCTGCCGATCAAGTTCTCGGTTCGCGAGCGCGATCTTGGCAGTGCAATCAAGGAAGCGCAGGACAAGGTTGAGGCGAATGTCCTGCTTCCACCCGGCTCGCGCGTGGAGTGGGTTGGCGAATTCGGAAATTTGCAGGACGCGATCAAGCGATTGTCCATCGTCGTTCCGATCAGCCTGTTTCTGATCGCAGTCCTGCTCTGGTTCAACTTCGGCTCTATGACCGACACACTCCTGGCGATGAGCGTGATTCCCATGGCTGTGATTGGCGGCGTGCTCGGGCTTCTGCTCACCGGGATTCCGTTCAGCGTTTCAGCAGCAATCGGATTCATAGCTTTGTTCGGCATGGCCGTCATGGACGGCATTATTCTGATTTCGCAATATAACAACTTGATCGCTGAAGGATTTGATCGCGTTAAGGCGGCAGTGCGAGCCGGAGAATTGCGGATGCGGCCCGTGTTCATGACCTGCATCGTTGCCGGAGTCGGCCTGTTGCCTGGCGCATTGTCAAATGGAATTGGCTCTCAAGTGCAAAAGCCGCTGGCGGTCGTTGTTGTGACAGGGATGGCGCTTGCACCTTTCATAACGCTCGTCACGTTGCCGGTGCTGATTTCGATTTTCTCGCGCCGCGGGCGCTAGCCCCGAAGATTATTTTCCGTCCGGCGTTCTGACGCCGTGCCACGCATCGCGGACCTGATGATAGTGCACTTCGGGCAGATAGTCCGGCGTGTTGAGGCCGAGCGTTCGCACGTCCAGACGCCCCACTGCGCTCAACAGCGTATATGACGCGATGACGCGGTCGCGCTGCGCGAGAATCTGGCGTGAGCGGGCCGCGGTGAGGTCCTGCTGCGAGTTGAGTACGTCCAGTGTCGTGCGCTGACCGCCCTGCGCTTCGCGCCGAACGCCCTGCAACGCAATGCCCGCAGCCTTCACTTCGCTTTCGGCGGCAGTGAGCGCGACTTTCGTGCCTTCGCTCGTGATCCATGCGCTGATGGCAGCCGTGCGCGCCTGATTGCGAACCTGCTCCAGAACGAGCCGGCTTTGCGTCGCGGTTTCCTTTGCCTGCCTTGTCTGGGAGGCAGCGGTGCCGCCGTCGTAGAGCGGAACGGTGAGATTGCCCGTCACCGATAGCTGATCGGAGCCGAACGTTCCAAGCGTACTGTCGCTCTGACGGCTGGTGCTGGCCGATCCCTGCACGTTCAACTGCGGCAAAAGACTGCTCTCGGCCACGTTGATCGTGGTGGTCGCAACATCGACATCGTACATCGCGCCGAGCACGGCCGGATTTTCCTTTGCCGCCGTGTCGAGCGTTTCTTGCCTCGATCGCGGCACGAAGCGGTCGACTGTCTGCGCCGGCTGGAGCAGTCCCGGCGCCTTGCCGATCACCTGTTCGTAGGTGGCGCGGCTGACATCATAGGCAATCTGCGCGGCATTCAGATCGGCAAGACCGCGGCTCAGACGCGCGTCGGCCTGCGCGGTGTCGGTCGGCGTGACGTCGCCGGCATCGAGACGTTTTTTCGCAATGCCGAGTGTCTCCCGCAGAAACGCGACATTGCTCTTCTGGGTTTCGAGCAGCGCCTGATTGGCGATCACATTCATATAGGCGGTGACGGCGTCGAGCAGCACGCCCTGTCCGGTATTGCGCAACGCTTCGCGTCCGGACAGAACCTGAAATTCCGCGACGCGGACACTGTTCGCCGTCTTGAACCCGTTGAACAGGTTTTGCGTGACCGTCACGCCGATCGTCCACGGCTTCAGCGTTGCGGTCTGAACCGTATTGTCGGGAAGCAGATTGCGCACGGCCTGCAAGCCCGCGCTCAAACTGCCGACGATTTGCGGACGGTATCCGGCCAATGCCTGCGGCACGTTTTCGTCGGTCGCCCGTTGCTGGGCACGCGATGCGTTGATCTGAGGGTTCGACTGGTATGCGCTCACCAGCGCATCGTTGAGCACATCCGCGCGCACCGAATTCATCAGCCCGGAATGGCATAAAACCGCCAGCACAAGCCGTGTCGCAACTCCGCGCCACCCCACGCGGCCAATCTCTGAAACACGCCGAAACATTCGATCTCGCGACACCGTCAGAACGCCGATCTTCGCTGGCGTCCTTCATTTTTTACACTGTTTAGAGGGGGCGGATGCCGGGGGCAAATCGTTCCCCGCAGAAAAACCGGACCTGTGACAAAGTGCACTGAATTGTTATCGCGGTGCCCCGTATTTGCTTGACCGATCAAGGCGCTATGGTGAAATGATCGGCGAATGGCCTCAATTGCAAGCAGAACGCAGCTGGCTGCCACGAGATCGCCGTCAGCGGTGAGAATCTAGCGCCATGCCGAAGGTTTTTTCCGATCCGGAAGCGATCGTCGATGACATCATCCGCGATGTCGGTAAAAGGCTGGTCGTCGGACTGCCGCTTGGGCTCGGCAAGGCCAATCACATCATCAATGCGCTGTTTCGCAGCGCGGCAGCCGATCCGTCGATTCACCTGACGATTTTTACCGCTCTCACCCTCGAGAAACCTCAGCCGCGTACCGATCTCGAACGGCGTTTCATCGGGCCGGTGATCGATCGCCTGTTCGGCGGATTTCCCGATCTCGAATACGCCAAGGCGATCCACCGCAAGACGCTGCCGCCGAATATCGAGGTGATCGAGTTCTTCTTTCTGGCCGGCCAATGGCTTGGAAATTCATACGCGCAAGAGCGTTACATCTCGGCAAATTACACTCACGCGTCGTCTTACCTGATGACGCGCGGCGTCAACGTCATCGCACAGCTTGTCGCCAAGCGCGTCGTCGATGGCGAGACGCGTTACAGCCTGAGCAGCAATACCGACACCACGCTCGATTTCATGCAGGCGCGCAAAGCCGGCAAGACCGATTTCAAACTGATCGCCGAGGTCAATTCGGAAATGCCGTTCATGCCGGGCGACGGCGATTTATCCGGCGATGAATTCCACGCCGTGCTCGATAGTCCCGATTGCGATTTTCCTCTGTTCGCGCCGCCTTCGGAGCCGGTGAGCGACACCAAATATGCGATGGGACTTCATGCGGCCGGTCTGGTGCGCGATGGCGGCACGTTGCAGATCGGCATCGGGCAGGTCGGCGATTCTCTCGCGCAAAGCCTGATCGTGCGGCACCGCGATCCGAAAACTTATCTCGACGTTATGGCGCGCCTCGCGCCCGGAACGGCGCCGCCCGAAAGCGGACCTTTCACAAAAGGACTCTACGGCGTCAGCGAGATGTTTTTCGAGGCGTTTGTCGGTTTGATCGAGGCGGGCGTTCTGAAACGCGAAGTCGATGGCGCGGTGCTGCACGGCGCATTCTTTCTGGGTCCAAAATCATTCTACCGGGCGCTGCGCGAAATGGACGCAAAAGATCTTGCGCGAATCCGCATGGTGGCGGTGTCGTTCACCAATCAGGTTTATGGCAACGAAGACGCGAAACGCCGCGCGCGTGTCGATGCACGGTTCGTCAACAACGCGATGATGGCGACGCTGATGGGCGCGGTCGTATCCGATGGGCTTGAGAACGGGCAGGTCGTCAGCGGCGTCGGCGGGCAATACAACTTTGTGGCGCAGGCGTTTGCGCTTGAGGGCGCGCGCTCGATCCTCACGCTTGAATCGGCCCGCGGCATTGGCAGCAAGGCGTCGTCGAATATTCGCTGGTCTTACGGTCACACCACGATCCCGCGGCATCTGCGCGATGTGATCGTCACCGAATACGGCGTCGCCGATCTGCGCGGAAAATGCGACGAGGATGTGATCGCGGCGATGCTGTCGGTCGCGGATTCGCGTTTTCAGAATGATCTGATGAAACAGGCGAAGGACGCGGGCAAGCTGCCGAAGAGTTACGAGATTCCGGCGGCGCATCGCGAGAATTATCCTGAGCGCATCGTCGCAGCACTCAAGCCCGCACGCGACGCGGGTCTGTTACCGTCATTCCCGTTCGGCACGGATTTTACGGATGTCGAGCAGCGGCTGATTCCGGCGTTGCTTGCTGTGAAAAACGCCGCCGCGAATCCGCTGGATTTGGTCCCGCTCGCGTGGCGCGGTTTCTTCTCGCCGCCTGACGCAAGGGCGAGCGAAGCTCTCGCGCGGTTGCAACTCGATGCGCCGAAATCGCTGTCGGATCGCCTTTATCGCGCGCTCGTCAACGGCGCCCTCAGCGGTTCTTGAAGTTCGGCTTCCGCTTTTCGACGAACGCCGCCATGCCCTCAACCTTGTCTTCGAGGCCGAAGGTCGCGTGAAACAGATCGCCCTCGAGGTCCATGCCCTGCGCGAGTGTCGTCTCGAACACGCGGTTGACGGCGTTCTTAGCCATCGCCGCCACGGGCTGCGACATCGACGCGATTTTTTCCGCAATCGCCATTACTTCGCCCATCAGCTTGTCCGCAGGAAAAATCCGGCTGACCAGACCTGAGCGTTCGGCTTCGGCTGCGTCCATCATCCGGCCGGTGAGGCACAGATCCATCGCCTTCGATTTGCCGACCGCGCGCGTGAGCCGCTGCGTGCCGCCGAGGCCGGGAATGGTACCGAGCGTAATTTCGGGTTGGCCGAATTTCGCGGTGTCCGACGCAATAATGATGTCGCACATCATCGCAAGCTCGCAGCCGCCGCCGAGCGCATAGCCGCTGACAGCTGCGATCGTCGGCTTTTTGCAGGTCGCGACGCGGTCGCCGCCGATGTCCATGAAATCCTGGCTGTACATGTCCATGAATTTCTTGGGCTGCATTTCCTTGATGTCGGCGCCTGCGGCGAACGCCTTTTCGTTGCCGGTGATGACGATGCATCCGATGACCTTATCCGACTCAAGCGCGTCCACCGCCTTGGCGATTTCGCCGAACACGCCGAATGACAACGCGTTGAGGATTTTCGGACGATTGATCTGAATGACGCCGACCGCGCCCTTTTTCTCGACGAGGATGTGCTCGAATGCCGCCATGGTCCGCTCCCGATCCGCGCGGGCAACAATGCCTCAGCGCGCGTGGCGGCAATGTGCCTTCTGGCGATGGCGTTCGCAAGATGCCGCAAAAAACCCCGCCGAAGGCGGGGTTTTAGCGAATCGTCGTGCCTGCTTTGCGTCAGGCGATGAAGAGGCGTGCGGCGGAAGCCAGCGTCAGCAGGCTGCCGAAGGCAACGAAGATTTTTCCGATCAGTGAGGTGCTGCTCCAGGGCGTGCTGTCGTCGCTTCTGAACGCATGCCGCTCGCCCGAAGGCGCGGCCTTGATGATCCGGCCGGACGGCGGCGCGGGCGCGGGGACTGCGGAGGTGACATCATCCGATTTCACCTCGGTCTTGTCGTCCGAGACGGCGCGGTCCATGTCGTTGAGCTGATCGGCAGACGCGATCTGAACGCCGTTCATGGTGACGACCTCATTGTCGTCGGTTGCCGCCAGATTGCGTGCCTCGTCGTCGGCGGACGACAATGGATTTCCGGCGGTCAGTTCTGCGCGCGCATTTGCGACCGACGGCAATGCGGCGAGTTTGTCGAGCGCGTCGTCGGATTTTGCTGTCTTGCCGCGGCTTGCCGCGTCGGAGAGTTTGGCGCGAGGTTTAGCCTCTGCGGCTTTTGTTTTTGTTTTGGCCGCCGCGTGCGTTTTACGTTTGTTGAATTTTGAAAGCTCGACCGGCCCGTCCGCAGACTTTTTCACACCTGGCGTACTTGGCTCCGATTGTGCCGGCACTGAAAGGCACATCCATAGTCCGAGGCCCGCCGCAGCAACCGCCGTAAGCTTCTTGTCCCTGATCCGCATGGCAATCTCCCGTCGCCTTCCCCCGACCGGACACCATCCGCGCCGCGTGACCGCAGAACGGCGGAAAAAGGGATTCTTGCGGCGGCGATGCCCAGAAATTGCCTTTGTTCGTGGCGGCGCGATTGCCAGGCCGGGCCGTAACATCCTAGGAATTGACGCGTAATACCTAGACGGGAGCGCGCGTGCGCCAGCGGGATGACGAGTGGACCGGCCTGATGCGGTCGGCCAATGCGGGGGATAACGCCGCCTACCATCGCCTTCTGAAGGCTGTCACGCCCGTCTTGCGTGCAGCGGCGCGCCGTGGGCTGGCGCGTGCGGGTCAGCCGGTCGATCAATCCGAGGACATCGTGCAGGACATCTTATTTGCGGTGCATTTGAAGCGGCATACTTGGGACCAGAACGCACCGTTCGCGCCCTGGCTGTTCGCGATCGCCCGCAACAAGCTGATCGACGCGCTGCGCCGCCGGGGACGGAGAATATTCGTCAATATCGACGATTTCGCCGAGACACTGCCGGGCGCTCAGGTTGAAGAAACCGTTCCGGCGACGCAAGTCACCGCTTACCTGAACGGGCTGCCGCAGCGTCAGCGCGATGTTCTCCAGTCGATTTCGGTCGACGGCGTCTCGATCAAGGATACCGCCGCCAAACTCGCGATGACGGAGGGAGCGGTTCGTGTCGCACTGCATCGCGGCTTGACTAATCTTGCAAATAAGTTGCGAGGTGAGTGATGAAAACCGATGATCTCATTCGCGCTTTGGCCAGCGACGGGAAATCTTCCTGGAGAGTAGGCAATTTCCTCACGATTGCGCTGCTTGCGGCCGTTCCGATTTCCGTCATCGCGTTCTTTTTGGAAATGGGTGTGCGGCCGGACATCGCAACCGCCGTTCACAATCCCTTCTTCGGCCTGAAATTCGCGGTCACGATTTCGCTTGCGCTGTCGGCAATCGCGCTCAGTCTTCATCTGTCGCGGCCGGAAGCAACGCTGCGCGGTGTCGTGCTGATCCTTGCCGTGCCCGTGTGCCTGCTGGCCGGTGGCATCGCCGTCGAGATGATGTTGCCGCAAAAGGTGGCGTGGCTTGCCAGACTCGTCGGCACGAACTCGCGGATTTGCCTGACTGCAATTCCGCTGCTGTCGATCCCATTCCTTGCCGCATCGCTTGTGGCGCTTCGCCATGGCGCGCCGTCAAGGCCCGCATTGGCCGGCGCGTTCGCAGGGCTATTGTCGGCGGGTCTTGCCGCGACGCTTTATGCGTCTCACTGCACCGACGATTCACCGCTGTTCGTGGCGACCTGGTACACGCTTGCGACTGCGCTTGTTGTCGCGATCGGCGCGCTCGCCGGATCGCGCGTGTTGCGTTTCTAGGAGCGTCCTAGGCTGCGGGCTCGACTTGCTCGGTGCTCTGGCGCATCCGATGAAATCGCAAGACCTGCTGCGCCGTGGTCGCGCGCAGCATTTCGTAGCTTTCCCGATATTCGTTGATGTTCTTGAGGTCCGATCCCGACAAAGTGTCGCGCATCGACAGGATCAGTTTCAGCGTCGGCCACGACAGCCCAGTGACCTTGGCGAGGATCATCATTCCCTCGGAACGGGATTCGATCATCATGTTCTCGACGGTTGAGACCGGCACGTTGGCCATCATCGCGATTGCCGCATTGGTTTCGTCGAACTTACCTGCTTCCGCGAACGTCGCGATCTGCTCTTCGTCGAGCCGGCCGTCGGCGTGAAGCAACCGGACCAGCTCGTGCGCTGCCGCCGTTTCGGGACTCAATGCGCCGCGCTCGTTGCTGGCACGAAGCGCGATCTCCTTCACCGCGCTTGTGATATCGTCTTCCGACTGCGGATTGGCAGCGGCCAGCCGCGCTCGCACCGAGTCGGAGGCCTTCGCGATCAGTTTCAGATAGTGATGGCGCGGAATCGAGCGCCGCATGCCGAGGCACGTCGCCAGATTATCGTTGCCCGTAGCGCGCGACACGAGCGTGGTAAATCCGTGTTCGGAGAATTCCGCGCCCGGATTGTTGACCGCGCTTTCCACCACTTCCTCGTTGCCGCGCTCGACCAGAACGTCGGTAACGGCGCCGCTCAGAACCTTGCGCTTCGAAATCGCGAGCAGGTGCCCCTGGCTCTTGTTGCGCGCATTCTCGATCAGCGTATCGTCGCAGAGACGGTCGGATTGAGTCAGTACCGGCGCGGCCACCTCGATAACGTCGTCGAAGGCGAGGGTGCGGATCAGTTGCGGCGGTGCTTTCGAGATCGGTGCGAGACGGGTTGCGAGCAGAGCCTTGGCCGACGTCTCGATTTCCTGAATCAGACAATTGAAGACGTCGTCGAAAACGGCGATCTGTTCGTCCGAATAGTCCACCGCACCGTTGAGAAACAGATCGGTGACACGGCGCAGCGTCTCGACCCTGCGGGCAACGGTGCCGTGCTGGAGCGCATTCTGAAGTTCGCCAAGAAGATTGGGTGGAGTGGCAAGTGCGGTCGAACTCATGACTTCTGTCCTGAACCATTCAACTTGTGACCCGGCCGTTTTCTGGACCGGGCGAGGAATTCAAATCAAACCTGCACGACCTTGTTGCGGCCAAGGTCTTTTGCCTTGTAGAGAGCGGTGTCTGCGCGCGCCAGAATGCTGTCGGGTGTATCGTCGGCGAGCAGTTTCGTGACACCTGCGGAAATCGTCACCGTCATGCCGGTGGAAATCGCGCTCCAGTCGAGTTCGGCGACGATCATGCGCAGCCGGTTGAGCGTGCGCTCGGCGGCGCTCTCTTCCGTCTCCGGCAGAATCAGCAAAAATTCCTCGCCGCCGTATCGGCCGAACCGGTCGATGCTGCGGATGTTGGCGAACATGGTGATTGCGAAGGTACGGAGAACTTCGTCGCCAGTCGGATGTCCGTACTTGTCGTTGATGCGCTTGAACCAGTCGAGATCGATAAGGGCCACCGAACATGGCTGCTTGCTGCGCAGCGCGCGCGCAATTTCATCGTCCAGCATTCGCATGATGCTGCGCCGGTTGAACGAGCCCGTCAGCTCGTCGAGTTCCGCAAGCTCCTCGATGCGCTTGTAGGCTTCCTTGAGCTGAACGCCGCGCTTGTAAAGCGAGGCGCGCAATCCGGCGCTGAACAGGCCGAGCACCATGGTGCGGCCTAGCAGCAGCGCGATTTGCAGCATGGTGCCGAGACGTTCGATCGGGGTGTCGTGCGGCATGCCGATCGGTTTGTCGGTCAGCAGAAACAGCGCGGCGAGACCCGCTGTCGTGATCGTCCAGCCGAACGCGCTCTGGCGCGGCGTCGAGCGCAGCGAACTGAAGGTGAAGGTCGTGAAAATCGCGCAGAGGAAAACGATTCCGACTTCCGGCGCGATGTAGGTGAACGCCAGCAGGATCGAAACGCTCACCGTCGATTGCAGGACGATGAGGTAGTGGTCCTCGAAGCGGTCATTGATGTGCGCTTCCGACATCGCGATGAACAGCGCGACGGAAAGCAGACCGCAGGCGCCGAAAGCTGCTGCAAGCGAAACCGTGGTGACGCCCGCATAGGCGTAAACCAGCAGAACCGCGACATCGAGGATGTAACTGATACCGATGTTGATCTGGATCTGGCGGCGCTGTTTCGTGCGCCGCGCCAGGACCGAAGGTGTCAAAACTCCTCCGACGCCGTCCAGCTCGTCGGCGTGCCGATTGTCGATTGCTGGGGTCGCGCCGCGCATGGATTCGCCGATTGGAGATGCCTTTTGGGAACTTTACCGGGCAAAGCCTTTAGTTTTGGTATCTTTTGGGACGAGCCCAATTGGTCAGAAGTCCATGACATATTGAAATAAAAGAGAAATTTCGGCTGGCCGAATCCGGCTTTTGGCGCTTGAGGCGATAATTGGCCGCGTGCGAACGTCACTGCGTAACCGGAGCGCGAAGGGTGCCAGCGGGCGCTTGCTCCTGCACGCGATTCGAGGGCATTTTGAGCTTCTAAGGCTCGCGCAAATCACTTTCCGTGCGGATTTGGCGATCGTCCTCATGGTTTTTATCGAACCTTGGCCCAGTCGCCCGCGACCAACCCTGCGAGACGGACATTGAGTGCAACAGTTGCGGCATCGGACGAAGTTCTGATCGCCCGTATCGCGCAAGGTGACCGGCTCGCAATGCAGGTGCTTTACGGAAGGCACCATGTGCGAGTGTTTCGCTTTTCGCTGCGGCTCGTGAGGAACGAGTCCATCGCGGAGGATCTCATCAGCGAGGTGTTCCTCGATGTGTGGCGGCAAGCCGGCAAGTTTGAAGGCCGGTCGGCTGTCTCGACGTGGCTATTGGCGATCACGCGATTCAAGGCGCTGTCCGCTCTTCGCAAGAGGAAGGACGCGGAACTGGACGATGAGGCGGCGGCCGCGATCGAGGATACCTCCGACAATCCGGAGACCGCCGTCGCAAAAAAGGACAAGAGCAAGGCGTTACGAACGTGTCTGACTGCGTTATCGCCAGACCACCGGGAGATCATCGATCTCGTCTACTACCACGAGAAGTCCGTGGAGGAAGTGGCCGAGATCGTGGGTATTCCGGAGAACACCGTGAAGACGAGACTGTTTTATGCACGGAAGAAACTGGCCGAGTTGCTGAACGCAGCCGGGATCGAACGAGGATGGCCATGATGGCATCGGGTACGAGCGGGGGCGCTCGAACGCAGATTTCGGATCGGGAGCCGACAGAGCTTGAGGCGCTGTTGCCGTTTCATGCCGCAGGGACATTGAGCCTGCACGACAAGCGCCGCGTGGATGCTGCGCTTGCCAGCGATCCCGATCTGGCGCGTCAATACAAGGCAATCCAGGACGAATACGCCGAAACCATTCTGCTGAACGAGAGCTTGGGCGCGCCGTCGATGCGCGCGATGCAGAAGCTGTCGGCGATGATCGATGCCGAGCCTCCTCGTAAGGCGTCTGCCGTATCCAATCTTGTTTTCAAAGTCGGCGGGTTCTTCTCGACGCTGTCCGCGCGCGCCTTGGCGCTTTCGGCGATCGCTGCTGTTGCACTCTTGCTGGTGCAGGCCGGTGTTATCGGCGCGCTGCTCAAAAATCGCGGCGACGGTTTCGAGACGGCCTCGTTCCAGGCACAGACGGCCGCCGGCACATACGGTCTTTTGCGTTTTGCACCGAGCGCCAACATCAACGAGATCAGCCAGCTCTTGATTACCTACGACGCGACGATCGTTTCGGGACCGAAAGCGGGGATATTTCGGATCAAGTTCGGTCAGAAAGTGCTATCTAAGGACGACGCTGCGCAATTGCTGGCGCGCCTTCAGAACGAGAAGATCGTCAATCTCGCGGTCGCGGCGGAATAAGCGGCAAAGATCGCTCACGGGAATCGGGATGACCGAAATGCGGACGCCAAAGCAGCATTCCCGAAATCGCAGTTCGCATCGCGGCAGACGAACGCTCGTGACACTGACGGCAACCGCCGCGCTTCTGCTCAATCTCGGAAATCCGCAGGTCTGTGCGCAAGGATATGGCTACGGGTATGACGGCGGCACGTCATATGCCCCGCAAGCCTCCTATCAGCGGTTGCCGGACGACAACTCCTATCAGCCGCGCCCGCGCCGTCCGCGGCCGGTGCAGCCCGTTGTTGCCGACATCGCCACTGACGACAGTTATGTGTCCAAGGAAGTCCTGATCGAGGTCGATGGCAAGCCGACGGAAGAGCAGGTCGATGGCATCGCAAAGCGTCACCGCCTGACACGCACGCAATCGCAAAGTTTCCCGCTGACCGGCAGCACCTATTTCCGCTGGAAGATTTCCGACAGCCGTTCTGTCGATGACGTTGTGCGCGAACTGCTCGCTTCAGGCGACGTCAAATCGGCGCAGCGAAACAACGTTTTCAAGTTGCAGCAGGGCGCTGTCGTACCGGGCGATACTGTCAAACCCGAAGGCGACCCGGCGCAATACGGTCTCGCCAAACTGCGATTGCCGGAAGCGCACGCGTTGTCTCTGGGCGCGGACGTTACGATTGCAGTGATCGATTCGGGAATCGATACGTCCCATCCCGAACTCGCCGGGCGCATCGCCGGCAGTTTCGATGCTTTGGGAAGCAAAGAAGGTCCGCATATTCACGGCACCAGTGTTGCGAGCACGATCGTGGCTCACGGTCGCCTGATGGGCGCGGCACCTTCGTCGAAACTGCTCGCGATCCGCGCCTTTGGATTGCAGGACAACGCGCAGGACACTGACGCCAACAGCAATTCGTTTGTTCTCATCAAGAGCCTCGATTTTGCCGTGGCCAACCGGGCGCAGATCATCAACATGAGTTTTGCGGGTCCGAGAGACAGAGCAATTCAGCGCAGTCTCGCCGCCGCCGCAGCCAAGGGCATCGTGCTCATTGCCGCTGCGGGCAATGCGGGGGCGAAGTCGGGGCCGCTGTTTCCGGCCGCAGACAAGAATGTGATCGCGGTCTCGGCGACCGACCAGTCCGATCGTCTGTTCTCCGCCTCCAACCGGGGCAGCTACATCGCGATCTCGGCCCCCGGCGTCGATATTCTGTCGGCAGCACCGGATGGGAAGTATCAGATCCTGTCCGGCACATCGCTATCCGCCGCTTATGTCAGCGGTGTTGCCGCATTGATGATTTCGCGCAGTCCCGAGATTGCGTCATCGGATGTTCGTGCCACCCTGCTATCGACGGCGCGCGATATCGGGCCGCCCGGCCGCGACGATCAGTTCGGAGCAGGGCAGGTGGATGCGCTCAATGCCGTATCCGCCGTCGCGATGCCGATTGCGACGGCTTCCGATCGTCCCGCAACGCGACAGTAGGAAGAAAGAGGCGCCCGAAAGATCAGGCGAGGTTCATATCGCCGGGAGATAACCCACTGAAACACTTGACCGCTTCCTCGCCCTTTATGAGGATGGACCAAATCCGGATTACTTATTACCCAAGTTCATTTCGATGAGGATAGTGCAATGAAAACTCTCTCAGCTCGGACCGGCATCGCCGGAGCGGCCATTGCAACGCTTGTTCTGCTTGCTGGCCTCGTACCCAGTGCACTGTACGCCCAATCGCTGGAGGACAAGATCGGTTCTGCCCTCCAGGCTAAGAAGCCGCTGACGCGCGGCCTCACCATCGATCCGCAGGCGGCAGCCGATAAGCAGGCCGTCGATAAATTGCGGACGCGCTCGATCAGTGTCGAGCCGGCAGCCCCGCCGACACCCGACGAACGCGCCCAGATTGCAGCCATCTCGCGCGACAAGCCCGCGATCGATCTGGAAATCTACTTCGACTACAACTCCGCCAATATCAGCCCGCAGGCGGCGCCGGCGGTCGCGGCTCTCGGCAACACGCTGTCGAAGGATCAGTTCAGAGGAACCGTGTTCTTCATCAACGGCTACACCGACGCCAAGGGTAGCGCCGAGTACAATCAGGATCTGTCGCAGCGCCGCGCCGATTCCGTTCGCAGGGTTCTGATCGAACGCTATCGGCTGCCGCCCGACACGCTCGTCACCGCAGGCTTCGGCAAAGACAATCTGAAAAACCCGGCCAATCCGTTCGCGGACGAGAATCGCCGGGTCCAGATTGTCAATACAACCGTCACGGCGAGCCATTAGTCGATTGAACCTGCCGGGCATAACCTGCGACCAATGCTCGGCAGCATTGCGCCGAAACGAATGAATTTTGAGGGAGACGTCTTATGAGCGGATTTCCGGGGTTTCGCGTGCGCGCTTTGGGCATCGCGGCAGCCGCAGGTTTCGCAATCGCCGGGACGTCGTGGGCGCAGGACGCCAAACCGGCCGACACGCCGGCTGCACCGGTGGTCGCGGCGCCATCGACACCCGCGCCGGTGCTAGCATCCGCTCCCGCCGAGGTCATCGCCCCGCCGACCGATGCCGTTGCCAAAGCTGCATTCGACGTGCTTCAGCGCAACTGCGCGCGGTGCCATCAGAACGGGCAACTTGTTTCGCGCGAACGTCCCGCCAAGAACTTCGGCGACATTCTCAAGCTCAACGAGATCGCGGCGAACCCGAACTACGTGCTGCCGGGAAACCCGCTCAACTCGAAACTCTATAAGCAGATTGCCGACAAGGAGATGCCCTACGACGTCAACTACGAGGGTGAAACCAAGTATGGCACCGTCTCGGAAGCCGATCTCAAGGCCTTGCAGGACTGGATCACTGCGCTCGGCGCCAAGGCGACGGCAAGCTGCGAGTCGCACAAGTTTATCGAGCCGGAGGACATGGTTTCCTACATGGTGACCGATCTCGACAAGCAGCTGAAGCAGCGCCAGCCCACCACGCGCTATCTCACGCTCACGCATCTCGCCAACATCTGCACCGACCCGGATGCGATGAAGGTGTACCGTCAGGGTGCGATCAAGTTCCTGAACTCGCTCGGGCGCTCGTCCGACGTGGTCAGGCTGGAAGCGATCGATCCCGAAGGCACGATCCTGCGCTTCAACCTGACTGACTTGGGCTGGAGCACTGCGGACTGGGACAACATCATCGCGATCTATCCTTACAATGTGCAGCCGGACTCGGAATTCAGCCGCACACTCGCGACCGGCACCAAGACGCCGATGCCATATGTTCGCGCCGACTGGTTCACGTTCACCGCCTCTCAGCCGCCGCTCTATGACGACCTTCTGAAACTTGGCGCCAACTTCCAGGAACTCACGAAGGATCAGGGCATCGATATCGCAGCCGACATCGCCAATTTCGTTGCCCAGCGCGCGGCATTCCAGAAGTCGGGCGTCAGCCAGAACAACCGTCTGATCGAGCGGCATCCGTCGCGCAGCGGTTATTTCTGGACCTCGTATGACTTCGCCGGAAACAAGGACCATCAGAGCCTGTTCGACTTCCCGTTGGGGCCGAGCGCCGATGGTTTCCATCACGACGGCGGCGAGACGATCTTCAGTCTGCCGAACGGATTCCAGGGCTACTACCTGAGCAGGGGCACCGGCGAGCGGCTCGACAAGGGACCGGTTCAGATCGTCCGCGATCCCGCGCGCAAGGACTTCAGCGTCACCAACGGCATCTCCTGCATGGGCTGCCACGACCAGGGCATGCGCAAGGCGAAAGACGATATCCGCGATCTCGTTCTGACAGGACGCGCGTTCCCGAAGGATGTGCGCGATCAGGTGGACGGACTTTATCCCCCGCATGACAAGATGGACAAACTTATCTCGGACGATGGCCTGCGCTTTACCGAGGCTCTGAAGCGGGCAGGTCTTGAGCCGACGCTGAAGCTGAATGGCGTGGAGATGATCAACGCGCTGGCCAAGCGTTACGAGGACGACCTCGATCTGACGCTGGCGGCCGCCGAACTCGGCATCAATGTCAGCGACTTCAAGCAGGACTCCGGCGACGTGGACCAGAAATTCCGTCCGCTGATCCGCCGCCTGTCGCAGGGCTCCATTCCACGCGATCAGTGGGAGAAAACCTTCATCGAGATCGCGCCCGACATTACCGATCTTCAGGTCGTGAAGATTGCGGGCGCAAAGGCGCCGCCTGTGCTGACCAAGCCGGTAGGCAACAAGGATGATCTGTCGCTCACGTCGGATCAGGATAGCTACAGGGTTGGCGACACGCCGGTGTTCACCATCGTTGCGCCCCGCGATTGCTTCCTGACGATCACCGACATCGATGAAAAGGGCACCGGCACTGTCCTGCTACCGAACGCATTCCAGCAGGATAGCAAGATCCGTGCGGGTGTTCCGGTACAGTTTCCGGGCGCAGGTGCGCCTTTCAAATTCCGGATGAAGGATCCCGGCGTCGAAACGGTGACGGCGGTGTGTGCCGCGCTCCCGAACGGCGGCGACCAGATCCAGCACGACTTCAAGGCCAACCAGTTCACGCCGGTGCCGAACTATACGAGTGCAGTGGCGCGTTCGATCGTCGTCGAGGCGGCCGGCCCCCCAAGGCCATCGGCGATAGCGGGCGTGACCAACAGCGGCAATGCAGCCGTCGGCGGCCCGCCGGTGCCGCCTGCGGAAGGGTCGCGCGCCTCGTTCCGCGCCGCGATCAAGTTGCAGGTGCGCTAGCGCAATCCGGGGCCGGACTAAAATCCGGCCCCGGCGCTTTTATGGTTAACGCGTCACGGAATTTTTGTGATCCGGTGCCAGTTTGAACTGGCGAAGCCGCGCGCGGGCGCTTAGCGTTGCGCCATATTTTTCTTGCAGTCCATTTTGAGTGTTCGGAATTTCAAATGACGAACGCAGCCGATGGCGAGCGTGGACGCACTCTGGTTGCGCGCTGGCGGATTCTGGCGCAGCGCAGGCTCGATCATCTCGTCGATCTCTATCAGAGCGGCCGCTGGAAGCTCTATCACCAGGAAGGCGAGTTTCTCGCAATGGTGCAGGAAGCGCGTAGCGCGCTGAAGGCCTGGGAGGCGCTTGCGCCCGTGGACCCCGTTCATGACAAGGTCGCGGAAGTCGCCGCTGCGCAATTGGCCGATGACGTGCCTGGCGCAAATCCTCTAGCGAATGGCGTTGCCGCCGAGCACGATCTGCGCAAATCGTGAGGACGTCTCGCTCCCGAGGTCGCCGGTGACGGCCTTGGCGTGATCGAGACCGACAATGGCGCTGCGTCCCGATCCCGAAATCAGATTGTTGTTGACCAGCGCCGATCCGGCGCCGGGCACCACTGACACGCCAATGCCGATGAACGCTTTCCGCACCACGTTGCCTGTAATCGCCACGTCGCGCAGATAGGCGCCCCATCCGGCGACGATGCCGAAGGAGGGCGCGTTCTCGATGACGTTTCCGGAAACCGCCGTATCCGCTTCAACCACGATGCCGACGCCGCCGTCATCGTCGGGTGCGGTTCCGATAGGGCGCTTCGGAAGAATATTGCGAATGATGTTGCCCTGCACAACGCTGAGGCGTCCGCCTTCGTTGAAATTGCACACCGAGACGCCGGTCGCGCAGAGATCGACGGTGTTGTTGGCGATCACCGCGCCCTGAAACGAAAACTCCGAATAGAGCGCGACTTCCCGCACATCGCTGATGCTGTTGTTGACGATCTGGATATTTGAGGCCGAGTTGCCGCGCACGCCCGAATAGTCGCAGTTCTTGATCCGGTTGCCGCTGACAATGACATTGCCGGCGCGGAATGCATTGATGGCATTGCCGTACTGGCCGGAGCCGCCCGGGCCGGCCTTGATGTCCTCGATGCGATTATTGACGACGATTGTGCCGTCGTCGCTGATCGCGTTGCGCAGAATTTCGATGCCGTTGTCGTTCGTATCCAGAATCGTGTTTTGCGCAACAAGCAGTCCGAGCGCATCGAACGAGACGAGGCCCGTCACCGCCGTCTTGCGCATGATGTTGCCGGAGACTTCGCCGGACACGCCCTCGAACCAGATTGCGCTGCCGCCGCTGGAGACGATCTCGCAATCCTGAATTCGGACATCGAGGCTGTTGAGAAAATGGACGAGACCGCGCCGGGGTTCGAGCCTGATGCCGCTGCCGTCAAGCGTAAGCCCGATGAGAGAAATTCCGTTCGCGCCCTGGCTCGTTATCAGCGACGCTCCGCCGGAGAATTTAAGGATAGTCGCACCGCGCACGCCGGCCAGTTGCCCGCCTGCGGGTAGCGTCAGCATGCCGGTGCGGTAGATGCCTGGCGGCAGCGCCAGCGGCATGTGCGCGGCGGCAGATTCGTCGATGGCGCGCTGGAGAATTCTGGTCTGATCGTCCGGCGAATTAGGGCGCACGCCGTATTGTGTGGCATCGCGGCCGAGAACCGAGATCAGAGGTGCCGCCCGTGCGGATTCAGGCGCGCCGACGATTGCACCGGCTGCGGCAGTTGCAGCGGTGACGTTCAAAAGATTGCGGCGGCTGATGTCCATAAGCGAACTCCTGCCGACGATCTAATGCAGGAATGCGGCGGACGATGCGCGCGAAAGGAACTGCGAGCGCGATTGTTCGGTGTGTGGTTAAATTTGAGCGTTAAGACACTGTTGTTTTGCGAGCTTAACCATGTCCATCAGCACGGCTTCGCCGGCGTCGACGAGTTGCTCGAACGTTACCGATGGGTCGCCCTTCTTTCGGCGGTGAGTGTCGTCGCGCGGCACCAGCGGAACATGCACGAAGGTTGCAAGGCGCGGGCCGTTGTTCAGGTGCGTCGCCTCGATCGCGCGCCAGCTCAGATAGTTGCATAGGTAAAATCCCGCACTGATCGACGCGCGCGCATCGATTCCCGTGTCACGCGCGGCGCGCTGCAATTGATGTGTATGCGGGCCGAAGCGGCGTGTTGCGTCCGGGCCGGTCTCGATGTTGCGGTGGCGCATCTGCGAATGGTCCGCGTCCGGCCAGATCTGCGTGATGGTATTTCGCGCCCGAGTTTCGATGCGCAAATAACGCGTTCGCGTTGCAAGGCCGAACATCAGTATCGCGTCAGGTTGATGGGCTGCAATCAACTGCGGCAACTGCCGATCCACCGCACCATACGTCACCGGAAAAACATGGCCGGTGCGCTCGACATCCATGAGAGCCGGGCGGCGCAGGCGAACAAGACGTCCGACAAGTTTTTCGGTCGGATTGAACGGCGCGCCGGGAAACGGTTTGAAGCCGGTGATGAGAATCCGAGTAGGATCGTTCATTTGTCCAGCAGTGCCGAAATCGTGTCGGCGGCGACAGCCGGCGTCATGCGGCCGCCTGCGACGGCTGTTTCCGTCTGCTTGACCTTGGCGCGTATCGTCGGGTCGGAACGCAGTTTCGATTTCAACCGGTCTTCAAGCATTGCCCACATCCACTTCACCTGCTGCTCGCGGCGGCGTGCGGCAAAATCTCCGGAAGCGTTCATGGCCTTTCGGTGGTCGAGAATTTTCTGCCACATCGTGTCGATGCCACTTCCGGTCAGCGCGGAGTAGGTGATGACCGGCGGATGCCAATGCTCCGAGCGCGGCGTGAGGATATGGAGCGCGGCGTTGTATTCGGCGGCGGCGGATTTTGCGCGCGCGATATTGTCGCCATCGGCCTTGTTGACGGCGATCATGTCGGCCAGTTCGACAAGGCCTTTCTTGATGCCCTGAAGTTCGTCGCCGGCGCCCGGCAGCATCAGCGCGAGAAAGAAATCGGTCATGTCGCAGACAGCAGTTTCGGATTGCCCGATGCCGACCGTCTCGACCAAAATAACGTCAAAGCCGCCGGCCTCGCACAGCAGCATCGCCTCGCGGGTTTTGGCCGCGACACCGCCGAGTGTGCCGGAAGAAGGCGAGGGGCGAATGAAGGCGTTGTCTTCCGCAGAAAGCCGTGCCATGCGCGTCTTGTCGCCGAGGATCGAGCCGCCGGTGCGCGCGGATGACGGATCGACGGCCAGCACGGCAACCTTGTGGCCCTTGCCGATCAGAAACATTCCGAGCGCATCGATGGTGGTGGATTTGCCGACGCCGGGCGAGCCGGTGATGCCGACGCGCACAGCCTTGCCCGTCAGTGGCAACAATTCCTGAACGAGATCGCGCGCGGTCGCCTGATGATCGGCGCGGCGGCTCTCGATCAGCGTGATAGCACGAGCCAAAGCGGCGCGATCGCCGGAGCGCACGCCACTCGCGAGTTGGCTTCCGGCTTTTGCGGTCTTCATGAGGGGCGAAGTTCTCGCTGGTGCACGCTCATTCGGCTGCGGCACTCGAATGGCCGAGCCGCACATTGAGTTTGCGGATCAGCTCTTCGGCGGCCTCCGAAATGACGGTGCCCGGCGGGAAGATTGCTTCGGCACCCGCCTTGTAGAGCGCGTCGTAGTCCTGCGGCGGCACCACGCCGCCGACGATAATCATGATGTCCTCACGGCCGCGTGCTTTCAGCGCAGCTTTCACTTCCGGGACGGCAGTGAGATGGGCGGCGGCAAGAGACGACAGCCCCAGAATGTGCACGTCGTTCTCCACCGCCTGCCGCGCGGCCTCGTCGGCGGTCGCGAACAGTGGCCCGATATCGACGTCGAAACCGACATCGGCGAATGCGGACGCGATGACCTTCTGGCCGCGATCGTGTCCGTCCTGACCGATTTTCGCCACCAGAATGCGCGGTCGGCGGCCTTCGGCGTCCTCGAATGCATCGATCAGCGTCTGCAATTTCTCGACCTTGTCGGACATGGTGGCGGCCTCGCGTTTATAGACGCCGGTGATGGATTTGATTTCGGCGCGGTGGCGGCCGAACACCTTTTCAAGTGCGTCGGAAATTTCGCCGACGGTCGCTTTCGCGCGGCCTGCATCGATGGTGAGCGCCAGAAGGTTGCCTTGGCCGGTGCGCGCGCTTTCGGTCAGCGCGTAAAGCGCGGCATCGACATCCGCCTGTTTGCGCTCGGATTTGAGGCGCGACAGCTTGTCGATTTGCAGGCGGCGAACGGTTGAATTCTCGACCTTCAGAACTTCAATCGGCGCTTCGTTGACCGGCCGATATTTGTTGACACCGATCACGGACTGTTTGCCTGCATCGATCCGTGCCTGCGTTTTGGCGGAGGCTTCCTCAATACGCAGTTTCGGCACGCCGGCCTCGATGGCTTTCGCCATGCCGCCGAGTGCCTCGACTTCCTGAATGTGACCCCATGCTTTCGCTGCGAGATCATGAGTCAGGCGCTCGACATAGAACGAGCCGCCCCATGGATCGACGATGCGTGTGGTGCCGGTTTCCTGTTGCAGAAAAAGCTGCGTGTTGCGCGCAATGCGCGCCGAGAAATCGGTCGGCAGCGCCAGCGCCTCATCGAGCGCGTTGGTGTGCAGCGATTGGGTGTGTCCCTGCGTCGCGGCCATCGCCTCGATATTGGTGCGGATGACGTTATTGAACACGTCCTGCGCCGCAAGCGACCAGCCGGATGTCTGGCAATGCGTGCGCAGCGACAGCGAGCGCGCGTCCTTCGGGTTGAATTCCTTCATCAGCTTCGCCCAGAGCAAACGCGCTGCGCGCATCTTGGCGACTTCCATGAAGAAGTTCATGCCGATGGCCCAGAAGAACGACAGCCTCGGCGCGAACTTGTCGATGTCGAGACCCGCCGTCATTCCGGCGCGGACATATTCGACGCCGTCGGCGAGCGTATAGGCGAGTTCGAGGTCCTGCGTCGCGCCGGCTTCCTGCATGTGATAGCCGGAAATCGAAATCGAATTGAACTTCGGCATTTTCTGCGAGGTGAACGCGAAAATGTCGGAGATGATGCGCATCGAGGGCGAGGGCGGATAGATATAGGTGTTGCGCACCATGAATTCTTTGAGAATGTCGTTCTGGATCGTGCCCGACAGTTTTTCCGGCGGCACGCCCTGTTCTTCTGCGGCGACAACGAACAGCGCCAATATCGGCAGCACCGCGCCATTCATGGTCATCGACACGCTCATCTGATCGAGCGGAATACCCGCGAACAGCGTGCGCATGTCATAGATGGAGTCGATCGCAACACCGGCCATGCCGACATCGCCGGAGACGCGCGGGTGATCGCTGTCGTAGCCGCGATGGGTGGCGAGATCGAAGGCGACCGAGAGACCTTTTTGGCCGGCGGCGAGATTGCGGCGATAGAAGGCGTTGGAATCCTCCGCCGTCGAGAAGCCCGCATACTGGCGCACGGTCCAGGGCTGATTGACGTACATGGTCGGGTAGGGGCCGCGCAGATAGGGCGCGATACCCGGCCACGTATCGAGAAAGTCGATGCCTTTGAGATCGGCTTCGCTGTATTGCGGCTTCACCTCGATGCCTTCGGGCGTCATCCACGGCTTCGCATTGCTGCGCTCGTTATCGATGGCAACGGGCTCGAACGGAATATCGACGAAATTCGGAATACGGGTCATCGCGCACCCATCTTAGCATAGGCGGCGTTCAGGGTCGCTAGCGCGTCCGCGCCGGCCACCACGAAATCGTTAACGCCTGCGGCGCGCAGCCCTGCTTCCAACTCGCCGGGCCGCCCTGCCAGATAAATATGTTTGGCTCCTGCCGCGTGAAGGACTTCGGCGGCGGGGATTGCTTGTTCCATGTAGACTTTGTCTGACGAGCAGAGACATGCCAGCGCCGCGCCGGATTGCTTGAAAGCCGAAGCGAGAGATGCGGCGTCGCCGTCATTTGCTGTGGTCTCGATGCCGCCGGCTTCAAAGAAGCTCTTCGCAAATGTCGTGCGGGCGGTGAAATCCGCAGGCGTTCCAAGATTGGCGAGAAACACCTTCGGACGCGCACCTTTGTCCTTGAGCATTCGATCGGACGCATCGCGCAGCGCCTCGAACGGTTCGGCATGGCGGTGCGGCGTCAAAGCAGTGAACTTGATTTTCTCCTCACCGTAAGGAACGAGCTTGACCGGTTCGGCAGTGACAATATCGGCGATCTTCTCGCCGAGATTTGGGAATTCGCTTACGCCTGTGATAGCATCCTTACGCTTCGCAATATTGGTATTGTGCGCAGTGCGCGCAGCGGCAACCTTGTCCTGAACGAGGTTTTTCTCCAGCGATGCAAACGCGCCGCCAGCGCGCTCGATCTCCTGAAACAGGACCCACGCAGCGTGACAAAGTTCTTTGGTCAATGCCTCGATGCCGCCGGAACCGGCTGCTGGATCGGATACCTTGTCGAGATTGGATTCTTCCAGCAGCACGAGTTGGGTATTGCGCGCGATGCGCCGCGACAATGCGTTCGGCAGCCCGGCGGCCAGCGTGTGCGGAAGCACGTCGATGCTGTTGGCTCCGCCCAGTCCGGCTGAGAACGTTGCGACAGTGGCGCGCAGCATGTTCACGTCGGGATCGCGCTGCGTCAGCATCCGCCACGCTGTATCTGCGGCGATGAACAGCGGCTTCGACGAGAGACCGCAACTTTGTTCGACACGCGCCCACAGCAATCGCAGCGCACGAAATTTGGCGATTGTCAGAAATTGATCCGCGTCCGCACTCATGCGCGCGTAGATCATCGAGCGCGCATCGTCGAGCGCGATGCCTGCGGCCGCAAGCGCGCGCAGATAGTCGACACCGACTGCCAAAACCCACGCCAGTTCCTGCGCCTCGGTTCCCCGCGCATCATGGATCACGCGCCCATCCGCCGCCGCGAACGGTCCGTGAAATCCGAGTTTTGCAAGCTCCGAAATTTTCTCACCGAAGACTTTGGCCGTCGAACTCCAGTCGCCGGTATTTCCGCCGCGAACGGCTGCGCCGCCGATGGGGTCGAAGCCGAAGCGGACGTTGACGGCGGACGGCGCGATCTTTCGCGCGCTCAATATCTCGGCGAGATGCTGACCCATGTCGCGCGATTGCGGGCCAATCTCGAATTCAAGCGCGATGCCTGCATCGAGAAAAATCCCGTCGAGCGCGCGCGCCAGCGCATCTTTCGACGGCGGCAAGCCGAAGCCCCGTGCGCCGTTGGCGCCGGCGAAAATGACGGCCAGACCCGTCGCGCCGTTCTCGAGATCGTCGAGCGCCTGCGCGTTCGCCTGCGCTGCGTCGGGATGATCGACGCGTTGCATGATCTGCCACGGCGCCGTTGCCGCGCGGCCGGGAATGACCTTGCCGTCGCGCGCGCGCTCATAGATCGGATCGATCTTCAGCCCGTCATAGGTTTTGCCGATCAGCTTCTCGAACGCAGCGCCTTTCAGAACGCCGTCGACGAGCCTGCGCCAATCCTCACGCGTGGCGGGGGCGAAATCGGCGGCGAGCCGCAAATGGTCAGTTTCCGTGGACATTCAAAGGGTTAACTCCGCCGGCCCGGCTGGGCTGCGGAGAGAAAATGCCATGCTGTTGCAGCCAAGCCAAACGGAAGTTTGGCCCTTTGCGCCCGGTCAATGCAGGGGTGCGAGCCTCTCGATGCCTTCGGCCGAAAGCCCGGTGAGTGCCTCGCGCGCCGTTCGTCCCGCAATGAGACGGTCGGGCGCAATTTCCGCGAGCGGCACAAGAACGAAAGCACGCTCGAACAGGCGCGGGTGCGGCAAGGTCAACTCCGGCTTGTCGAGCCTCGCATCGTCATAGGCGATGATGTCGAGATCGAGCGTGCGCGGGCCCCATCTTTTCTCATTGGCGCGGTCGCGGCCGAACTTCTTTTCGATCTTGTGCAGCGTGAACAGAAGTGCGTGGGAGTCGAGACTGGTTTCGATCTCTATACAGGTGTTGATAAATCGCGCCTGCTTTTCATCGCCCCAGGGCGGTGTGGAATAGTCGGACGACCGCGCGATAAGCGTGGCCTGCGCCATGCCACAGATGTTGGCGACGGCCTTGTCGAACGTCATGCGGACGTCGCCGACATTTCCGCCGAGCGCGATCAGGACGCTGGCCATTCGCCTTACGGCCGTGTGCGGTGGATGACGACACCGACATCGTCGAAGATTGCGGCAATCGGCGCGTGCGGTTTGTGGACCGTGACGGTCACGGCTTTGACGCGCGTGAACGCTGCGAAGATGGAATCCGCAACTGCGCCTGCTGCGCGTTCGAGAAGATAGTAGTTGTGCCCCTTGAATGCGGCGCTCGCCGTCGCAACCACGTCCGAATAGGAAACCGTGTCGGCGAGCTTGTCGCTGCGAGAGGAGTCCGACAGGTCGATCGACAGTTCGAGGTCGATGACGAAACGCTGGCCGACCTCTGCTTCATGTTCCATCACGCCGTGACGCGCGTGGATCAGAAGGCCCTTGATAAAAATGATGTCGCTCATTGTGTGTTTCCGATCGCAGCCGCAATGCGAAGTGCCTGCACCGTCTCGGCGACATCGTGCGCGCGAATGATCTTTGCGCCGTTCTGCACTGCAAGCAGATGCGCGGCGATGGAGCCGCCCAGGCGTTCGCTCGGCTCCGACGGCGTCACATGGCTTATGAAGCGTTTGCGTGACGCGCCGACGAGCAGCGGCAGTCCGAACGATTGCAGTTCTGCCAGCCGCGCGAGCGCGGTCATGCTTTGCTCCGGCGTCTTGCCGAAACCGATGCCGGGGTCGAGCACGATATTCGCTTTGTCGATGCCGGCCTCGGCGGCGATGTCGAGCGAACGCTCGAAGAAATCTTCGATGTCTTTGATAATGTCGAGCGACGCATCGACGGTTTCGCGGTTATGCATCACGATTACCGGCGCGTTTCGTTCGGCGATCACCTTGGCCATGGCGGGATCGCGCTGCAATCCCCAGACATCGTTCGCAATGGTCGCGCCTGCGTCGAGCGCCCAGGCGGCAACGCTCGCTTTCATCGTATCGATCGATACAGGTGTGCCGAGCGCGGCGACCTTCGGCAAGATTTCCAGAAGCCGCGACATCTCTTCATCGGCTGTCACCGGCCTGGCGCCGTAGGGACGTGTCGATTCTGCGCCGATGTCCAGAATGGCCGCTCCTTCGCCGATCATCCGCTTCGCCTGTTTGAGCGCGGCATCGGCCTCAAGAAATTTTCCGCCGTCGGAGAACGAGTCCGGCGTGATGTTGAGCACGCCCATGACGGCAGAAATCGGCCCCGCTAACAACTGTGCAAGTGACGGGGTGCGAGGTCGCGAAGGGGCTGTGGCGGCGCTGGAGTTGGCCATATCTCGGATGTGCGGTGTCGGCCTCAGGGAGTCAAGGCGGCGTGCAGAAAGGCCCGGTCAATAGCTGATTTTATGAGGGAGTTTGCCGGCGTTTTCGATCAGGCGTGCGACGGATTTCTCGGAGGGCAGCACGCGGACAAGTTTTCTCTTGTCGTTGGCCTCTCTCATCGCCTTGGCGAGCCGGCCCGGATTGCGCATTGCCAATTCGCGCACCGTATTGACGCCGGCCGCGCGGATCAGGCCTGCCTTTCCGGTGCTGATACCCTTCACGCTCATCATGGCGGCGATGTTCGCCCATGCGAGCAACTGTTGTTCGCCGATGCCTGTGTCCTCGAACAGCTTCAGGCGATCTTTCGCTGTACCCGCCTTTTGCAGAAATTTGTCCGTCGTGCGGATGCCGAGCTTCTTGAGCCTGGCGATGGCATACGGACCGAGCCCGTCGATCTTTGAGATGGGATAAGACATTGGATGTAAACTAACGACTCTAAGTAGAAACTAAATTCAGCTCGCGCGCAAAACGTCCGAAATCTTTCCGCCGAACGCAACGATACCATCCGCTTGACAAACAGTTTGACCCGCCGCAGCGCCGCCGATGTCGGCCGCAGCAGCCAGAAGTTCATTCAACCGAATCATGAAGCGCCCCGTCTCGTTCCGGTTGATTGCCGGATCGTTGTTTGTGATTTCACTGTGAGGAAGTGCTTTCGGAATTACAAGTCGTGCGACGCCATGAATGTGCGGTTCGATGATGATCGCTCGGCGAGTGTTGCTGCGATGCAAGCATCTCGCATTCGTTGATCGATTTGACGGAGAATAAAATGGAACAAGCGCAGCGCAGGCGAGAAACGACGCGTAAATTTCTGTTTTGTTTCAAAAGATGCGGCGGTTCGTGCTGTCGCGCTGCCGCTTGCGGCTGAAATTGACCATCGCCGATGAAAGATTCGGCTGATCGTCGTTCCCGATACCTTCAATCGTCTCAGATGAAGCGTTCACTTATGCTTCTCTGCGGCTATGCAACGGGTTGACCCGCTAGATGTAGCCTGCAAGATGTTTGCGGATGTGCCGAGCGCGGCCAATTCAGATGAGGCGGGCGAGATCGGCGGCCTGCGAGAGGCGATTCAATGGCGAAGTCACCTGCGTCGAAGACATCGAAGGCACCAAAGGCAGCTGTGGCCGCAAAATCCGCAGCAAGCGACAAGACGCCGGCGTCTGGCGACATCAAATCGGCCGATACCGACAAGGCGATCTTCATCGGCAGGGGTGAAGAGTCAGCTTTCCTGACGCTTGCGCTTGCAAATCGCCACGGACTCGTCACCGGAGCCACTGGCACCGGTAAAACCGTGTCGCTTCAGGTCATGGCCGAAGGCTTCGCGCGCGCCGGCGTGCCGGTATTCGCGGCCGACATCAAGGGCGACCTCTCGGGAATTTCCGCGATGGGCGAGCCGAAGGACTTTATCCTGAGCCGCGCGAAGGACATGGGCCTCGCGTTTCAGCCCGACAAGTTCTCAACTGTGTTCTGGGACGTGTTCGGAGAGCAGGGTCATCCGGTGCGCGCGACCGTTTCCGAAATGGGACCGCTTCTGCTGTCGCAGATGCTCCAGCTAAATGACGTTCAGGAGGGTGTTCTCAACGTCGCGTTCCGCGTTGCGGATCAGAACGGTCTCACGCTGATGGACATGAAGGATTTGCGTTCGCTTCTAGACGCGATCGTGCCGGGCACCGGTAAGGACGACGACGCCGACCCGCTGGCTCCGATTCGAAAATCGGCGCAGGCATTCGGCAACGTCACCAAGGCGACCGTGGGGACGATCCAGCGCGCGCTTCTGGTTCTCGAAAATCAGGGCGCCGACAAGTTCTTCGGCGAGCCTGCGCTCCAGTTGTCGGACTTCATGCGCAAAGACGCCAATGGCCGCGGCATGGTCAACATCATGGTCGCCGACAAGTTGATGACGTCGCCGAAGCTCTACGCGATCTTTCTGCTCTGGATGATGTCGGAATTGTTCGAGCAGCTTCCGGAAGTCGGAGATCCGCCCCAGCCGAAGCTCGTGTTCTTCTTCGACGAAGCGCATCTGTTGTTCGATGAC